>Ga0074046_10001248_pt1 | contig 23445 bp, 24 predicted proteins | sample BogForMeECP23OM3_FD_94441 | JGI IMG/M metagenome (GOLD analysis project Ga0074046, IMG submission 94441) | Bog forest soil microbial communities from Calvert Island, British Columbia, Canada - Bog Forest MetaG ECP23OM3 | ecosystem: Environmental > Terrestrial > Soil > Wetlands ...
AGCCCTCACCACTTGAGCCGCGACGGCCGGAAGGAGGTGACAGCATGTAACCGCCACACCCTAACCGCGAGCCACGCTGAGCTGCAGCGCGGTCACGGACCGGAAAACAGCGACTGTAATACACGCCTCCGCGTCTGCTGGTGGTGCTGCATCGGAGTCCACAGAACGGGACTACGCGGCACCAGCTTCCACAGATTCCGGGCAGCGGCGGATTTCTACCCAAATTTCTACCCAAATAGGCGGCGCAGCAGACTTGAAGGGTTGTATCTCCTGGTCAGAGCCGTCAGCTGGAGTGGCCGACCAGAGTGTGTTACTAGCCTTCCAAGCTGGTCATGCGGGTTCGATTCCCGTCGCCCGCTCCACCTTTATTTACGTTTATTCCCGCCTGGCAGACCAAACCGCCTATACGTGCGGGACAGGATCCGCTGGGTAGCCGATGTACCAGTTCGTTTCGTGCCAAGTCGCGGGGGGCGTACAGGCGGCAGTATGATCGGCAGGTGTTCCAGTCTGTGCTTCACCCCAACGATATCTTCTCGTGCCACATTGATGAAGTCTAGCCGAACTGACCGCAGGGCCTGAACGATCTCTGACCAGCTTGCCTCGTCGAATGCCCCTAGTTCTTCCATACGCAACGTAGACTGCCAGAAGGTGGCGTCCATCTTCTCCGCCGCAGCGATTGCCGCCGGAGCGCCGACAAGAGAAATCAGCGCCAATGCCTGGTTCCAGGGCTTCCAGTCAACTTTCTCATCTCTCCGCCAGAGTCGCCTCATGGCAAGCTCGGCACGGGTCGATTCGGCAACGATTGCCGCGCACGCATCGACTTGCTTGTCGCGGGTCCAATGCCGTCTTTGAGACCGGCTCGCGATGGCGCCTCCTGTTACTGCTCCAAGCAGCGCAGCCAATGCTCCGCCCGCGCTAGTAACGACGACAGGAATCCAGCCCGTCACACCATCTCCTAGCCCGCTCGCAGTCTTGGCCTCGCTTGCTTCTGCCCGATTGTACGTCTTTGACGAGGCAAGTATCTCAGCGCCGGGGCAAGCACAGCAATGGCAACGTGCACCAACGGGTGTGCCACGCGTACTGGCCGACCGCGCACATCCGAAATAACTCTTCCGCCACCGGTAGGCTGATCTAGGTTTGGGTCATCGGCTCAGGTGAGGAGCGGCAGACCAGCCAGCATGCTTGTTCCGAACGCCCACGCCGTCTTAGCCGTGACGGACGGTATCGACTTAGCGTGAACCATGAGCGTCACCTTCTTCCTCTGCGCTCTCCTGGTCTCTGGATTTGGTGTTTTCTAGGCCAGACTCACGAATCGCAAGGTAACGAGGACGGCGAAGGCGACAAGAACGAGCAGCCAGCCCGGAATCGAACCGAGCCTTCTCACCCTAGCCTCAACCGATGACCGTCGGCGAAGGAGTAGAGCATTCTTCCGCCGCTTCCCGTTCGTAGGTCGTCCATGCCTCACTCGTGACTCGGATGCGGTGGGGTCGTCGAAGATAGGTAACACACTATAGGTGAGCATCACTGTGCCCTGATTGATCCGTGCATGACCCTCGTTCGCCATTGTCGGCACTGCTGGGGAGACTGCCTCCTGGACGACACCGGCACGTGCATTCACAACGCGCACATCAGGATGATGAGGCAGACGTGAGCACGACGGCTGCTGAATCAGGCATGGCTGCGGATGCTGTTCCGGGGCGCCCGGTAGCTGGCTGACCTCGTACGGTCGCTTCCGCAGCCCAGTTAGGCAAATCCCGCCAAGGGCCTGGTGATAAGAAATCCAGCTGCGCCCCTCGCGGATACCGAGTCATCCTCTTCTGCCGCTGACCGGGCGAGCCATCAGGTTGCCTGCGCTGCGGCATCGAGACCTGATAACTTAGTGCCGACGCAGTCAGGAGATCGCGAGCTCCATGCGAGGTGCGGCGCCGAACTCCGTTTCTGCGACGCCGCAGTCGATGAAACCGACGGCGCGGTAAAATCCCAGCGCGTGGGGATTGGCGGTCACCTCCAGCCGCTCTACGCCCCGTGCTCGCAGGACGTCTACGATGCGGTTGACGAGTGCAGCGGCAAGCCCGCGCCTCATATATCCCGGGTCCACGAATAGGTCTTCCAGTTCTATGGTGCCGGCGGTCTCGATCCAGGTGGCGAAGCCGACAAGCGAGCCGTCCTCTTCCGCGACATGAGTGCGGCCTTCGGCTAGCCCCTCTGGCCCCAGGATCAGGTATTCCGGATGAGCAAGCAGGTTGTCGCGGTCGCCTGCATTAGACAGCGAAGCACGGCGGTAGACGCTGGTCGCGGCGGCGAGGTCGGCAGATGTTCCAAGCCGGATCATTCCCACAGTGTGCAGTAAGCGGCTTGATCCGCTCAGGTTGAGTCCGCACTTGGCAGCGACCTGGCCGACGTCCGCACATGCCGCAGGTAGGTCGTCTCCACCCGGCTGCCGCAACGGCGGACGCTATCCCATTGACTTGGCGCCGTCGAGAGACTCGCGGATGATGTCGGCATGGCCGGCGTGCTGGGCGGTCTCGGCGATCACGTGCAGCAGCACCCGGCGTGCCGACCAGCGGGCACCGGGCTCAAACCAGGGCGCCGGGGGCAACGGATGGGCGGCATCCAGGTCGGGCAGCTGCGCCACCAGCTCCTGGGTTCCGCGTGCGACCTGCGCGTAGTTCTCCAGCAGGCCGGCCAGCGTCTCCCCGTCCAGCATCCGGAAGCCGGCCATCCAGTCGCCGGTGCTCGCCTCATCCCAGCTCATCGCGGAAGGGCCGTCGACGACGAACCGCATCCATTGCCGCTCGGTCAGCGCGACGTGCTTGATCAGGCCGCCCAGGGACAATTCGCTGGCCGTCGTCTGCTGTGCGGCCTGCTCGTCGGTCAGGCCGCGGGTGGTATAGCGCAGGAAGTGACGTTGCCTGGCCAGGGATTGCAGCAGGTCGGCACGTTCGCCGGCCACATGTTCCGGTGCACTCATCGGCATCCGCCCTTCATCTCATCTGTCTGGCACACAGAACGGTACGGCTAGGGGCTGACGGGCCGAGCCTTCGCCTCGCGTTTCCGTGGAAACGCACGCTTGTGCCGTTGCGGAAGCGGGTTGGGACGGCTGTTGGTGGCTGTCCGCGGCCCCTGTTGCGGGACGCCTCGGGGTCGGCATCCTTCGTGGCCGCTTGTGCCACATCGCCGAGAGTGATCGTCGGGCAACGAGTCCCTCGTGGAGCACAGGACAGACCCGAAAGATCACACAAGAGCGCGGACCGGCGCGCTGTGGTCATCGTCGGCTGTCGCTGTACGATCGCGCTGATCACGGCGTCAGGGATGAAGAGATGAAGAGGAGACATGAGCATCCCAACCGGTATAGACAGTGATGCGCCTGTGCGTGCCCACCACGAGATCGACATCAATGCGCCGCTGGATACCATCTGGCGGCTGCATACCGACGTCAACAGCTGGCCTGCCTGGCAGACCGACATCAGCGCGGCGCGTATCGATGGGGCGTTCCAGCCCGGTGCCTCCTTCGAATGGACCAGCTACGGTTTCACCGTCGTCTCGACCATCTACGCGGTAGCTGAGCGCGCCCGTGTGCTGTGGGGCGGCACGGCTGGCGGCATCACCGGAGTCCACGAATGGGTCTTCAGCGAGACACTCACGGGCGTCCACGTGACCACAGACGAGTCCTTCGCGGGCGAGCCAGTCGAAGCCGACGTCACCGGGATGCAATCGGCTCTTGACAGCTCGCTGGTCGCCTGGCTCGGGCACCTCAAGGCCGCTGCTGAATCCAAGGGCTGACTGCGGTTAACTAAATTTGGAGCAACACCGTTGCCGACAGATGAACGAGTTAACGCACAGTAAGACTGCCACGCAGTGTCAAGATCATATTCGCAGGCATGCGGTCGGCAGAATTCTTAATGACCGATCTGACCACCCTGCCGGGCACGACCTCTTATGACCCTTACTGGATGCACTCTTCTGCCGCGTTCAGGTCGTCTTCGACGGCCTGGTCCACCGGATGAGGGTCTGTCCTGGGGTACGTTACGGCGTGATGCGCAGAGCGACCCGGCGGTTCCCGCCGTTTTGCTGGACCAGGGCGAACCACAAGGGCAGCAGGGCATCGACCGTCGCGCAGGCGTCGGCATCGCCGGCGAACACGGGCTCGAGCCCGACTGCGGTGATCAGTTCTTCGGCCAGTGGGCGCGCGCCGGGATCGGCGGCGAAGAACAGGACGGCGCCCGGCGGCGGGTCGGCGAAGTTCTCCCAGCCCAAGGTGTTGAACGCACGCACATACGCGGCGCCGGGTGCGGCCGCCGCGACTGCCGCCCGGCTGTTGACCTCCGGTTGGCCGATGCGGTTCGCCGCGTCGATCACGACCTTGCCCGCCAGCGCCGCGCCGAGCGCCGCCACCACCTCGGCGACCGCCCCGCCCGGCACCGCTAGCACGACCACGTCGGCGCCGGTCACCGCGTCGTCGGCTGGCAGGACCGGGGCACCGCCTGGTCCCGTGCCCGACTCTGCCCGGGAGCCGTACACCACCTCGTGGCCAGCCGCACGCCATCGCTGGCCGAGCGTGCCGCCGATGTGGCCGGTCCCTATGACTGCGATCTTCATGCTGGCCTCCAACCCGGCCGGTCGGCCTGCAACGTTCTTACCAGATGACATCCTGTTCTGACCCCCAGTCCCATCCCAGGCATCGCCTAGAGCGCCGGAGCGGCGCTCGGTTCGGCATCGCCTGTCTGGGCTCGTTCACGGTCCGTGATTGCCCGTGGACCCCGGCTTGACGCGCAGTGCCGCCCAATTGGCAGCTTGGTCGGCGTGGTGACCGCCCGCTGTTGCGCCTGACTGAGTGATCCGAGCGTGGCTACGGACGTGACAGTCGGACGACTAGCGTCCGGATCTGCGAATAGAGGGCGTTACGTCCTCGTATACTTATGCGATGGCCAGCGTGGCTGCGAACACGGAGGGTTGTGACCGAGTTCAAGGCGGAAGCGCGCTTCGAGGACGTCAAAACGGTACACAGATCGACAACCGCGGCGACATCTGGGTAAGCAAGGCCGAACTGTAGCGAGATACGCGTCTACTGGCATCAGCGGGCGCAGCCGGGCGTATCCGGACTCTCCACGCGCGCAACAGAACGACCCGTTATGAGCACCGTCGCGGTGGAACCCAAGCTAGAAGATGGCACAATTGGGCGGTGAGGTACCCGACAGATCATGAAGGGCTTGAGATATTGCCGCCTGATGAGTGCCTGCGACTGCTGGCCTCCGTCCCGGTGGGGCGGGTCGGCTTCGTCGCGGACGGCGAGGTGGTAGTCCTTCCGGTGAACCACGTCGTGGATGGCCAGGAAGTGATCTTCCGCACGGCGCACGGGTCGAAGCTCTCCGCGGCCGAGGGGCAGAATCGCGCCGCGTTCGAGGCCGATCACTATAACGAGCAGACCCAGGCATGGTGGAGCGTGCTGGTCAGAAGTGATGGATGCGGAGGCCGACATCGAGCGCCTGAGCCTGAGCTTGAGCCGTCTTGACGTGTATCCCTGGGTCACCGCCGTGCGGCACCCGTTCTGGATCCGGATCCGGCCCACCTCGGTAAGTGGACGACGGACCCCCGGGACCAAATGGGCACCCCACCCCGCTGGCACATTGCCGCAGCCTCCCGATGCCGTCGACTGACCCCGGATCCACGGCGCACGCCCGCAGTCCCGGCCAGCCCGCGGCGGGCGTGCGATGAGTTCGCTGGTGCGAGGTGCCAGGCGGGCCGGTGCGATCCGTGCGGCCCGGCCGACTCGTCAAGGGCGGCGAGTGCGCCCGCATCGAGGGACGGCCGGGCGACAGTCGCCCGGCCGTATGTTTATGCATCGTCGCCCAAGGGCTGACCATCCGCTTCTGCCGCTTTGCGAGCGGCGACGTTCAGCGTGCCGGGCCCTGATCGATGTCTGCTGTGACAAGCCTGGCCAGGTCCAGGTACGCCGGGCGGCCGCACGGCGACGAGCCCCGTAGCCACTGCGCTGCTTCAATGTGTTATCTGGCAGCCGGAGGGCAGCTCCTTGTTTTGGGTGCACAGTGTACGTACACTTGCAGTATGAGTTCCAAGGCCGAACGGCTGCACCTGCGCGTGGACCCTGAGCAGAAGGCGCTGCTCGAAGCGGCCAGCCGCGCCGCCGGGGATACTGTTTCCGGTTTCGTGCTTCGCGCGGCCACCGAGGCGGCCGCTGATATCCTTGCGGACCGGCGTGTGTTCGTCTTGGACGAGCAGGCTTGGCAGGTGTTCGATCAGGCCCTGTCCCGGCCCGCCACCGAGGTGCCGGGCCTGCGCGAGCTGTTGTCCGCACCCACGGTACTCGACCAGAGCGCAACTGAGCCTCCTCCCGCCCAGGCGGGACGGTGACCGGGCGGTTCAGCCCGGTTGCCCCGCTGGCCAGGACTCACGTGGTGGCTGGCTTTGACTGCGGATCGGCCGCCCAGTCCGAATGGCTGGTCCGGCATGCGCTGCGGGCGCATCAGTCCGGCACTTCTCGTGTCTATGTGGTGAGCGAAGAGACTGACGAGGGGCAGAGGGTGGTGGGCTACTACGCGGTGGCTGCCGGGTCGGTCGCCCCCGCGACCGCCCCGCAGCGGCTGGCGCAGGGCGCGGGTCGCTACCACCAGCCAGTAGTGATCCTCACTCGCCTGGGCGTGGACCTATCCTGTCAAGGTATGGGCCTGGGCAAGGCACTGGTTGTCGATGCGCTGCGCCGGGTGGCCGCGGCATCCGAAGTGATCGCGGTGCGCGCCCTGCTCATCCACTGGGAGAACGACGCGGCACGCGATTTCTACTTGCGCCTGGCCAAGTTCGACGCAAGCCCAACCGATCCGTTGCATCTGTTCCTGCTCATGAAGGATCTCCGCAAATCCCTGGAGACCACCTGACCGGATAGCCACCACGCCAGCGGTTCCGGTACGACTTGCCGTTCAGGTTCTCGCCGTCTGAACGGCTGCCGAGCCTGGTCGTCTTGCAGCGCGTACTCTGAGCCACTGTGCACACCGATTCACCCGACGCCACGAGCTACGGGTGTGCTTCATCAAGGTGCAAAGGACGGGACCACGCTGCGAGGTGCTGGGGTACGTCCTACCGCCGCCACCGGAGGGGTTTGCTACTTGGGACGATTTCGATCGCGCGCTGCCGCCTGAGCATCAGGGTTCAGCGTTCGCATGCATTGATCCCTCAGGTGTGGGCCCGCGACTGTTCTTCCAGCGCGTTCCCGGAGGCAAGGTCGTCAAGAACCGGCTGCATCTTGACGTGCGGGTCGGCACCGGGCTCGTGGGTGAAGAGCGCCTGGCCGCACTTGAGGCCGAATGCGCACGACTGGTCGCGCTCGGCGCGGTACGCGTGCGACTACTGCCTGCCGATGGCGACAACGAGTCGTGCCTCGTGATGCAGGACATGGAGGGCAACGAGTTCTGTCTCGACTAAGTGGCCGCGAACGTGGCACCTTCGCGAGTCGACTGGTGCAGTTCGCCATCACGAGGGTCGCCGTCCCGCGGCGCGCCAACGGTCCTGATCCAGAACCACCCCTCGGTGTCCACGAGCACGAATCTAGCGGCGATCGGCGCGAACATCCGCTCATGCCGCTCCGAGTACCTGGAGGTCAGGTCGCTTCGATTCGTCGCCTCTCCCACCATGTAGCGAATGATTCGGCGAGCCGCATGTCCCCGGCTTCGTCGGGCCCGAGGCCGAAATGAGACGACCGCTCGTCGCTAATCCAGGCGGCAAGCGAGCGAGCGTCTGCGCCCTCGAACACAGGATGCAGCAGCGGAGTGATCATGCAGTCGTATTCGCCTGCCGCCTCCGGTATGCCGGCCAGACCGATCGGATCCCATTCCATGAGTAGCCGACGCATCTGACGTTCGGACTCCTGGGTCCCCTCCCGGTTCCTGGGGCTGCTCGGATCCCAAGCGCCGGGTTCGCTCATGCCGTCAAGTATGACGTCGCAACCAGTTGCAGAACGCGTTCATCTGACGCATACCGGTCGTCATGGTGGTGGTGGTGGTACCGATCGTGGGTCGCGGCGGAGGGGGTGATCGGCGGGAACCCGCTATGGCGGTGCGGACGCCATGGTGGACACGGCGCGGTGTCTACCTGGGGTGGATGCCGCCGTCGAGGGAGATGACCTGGTTGGTCAGGTAGGCATTGGCCAGGATCGCTGCGGCGAGATCGGCGACCTCGGTCGGCTGGCCGAGCCTGCCGACCGGAACCTGCCGGCGTAGTTCTGCCGGGTCGCCGGGCAGCATCCCGGTCTCGGCGACCAGCGCCGGGGCCAGCGCGTTGACCGTGACGCCGGATGCGGCGAGCCGGGAGGCGAGGTAGTGGGTCAGCCCGTGCAGCCCGGCCTTGGACGCCGCGTAATGCGGGCCGATGATGCCGCCGGTGAACGCGGCGACCGAGGAGATGAACAGGATCCGGCCGAAGCCCCGTTCCCGCATGGAGGGCACCGCGCGCTGGGCGAGCAGGAACGGGGCGCGCAGGTTCACGGCCAGCATCTCATCGAACTGGGCGGCGGTGATGTCTTCCAGCGGCTGGACGCGGCTCAGCCCGGCGTTGCTGACCAGCACATCCACCGGGCCCAGCGCTTCCGCGGCTGCCTGGACGAGCTCACCGGGGGCCTCAGGGCGGCGCAGGTCGGCGCCGACCGCGATCGCCCTGCCGCCCGCCGAGGTGATCTCCGCTGCCAGCGCCTCGGCGGCCTGGCCGTGGGCGCCGAAGCCGAGCCCCAGCACGGCACCGCCGGCGGCCAGCCGGCGCGCCAGCGCCTGCCCGATGCCGCCGCTCGCACCGGTGATGAGCGCAACCCGGCCACTGAATGATGATCTGTCCATGACCGCGAGCCTGCCACACCGGGACGACCGGTCCCATGGCGCCATATCGGCAGGGCAGGCACCACAATGAGACGGCTCGCCGCACCGTTGAGCGCCGCAACCCGCCGCTTCAGAGGAGGGCCGCCAGACTGGCGCGAGTCAGGCAAGGCCGGTTACGGGCAGAACCTGCGATTTGGTCAGTCGCTGTAGTAATACCGGGCCTTGAGGATCTTCACCCCTTTGTCGTCCGCTCGGTACACGAGCCGGTGTTCGTCGTCGATGCGGCGGGACCAGTAGCCGGACAGGTCACCTTTCAGGGGTTCAGGCTTACCTATCCCGGCGAACGGGTCGCGCTGGATCTCACCGATCAGGCGCGTGATCCTCACCGCCATCTTCCGATCTGCGGCCAGCCAGTACAGGAAGTCCTCCCAGGCGGCGGGGTCGAAGTGAATGCTTCTCACTACTCGCCCGCCAGGGCCTGGAGGTCCTCCAAGGTCTTGACGACGACGGGCTGGTGCGACTTGTCCCGGGCGACGGCTTCCATGAGCCGCCGGGCGTTGGCCGGAGACCGCAGCAGGTAGATAGTCTCCTGCCAGGAGTCGAAGTCCGCGGCGGACATGAGCACGGCGTCCCCGCTCTTGGAGTTGATCCTCACCGGCACGTGGTCGTCGTTGACCTGCTGAATGAGGGGGAACAGGCGCGAGCGGGCCTCGCTGGCACTGATCGCCACTGCCGTACGCTCCTTTTCAGAATGGTACAAGTTTATCGTACCGGATAGGTACGGATAGATCGTACCAAACGATCCCGTCGCGATGCGCTCGAAGACGCGCACATCGCCGATCTCCCGGTCGCCGCTGAAGATTCAGCCTGCTGATCCGCGTTATCAGTTGGCCGGCAGCCAACCGGGGCAGGCAAGCCGGGCAACGAGAACGGCACTACACTCCACCAGCTTCCACAGATTCCAGGAAGCGGCGATTTTCTACCCAGTTTTCTACCCAAAGAGGCGGCGCGGCGGAGCTGGGCGCCTTGCTGCTGTGCCGTTCGGGAATACGAAGCGCGGCCGGGCGCGGGCAAGTACTGCTACCGGACGTCGACAGGCACCAGTATGAAGCCATCACGAGTGCGGGCTGGATCGTCACCGGATACTGGACCCTGACCCTTCTGTTCGTATGGTGGGTACCGTGGGTGCTAATCCCCTGGTTCCTGACCGGACTAGTCGGTTCGATAGCCGACCAGATCATGAAACGCCGGGTAGCCGCCGACAGATCAGATGAGTAGTCGTTCGTCCTCCAGATGATCCAGCGGGCGCTTCCACCGGAACGGCGTGCCCGGGCGCCGGGCCATTAGCGGGCCATTAGCCACGGTGAGCAGTGGTCAATCACGGCTACTGCAGAGGATCAAAGTCTCCAGCTCAGCGGCCCTGACGGCTGTGCCCTACACCTTCCAAGCTGGTCATGCGGGTTCGATTCCCGTCGCCCGCTCCGCTTTCTTACAGCTCATTGATAATTTTCGATCGACTGTTCGACTGACTGCCGTTTACTGGCCGGCAGTGGCGTCCATTCCGGTGTTTTCCCCGCGCAGGCAGCATCCTTGAGCTGAGTTATGCGGCTAGGGCGCGCTGGGTGGAGGCCCGCCGTTCTACCCGAATTTCTACCCGATGCCTGGAGGCTGACCATGGCATATGCGGAACGCCAGGAGCGCAAGAAGGGGGGTCCGCTACCACGGCCTCTACAAGACCGCGGACGGCCGCTACCGGTCGGCCGGCACCTTCAGCACTGACGAGCGAGCGCGCACTGCACCACGCGGACCGGCGACAGGAAAACTGCCCTTGCCGACCTGCGAAAGGCTATAGCGATCTGCCCAGTGGGTAGCGCCGGTTGTGCCGCCTAACGCCGGCTCGCGAAGAAATTGTCGCGTTATGCCTGGAGCACGGACTAGAACCGGACGTTCCGTGCGCGGCGAATGGGTCATGCGGCACGATTGCCAGTCGCGCGTAATCGGCGTTCTGGAGCTCTTTGTCCAGCACTGCGTGCAGGCGTGTGGCCGGATCGGCGGCGGCCACAGGATCACGAACTCCGCGGCGGGCTGGCCGGTGATCCTGCCGGGGGCGCGGGGCCCCGCAGCTGCCGCCTGAGGAACGGGATCACCAGGGAAGCGACGCGTTCGGGGTCCTCGAGCATCACCCAGTGGCCATGACCTTTGAGCAGTTCGACGTGGGCCGACGGAAACGCCTGGCGCTGGCGCTCGGCCTGTTCGCAGGGCAGGTACGCATCCTTGGTCCCCCAGATGACCAGCGCGGGCGGCTGGCGGTTGCCTGGAAGACCTCGCCAGCAACGGGCGTCCTCCAGATCCGCGCGTAGTGGTGCCACCGGTAGTCGATCAGCACGCCGGTGTTGATGAGCGTGGCGCTGGCCAAGGCGCCGGGATGGCGCACGGCCCAGGCCAGTGCCCACGGGCCTCCGAAGTCGTGCGCGACGATATGCGCGCGGGTGATGCCGAGCTGATCGAGCAGCGCCGCGAGGTAGTCGGCGTAGCCGTCCACCGAGTAGCTGAAGTCCTTCGGCTTGTCGGCACGGCCGTAGCCGGGCATCTCCGGCGCGATCGCCCGGCCGAGCTCGCCCGCACGCGTGAGGAGATCGCGCCAGTCATCGGCCGGCCCGGGATTGCCGTGAACGAAGACGACCGCCTCCGCGCCCTCCGGCGGCCCCGCCGTCAGCACCGGGGACCGGACGCCGCGGACTGAGACCTCAAGGGCAGAGATGCTCACCTCAGACCGGCAGCATCATCGTCTTCGACCTCTGTCGAGCCGGCGTCCACGGACGTCTGGAGGGGGACATAGTGCGGGTGTCGGGCCAAGCGTTTTCTCCGGACGTCCTCGGCGATGAGGACGCCCACCTCGCTCAGCAACGTTCGCCGGTCGCATCCGCCACGCGCCAGCAAGCGGGCTGTCGCGCCTGCCAACCGTGGAGGCGTCAGCACCTTTGAGGGGGCGGAGCGGTGGTTGAACAGGTTCAGGAACGAGTCCAGCTTGCCTCGCTCGTACAAACGCTGTGCGATCTCCGGTAGCACTGCAGGCGCCAAGCCCGCCTTGCCGAGGTCGGCGGCGAGCCAGTAGTGCTCGCCGGCATCCTCGTCGCGGCAGCGCGCCCAGCCTGCGAGCGCCTCGTCCAGCGCGGACGGCGACTTGTTGATTGCGCTGAGGATCGCCGGCTCCAGGAACTCGACCTGCCGAAAGGCATCTTGAATGCCCTGGCCTGGAGAGGGGTCCTTGAAATGGCCAGCGTCGCCGACGAGTACCCAGCCCGGCCCCGTGGCCTCGCGGAAGAACCCTTCCCAGCGGAGTATCCCGAATAGCTTGCCGACCCGCCGTGCGTCCGACAGTGCGCGAGCCACCGGGTCGCAGCGGCGGACGTACTCCAAGTAGCTTTCCTCGAGGTTCTGCCGGAAGCGCGACAGGTCGCTAAGCTCGGGCAGCGCGAGCACCTGATACAGCCCGCTGTCCGCCCGTATCGCGACCACAAGGTTGCCGGACCAGCGATGGAAGACCACGGTCGGCTCAGCCCCCGGATCTGCACCCTCAAAGAACGACCAGTAGAAGAACCGCTCGTTCGGAGTCAGGTTGTACTTACGCGACTCCGCAAGCCTGGCAACGGTCGAGTTGCGGCCGTCGGCGCCCACCACGAGCCTGGCCTCCAGCGCCTGCTCTGACCCGTTGCGGGCGACGCGCACGCCCGTCACCCGGTCGCGGTCCCTGACGAGCGCGGTCACCTTCGCGCCCATCCAGACCTCAGCTCCTGCCGCCACGGCCGCCTCCGCCAGAATGGGGTCCAGCAGCAGCCGGCGTATCGACATCGCCCCTCCGACATCTCCAGGCTGCCGGGGCACTGGCACTCGCGCCCGGAACCCCTCCTGCCGGATGTCAACGTGGTTTACGATCGGTGCCCCAGTGGCTCGCAAAGCGCTCAGCACGCCAAGCCGCTTAAGAAAGGCGAGCGCCGCCGACTCGAAGATATGCGTCGACAGCGTGTCGCGCGGGAACGTCGCCTGCTCCACCAGCGCAACCGATAGCCCCGCGCGTGCCAATAGCGTCGCAAGCGGCGAGCCGGCGCACCGTCCGCCCACTACGACGACGTCGAATTCCTTGCCCATTGGACCCCCCGATCACCTGGCAAGCCGGCAGATCTGCAGCCAGGACCGACGCTACCGAGCCGGAGAGCGGGGGTCAAGCCCGCCAAAGGTGACCGGTACGGCCACTTGATCAGGGCGTTTGAGGCTCACCTGAGTGTTCCCGTGGCCCGCGGTGAACCTCGTCGTGCGCCGCGGCCATACGCGATCGCCGAGATCTTCAAGGATACGGGATATACGGCCAATGGGGCTGGCGAGGGATCCTCGCCTACCTCATCGACTTCGCCATGACACTGTTCTTCAGCGTCGGCACGTTGTATGAGGACCCGGCGGCCAAGGCAGGCAGTGGGCGGGGCGGACAACTCGTTGTTCATCCGGCTGCCGGTGGGTCGGTCCTGTACTAAATCTTCAGCCGGTCCATCGACGTGGCCCGTTCGCTCCGCCTCGTGGCTCCTGGGCGCACCGCCAGGTGATCTGCACGCGACAGCAACCGCGACCCCTGAGCCTATTATCCGCGCCAAATCGGCGATCGGCTCCTTAAGGCGGGACGCACGACGGGGCCCGCCTCGCCTTCTCGCGGATCTCGATCGCGCGATGCGCGGGCCGGCGACTCCAGATCCGGACAGGCCAGGTTGCTGGTGAGCCGCAGAACGGCCAGCCCGTGCATCAAGGCCCGCCTGGCGAGCGTGGCGGTCGCGGTTTCGCCGCCGGCGGCGGGCGATCTCATCTGCGGGTTCCCGGCGCGGGCTGGCGGGGGCAGGCAAGGGCTGGTGGCCGTGCCGGCCACGCCCGCGACCTCGCCGGTAGGCTTCAGGTGTGGCCGCGGCGCGCGTGATCCTGGTGTCGGACACCCACCTGTCTGCGTCTGCGCCGCAGGCGCAGGCCAACTGGGACGCTGTGGTCAGTTACGTCGGTGCCTGCGCCCCTGATCTGGTGATTCACCTTGGCGATCTCAGCCTCGACGCGGCAGGCAACGCTTTGGATCTGCGCCATGGCCGCACCCAGCTCGACCGGCTGCCGGTGGCGTGGCATGCGGTTCCCGGCAACCATGACATCGGCGACAACCCGTGGCCGGGCGCCCCCGCGGGCATCGCCGTGGACGCCGGCCGACATCAGCGGTGGCTGGACATCGTCGGCGCCGACCACTGGTCGATAACGGTCGGCGGCTGGATTCTCCTGGCGATCGACGCACAGCTTCTGGGTTCTGGCCTGGCGGCCGAGGCCGCGCAGTGGTCGTGGCTTGAAGAACAGGCCGGCAGGCATCGCGGCCGCCAGCCGGTTGCGCTCATCACGCATAAGCCGGTAACCGCGACCGGAACGGAGCTGGCCGCCGCACCGCCCTACCGGTTCTGGCCGCCGCCGGCTGGCGACCGGCTCGCCCGCCTGTTCGGCGGCACGCCGCACGCGCTGGTGATGAGCGGCCACGTGCACCAGTACCGTCTGCTGCGCCTCGACGGCACTGATCACATGTGGGTACCAACGACGTGGGCGGTTCTTCCCGACCAGGTGCAGCCGGTGCTCGGAGCCAAGCGGTGCGGGATCGTGTCACTGACATTCACCGCCGGGACACTGGCAAAGCAGGAGCTCATCGAGCCCGACGGCCTTGAGCAGCACACCGTTACCGTCGACCTGCCCGACCCCTACCACAACTGACCAGCCACGCTGTGAATTCGGCGCCCACCTTGAGATCGGTACACAATCCCGCCCAATTGCTCGGCAATCCGGTTACCAAGATGGCCACCTGACGCCACGCCGAACCGGGTGATCTGTGGTCGGCTGCGCGCATGGCCCGATGGCCTATCGACGCCCGGAGCGCTCATCCCTGGGCGGGGGTGAACGCGGCGGTGCGGGGCGGCCGTCCGCGGCCGGGTTGGCCAGTGGTCGTGCGATGCTCGTGAATGATGGACCCGATGATGATGACGACCGCGGCGACGGCGTAGCTGGCCAGGACCCTCAGGTGGCCGCCGATGTCGTAGGCGCCGAAGTAGACGATGCGGCGCACGGTGTCAGTCGCGGCGCCGTTGGGCAGGGCCGAGCTGATGGCCCTCCAGAACGGCGGGAGCAGCGCGGGCTGGTAGGCGCCGCCCGCGCTGGGGTTGCCGAAGATGACGAAGAACAGGATCGTGATGCCGATGCCTATGACGCCGAACAGGGTCTGGAAGGCCAGGGTGACGGCGCCGACCGCGAAGACCAGCAGGGCGCCGAGCCACCACAGGGCTATCAGGTGGCCGGTGAGCGCGCCGAGGACCGGGCCGACCACGATGGCGCCGGCCAGCCCGGAGACGATCGCGTACGAGCCGAAGGCGATCAGCCGGTTGAGGGCGCGGCGGGTGGTGGCGGGCCGGGCGCCGGAGGTGATGCCGAGCAGCGCGGCGACGAGGTAGCCGCCGACGCTCCACCCGACGACGAGGTAGAAGCCGGTCAGGCCGCGGTAGTCACCGGGTTGCACCGGCACGATGTCGGTCACCGTCACCGAGCGGTGCTGGCTGGCCTCGACCGCGGTGATGACCTGCTCGGCCGCGCTGGCCTCAGAGCTTCCGGCGGCGGAGGCGATGAGCAGGGTGTCGGTTTTGGCGGCCGGGTTGATCACCAGCGCGGCGCTGACGGTGTCGTCGCGGATCAGGCGGCGGGCGGCCGCCTGGCTAGGGGCCGCGGTCGCGTGCAGCGGTGCCGACGGGATGAGGTTGAGCTTGGTCACAATCGGGCCGGACTCCGGGGCAGGCGCGACGACGGCGAGCGGGATTCTGTGCGGCGTGGGCGAATGGAACGCCCCCACGTAGGACAGGATGAACCCGATCTGCAGCAGCAGCACCCCGATGATCAGGCAGACCGTACGGACGGAAACCGCATCCCAGAACTGGCTCAGGAAACCCTGCGGCTTGCCCGGCGCGACCGGCGGACCGGAGCTGCCCGCAGCGGTACCGCCCGGCTGCTCCGGCGTAGCGGGGCCTGGTGACTGAGGATCGCCTGCCGTTCTGACACCGGCTGGGATCCCCATCAAGGCCCCGCGGCATGGACTGGCCATCTTCCGGCGCCATCGGGTGATCTTCTGGCGACTCTGCTGGTGAGGACATTTCGCCAGTCCCTCCGTCCGATCCGCGGAGCTGGTGGCCAGTCCATCAGCGGCGGACCGGCGATAGCCGCGGGCACCCGCTAGCTGGTCAGGCGATGACCGCACACATGCAAAAATCTCCGGGCCCTGCTGCGTCACCGCGAGGTATCGCGGCCGCAGCTGCCTGGGTCCGGAGCAACGTTACCCACGTTACGCCCTTCTGCCCCTGGAGGAAGAGCTGCTGCCCTGCGGGGCCAGCACGTTCGAAGCAGCCAGCTCTATGGTCAATCCGCGGACTGAGGCGTGCGCTTTCCGCCCGGGAACGTGTCAGAGCCGTATCCTCCCGGCAAGAGCCCGTGCGTTCATGGTCTTGTTTGGGCAGACGGAGGGATTCGCTTGGAAGCCTGGGACACATTCGCCGAGATCTCCGGTAGCGCCGCCGCCGCACTGACCGGGCTCTTGTTCGTAGCGGTCTCGATCAGGATCACCTACATCGCGAGGTCTCAGGAACTGCGCAACCGGGCGGCCCAGACGCTGAGCCTGTTTGGCACAGTCCTTATTATCTCGGTCTTGATCGCGATTCCCCGGCAGGCGTACCGCACGCTCGGCGCCGAGTTGGTCGTTCTCGCCGTGATCGCTGGCATTGGCCTCCAGATCCTGGACCGACGCGCGAAGGGCGAGAGGAGTAATCAGGCGATCGGGCCCGTACTCGAGGCGGTTACGCCTATCACGGTCACGTCGTTGCTGCTGCTGGCTGCAGGCATAGTCCTGGTCCTCGGAGTGCCCGCCGGACTCTACGTCCTGGTCGGGCCGGTATTCGTAGCTCTTGCTGGCGGCATCACGAGCGCCTGGCTGCTCCTGACCAAGATCACGGAATAGCGCCGCTGCAGCGGCTGCGTGGACTCGCCTGCTATCAACCTCTATGACTGCATGCTCGGCCTTAGCGGAAGGTCGGCGGTTCTCGCAGGCCTGCTGCGGCGCGGGGCGCCGCCACTGGATGGCAGAGCTGCGGCATGCGATCGAGGAGGGACCTGGCTAGTGGGACAGCGGACCATAGCACACCGGCCGGGAAGCCCCCTCTCGGGATGTCTGGCTCCATCTCGCAGAGGGAACGCGGCACTCAGAAGCCCGACCAGTGCCGACGCGCCAGAACAGCCGGTTCTGGGTGTCCGCAATCAGCCGGACAGTCATTGTCCGCGGCGTACCGAACGGCGGGTACATGCGCGCTGCTAACGGGTGGTTGACTACGCTGTGTGATCTGCGTCCGAGCTAAGTCTTTCGCGTCGCCAGCCGTCCGCCGGCGAGGGCAGTGGTGTCGACGTCATCGAGTGTGGTGACCACCAGATCCGCGCCGGCCGCGGCCAGCAGGTCGGCGTCGTCGGCTCGGGCGATGCCGATCGCGGCCATGTCGCCGGCCTTGGCGGCTTGGACCCCGGCGGACGCATCCTCGATCACCATCGCGTGGCGCGGCTCGACGCCGAGCTCGTGCGCGGCGGTCAGGAAGATCTCGGGGTCGGGTTTGCCGTGGGCGAAATCGCGTCCGGAGACGTCGGCGTCGAAGTAGTCCAGCAGCGTCAGGCCGGGCCGAAGCGTCGGCGAGGAGATCCCTTGCTCCTGCGCGAAAGTGTCGAGCCGGATCTGGCGCAGGAACAACCCCGCGTTCTTCGACGACGACGCGTCCGCGATGAGCATCCCGGCGTCCTTGGTGGCGATGACGAACCGCAGCGCGTCGGGATAGGCGGTGAAGTCACCGGCCTGGATGAGGCGCACGACCATCTCCTGCTTGAGCCGTGCGTACTCGGCGACGCGGTTTTCGGCGTCGGGTACGTGGAAGTAATCGAGGGCGGCGCGGGCGCCGCTCATGCGCGGCTTGCCGGATACGTACTGCTGGTAGACGTGGGAGGTGAAGGCGTCCGGCGACCACGTCGTGCGGTCGCGGATGCCGCGCCAGCTGGACTCCATCAGCTCGCGCAGCGATTCGCGCCACGCCTTCTCGTGCGGAGAGTCGACCAGTACCCCGTCGACGTCGAAAATCGATCCCTGGAATTTCGGCATGCGGCCTTCTTTCTTTTCAGTCTCGGGCGGAGGGCCCGGTGGTCGCCGGGTTCCGGCTGAGCTCGAACACGGTCTGGTCGCCCGGGCACAGCTCACGGACATCGTCGCGGACGGCGACCCTGACGGGTCGGCTCGCCCCCTCGGGGTGGACGGCCAGCGTCAGGTGATCGCCGGTGAGTGCCACCTGGATTGGGGTCTCCCGGAACTGCATAGCGAACGACAGGCTGTCGAGCCTGCTCGGGAGCTGGGGATTGAAGTGCAGGACATCGTCGTAGACATGGGCGCCGGCGTAATTCCGCTGCACGAGGTCGAGCGTCCCCGACATGACACCCATGTGGATGCCTTCCTGCGTGGTCCCGCCCTGGATGTCATCGGCATCGCTGTGCAGCGCGACCAGGAAGCGGTCCCACGAGCTCTCGGGGTCGATGGTGGCGAGTACCCCGGCATGAGTGACAAAGCTCAACGTCGAGCCGTGAGAAGTCCGCCGGTCGTAGTATTCGACGTTCCGCGTCACCGTATCGGCACGGTAGTCATACCCGAGCCGTCCGAAGATCTCGCGCAGCTCGTCCTGCCTGAACAGGAAGAACAGCATCACCGTGTCGGCCTGTTTGGTGACCTTATAGCGGTTGGGGTCCTTGCCCTCCGCACGCAGGATCCGGTCGAGCCGCTGGATGTTGCCGTACTTCGCCCGGTATGCGTGCCAGTCCAGCTCCTTGAGGTCCTCGTATCCCTCGAACTGGCTGATGATCCCGTCGCCGAGGAACGGGACGAACATCCGCCGGCTCATGTCCTGCCACACCGCCAGCTCATCGTCGCCGATGCCCAGCCGCATGCGCAGTGCCTCCGCGCGGCTGGCGGGGAGCAGCGGCAGCAGCTGGCCGGCGATGCCGCACAGCCATGCCACCAGGACGTTGGTGTAGGCGTTGTTGCGCAACCCGCCCTGCAGTGCACCCGGGTACTTGTCGTGGAACTCGTCCGGGCCCATCACGCCGTGGATCTCGTAGCGCTCGCGCTCGGGATTGAAGTGGGCGATCGACGCCCAGAAGCGCGTGATCTCCAGCATCATCTCCGCGCCGTAGTCGCGCAGGAACGCCTGGTCATGGGTGGTCTGGAAGTAGTGCCAGATGTTGTAGAAGATTGCCGCGTTCACGTGCCGCTGGTTCCGGCTGAGGTCGGGCTCCCAGAGGCCCGAGACCGGGTTGAGGTGGACCAGCTGGGTCTCCTCGATTCCCTCGCTCCCGCTCTGCCACGGGAACATCGCACCACGGAATCCTGCCTCATGGGCAGCCGCCCTGGCCTCGCCCATCCGGCGGTAGCGGTACATCAGCAGCCCGCGCGTGACCTCGGGCAGCCGGACGTTGAAGAACGGGAACGCATAGATCTCATCCCAGAACACGTGCCCGCGATAGGCCTCCCCGTTAAGTCCGCGGGCGGGCATCCCAGCGTCGAGGTCGGCGGTGTGACGGGAACAGACCTGGAGCACGTGCGCGATGTGCAGCCGCAGCAGCTGCTGCACGCTCTCGTCTCCTGACACCCGCATGTCGCATACCTGCCATAGTTCGTCCCATTCCGCGGTGTGGCGCTCGAATGCGGCGGCGAAGTCGGCGTGGCGGGCCGCCGACCTGGCCGCCCTCACCAGCGTGTCGCTGACCGCCGGATCCCGCGACGTGTAGAACGCCACCATCTTCTCGACCCGCGTCGTCGTGCCCTGTTGCACGTCGAAGGCGAGGACCTGCTGGATATAGTCCTCCACCTGGTAAAGCCTCCGCTCGACCTGGAGGCATTGATCAGCGGCGAACACGCGCGTGCGGGCCGCGTGGCTGATGTACAGATTCGACTGCCGGGTCTCGGCCTTCAGCGCGACGACCTCGGGCCCGAACGTCCGCGGGGAAACGGGGTTCAGGTGGCGGCCCTCCAGCTGCCGGTAGCGGGCGACACCGCCATTGCTCACCCGGCCGTCGATCGCCGTGACCACCTCGACGCGCCCCGACCAGTTTTCCGGAACCAGCGTCCACTCGATCCCCGCGTGGTGCGGGTCGCCCATGCTGACGAACCGGCGGCTGTGCAGCGTCGTCTCCCGGCCGCTGAGATCACGGAAACGAACGTGGCGGACGACAGCCGCGTACCGGATGTCCAGTTCGTGGCGGTAACCGAGCAGATCCACGTCGGCGAGCCTGATCGCCTCCCCGCCCTCGATGCGCAGCTGGAGGACCAGCCAGTTCGGCATGTTAACAAGATCCTCGTTGAGCACGGGCACGCTGCTCAGGATCGTCGTCTCGCGGTTGTAACCGCCGTGTACGTAGGTGCCGGGATAATGCACACCGTCGGCTTCTTCCCACTCCGCCGCGCCACGCGCGCACAGGTAGCCGTTGCCCGTCGAGGTCAGCGCTTCGCGAAGCCCCTCAGACCCAGGCTCAAAGCCGTCATACGTGAGCAAGAAACTGTCCACGGCACCTCCTCGCCGCCTCGGCACGCCGCAGCCTCACGCCCGGCATGGCGCCGGACTTCCTCAGCACAATGCGCCAGACTCGGAGAACACCTCCATCCCGTACCCGCGGGCCAGCGGGCCGACTGCCGGGCCTCCTCACCAACGCTGGCGCCTCACGGCCCGGGCCGGAGGCCGCCCGCGTCGAAGGTGTACCCAGTCCACCCCGTCCGCACCGCCGCGCGAGGTGAATAATCCGTCGAGGTCAAAGCACTGGGAAACCGCTGTACCGTCACGCTGTGGCCCTTGACACCGGTGACCCGCTCGCACCGCTTCGGCGCGATCCCGCCACGGCCGGGATCTTCAGCGACTTCGACGGGACCCTGTCACCCATCGTTGAAGACCCCGAGCTCGCCGAGCCCGTGGCGGGAGTTCCCAGACTCCTCGCAGAGCTGGCCTGACGCTACGCCGCTGCCGTTATCGTCTTCAATGTCGCAAGCTGGGTCAGTTTCATCGAAATCTCCTTAGTTGGCGGGGACTGACGTCAGCTAAGACGGCGGGCGACTAGCACGGTTGGAAGATTCTGTCAATCCGGCTCTCGACAGCCGGCCGTTCATAACGATCTTTCGGGCCGGGCAGCCAGCCTGGTGTCAGTGGCCGCCAACCCACGCGTAACGGCGGGTCAGCGCGCGGTTATCAAGAGCTCTCCGCATCGCTGGCTGCGTGGCAGTCCAGGCTGCGGCCTAGCGGGAAGCTAGCCAGGCTGCATATTTATGCATCGGCGCCCTTGATTCAAATGTCCGCTTCTGCCGCGTTGAGGTACGTCCTGGGACCACTGGGCAACGGGTGGCGGAGCCTAGCTCAGGTCCGCGGCATGTCGGCTGGCTGTATGACCGGCTCTCCCGCTACTACAGCAGGAGCCAGACCGCCGCGGACCGGAGGCGATGCGGGGGATAAAGCAATTGAGTCGCCGCGCCGAAATGGTCGCAGCCGGAGTTCGGCGAGGTTGGCGGGCGGGTCAGATCCTATTGCTGATCCGGTCGTTACCGCGATGCAGTCTGTTCTCCGGCGAGCCCAGCGGCGATCTCGGACGCCCGGCATGACCTCGGCGGGCTCAGGGGCTGGCCGGCTGCTTGTGTACCGACGCCTGGTAGATCTGCTCGATTGACGACTCGAGTTGGGCGTTGAACTGCTCGTCGGTCTGGTTTTCCGTCAGCCCTTCGAGAAGCGCGCGCGAGAAGCTGGCGATGAGGGTGGGATCGCGTGCGAGCCGAGCGCAGGCCTCGTCACGGCTGTAGCCGCCCGACAAGGCGACGACCCGCAGGACGCGCGGGTCAGAGGCCAGGTCGCCGTACAGGCCAGGCCGGGTAGGGATAGTGATCTTCAGCATCACGGTCGCGCCCTCGGGCAGCGCCTCGACGTGCCTGGTGATGGCGTCGCACAGCAGCGTCTCAGCCTGCTCCTTGTGCGGGCTGGAGATGCTGACTTCGGGCTCGATGATCGGCACGAGGCCGGCGGCCAGGATCCGGCTCGCGTAGTCGAACTGCTGGTCCACGATCGCCGAGATGCCGGCCTCGTCGGCGTGGTTGATCACCGACCGCATCTTGGTACCGAAGATCTGGTGCCGCTGCGCGCGCTCGAGCAGATCATCGAGGGTGTCGATGGGCTTCATGAGCTGCACGCCGTCCTGCTCGGGGGCAAGCCCCTTGTCGACTTTCAGGAACGGCACCACGTTCTTCTCGTCCCACAGATACCGGGCCGTGGGGACGCCGTTGACGTCCCGTTCCATGGTCTGCTCGAACAAGATCGCCGCGAGAATGCGCGAGCCATCAAACGCCGGGCTGGTCAGCACACGGGTCCGCATGGCGTGGACCAGGTCGAACATCTCGGCGTCGGAGCTGTAGCGGTCCCGGGCGATGCCGTACTCGGCCAGCGCCTTGGGCGTGCTGCCGCCGCTCTGGTCAAGGGCAGCAAAGAAGCCGCGGCCGGTCCTGACCTTCTCGGATTGGGTACTGTTCACCCTCCTTATTCTGCCACCAGCCGGGGCGCCGCTTCTTCGGTGGGCTCGGGTCCTATGGGCTCGACGGGGTCAGGACCCGTCTGCCGTGGCGGCCGCGTGGGCTTCCTCGAGAGCCTCGTCGGACCTTTCGGTATGGCTGTTAGGCTTATGGCGACTGAGCGCGTAACCGCCCAGGTAAGGCGGATAAGGAGCGGACAAGATCCAGAGTCCAGTCACGTTCCGTGACCGAGTTGGCAGTCCTCTCCAGTTCCTGGACGCCGAGCCACCACCCCTCGGCCTGTTTACGAGGATCTCCTAGAAACTGTATGCAGTTTGTCGGTGATCGGCAATGGGGCGCCGCTAACGATCTTGGCTGGCGCGGGTGCGCCCGATGGTCCTGGTCGCGAACAAGACGGCGGCCACGAGCAATCCGAGCCACAGCAGCGGCACGACGGCCCAGAAGACCGCATGGCCGACCGTCAGGGCGAGAACGAAGAGGAGCACGAGGACCAGAGCGGGGTGGCCGCGGCGGCGCCGCGGGCGATCGGTGACTGCCGGAGCCCCTGTTTCCGGCAGGTCGTCGAACAAGCCGCTCAGGTCGGCCCGGGTCTTGGCGTTCATGGCCTGGCCGACGCGCTCGTCGAACTCGGCCTGGTCCAGGCGGCCCTCGCCGAAGTGCTCGGCCAGCCGGTCGATGACCGCCTGCCGCTCGGCGTCGGAGACGCGCATGTGCTGGTCGGAATGGGGGCCGGAGAACAGCGGCGAGAAACCGCGGGCCCAGGACTGGCTGTACTGCGAAGGCATGATGACCTACCCGTTAGCTGAGATGTGACGATGGTGTGGTTAGCGTGAGCGGGTCTGCAGGGAGTCGATGATGGAGCCGGCGATGGAGACGTCGCTGCCCTCTTCGGGGATCAGCAGCAGGCCGGCCAGGTAGAGCGGGATGCCCGCGCCGCCGACCACGGTCAGG
>Ga0074046_10001249_pt1 | contig 23445 bp, 20 predicted proteins | sample BogForMeECP23OM3_FD_94441 | JGI IMG/M metagenome (GOLD analysis project Ga0074046, IMG submission 94441) | Bog forest soil microbial communities from Calvert Island, British Columbia, Canada - Bog Forest MetaG ECP23OM3 | ecosystem: Environmental > Terrestrial > Soil > Wetlands ...
ATGAGCTGCTTGAAGCCGCCGGTCCGGCAAACTCCGGGACAAAAAGAATCGGGCTGGTCAGCGCCGCCGTATCCGATCACCCGGAGATAGTCCACCTGTGCTCTTCACTGCTCGATCAGGGCGCTTCCCTTTCCTTTTCTTCGCTCCGGGCAGATAGGCTTAACGCCCAAATCCTTTCAGCGCTGGAATCGAGTGGGCACCAGGCAGTTGCGATCGCCCCCGAGGCCGGGTCGGAGAGGCTCAGGCGGGTTATCAACAAGAATTTGTCTGAAGATCAGATATACAACGCAGTCGAAATCCTGGCCCAAAAGGGAATCCTCAATATCAAGCTCTACTTTATGATCGGGCTTCCGACCGAAACCACCGAAGACCTGGAGGCAATCGTTGAGCTTGCAAAGGGGATCCGCCATCACGTATTGAGCGCAAGCCGCGGTAAAACACGGCTTGGAACCATTACGCTAAGCGTAAATTCCTTTGTTCCGAAGCCTTTTACGCCATTTCAGTGGACGGCTTTCGCAGGAGTGGGGGAGCTTAAGGGAAAAGCCAAATGGATTCAGAAAGCCCTGCGGAAAGTACCGAACATCCGGGTCCATTTCGACATGCCGAAGTGGGCATACGTTCAGGCGCTGCTGTCCAGGGGAGACCGCAGGGTTTCCTTTTTTTTGCAAAAAGTCGGACTTGACGTGCTTGGCTGGAGCCAGGCAATGGGCAGTTCGCCTTTAAACCCTGATTTCTGGGTTATGAGGGAGCGGGAGCGTGATGAAAAATTTGGCTGGGAGGTGATAGACCACGGGATCGAGCGTCAATTCCTGTGGGAGGAATACCGGCGTGCTCTTCAGGAAAAGGAGAGCCCCGAATGCCGGCCGGAACTAAATTGCAGAAGGTGCGGGGTTTGCGGGCCGTAGTACTGGATGCTGGATACTGGATGCTTGACGTTGGATGGGGGGTTTTTATCCAATGTCGTCCACAGACCATTATCCAACATCGGACGATGGATGTTGAATGCTGGCTGTTGTGGCTGAAAAAATCACCCGAATCTATCCCATGGGCAGGGGCGAGGTCGTAGGGGTGCATGAAATCGACCTCGAGATTTCACAGGGAGAAATGGTTCTGATAAAGGGTGAAAGCGGTTCGGGCAAGAGCACACTGCTCTCGCTTCTGGCCGGATTGGACCGCCCGACAAGCGGCAGCCTGACCGTATCGGGGCTTAAGCTCGAAAGCGCCTCAGCGGGCGAACTCACCGAATTCCGTAGAAAATCAGTTGGGATCGTCTTTCAGTCCTTTAATCTTCTACCGACGCTCACCGTGCTTGAGAATGTCAGCCTCCCCGCCCTCCTGGCGGGAGAGGGGCGCCCGACGGTTACGAAACGTGCGGCGGAACTCATCGGCTGGCTCGGGATGGAGAAGCGAGCGCACCACTTTCCTTCCCAGCTCTCCGGAGGCGAGATGCAGCGCAGCGCCATTGCCCGCTCCCTTATAAACGACCCCTCTCTGATTCTTGCAGACGAGCCTACAGGCAACCTGGACAGCAAAAACGGGACGGCCGTCATCGAGCTTCTGGCAGAGCTTAACCGTGATCTTCGCCGGACGGTTATTATCGCCACCCACAGCTCCTTGGCCGATCCCTACTGCACGGCGAGGCTGGTGCTGAAGGACGGCGCCATAGTGGAGCGTTAGTGTAGTTTCCGTCCGGAAAGGGTCCTTTTCCGCCCTGGCGGTGTCAATCTTCGGGCTTCCTTGTGCGGCGTACCCATGTACGCCTCCGCGCAAGCCCTCGATTTCCTTGCCAGGACGAAAAATGCCTCCTTTCCGAATCGGAAACTGCTAGTCTCTCATCCGGGGTTTCCGGACGGACGCTAGTGTAGCATTCCATAAATAATGCTATATCTCGGGCAGTATGCCTGTCACCCCAGCGGAGGTCGAGGGCTTTGTGCTTTAACTTATCGAAAAGACACTTGATTCCGGCCCCCGGACTAGACACTTCCGGGGCAGGCTGCGCCGGAATGACGGGAACCGTTTCCGCTTCACCGTTCTAAATATCGAGGAACTTACGGGATGCTACACTAGATGAGGGGTTTTTTGCGCCTTTGGACCTGGTTCAGCTTCCGTGAGTTGAGAGGCCATGCGTGGCGCACCGTTGTGATACTGGTGGGGATCAGCCTTGGGGCGGCCGTCTTTACCAGTGTCCGCCTGGCCACCAACGCTTCGGTCCAGTCCTTCACAAACGGTATGGACGCGATTTCGGGCAGGGCGGAACGGACCGTGACGCTTCCGGGAGGGCGTCTCCCGGAAGAACTTGTATCCGTCCTGTTCAACTCGCCTGACCTCGTCGCCGTCTCTCCTCTCATGTCAGCCTACGTTCGGGTGGAGGGAAGCGACGAACCGTTGCTCCTGCTCGGAGTCGATCCAATACTTGACCAGCCCTTCCGGACGTGGAAATCCGAGCCGCCCGATTCGCGGGAAGCCTTTTCCTTGTGGCGCCGCCTTATTGGCTCCCCTTTCACCATGATCGCCGCGAAGAGATTTTTGCAAAAAAGCGGAGTTCGCACAGGTGAGTCCGTTCGTCTTCAGGGCGTTGCCGGCGCAGGCTCTTTTGTCGTACTGGGCGAACTTGCCTCAGAGGGACTGGCCACCCTTGAGGGGGGAAATATCGCCATTGTCGACATCGCCACGTTCCAGGAATTCACTGGAGTATACGGTGAAGTCGACCGAATCGACCTTATTTTCACCCGCCCCCTGACCGCAGACAAGCTGGACAGGGTCAAAGCTCTGCTCCCGGCGTGGGTCGAACTTGCGCAGCCCTCGGAGGCGAAAGAAACCGGCCGTGTGATGATCCGGGCCTACCAGATGAACCTCTCGGTCCTGAGTTTCGTTTCGCTATTCGTGGGCATGTTCCTGGTTTACAGCATGATTTCGCTGCACGCGACTTCAAGGCGAAAGGAGCTTGCCATACTGCGCTCGGTAGGCGCCTCTCCGCGTGTGCTTTTCCTGCTGTTCATCGCCGAAGGTTGCTTTTTCGGAATTGTGGGCTGGGCGCTGGCAGTCCCGGCAGGCCTTTTCATGACCAAAAAGCTGATCGGCTATGTCAGCTCGACAGTATCTCACCTTTTCGCGCGGGTGAACGTAGAAGGTTTCGGACTTACGGGTCGGGAAATGCTCCTGTCTTTTGCCATAACCCTGCTGGTGGCGGTGTTGGCGGCATGTCAGCCCGCCTTCGAGGCTTCAAGGGTCCGGGCGCGGGAGGCACTGCTTATGCGGGAAGCCGTTTCTCAGGAAGAGGGAAACCTCATCAGGCGGCTTGCCATTCTCGGGTTGATTCTTGCGGCTGCCGTCTGGCCGCTTGCCCGGATGCCCGTCTTTTCCGGAGTCCCTGTCCCCGGATACATGGCGGCTTTTTCTCTGTTTCTGGGCTTTGCTCTTTTCTCGCCGCTTATCCTGAAAGCCGCAGGAACTCATTTGCCTCCCATCGTGATAAGGGCCGGCCTCGGTGAGACGACATACCTTGGGACCAGCTATCTTAAGAGCGCCGGGGCCAGGGTCGCCATCTCGGTGGGGGCGCTTATAACGGCAATCGGACTTTTCTCGGCGCTTGTCATCATGATCCACAGCTTCAGGGACTCCCTTTCTGCCTGGGTACACCAAAGCATAAACGGCGACCTTTACGTGCGGGCGAAGATGTCCGAAATAAACAGTTATCGCGACTCACTTCCACCTGAAATTGCAGCCGGACTCGACAAATTACGCAGTGAGGCGGACGTGGTTCCCTATCGCCGGATTCTCTTGAACTACGGCGGTATCCCCTATCAGCTCGAACCAATTGACACCGTGAGCTACCAGCGCCGCTCCGGGTTCGCTTTCATTGAAGGCACTGCCGGGAACGTCGCGCAGGCGTTAAATGAGGGAAAAGGTGTTGTTGTTTCGGAGGTTTTTTCGAACCAGACCGGATTGCGGGTTGGAGAACGGTTCAAAGCGGTTGTCGAATCCGTTGAACTCGACATGCCGATTCTCGGGATTATCCGGGACTACCGGACGCGGGGCGGAGTCGTTCATTGCTCCCTGTCTTTTATCGAGCACGCAACGGCAGACCGTCAATGGACCGGGGCGATTATATTTGTAAACGACAGGGGCGCTGACCAAGGCCAGAGGATCACCGCCCTCAGAAACCGCATTCTTCTCAGCGCCGCCCAGCGGGGCGAAAGCATCGAGGCCATCGCGGGTTCGGAGCTGCGCCTCAATATACTCAAAATATTCGACGAAACATTCGCGGTAACCACAGCGCTGCTTTTCATCTCCTTTGTGATATCCGCGCTCGGTGTGGCGACCACGCTGACTATTCTGGTATTGGAGCGCGCAAGGCAGTTTCAGACAATGATAGCTACCGGTGCGAGCGCCGCTCAGATAAGGGCCGTAATCGGCTGGGAGGCCCTGACGATGGTTTTAATGGGCGAGGCGCTCGGCCTTGCGTGCGGTTTTGTTCTATCAGTTCTGTTGATTTTCGTGATAAACAAACAGTCTTTCGGATGGACTTTCATCTATTCCGTTGACTGGCTTACCCTTGGGGCGTCTTTCCCGCTCGTGTGCGCAGCCGCGCTGCTGGCCGCAGTCCCAGCGGCGCAACTGGTGTTCCGGGGCTCGCCTGCGGCGGTATTGAGATGAGGCCACCCGCCGCCGGCCCCAACCTTGCGGGCGGGTGGGCGGGCTGTCGAGAACCCAATGTGGGCCGGTGCGGGTTCTGCGGCGACGAGCAACTGGTAACTTAGTCGCGAGTGGTGCTTTGGAAATGGTATTTTATTACTTACGTATATTTTTATAAGGGCAGGTTACTCAGTTTATTTATGGTCTGTCTTAGAAGGCGCCCCGCAAACGCCCCGTCTCTGGGCATAGACAGTGATCATGGACAGGCCAGGAAGGGAGAGCGTCGAGAATGAGCGGGGCGCCTTCCGCGCTCCGCGATGCACATCGCTGAGGGGCGCCCGCAATCGATATGCCATTCTTATTGCGAAGTGTTGTATATAGGTCTGTCTTACGAGGTAAAATGAAATCCCGCCTCAGCAGATATTTTTCCCGATGCACGCGCCTGCTTCTCGGGGCTGTTTTCATCGCCGCGAGCATCGACAAAATAGCCCATCCCGCGGAATTTGCCAAAATAGTCTCTAATTACCAAATCCTTCCGGGCCACCTGGCAAATATTTTGGCTATCGTGCTCCCCTGGCTGGAAGCGATCCTGGGCTTATTTATCCTGTGCGGATGGTGGCTGCCGGGCGCCACCATCCTCGCCAATTTGCTTCTGCTCGCTTTTTTTGGGGCCATCGCCCAGGCTGTTGCGCGTGGGATCGATATTAATTGCGGATGCTTCAGCGCCAAAGCTGCAGGGTCACCGCACTCTGTATGGTATCTCGCACGGGACTCGCTTTTTCTGCTGCTCGGGGTTATTGTAATGGTCCAGGCCTTTCGGGCGCGCTCAGCCGTGATTCGGAAACCGGATATAAATTGAAGAGTCCCGGGGAAACGGCCACAGTGTTTGCGGATCACCAACCGGAGGATAATGGGTCAAATCAGGAGGGAAAAATGAATGAGAAAATAAGGAATGCGTTGAACGGGCAGGTAAATGCGGAGCTTTATTCCTCTTACCTCTATCTTTCAATGGCCTCTTATTTTAAGCGGCTGAGTTTCGACGGGTTCGCCAGGTGGATGGAAGTACAGGCGCTCGAGGAATTGACTCATGCCATGAAATTTTTCAACTTCGTAAACGAGCGGGGCGGCAAGGTCGACCTGAAGGCAATCGAAGGTCCTCAGACCTCATGGGATTCGCCGCTTTCAGCTTTCGAAGCGGTTTACAAGCATGAAGTCAAGGTGACAGGTCTGATTTACGACTTGGTGAACATCGCAACGAAAGAAAAAGACCACGCGACAAGCAATTTCCTCCAGTGGTTCATAACGGAACAGGTCGAGGAAGAAACCAGCGCAGACAGTATCGTGCAGAAACTTAAGCTGATTGGAAGCGAGGGTGGGGGTCTCTATATGCTGGACCAGGAACTCGCACAAAGAGTTTTCACCCCTTTACCCGGAACGACCATCCTGGCCGGCGCAGGCACAGGCGGGGCGTGATCCGGTCCGGACCCTAATTGCTATGGCGAGGCGGGGGGTAACCCCGATTCCTGCTCCGGCCCTTAAACGAGGTGCATGTTTGGTACCGTAACTCTTACCTTCATTCGCCCCCATGGTCGGCAGCAGTACGGAAAAGCAGTTGCTTGAGTTCGCCGCGTGCAGTTCTTCGCTTCATTTTGCGGTCATTGTGGACGGCTGGCATGCCGGGAAACCGAATTTGGCAGGCGATTGCTGAAGTTTCATTTCGGAAGGCGGATGTCGGAAGCCAATCACTACGCTCCGCGAGGGCGACATAGAGCTTATCCATTCATCCGATCTCCGATTTGTGATCTGCGTTAGTTACGACGACCTTCTGATCCAGAAATAGCAAAACAGCGCAGCAAAAATTACGTTTCCAGCCCATACCCCCAGAGAAGGCGGCAGGGAGCCGGCGAAGGCGAGTGAGCTTCCGATGTTTGAAATGGCAATGAACGCGAAAGCTATAAAAAGCGAAATGCCGACACCGGCTGCGATTCCTTCGTGGATCCCCCGCCCCAAAGCTATAAGGGTCCCGAGCAAAGTCAGGATAAGCGTGGCAAGAGGCGATGCAATCCGCAAGTGCAGGTCAACCCTGTAAGGGGTCGAGCTGAATCCCTCCCCCTCTATTCTTTCCACGTAGCGGTGCAGCTCTGTCCAGCTAAGATATCGCGGAACGGTTTCGCCTGCCTTGAAGTCACTTGGCGTAACTTTCAAATCGAGCTGTTTTCGCTCGAACCACTGCTGGTCTTTGTCTCCGTCGTGAAAGCTTATCACGAGGCCGTCCTCGGCAAGCCACCCTGGATTGGTCCAGGATATACGCCGCGCGTCCAGCCTCTGGATCAAGCGGAAGCTTGGATCCAGAAAAAATATAGACGCTATCTGCATGACATTTTTCCCCTGGTCGTAGAGCCGGATCTGGTAAATGGTATTCTCATTGCGGTACCACATGTTTTCCGGGTTCATCCAGAGCGCCGGCTTTTCGTGTTCTACGCTGACCGCCCAGGTGTTTTCCACTTTCTGGTTGAGGGGACGCGCGGCGAACTCCGCTATGCAAAAATGGATTACCGAAAGCACGAGCGCCGCAACTGCGATCGGCGCTACATAATAACTGGGATTAATGCCGGCGGTCTCCATTGCGATCAGCTCCCGGTTCCGCTTCAGCATCCCAAGTGCGATGATCGCTGAAAGTAGGGCCGCCATCGGGATGCCTTGGGTTAAGATCGTGGGAATTTTGTATAAAAAGTAGGTGTAGATCTCCCGGAACGTGAGATGATTATCGACCATACGTTCCACCCGCTCGAAAAAATCGACGACGAGGTAAATCCCGGTGAAGCTGACAGAGGCCAGCGCGAAGATGGGCAGAAGATGTTTCAGGACGTATTTGGGGATTATTTTCAATGCGCGACTGCCCCATGTTTGCGGGCACTGGAGCCGGCCCGCCGAAGAAGTGCAAGCGGCCGCCCGAGTAATGCTAGGTAAAATGGTGTCTCCCTGTGCATTTTTGTCCACAGATAGACGACCAGGACAAAGCTTAGCAGGTTAGGAGTCCAGACGGCAAAGAAAGGCGAGACCAGCTTGCTGTCGCCGAGTGTCCTGCCGGCGGATAGCAAAATGTAATAAGTGAGGAAAATTCCAACCCCGATCGTAATTCCCGTCATTCGGCCCCTCTGGCGGAAAAAGGAGCCAAGCGGAGGTCCAAGCAATCCGAGAAGCAGGCAGGCCGTGGGGAAAGCGATCCTCTGGTGCAGCTCAAGACTCCACCAGACAAAATCGGCTTGATCTACGGCGTTTTTCGCCCGATGGTAGATCTGAGACAGGTCCATCTCACTTCTTTTCCTGACTGAATTATCCGATGCCCCCATGATTTCGTTCATCGAGAGGATAAAATCGTAGTTTTTGAACGCGACGGCCTGGGCGGCTTTCAAATCATTGGCGGCGCGGGTTATCATGCCGTTTGCAAGCTTGAAAGTGATGGCGTGGGAGTCCGCCGGAATATCGATCTGGGCGCTCTCGGCCGCTATTGTGACTTTCTCATCCGGTTGTCTCTGATCCTGGATGAAAATTCCCTTGATCGTATAGTCCGATCGGTCAAGCGACCTGACAAAGAGGACCAGTTTCGGAATAGCGGAAATAAAGACGCCCTCTTGCAGAAGAGACGGAACGGAGGTACGGCCAAGCGACCTCAGCTTCATCTCGAATGCATGGTTTGTCACGGGGAGAACCGAAATGGTGTTTATGAACGAGAGTATGCTCATAAGGATAAGCACTCCGAGCACTGGCGGCAGAAAGCCGAGAAAACCGGTTCCAGCCGCTCGGAAGGCAACCAGTTCATTATCGCTGTTCAGGCGCACGAAAGCAAGCATAACTCCCAGCAGGGCCGCCATCGGGGCCGCAAACATAATGAGCCTCGGCAAGGCGAAAAGGATTAATTCGGTGATGTCTTTCACGCTGCATGAAGAGGCGAAAAGAATACGCATGAGCTGGAGAAGCTGTCCCGTAATGAGTATGAAGCAGGCCCCGGTCAGGCAAATGAGCACCGGGGGCCATTGCTCGCGCAGAACATAGGTGTAGAGCGTCTTTTTCATGATGGTGTAATCTATCCAATCACGATAGATAAGGTCAATTGCAAAGATGAGACACCGATGGAATACATCCGCTTGCACCTCGAGGAGACGGGGGATACTCCTGAAAAAACCGTAAAGATTTGCCGCCGCTGAGACGATATTCTAAATACATGAGCAAGCCGTGGAGAGGATACAGCGAGTGAATGCCACGGTGGCGAAACTTCAATCCAATGCGGGGTTATGTGAATACTCAATTTAAAATTGTTCTATTAGAAACAGGCTTGCCTCAATTATCAAAAAAAACAACATTCTTTCAGGAGGGTTCAGATGGTCCAAACCCAAGCATCGAACATTTATCACCGAACAGCAATTGCAACCGCTGATCCGCTCCAACTGATCATTCTGTGCTATGACGCGGCGATTAATGACCTCAAGCAAGCCGAAGAGCTTCACGAAAGGCACGAAATGAACGAGGCCTACCGGAAAATCAGGCACGCCCAGGACATAGTCACGGAGCTCCTGGTGGGCCTCGACTACGAAAGGGGTGGAGATGTAGCCCGGAACCTTAGTCGGCTCTACAATTTCATCCTCAGGCAGTTGATCGGCATAAACAGCCGCGAGAATACCTTCATCTACGATCATCTGGTCAAAATTCTTTCCGAACTCAGGGACGGTTGGGAAGCGATCAAGCTGAGCCCAAACCAGACTCCGGTGAAGACGGGACTTCTTCCTAGAAATTGGCAGGCTTGCGCATAGGATTTAGTAATGGAAAGCAACGAATCGTGCTGGATGGATCAGGCTGAATCCATTCTGGACCAGCTCCTGAAATTTACCGCGCAGCTTGCGGAATTCGAAAACGATCCGCAGGTGGACGCTAAAGCACTTTCGAGCGCATGCATCAGGCGCCTCGATGATCTAAAGCGACTTATGCCGCAGGAACTGGGAAACTCGCCGGCGGCTAAAAGCCAAGTGCTTGAAAAAATGCGGGACCTCTATATCCGCACTCAAGTTTGCCTTCAGATTCTGGAAAGCAAAAACAACCGGGTGGCTGCCAAGCTCCAAAGTCTGTCCAGGACCAGGCAGGCCGTCACCGCCTACACTGCCCGGAATGGTTGCAATCGGTGAATAGGTGAGCAGGTTAACAGGTAGCTCAATCGCTCCTTCGGTACATCAGGACAGATTTGGTTTTACCCACTCCCCCGCTCGCCGATTCACCCATGCTTTTACGGCTTCGCCCCCCAGGTGAAAAACCTGTTTGACAGATAGTTCCAGCTCGTTCCCACCCATATGCCAAGAACGCTTGCATAAAACCAGGGGATGCCTTTTTCGACCAGGTACCATCCAATGGCAAGGTTAAAGGCGCTTCCCAGCAGGCATGCCAGGTTGTAGTTGGCAAGCCCTTTCCACCATTGCAATCCAAAAAATCGATGTTCCTTGAAGGTCCACTGGTTATTCAGGATGTAGTTGGAAACCATTGCCGTTTCGATCGCGAAGACAAGAGAGACGGCATATCGCAAGCCCATCACGGCGTGCAGCAGATAGAGGGTCAGCAAATGTATCACAACCCCCGATGCCCCAACCACCCCATACCGGATGAACTGAAAGTTGAACCGGGAAGGAATGGCCCGCGAAATCAGAAGGTCGGCAAAATCGAACATCACTGCGGCCGTAAGTTTGCTGGTCCCGTACAAGCGAGCCTTGAAATCGTAAGGCAACTCCTTTATCTTCAAGTCCGGGCGGCTGATCAGTATATCGAACAGGATCTTGTAACCCTGTTCGAAGAGCTGTGGGGCTATTTCCTGTATGATTTTGCGGCGGATCATGAAAAAGCCGCTCATCGGGTCGGAGATCTCTTGTTTCAGCAGCTTTTGAGCCATAATGGTCCCGGCCCTGCTGAGTCTGGATCTCCACGAGTCCCAGCCGGGCACCGATTTTTGGTTCATGTACCTTGAGCCTATCACGAGGTCACAGTCGCCTATTTCTTCGAGCATAGCGCCTATGAGTGCGTGATCGTGCTGAAGGTCGGCATCGAGGACGGCAACATATTTGCCTTTGCCCAGAAGGAAACCTTCGGTTATCGCCGAACTCAACCCCTTTCTGTTGATCCTGCGAATCACTCTTATATTGCCATACCGCTGGGAAAACTCTTCTGCAACCTGCCAGGTACAGTCCTCGGAATCGTCATCCACTATGACGATCTCGTAGTGGCGGTCCCCCATTACTTCCTGAAGCTTTTCAATGAGGACGGGAAGGTTTTCGCGCTCGTTACGGGTAGGAATGATTATCGAGACCTCAAGGTCCATTTGGTCGGAGACACGCAGCGAAGGAAAGACCAAGACGGGATTCACACCGGTTTTCATGACATAACCACCTCCAAAGGGTGATCATCTTATATGCCGGAGTGTCCGTCCTGTTGAAGTAAAATCCGGTATATATGAGAGTGAAGCGGTGAGTAGGCGATGGGTGAATTGACCTGCTCACCCGTTGTTCTTCAGTTTCCGATTGGACCACCTTTTGAAAAAACCGGTCACTTTCGAGACAGGGGGTTCCTCAACTATCCTGAGCTTTCCTCGCCTCACCATCACATTCCGGAGACAGGCTCTCAGATAAGAACATGGGAGGCACTCCCTCTGAGGCTGCATTATCCCCTCTTCATCAACAGGACACACCTTGTCCCCATCGCCGAAACACTTCGGAGGATCAACAGCCCCTGGTTGGGAGCAACTCGATGGTGTTTCTTTCACGCACGCCCCTCCGGCGCACCGCCATTATTCGAGAATTTCCAGCACAGCGCGTTTCTTCAGTTTCGTCGCGGCCGCGTTCAAGATCGTTCGCATCGCATGAGCGTTTCGGCCTTCCTTACCGATTATTTTTCCGAGGTCGTCTTTGGCTGCCCGCAATTCTATCACGGATATCTGGTGCCCGGTAATCTCTTTAACTATAATCTGTTCGGGATGTTCCGCAAGACAACGCGCAATGTATTCAACCAGCTCTTTGATTTGAATGTCTTCCATAAACGCAGGCTCCTGTCGATGGCCGTCTGCCAAAAGTCAGGGAATCCGGGGGATTCCTGTAAATTGAATCGGTGCGCCGGTCAGGCAGAAAATACAGTGGAAAAGCGCGGCGATTGATCGCAGGAGCAAGAAGAACAGGACCTGACAGCTTAACGATTGCTCAAGTATTTGTGAAGTTATGAAAAATCGGTTATCGTGTCAACTGATTTTCGAGTGTAAATAAGATGTTAAGAAAATGAACTTTATCACAAGCTGCACGTCCCGTCTTCACCTCTTTCACGATTGGTGATAACCTGTTCGCGGGCGTAAAGAAAGGCAAGTTTTTGAATAAATTGACTTAGCAAACGTAAGACATTTCTTCTCGTCCATCCTTTCAACGAAAGAAATTAGCACAAAATGAGGAAAAAGGTTTCAGAAACGAATTTTGATGTCCCGGTCAAGCTCGAAAACCAGCCTCTGATTGAATCAATCGCGGTTGATCTGCCTGCGCCAAGCCTGAACGACAATACCGCAGACCTCGACAGGCTCGCCCGAACTCTTGCTCAGCAGGGGTATTCCCCGGTTCAAATCGCGCCCGGCAAAATGGATGAGTTAGTCAGGAGCATGCGCAGAAACGATCTGTGCTTCCGTGCGGTAGTGGGATACACCGGTACACATTGGGAGGTCCTGGACGTGGTTGCCCGGTCACCCCATTCGGCCGTTTTCGGCTTTGCACTGGATCTGGGTACCTCCAGCCTGGTTTTCCGGCTGATAGACATCGCCCGCAAAAAGATCATCCGAGAGGTCTCGGTAAAAAATCCCCAGGTGGTCTGGGGGGAAGATATCCTCAGCCGTATCATATTTGCCCGAGATCAAGAAGGCTTGGCTGTCCTTCGGAACTCGCTGGTGGAAGCATGTTCGGATGCGATGCTCAAAATGATCGAAGATTCAGGGGTCTCTGCTCATTGCATCTACGCCGTATCCTGCGCAGGAAACACGGCGATGAGCCATTTTTTCTGGGGCCTTGACCCGTCAAACATATGCCGCGAACCTTACATTCCCGCGGCAAACACTTTCCCGATAGCCCGCGCAAAAGAGCTTGGGTTCGATTTTTTTCCTAACGCGTTGCTCTATCTTTTCCCCAATGTCGGCTCATACGTTGGGGGCGATATCATCTCAGGGGTAATCGCAGCGGGTCTGAACAGATCGACGGGGATCCAAATGCTCATAGACGTCGGAACAAATGCCGAGATCGTGCTGGGGAACTGCGAGTGGTTGTTGGCATGCGCGGGTGCGGCCGGTCCAGCCCTTGAAGGCGGGGTTGTGGAGCGCGGAATGCAGGCTGTTGCCGGGGCAATCGACAAGGTGAGGATCAACAGGAAGACACTGGATCCCGATTTCCGGGTAATCGGAGGCGGAAAAGCCTCGGGCATCTGCGGATCCGGCCTGATAGAACTTGTGGCCGAGATGTTTTCGTCGAAAATCCTGAACATCCAGGGAAAATTCAGCACGGGCCTCATCTGCTCGCGCCTGAGAAACACCCAGGATGGCCCGGCTTATGCGCTGGCTCTTTCTTCTCAGACCAGCGACGGAGGCGAGATGCTCATATCTGAGATTGACATCGGAATTTTTTTGAAGTCAAAAGCGGCGATGTACACTATACTGTCTGTCATCTGCCGAAAGGTAGGACTCAGCTTCTCTGATTTAAAGGATATTTATATAGCGGGAAACTTCGGCAATCATATAGATCCCGAAATGGCGGTTCGAATCGGCATGATGCCGGATTTGCCATTGGAAACATACCATGGGATCGGGAACTCGAGCATCCTGGGGGCGTGCATGCTCATGTGCGACCGAACACTTTTAGCAGAGGCCGAAAAAGTTCAAGACATGATCACCTACGTTGAACTCAACGTCAATATCGAGCTAATGAATGAGTTTCGAGGGGCCCTTTTCATTCCTCACACCGATCCGAAGCTTTTCCCATCCGTGCGGATACCGCAGACTGGCCCTCAATCGCTCAGCACCCGGGTTTGACAATGAGCCGACCGGCACAGACCAATAGATACCAGCAAAACGAGGTAAAGCCCAGATTCACCGTCAGGGGCGTCTATATCGCCAGGCTTCTGGTTGCCATTCTACTGGGTCTCAACATCGTTTTCATCCTCACAATCCTTTTTTCCTCCAGCGGGCTTCCCGGTTACAGGAAACAACACCAACAGGTAAAAGGATTCGAGGAAAAGGTCCTCAAGCTCAAGATTGAAAACCAGAAACTCTTCGAAATGATTCAGTCCCTCAAGACCAGCCCGAAAGCACAGGAAAAACTCGTTCGCCAGGAACTTGGCTGGGTCCGTGAAAACGAAATTATCCTCGAATCCGCAGAGAAGAAAAACGAAGGGGGTGAAAAGGCGATTGGACCGATCAAGCCTTTCAGCGTTCCGAAATAGCCATGCCCGGACCCAGGGCCAGCCGAATGTGCGGCTCAGGCTTAGGCGCCCTGCACCGGTCGTTCAAAGACCTTCTCTCTCCCCTCGCGGCCAAACATCTTAGTGAGTCCTGATGATGCCTTCTTCTTTTTTTCCTGCATCAGTCTCAACTTTTCCTTCAGCTTCGGCTGGGTGTTCGGATGGCCGCTGGCGATCCTGTTTGTGACAGCCGCCTTCTACAACCTGTCCTCGATCGCCGATTCCTCGATCCACTCGAGCTCGATCACTGAGCTTGTCGAACCGCCTTGCATCGGCGCCGCCTGTGCCGTGCGTTCTGTAATGGGGTTTGGTGCGGGCGCTATAGGCCCCGGGGTATTCGCAATGAGGTTATGACTACGATTATCCAACTCATGCCTGCGGTTCCTGTGGCAGTCCTTCCACTTATCCCTGCTATCATCATCACCATCGCTTCTTCCACCAGTGGATACGGGCCAAAGTATCCGTTCGCCCCGGGCATTAAAGCCGTTCCAGGGTCTGTCGAAGGCGGCGAAAATGGACTTTTCCAGGAGGCTCCTTTTGTCTCTCGTTTTAAGGGGTTGCGTTCCTGCATTCCGATGCACACTATTGGGGCTGATGAGTATGCTTTCTTTATCCGCGGCGCTTAGCGATTCGCTCTTGGCTGCCGGATTCTTACGACTATCCATATCCATCGGTCGTTCTGATTACCGGAGACTCAGGTCATGATTGAAAACCTCGACCCGGTCCTGCTCTCACGCATTCAGTTCGCATTCACCCTCTCTTTTCACATCTTTTTCCCGGCCTTCACAATTGGCCTGGCGAGTTGGCTGGCCGTGCTCGAATGGCGATGGCTGAAAACCGGCAACACGGTCTATGCAGTTATATACCGCATGTGGGTCAAGATCTTTGCCGTCACATTCGGCATGGGCGTCGTATCGGGCGTGGTCATGTCATTCCAGTTCGGGACCAACTGGTCCGTATTCTCGGACAGAGCCGGGAACATTCTCGGGCCGTTGCTTGGCTACGAAGTGCTGAGCGCGTTCTTTCTGGAAGCTTCATTTCTTGGGGTGATGTTGTTTGGCTGGAACCGGGTCGGCCAGGGGATGCATTTTGCTGCAACAGTGATTGTGGCGATGGGGACCCTGATTTCCGCATTCTGGATACTGTCGGCCAATAGTTGGATGCAGACGCCGCAGGGATTCCGGATTGCTGAAAACGGCCTGTTGTATCCCACAAACTGGCTGCAGATTATTTTCAGCCCGTCTTTTCCATACCGCTTCGTCCATATGGTCACCGCCGCCTACCTGACCACAGCTTTTGTTGCCGGAGGCATCGGCGCATTTTACCTGCGGGGCGGCCGCCATATAAGGGAGGCACGCGTGATGTTGGGGATGGCCATGATAATGGCGATTTTCGTAGCCCCCATGCAACTGCTGTTCGGCGATATGCACGGTCTCAACACGTTTAAACACCAGCCGGCCAAGGTGGCCGCCATGGAAGGACTGTGGGAAACCCGGCGGGGCGCGCCGTTGAATCTCTTCGGGTGGCCGGACCAGAAAGAGGAAACCACTAAATATGCAGTCGAGATTCCCAGGCTGTCGAGCCTGATTCTCACCCATGACCTCAATGGCGAGGTCAAGGGCTTGAAGGCCTGGCCCAAAGACGAACGCCCGCCGGTGCTGGGGGTTTTCTGGTCCTTCCGCGTTATGGTGGGGATTGGCATTTTGATGATCCTGACAGGCGTGACGGCCCTGGTTCTTTATTTCAGAAAGCGGTTGTTTGATACGAAATGGTTTCAGTACTGGTGCATGGCCATGACCCCCGCCGGATTTGCCGCCGTGCTGGCGGGATGGTTCGTTACGGAAATCGGCAGGCAACCCTATATAATCCAGGGTGTCATGCGGACCGCAGAGGCCGTTTCTCCGGTGCAGGGCATTCCCATCGCCATATCCATTGGCGCTTTTGTCCTCACCTATGCGGTCGTGTTCGGCGCCGGGAGCTATTACATTATAAAGCTGATCAGAAAAGGTCCCGGGACCGAGGCGGATGTTTATGGTTCGCACGGCGTCAAAGGGCCGCCCCTGATCACTGACCTGGTTTCAGAAGAGGGGGGACGGCATGTTTAGCCTCGAGGGCTCCCTGGATCTTCCGCTCATATGGTTTGGCCTGCTTGCCACCGCACTTTTCCTGTATGTCCTCCTGGATGGCTTCGACCTGGGGGTGGGCATTCTGTTTGCCTTTGCGCCATCGGATGAATGCAGGGACCGCATGATGAACTCCATCGCACCCTTCTGGGACGGCAACGAGACCTGGCTGGTGCTGAGCGGCGGCGGGCTTTTTGCGGCGTTTCCCCTTGCTTATGCGATCCTGATGCCGGCGTTCTACATGCCTGTCATCCTGATGCTTCTGGGTCTTATCTTTCGCGGTGTGGCATTCGAGTTTCGATTCAAGGCTGTCAAATCCCGCTTTATATGGGACTACGCTTTCCACTTTGGATCTATAGTTGCCGCTTTCATGCAGGGCATGATCCTCGGGGCCTTTGTCAAGGGGGTGCAGGTCGAGGGGCGGAGCTTTGCGGGCCACCCCTTTGACTGGCTCAATGCATACAGTTTCATGACGGGGGTGGCCCTGCTGTTCGGCTATGCACTGCTGGGAGCCACATGGCTGGTGATGAAAACCGACGGAATCACCCAGGATTGGGCGCGAAAAGGCGCCTCTTATGTCCTTGGCTATGTGGGAGTGTTCATGGGCATCGTGAGTGTCAGCATGCCGGTAATGAACGCGGGTGTAAGAGACTTGTGGTTCAGTCTTCCCAATTTTTACTTCCTTTTTCCAGTACCCCTGGTGACCGTAGCCCTTTTCATCTTTATTTGGCGAGATTTGCACAGGGGTGTAGAGAATCGTCCCTTTTTCCTTAGCATCGGCGTTTTTCTTATGGGTTACCTGGGGCTGGGAATCAGCCTTTGGCCATGGCTGGTTCCGTTTGCCGTGACCTTCCGCCAGGCAGCAGCAGCGGCTTCGTCACAGTCATTTTTGCTTGTCGGAACTCTGGTCATTCTGCCGGTAGTTCTCACTTATACCGCCTTTTGCTATTATGTGTTCAGAGGGAAAGCATCGCGTGAAGGCTACTACTGAAAGCATCAGGGAGCAGGAAGCGGGAATCAGGAGCAGCGGGAAAACGTTTTTTGCTTCCCGCTCCTCGCTCCTCGCTTCTTGCTGCCTTCTATTGCCCCAGGTTTTCCCTCAGAAATTGAATTGCAGCAGGCCACGCTTGTCGTGAGGCTTCAAGATTGGCCCCGTTGCGCTCCCCTTGCGCCCTGAGAAAACCATGCCCTGCATCCTTGTAAATATGCGCGATATAGATCTTCCCAAGCTCTTTCATCTTCTCTTCTGCAGGCTTAACTGTACTGACCACGCGGGCATCGTCCTCGCCGTAGAGGCCAAGCACCGGCGCACCTATCGCACTCAGCGCCTCAAGCGGAGGGGACACGCCGTAATAGACCACTGCTGCGCCAAGTTTGGGCTGAACAGTCGCGTAATGGAAGCTCTGGCCGCCACCCCAGCAGAAACCAACCGTCGCGAACTTTTGGGTTGCTGCCGGCAAGCCCATTGCGTAGTCTTTTACTGCATCCAACATGGTCACAACCTGAGGCGATGAAAGACCACTTACAGCCTTAACGACATCATCGCGGCTCGCAAAAGCCTCGGTTCCTCCGCCGCCCGGCCCGCGGCCCGAGAGCAAGTCCGGCACTATGGCGATAAAGCCGTCTGCCGCCAAACGGTCAGTGACGGCTCGAATCCAGTCGGTCAGGCCGTATATTTCCATGATGACAACAATTACCGGCGCCTTATCCTTACGTTCCGGGTAGACTACGAAAGAACTTAACTTAGTCTCCGAGCCCGGAACGGGGATATTCACCCATTCGTGATGCCTCGGAGATTTTTCCAGCGCAGCTTTGGCTTCGGCCTCCCCGGCCGGGAGGGGACTGACGTCTGACCGGCAAAGAGGTACTATAAACAGGTTCACGACAGCCGCACAGAGCAATATTAAGCTATACTTTCTGACCATACTGAATTTCCTCCTGGATATTCGAGTTTTCTGACATTCCATTCTCCAGAACTAATTTAATTCGGATTAGGCAATATGCACCATTTGTACAAACTTTATCGCAAGCATGGAGTTGTTCGCGCTTGCGGTTCACAAAGCGGCCGGCAAAGCTGGTTGTGCGAGGAATTGCCATCTCGATATAACGAATTTGGCTGTTCATGCTTGATGCCCATAACGCGTGGCGTTATCCGCAATACGGTATGATGAGGTCATGCAACTGCAAAGAGGCAGAAAAGACACTTAGGCGCACTTTCTCATGGAAGCCGCATGAGCACATTCAGAAGGATTCAACGATCTGCGGCGGGTCTGTTTCAAATGGCACGCTCAATGCACAGATGTCCAAATAACGGATTATCTCAAGAAGGGTTCAGAACATGAAAAAGGAAACAATTAAACCCGTTCATCCGGGTGAAATCCTGTTTGGGGAGTTCCTGAAGCCCATGGGCATTAGTCAGACCAAACTGGCTCTTGTCATAAGTGTTCCGCCGCGCCGCATCAATCAGATCGTCCATGGGAAACGCAGGATTAGCGCAGATACAGCCCTTCGTCTTGGGCGCTATTTTGGTACATCTCCGCAATTCTGGCTGGGTCTCCAGATAGAATACGATCTCGGTATTGCAGGAGACAGGCTCGGCGATAGATTGAAACGCGATATACGCGAATACGCAGTCTCCGGTTAATGGAGAGGCGCGCTCCATCTAACCGGAAGGTCCAACAAAACAGGTGTGGACGGAACAAGCGCTTCTTTCCGGAATTCAAATAACGTAATGGTTCACCGTGGAGAGCAAAGAGGTCACCCGCCCTCTGTCCCGCCTCGCGGGTGTGTGGGCGGGCTGTCGAGAACCCAATGTGGGCCGGGGCGGGTTCTGCGCCGACGAGCGACTGGTAGCTTAGTCGCGAGTGGCGCGTTGGAAACGGTATTTTTTTACTTACGTATGTTTTTTATAAGGGTGAGTTACTCAGCTTATTTATAGTCTATCTTAGAAGGTTTCAGGCGCCTTCGCACGCTCCGCGCGCTATGCGGTGAGCGCTACCGGCTAATTTAGCCGATAAAAGGAACGCGTGTTCTGTTCTGTAACCCTTCCCGCTTCCTCAACTGCTATGCCTTTGATTCGTGCAAGCTCCCGCAGGGTTAGGATCAAATCGGCGGGCTCCGATATTTTGCCCCGATATTCGACCGGCGCGTCCGTTTCAACCAGGATGCGCTCAAGGGGAGCAAAGGCCGCGGCTTCACGGTGAAAAGGGCTGTAGGCCAGGGCCGGGGTCATGGAGATGAGATACCCCGAATCGAGCAGCCTGGTCAGGATTTCTTTTTCGCCGGTAAACCAGTGAAATACGGCCCTCTCGATTCCGGCGGATGCAGTCATCTCGTATGTGCGGGCATGCGAGAAGCGGCAGTGAATTATTACGGGCTTTCCTGCCTCATGTGCAATAGAGAGAAGCCGCCCGTAGACTTCCCATTGGACCTTCTTTTTTACCTTCGTCTTGTAGTCGATGCCCACCTCGCCAAGGGCCACGCAGGATGGGAGCCTGTCTTTTATAAATGCGAGGTTTTCTTCGATTTGGCCGGCCGCTATCGACCAGGGGTGATATCCAACCGCTGGATAAACGATTCCGGGGAAACGGCCGGCAATGTCCAGCGTTGCCCTGTTTGACTCGATGTCCATACCGACCCCTATTACTGCGCAAACCCCTGATGACAGGGCCCTCGAAATTGAGGCCTCGATATCTTTTATTTCATTTAGATGAGCATGTCCGTCAATCACCGAGCCATCCCTGAATTCCTGAATTCTTTAATCCCTTGTATGATATATAAATATATCCCCTCGATATCGTCGGCGTCAAAAGATCGAAACTCGCTGTCGCCCCTGAACCAGGTTATCTGCCGTTTGGCGTAATGCCGGGTATCGCGCTTTATCTGAGAGGCGGCCTCATGGATCGAAATGGCGCCCGCAAGGTGAGCGGCCATCTGCCTGTATCCGAGCGACTGCATTGATTTAAGCTCCGCTGCGTAGCCCATGGCAAGGAGCCCCTCCACTTCATCTTTGAGGCCTGATTCGAGCATCCGGTCGACCCTGCGGTTTATCCGTTCGTAGAGCACCTCCCGCTCCCGGTTGATAAAGACCTTTATCGCGGGGAGAAGCTGCTCCTTGAAACCGTGGCCCTTCTGTAAGATGGATAATGGAACTCCTCCCTGATAAAAGACCTCGAGCGCCCGAATAATTCGCTGCCGGTCGTTAGGGTGAATTCTTGCCGCCGATTCGGGGTCGATCTGCAAAAGATCGCAATAGAGCTGATTCAGGCCTTTAGACTTTTTATCTGCAATCAGCCTTCTTTTCACTTCGGGGTCCGAGGGAGGCCCCGGGCATAGTCCCCGGGTCAGGACTTTCATGTACAGGCCTGTGCCTCCCACGACCAGAGGGAGCTTGCCGCGTTTTTGAATATCTTCGATTACCGGGCCGGCAAAGTAGAGGTACCTTGCCGCATCGAAAGGCTCATCGGGGTCGACTACGTCTATCAGGTGGTGGGGGACAATGCGGCGTTGTTCAAGGGTTGGTTTTGCGGTCCCGATTTCCATGCGGCGGTAAACCTGCATTGAATCGGCGTTTACTATCTCGGCTGAAATACGGGCGCAGAGTTCGATCGAAAGCGAAGTCTTGCCCGCTGCGCTCGGTCCGGCAATTAGAACCAGCGGGATAGCGCCCCCCTTTTCAGCTTCTTTTGAAAAATCGGAAAATCTGCTCATATGTCAAGGTGTATGAAAGCGGCCGGCCGTGCGGGCATGTAAAAGGAGTATCAATCGAATCGAGCATTTCGAGCAGGTGCTTCATTTCTTCTGTCTTAAGCCTGTGGCCTGCCCTCACCGATCCGTGGCAGGAGGCAACCCTGGCAAGGCCGAGCAGGATTTCGCCCTCATTTGCCGGACACTCCTCTTCGGCATACCGGAGATAGTCGCGCAGTATTTGCTCGGGTTTAAACTCGGATAGACTGGCCGGGACTGCATGTACGGCGAAACTGCTTCCTCCGAAAGGCTCGATTTCAAATCCAAGATCGCTCAAGGAAGGGATCAGGCCCTTGAGCATCACGGCTTCTTTTGGCAAAAGGTCCACGACGGCGGGCCGGGCAAGAAGCTGAGCGGCCTTTGTCTTCTTTTTGCTCAGGCTGTTGAAGACGATCCTTTCATGGGCCGCGTGCTGGTCTATCAGAACAAGACCGTCCGGGGCTTCAAGAAGGATGAAAGAGTTTGCAAGCTGCCCGATGAGGTTGAGGCTCGAATAGGCAAATGCCCCTGCATCCATCTCACTTTGGACCGGCGGATAAGGCGGCCCTTCAGGCAAGATTCCCTGGTCGGGCGCCTCTCCGGATTCATCACGAATCGTGGATATACCGGAAGCTGGATGTCGAAGGGATCTAGCAGGTCCAATAAATCCAGTTGGACCCCGGATGAAGTCCGGGGCGGGATCTTTGTTCTTTTGAAACCAGCTTTCGGAACCGAAGGGCGCCTGACCTTCGGACGCCATCCCCACATGAGTTGCCGCCCGCCTTTTTTCGAAAATTCCGCCTTCCTGCCGCGAAAATCCGTATGACTTCGGGCGAATCGCCGAAAGCGCCTCAAACAGAGCAGCCCGCACAATCGATATTACTTCGCCGGGGTTTCTAAACCGGATTTCTCTTTTTGTGGGATGAACGTTTACGTCCACCTGCGCGGTCGAAATTCCCACAAAAATAACGGCGACCGGATATTTTCCACGAGGGATCAAGGCTTCATAAGCCGTCAGAACAGTCCTCTGAAGAAGCCTGTCCCAGACGGCCCTCCCGTTTACGTAAAGAAAAAGACTCTGGCTGTTCGTTCTCTGGACGTCGGGAGGCGCAAGAAAACCCGAAACGCTTATGCCGGTTTTTTCAAAATCGATCGAGGTAAGCGACCTTGCAATTTCAGGTCCGAGCACCTGTGTGGCCCTGGGGAGCAAGCCATCGCACCTCAGGTGATCGCACAGCAACTTTTCCTGGCTTTGCAGTTGCATGTGGATCTGAGGGTTTGCCAGTGAAATGCGCAAAAACTGGTCTGTTATGTAAGCAAGCTCGGTTTCCGCTCTACGCAGGAACTTGCGCCTTGCGGGGACACAGTAAAAAAGGTCGCGCACGAGCAACTGAGTACCGGGAGGACACCCCTTTTCGCGAACATCTTTTATTACGCCTCCTTCAACTCTGACGGACGTTCCGCAAAGGGCCTCATGTTCTCGCGTGACCAGCTCAAAGCGGCTTACAGCCGCAATCGACGGAATCGCCTCTCCGCGAAACCCGAGCGATGATATTGAATTCAAATCCTGGGCAGACCTGATCTTGCTCGTCGCATGCCGCTCCAGCGACATTAGCGCGTCTTCGCCGCTCATCCCGCACCCGTTGTCCACTACCCGAATTTCCCGCCGTCCTCCATCGATCAGGCTTACTGAAATCCTGGAGCTCTGAGCATCGATGCTGTTTTCAATGAGCTCTTTTACAACCGCCGCAGGGCGTTCGACAACCTCGCCGGCGGCGATCTGGTTGCACAGAATATCCGGTAAAATCGCGATCCTGCCCACCCGTTTCTCCAGCAACTCAACCCTATTGACAGAAAACGTTCATTCCAGTACTAAAAAGACACTTCTAGACTCAATTGTATCATACCCTAAAATCTCCATGCAAAAACAGGACCCGGGGTTTTTGTTTTGTCGCTTTAACACAATTGTCTTCGTGCAAGCGGGCTGCGGCGAACGAAAATCTTCCCCGAGGGGCCAATAGAATCGAGCAGACGGATGGACTCCAACCCCTATCAGCCGCTGGTAAACCTTCTGTCCAATATCCTCGAAGCTTATACCACAGCTTTTTTTATTTTCGATGAAAGAAACCGCCAGCTAAATCTTGCCGCAATGCAGAGCCTTTCCAAGTTCATTCCTACCCAGTTTTCGCTTCCTCTTGAAGGCAGCGGCATACTTTCCCAGGTGCAAAAAATAGGGCAAACAATTCACCTCGATAAGCTCCATGAGGCGACCTCATCCATACCCCTTACTCTTCCTTTCTACCGGGAAGGCGAATCGCACATAAAAGGGCTCTATGCTGTTCCGGTTGCGGGCGGAGCGGGGATTCTCTACGTCGATACAAAATATGGCTGGGGATTTAACGACAAGCAGCAAAAATGGATAAAAGAGTTCGCCGAACTTCTCGGAGGG
>Ga0074046_10001250_pt1 | contig 23401 bp, 31 predicted proteins | sample BogForMeECP23OM3_FD_94441 | JGI IMG/M metagenome (GOLD analysis project Ga0074046, IMG submission 94441) | Bog forest soil microbial communities from Calvert Island, British Columbia, Canada - Bog Forest MetaG ECP23OM3 | ecosystem: Environmental > Terrestrial > Soil > Wetlands ...
CACTTCCCATCTGATTGGCCACCTGCAAAGCAATAAAGCTGCCCGCGCTGTCGAAGCCTTTGATTCTGTGGACTCTGTCGATGATATTTCTCTGGCGCAAAAGTTACACCGATCCGCCGCGGGAAAATTACCTGCGGCAATATTGTCGGTCTTGGTTGAAGTCCACCTAGGCGGGGAAGCAACCAAATCAGGTGTCACGGAAGAAGCCCTGCCCCAACTCGCTGAACGTATCCTGGAATTTCCTTTTCTCCATTTCGAAGGGCTGATGTGCATTCCACCGTTTGCGGAAAATCCGGAGAAGGCGCGGCCGTATTTCGCCCGACTGCGCGCGCTGAAGGCGAATTTAGAGGAGAGCTTGAATATTTCGCTCCCGAGGCTTTCAATGGGCATGTCTAACGATTTTGAGATGGCGATCGCGGAAGGGGCGACAGAAATTCGCGTCGGTACGGCAATCTTCGGTAGTCGCCTGGTACGATGATGCATCAAATCAGCTTGGCAAAGGAGCGGTAAGTCCTGTGAAACTCTTTCAACCATTCCGGCTGCGCCAAATCGAATTCCGGAATCGCATTGCCGTCTCTTCTATGTGCGAGTATTCCGCGGTTGACGGCCATCCCGGCACCTGGCATCTCGTCCATCTTGGGAGTCGCGCCGTCGGCGGTGCCGCGTTGGTAATGGCGGAGGCTTCTGCCGTTCAGGAATTGGGCAGAATATCACCAGGCGATACTGGCCTGTATATGGACTCCCACATCGATGCCTGGAAGCCGATCGTTCAGTTCCTCAAAGAGCAGGGTGCGGCGACCGGGATCCAGCTCGCTCACGCCGGCCGGAAAGCCAGCACGGACGCACCTTGGCGTGGCGGCAAACCACTTTCGAAACAGCACGGCGGGTGGATGGCGGTTGCGCCAAGCGCTTTGCCGTTCGATGAAGGCTACCCCGCCCCGAAAGAATTGACCGCGGTCGAGCTGGATCAGGTCATAAAAGATTTTGAGACTGCGGCCCATCGTGCCCTGGCTGCCGGATTTCAAATTGTCGAACTTCACGCAGCCCACGGTTATCTCCTCCACCAATTTCTCTCGCCCCTTTCCAACCACCGCACCGATTTATACGGTGGCAGCTTTCAAAATCGTATTCGCTTGCTCATTCGCGTCACGCAAGCCGTCCGCGAAGTGTGGCCCGAATCTTACCCGTTATTTGTCCGCATTTCCGCCACCGACTGGGCAGAAGGCGGTTGGGATCTGGAGCAAAGCATCGAACTCAGCCGCCGTTTCAAAGGAATCGGCGTCGATCTCGTCGACGTTTCGAGCGGCGGCGCGGTGCCCAACGTGAAAATTCCAGTTGGCCCTGGGTACCAAGTGGAATTTGCCGAAGCCATTCGCAAAGAAGTTGGCATCGCCACAGGAGCTGTGGGTATGATCACTGATCCTGCTCAAGCAGACACGATCCTATCGAGCGAACAAGCCGACATGGTATTTCTCGCACGAGAACTGCTGCGCGATCCCTACTGGCCACGCCGCGCTGCCAAGGCCCTGAATGTCGAGCTCAAACCACCGCCGCAGTACGCAAGAGCATGGTAAGCATGAATCCGTTCGAGATCGTCGAAGATGTAAGCCGGGGCACGGTCACCCTGAACGTCCGCGTGCAACCGCACGCTAGCAAGGATGAAATCACAGGTACGATGGACGGCGCGTTGAAGATTCGCCTCCGAGCGCCTGCGGTTGAGAATCGTGCCAATGAAGCTCTCGTCGAATTTCTTGCCGATCTTTTGAAAACAGCAAAGTCGGCTGTTAGAATCCAGAGCGGTGCGCAAAGCCGCTCGAAGCGTGTGGAAATTCGTGGCGTCACGCGCCGGCAAATCCTGGATCTGCTCCAGGGAGATGCATAATGCACAGCTCAAGAAGCAGTGGCAAAGCCGAGGATTCGCATGAGTCTAAATGTTTCCGAAGTCCAGAAAGATCTGCGGGAGGCAAGGCTGGATGGCTGGCTCTTCTACGATTTTCGCGGACGTGACCCCATCGCCCTTCGCATTCTCGATCTACCGCCGGGTATGCGCACACGCCGTTGGTTCTACTTCATCCCCGCCAAGGGCGCACCGAAAAAGTTAGTTCATAAAATCGAAACGCAGTCGTTGGCCGCTCTACCAGGGGACACTTCTTATTTTTCCTTGTATGAAGAACTCGCCGGCAATCTCAAAAAGATTCTTGGCCGAGCCAAGACCGTGGCCATGCAGTATTCACCAAAGAACGCGATCCCCTATGTTTCAATGGTGGATGCGGGCACGCTCGAACTGGTCCGCAGCACGGGCGTAAAGGTAGTCACTTCCGCCGACTTGGTGCAAAAGTACGAGGCTTGTTGGTCTTCTGTTCAGCTTGAATCGCACCTTTCCGCCGGCCGCGCCATCGATGTCATCGTTAAGGGTGCCTTTGCCCAGGCTGCAAAATCCGTGCGCGAAAAATCGCCTATCACCGAATATGATCTTCAACAGTGGATTCTTCGCGAATTTGACAAAGCTGGAATTGAGACCGAGGAAGGTCCTGACGTTGCGGTAAACGCCAACGCCAGTGATCCGCACTACGGTCCTTCACGCGAAAAGTCGGCCAGCATCAATGAAGGCGATCTGCTTATGCTTGATGTTTGGGGCAAACAGAGGGCGGCAGGCAGCGTCTATTACGACATCACTTGGGTCGGCTATCTAGGAAGGAAAGTCCCCGAAAAATATGCAAAAGTGTTCAAGGTTGTTCGCGATGCTCGTGATCGTGGGGTTGACCTGATTCTCACCAGCATCAAAGCCGGCAAGCCCCTGCAAGGCTGGCAGGTCGACAAAGCCACGCGCGCCGTGGTTGAAAAAGCAGGCTACGGAAAATATTTCTTTCATCGCACGGGCCACAATATCGGGCAATCCGTTCATGGAAATGGTGTCAATATGGACGGCTCCGAAACTCGCGATGAGCGCCATCTCATTCCGAAAACCTGCAATTCCATTGAGCCCGGTATCTACCTACCGGAGTTTGGTATACGCAGTGAAGTGGACGTCTACATCGACGAAAAGGAAGCGCGTGTTACCGGCGCTGTGCAAACGGAAATTCTTGCTCTTCTCGCCTGAGGATTAGATTCGCGACTTATAACCATGACCGAAGACGTCACACAGCGACAATCTGTCGATACCGTTCAGGAACCAACGCTCGATGTTCGACCCGCGCCTGCTCGGACCCCTGGGGAGCCTGCATTGCAACGCGAATTTCGTTCCTGGATATACGCCTTTGCCGGTTGGCTCATCCCGGGCCTGGGCCACGCACTGCAAAAAATGTGGGGTCGCGCTTTCGTGATCTGCACTGCCGTGGGAACGCTGGTCTATGTTGGCGCTTCCATGCGTGGAAACGTCTTCACCTCTAGTGGAGGCGACGCCTTTGACACTCTCGGCTATATCGCAGACATGGGGACTGGTTGCTTCTACCTTTTTGCGCGCTTGCTGGAACGCGCTGGCGCCGACGTTTCGCATTCGCAGGGAGATTACGGCACGCGTTTTTTGGCCACTGCCGGTGTGCTGAATATCCTCGCCGCACTCCACGCTTATGAAGCCGCGCGGGGGAGAAAAGCGTGACGCTTGCACCGGGCCCCGGTCTTTCGCTCAGTCATTTCCAGGCGTTCCTGCTTTTCGCCGCGGTAATTTCGATCGCGTTCGGCTACTTGGGTCGCCGCCGCACCAACGATCGTCTACGCTACATCCTGTGGTCGTTCTTCCTTTTCCTTGCAGTTGGCATCGGTCTCGCCTGGGTTATGTATCCCTTTTCCCGCTAGACTCGAACTTCTAGCTCAAATCGCGAACAAGGGCCGAGGTAGCTCAGTCGTAGAGCAGCCGATTCGTAAAACCTCCTCTCCGGTATCGCAACCATGTACTTCCAATGACTTAGATTGGGACTAGCCCGGGAAGTGTTTTCATCCACACGTCCAGGTCGTAGCGCGTGGCAGCAATCTGGTCTTGCGCGTGAATTCGACCCCTCGCATCTTTCACGCAGTAACTGATCAATTTCTTGTGAATATTTAAGCCGATGTAATACATACTTTCCATGGGGAGCCTCCTTGGTTGTCTCGGGGTCGCTGAGTTCAGCTTTTGTACACCAAGCGCTCCTTCCGACGTATACATTCAAACCTCTCGATGGCAATGATAGATTTCACTTGATTGCGTTTCTCGCAGTTAAAGACTTCGGACTTTACTTGTGGTCACCGGCCCATTCTTTGCCGGCCTCGCTGCAGTTTACATAGACTTGAGAGATCTTCTGCGCCTCGATCGTGAGATAACCTACGCCGGTCGTTGAGCCTTCGTTGTAGAGCCCGTTCTGGTTGGCTAGGGCATCGTTCTTGCCGACAATCCCCACGACTTTGAAAGTGTGACCGAGTTTCCCTTTCAGGGACGAAACGTCGCCGGACACGATACGGAACTGCTTCGGACCAGGCGCACCACCGGTGATGACATAGGTGCCTGCGGTCTTCGAGAGGCATCCAACGACAGTTCTGAGGCCAAGAGCATTGGGTACATTTCCTTGCTGTTCGGCAGCCTTCTGATCGACTTTCACCTGCTGGGCATTCATCGAATCCTGAGGTATAGCGACAGCGGTGACGAACATCATGGCAAAGCAAACCAAAGTAAGACGCTTCATCAGAACCTCCTCATATAGGTGAAAAAAACACTTCCCACTTCTCGATTAGAAGTAGCCAGATATTGTCCGCCTCGGCACCCCTCTTCGAAATATAGCTATCTACGTGTTACTTTCTATCTTTGTTAGAGCCTGGTGAAACTCCGTTACAAGCGAAGGCTTCTCGCGAAATAGACCACGCAAAGCTACGGTTGTCATCCGTGCTTCATGGCACTTCACTCCGCGGACGACAACGCAGTCGTGCCGACCCGTAGCACGCGCCACGCAGCCTAAAGGTTTCACAACCGACATGAAAGTGTCCGCTATCTCTGAAACAAGGTCTTCTTGCACGATAGGGCGAGACGCCATTGTTTGAATCAGGCGAGGAACCTTGGAAAGACCTACGATCTTGCCCTGTGGCACATAACCGAAGTGCATCTTTCCTCGATAGATCAGGAGGTGATGCGGACAGAGGGAGTAGAAATTGATGTCCGAAACAACAATGAGTTCACTATGCTTTGAATCAAAGGTTTTCAAAATCTTCGCGGGGTCCATCCGAGAACCACGCGTCAGCTCCCGATAAAGCCGTGCCACACGCGCCGGGGTGCCTGCGAAGTGCTGATCAGCAAGATCCAGGCCGAGTTCCGTAATCAATTCGCGGATAATACTCTCCAATCGACCAGTCTCGGCCTCATCCGACAGTAGCAATGGCATGTTTCGGTCGTGCCGAACTGCCGATTCGAACATCACGCTCATCTCTCACCTCGGTCACAATAGGTTTTTCCCTGAAAATCACCATTCACAAATCATCGAATGAAGCTTCGATACTACGACTGTAGAGGAAGGGGCCCCGTTCATAGGCAGAACAGGACCCCGCTGAGCTGCTTTAAGGACTTACTTTGGCAGAAGGACGGAATCGATCACGTGAATGACCCCGTTGCTGCAGAGGATGTCTGTCTTGACGACTTTGGCGTTGTCGACCATCACGGTGCCATCGTTAACGCTGATAGCTAGAGACTGCCCGTTCACCGTCTTGGCCGAATCTATTTTGGTCACTTCGGAAGCCAAGACCTTTCCCGGAACCACATGGTAGGTCAGGATGGCCACGAGCTTGGCTTTGTTCTCCGGCTTCAGCAGATCTTCCACCGTGCCTGCCGGCAGCTTTGCGAATGCTTCATCTGTGGGAGCAAAGACCGTAAAAGGGCCATTGCTCTTCAGGGTATCCACAAGACCGGCTGCCTGAAGTGCTGCAACCAGCGTCTTGAAGGAGCCTGCTGCGACCGCAGTATCAACGATGTCTTTCGAGGCAGGTTTGGGACGCGCGGATGTCTGCTGAGACAGAGACAAGACGAGGGCCACGGCGGCCATGAAAGAAGCAACCTTCACGAATTTATTCATATTTCCGATCATTATTTCTTCTCCTTGAATTACCTGTGATTTTCAACTTCACTTTCTGGTCCCAACATCTCTTGCAAATGTTCTGAAACGCCAACGCGACAATCGAAACCGCTGAGTGAACTAATTCTGGTCATAATCCGATCGGTGATCTTGGAATACGACATAAACGTTTGCCGTGCCGATCTCGAACCCCGCCGCGAGCGCGTTGGTCTGACAGACTCCAGTAACGGCAGCAGCAGCTGCGGACGTGAGGGTCACCCCGACACCCTTCAAGTGGAGCACCCCCTCCGCCGAAGGCTTCAGCGGGAGACTCAGCCCAGCTGGCAGTTGGAGGTTGAAGAGCGGTCTGACGAGCTTGTCATCCTCTACGACGAGACCCGTCAGCACAGGTGAAGTACGGTTGAACCAGACGTGAGAGTCAGACCACCGGAGTGGCTGATTTCGCCACGAGCAGTCTGAAGATCAATCGCTCCCCCCGTGATAGGGAAGGCGACCTTGCCGTCTCCGAGGTTCGAGGGCCGTACGACCCCAGGAGTCAAGCCAAGCGTGTGGAGCGCTGAAACGAAACCGGAGCTCAGGGCAACGGAAGTTTGTCCAAAGCCAATCGTTTTTGTCTGCGCCTGAACCGCGGAAGTTGCAAGTGCGAGGGTAAGACCCAATATCGTTTTTTTTTGCGAGGTGCTTCATCTAGATTTCTCCTCTTGATCTGCAGCCGAGATATCCATCTGGAGTCCCGTCTTTTTTCTGGCTACAATGTTTAACTGTAGAGCAAAAACATTTGACTGCAAGGCAAATACGCACCAAAATGAATGTCGAGTGCATCGGGGTTAAATCTTTGCCGGCTTTTTGCTTGCTGGTTAAATGCGGAGGAAGTTGATGCTGTCAGAGACGCTGGCCAAGGGATTAGGCCACTATGCCATTGGAGAAAAGCTACGAGTGCTCCGTCTGAGGAAGAAGATGGGCCTCGTGGAATTGGGTCGGCACACGGGTCTTTCGGCGGCCATGCTCTCCAAAGTGGAGCGCGGGAAACTTTTTCCGACGCTGCCGACGCTCTACCGCATCGCCTTGGTGTTCAGCGTTGGCCTGGAGTACTTCTTTTCCAACGACAGGAAGCACCACGTCTTAGGCATCGTACGACGAGCCGAGCGCAAACGCTTTCCGGAAAGGCCCGATGGGCGTGATATCTCCTTTTACTTTGAATCGCTGGACTTCGCCGCGGTGGAGCGCAAGCTAAACGCCTATTACGCTGAATTCCAGCCGCTGCAGCCTGGAAAGGCTCGCCAGCATCATCATGCCGGAGCCGAGTTCGTATCGGTCCTTCGCGGGAAGCTTGAGCTCCACATCGGAACGGAAGACCACATTCTCGAATCGGGGGACTCGATCTATTTCGACTCCTCGCGGCCACACTCCTACAGAAGAGTCAGTCAGAAACCATGCAGTGCAATCATTGTAACCGTGCCGTAAGCAAGATCTGCTGCGCAGAAACTGCCGAGTTTACAAGCGTTCGACCAGAGCCTGTTTGTAGTTTATTGAGAAGGAATTTATCCGGGGAGAATGCTAATGGTGGGTCAATCGGCCTCTGTAGAGCCAAATGAGGAGATCCCCCTGGGCGCAGACCACCGTTCGCTCGTCCTTGTAACTGGAGCCTCAGGCTACGTCGGAGGGCGCCTCCTTAAAGCACTTGAGAAAGCAGATTGGCCTGTTCGCTGCCTTGCGCGACGCCCCGATTTTCTTCGACCAAGAGTTGCTACCACAACCGAAGTTATAAAAGCAGATTGCTTGGATCGGGGTTCGCTTGCACCGGCGATGGCTGGAGTGCATACGGCGTATTACCTCGTTCACTCCATGGGCTCCCCGGGTCAGTTCGAACAGGAAGACCGCCAAGCCGCACAAAATTTCGCAGACGCTGCACGCGAGTCTGGAATACGGCGCATCATCTACCTCGGTGGCTTGGGAAACCAGGACCAAGCTTTATCTGCACATCTGCGAAGTCGTCAAGAGGTTGCAGACATCTTGCGGAGTTCCGGGATCCCTACCGTCGAATTTCGCGCCTCAATCGTGATTGGTTCCGGAAGTGTCTCATTTGAAATGATTCGTGCGTTGGTACAGCGCTTGCCGGTGATGATTTGCCCACGCTGGGTTAATGTCAAAGCCCAACCGATCGCGGTCGAAGATGTGATTGCCTACCTGATGGAAGCACTTGATTTGCCAGCAGAACAACAGGGATACGTATTCGAAATCGGGGGCACCGACCAGGTGAGCTATGGCGAAATAATGCAAGAGTATGCGCGGCAATGTGATCTCCGTCGATGGATGATCTCGGTTCCAGTCTTAACACCCCGTCTCTCTAGTTTGTGGTTGGGTCTGATCACTCCTATCTATGCTCGAATAGGCCGCAAGCTTGTCGACAGCATGCGCAATTCAACTCTGGTGCGCGACCCTTTGGCATTGACGACCTTCACCGTCAAGCCGAAAGGGCTGAGACAAGCAATCGAGAGAGCTCTTCACCACGAGGACCAGGAATTCGCCCTGACTCGCTGGTCCGACGCTCTCTCCTCGAGTGGAAAGCCGGCGTCTTGGGGTGGAGCGCTATTTGGGACGAGGTTGGTCGATTCCCGAACGGTCCAGGTGTCGGTTCCCCCAGTTGCCGCATTCGCTCCGATCCAGCGGATAGGAGGTTCGAATGGTTGGTACTACGCTGATTTTCTGTGGTGGTTAAGAGGCTCCTTAGATCTCCTCGTGGGCGGCGTGGGACTGCGCCGTGGCCGTCGCGATCCTCACAGATTGGCCACTGGCGATGCTCTTGATTTCTGGCGCGTGGAGAGAATCGAGCCGGATCGTCGCCTGAGTCTAGTCGCTGAAATGAAGGTCCCCGGTCGTGCGTGGCTCCAGTTTGAGGTTGAACCAAATAGCCGAGGATCCGTTATTCGGCAAACGGCTATTTTTGATCCTGATGGATTAGCAGGGCTTATCTATTGGTACGCGCTTTATCCCTTACATCTGTGGATTTTCAGCGGTATGCTCGACCAAATCGCAGCCAGCGCGGAACGAGAGGCAGGTCTTGCTTCCGTTTAGAGAGGACCGCAAATTCCGGGAAGCTCGCCGCCCTCACTAGCCAGGTTTAGGGAGACCACTGTCGCTGTCCTCGAACCAGAGTTGGCTCTTCGTGCTGATTCATATCTACGAGTTAATCGTCCCAATTTGCTGTCCGTGCGTAGAGCAGCCAAGCCCTTGAACGACTCCTAGGTCGCGCCCACGCTGTTGAGATGACGGAGGCCCTGTGGTCTGATGGCGTATGCCGTCTGACGTATAGGATACGGATTATGAAGCATGGGATGCCGGCAAGGGCGATTGTGCCGGCTGCGATTGCGGCTTTCTTCTCAGAACCGCCGCGGAAAGCAGTGTGATGGCCAGGCCAATCGGGAAGGGCTCGATGAAAGTCATCAGTGAGTTGAAGAGCGGGTTTTCGTACTGCTCCTTGAATTTCTTCAGTTGCTGAACTTGCACCTGGACGGCTGCAGGACTCGCACCCGAGGCCTTGAGCTTCTCGATCGTTTGGGCGCCATATTTGTCCATGAAATCGGAGGGGAGGAAGTTGAAGTAGAGAACCTCCCAGGTCACGACATAAAAAATGCACGAGATCAGGGTAATGGAGATCCCCACGGCAAAAGCTTTCGTGAAGGTGATCCGGCCGTTGCCGATGTTGTCGCGGTACGAGCGGATGCCGAAGAATACCAGCAAAAACGAGAGCACGATGGCCGTATAGCCGATGACCAAACCCTTGGTAAAGGCTATCTTGTGCATGAACGGCACAGTGGCCACCATCATCAGCGAGGAAAGAGCGCCAGAAATCAGCCCGAAAGTCAGCACCGTCTTCTTCATTGATTTAAGTCTCCTTTTGCCTCAATTCTGTGAAACTTGGTTTAACGTGCCCGAAATTTAGCGGGGGGCCGCCGGCGCTGCGGTCAGTCTTCCTTTGGCTTTGGCGGTTCCCATAACTCAAGCGAGCAGCGAGTCGAGATTGTCGACGCGGTAGTTGATCATGAAGCTGGCGTTGCTCGCGGCGAAATATTTCGGCGTCTGGGGGAAGATGCACCACGGAGTTAAGGAGCTGCGGCGGGTTCTCTGATTTGAATAAAATCCCGCCAACGCCGGTTACGCGCTTCATAAGCCTCCTTCACCAAATCTCACGGGCCAGAAGTGTAGCGGGGGACGTAAACGTTGTCGTCACCCTTTTGGGTGATTCTGCATTCCAGGACGGAAAATCACGCTTTTGGGTGGGGCGCCTCCAGTCAGGCAAACGATTCAAGGGATCAGCCGGGCGGTCTTGCCGATCTGCACGGCCTGGGTGCGCCGCTTTGCGCCCAGCTTATCAAACAGCCGACTCGAATGCGTCTTCACCGTGTTTTCGCTGACGAATAGCCGCCCGGCAATCTCCCGGTTGCTCAACCCGGTGGAGATCAGCCCGAGAATCTCCAGTTCGCGCGGGGTGATGCCGAGCTGCCTCACGCGCCTCTCGTCGGCGGCGAAGGGACCTGCGGTCGGCACCGGGACTTCCTTCATGATCACTGCCGGCTTCTTTCTCGTGAGCGTCTGCCCCAGCCAGATGCCCAGACCCGCAAACAGCGCCGCGACCAGCGCGCCGTAGATCTCCACCGAATGCTCCACGACCAGGAAGCGGTACTCCGTAAGCTTCAGCACTGCGATGAGCAGGCCGCCGCACACGCCGTAGAGCAGGATATCGCGCACCGCGCGGCGGCGCGAGCCCGGGTCGGATTCCCTCGTCCTGGTCACGGCAGTCCATGATATCTGAAGACTTCAGCATTGGGGAGCGCCAGCCTCTTATAGCCCGGCACACGGAATGGATACCCTGCGCCAGGACTTCTTCGAGGCCGTTACCTCGTGGCCAGGATTACGGATCACTCTCCAGAAAACAAACGCGTAAGTTGATAGCACGCCGCTGTCCCCTGCTCGGAAACAACTCCGGTCCAAGAGTCCCGTCGAGCGGTAACTTGTGGCTACCTTGCGTCTGTCGTTGGTCTCTCCGAACGCCGTTTCTCGCTCCCGGGTGGCCGACGATACACCCGGAATGTGCCGGGCGTGAACGGCACTTTAGCGCATGACGCGTCGTTCAGCACTTCGCCGACAGTCAGGTCCATCACCTCAAGGCTCCTTACTCGCAATGTACAGATACCTCAGCAGGCGCTTTTCGCTCATCAAGAGTTGTACACAGGACAGGAACCTTTGCAGGCCGTCGAAGTTGATGTTGCCTTCCGCTGCGACCAGTTCCTCTTTCCTTTTCTCCCGTGCATGATGCCAGCGCTGCGCGATCCGGGCCGCGCAGTCGGTTGTATCGGTTGCGTGGATCTGGCAAAACCCTGCTCGCGCAATGAGTCGTTCATTCTCTCCAGGCGGGCTGTACACGTAAAAGCCGATTGAGCTGCGAGTGGCGATTTCTTCGTGGGAAAGCATTCCGCCGACTACCAGAGCGTCACTGAACAGCATCCGTCCGCCCGGCTTCAGTACGCGAAAGATCTCACCCAAGACCGCGGGCCGCCCTGGAAGATGGCACAAAACGTCATTCGAAAAGGCGGCATCAAAGGTCTGGTCGTCGAAAGGGAGATTCTTCGAAACGTCGCATTGCTCGAAATGCGCCCGTGAAGCGAGACCTCTTGCCAGCGCAAGTTGGTTCGCATTGCGAACTCCGGCTGCATTAATGTCCAACCCTACGAGCCGGCAGCCGACTTTTTCCGCAAGGTGCAGCGCATATCCCCCCGAACCGCACCCAACCTCCAAGACGGACGAATTGAGTCTCAGGTCAAGCAGTTGGGGGATTTCCTCGGACTCTTCAGTTGTGACCCAGCTTGTTTGCCCAAGGTCCTCCCCATAGGTCTCGATGCGCACCAGTCGGTAACCGTCCGACTCATAGTTCCCATACGCACTGTCGTAGAGATCCACTTTCTGGGACACGTTAAAGATTCTCCTCGACCTACTTCTCGCGGCCTGTATATCAACTAACGAGCAGCAGACTAGCAGCCTACTTCGGTGTTTTCAAAGGCTATGTAAACCGAAGTGGCCTACCTTATCCGATCGGAAAGGAATCCGGGGTGAGAACGTTGATAAAATCCGTCGCCGAGCAATTCTGTGGCATTCGGATATCGCTACGGCGCTTTCATTTTACGTGGAAACTTCTGACGCAGAATCCCGTGAAGCGTTGGACAAGTTAAGCGCGTTGATGGGATAATTTTATTGCGCCGAAGTAGCTCAGTTGGTAGAGCACCTCATTCGTAATGAGGGGGTCGAGAGTTCGAGTCTCTCCTTCGGCTCCATCAAGCTGTTTCTTTTGCTCTCGATACGCTATTCGCCTACTGGCGGACGGGTATCCCCGAAGTGCGTGTGTGTTTGCGTCGTCGCTTGTTGAATTTACTTCAGTGGATTCGGCCTACCTGATTTGTTGCAAACTTGCTATAAGTTTCCTTCTCCCGGCGCTCAGAGCATCCATTCGCTGGCTTTCTTGGACCGCAAAGAACTATGGTAACCGCGGTTTCCGTGCTGCGATTACGGGATCCGGCTCATCTGTGATTAGGGCCTTGAGTACAAAATCCAGCCCCACGCACAATCAGGTGACAAAACTAGAGGATGCGCGAATCGTTCACGACTGAAGTTTGTTCTGTTGGGCTTGCTCTTGACGACGCATGACCAGAAGGGTCAAATCGTCGGTCTGCTTCAAACCCTCCCCAAAGCTTATCCAGTCCTCAATACATTTGGAGATTAACGCATGCGGGGCCAGCCCCCTTAGTTGAGCCATCTGAGTACGAATTCGGTCGATGCCATACTCTTGTCCCGTGCGATTCCGTGTTTCCGTTAGCCCGTCAGTATAGAGAAAAACGGCGTCACCCTCGGCTAGTGTGAACTGATGGACAGGAAACCGGGCGTTACAGAACATCCCTAGAGGCACTCCCGTGGAATCCATCGGTGTTGCTCCGTCAGGGTGGATGTGAAGGAGGGGAAGATGGCCTGCGCTGACAAACTCCACCGAGCCATCGCGTCTAGCTCGTCCTACGATGAGAGTTGCGAATTGTCCGGCAAGCGTGCTTTCACAAAAAATGCGATTGGCGTCTTCGACCATTCGACCGAACGGGAGACTGGCTTCAGCAAGGCTCCGAAACGTTGCGTGGAGGTGACTCATGAGCATCGACGCAGCCACACCCTTGCCGGAGACGTCTCCAAGCATGAAAAGTAAGCCGTCGTCTGTTTCTAGGAGATCGCAATAGTCACCGCTCACCATCCCCGCGGGTTGATAGTGGAAGCGTACATCCCACCCTGCCGGTGCAAAACCAGGCTTCGGCAGGAGAGCACGCTGAATGCGTGCGGCCAATAAGAGATCAGTTTCTAAGGCCCGCTGTTCAGCACTGGTAAGATGATCTAGGCAAAATCGCACTAACGGATCGACCAGCAACCGGTCCGGTTCAATGGACTCATCACACTTCTCGCAAATCCCGAATGTTCCTTGATCGAAACGGCGTAGCGCAGCATCCACAGCAGTCAGAAGGTGCGAAAGAGTAGCATCCGCTACCGAGGAATGCAACGCTGCGCGAAGGTGCTCGCGACGCTGTTCCAGTTCTGTGCGCAGATAAGATTTTTCGGCAGTGATCATATGACCTCCTGCCATAGCTTGCTGTTTTTCAGCTGAACTTTCCATCCGATATCCTCCTTCAAACTTGAGGGGCTGAGGAAGGAATTGAACGCCACGGGACTGGCTATTCGAATGCAACTCACTTCCCGAGCCAAACGACCAAGCGGTCCCGAGAATGAGTCCTGAATATAGGATGCTTCGAATACATGATTCGGTGCTGGTTGCACCCCCCTGGTAGCCTCATACGGGCCCGACAACGTTTTGAAACTTCAAGCGCCCGGTCTTGTGCGGTTGCGAGTCAGTAGGCTCCAGTGATCTCTGGCATGTGGCCCTCACCTCGTTTGACAACTTGATTCACAAAATATAGTCTCGCCGCTAGTCATGGCAACCCACGCCAACAGTTTTCATCTTGAAGGCAAGGTCGCCGCAATCACAGGCGCGGGCAGCGGAATCGGCCATGCCATTGCTCTCCGATTCGCTCGAGCGGGTGCCGTTATCCGAGCAATTGACATCGACCACCCCTCCACCGTGGCCACGGCAAAGGAAATTTCTGGCGCGGGTGCTAAAGCCACTTCTCACGTTTGCGATGTCGGCAACCATACGGAAACCAAAGAGGTTTTTCAACAAATTGCGCAACTCGGTTCACTCGATATTCTCGTTAACAATGCGGGCATCTCGAATATCGGCAAACTCGAAACCACTTCGGAATCCGACTTCGATCGCGTCTATCGCGTAAACGTAAAAGGGATCTACAACTGCATGCGCGCGGCGATTGAACTGCTGAAAGCCAACGGTGGGGCCATCGTAAACATGGCATCAATTGCTGGCACCGTTGGGCTGGCTGACCGTTTCGCCTATTCAATGAGCAAGGGCGCGGTAATTGCGATGACTTATTCTGTGGCCCGAGACTATCTGCAATACAAAATTCGCTGCAACTGCATTTCGCCTGCACGTGTGCACACCCCGTTCGTCGACGATTACTTGGCTAAAAATTATCCCGGCCGCGAAAAAGAAATGTTCGACAATTTATCGGCAACAGCGCCGATGGGCCGAATGGGATACCCAAGCGAAGTCGCTGACCTCGCCTTGTTTCTTTGTTCTGACGAAGCTGCCTTCATCACTGGTTCAAACTATCCGATCGATGGCGGCTTTCTGAATCTTCACGGCTAAACGGGAACATGGACCTACACCTAAAAGACAAAGTCATACTGATCACCGGCGGTTCCAACGGAATCGGCGCCGCCATCACCCGCGGTTGTGTGGGCGAAGGTGCCATCCCGGTCATCGTCGATAAAGACGCCGCAGCAGGAAAGCAGTTACAGGAGGAATTGCGAACGCAGCGGAAAGACTGCGGTTTCATCGCGACAGATCTATTGCGCGCCGAAAATTGCTCACAAGCGGTCGACCAAACACTGAAACAGTTTGCCAGACTCGATTGTCTGGTCAACAATGCGGGCGTCAACGACCGTATCGGCCTGGAAACGGGCAGCCCCGAACAATACCTTGCGTCGTTAGAGCGTAATCTTTTTCATTACTACAACATGGCTCACTACGCCTTACCTGCCCTGAAGAAGTCGAGGGGTAGCATTGTGAATATCGCCTCAAAAACGGCACTCACCGGCCAAGGTGGAACCTCCGGCTACGCCTCTGCGAAGGGAGCAGTCCTAGCGCTCACGCGCGAATGGGCGGTCGAGCTTCTCCCCTATGAAATTCGCGTCAACGCCGTTGTTCCCGCTGAAGTGATGACGCCACTCTACAAAAAATGGCTCGCGACCTTCCCCCATCCGGGTGAAAAACTGAATCACATCGTCTCGAAGATCCCGCTAGGCAAGCGCATAACCTCAGCGGAAGAGATCGCCGCTACGGTCCTATTTCTACTTTCTGCCCAGGCCGGACATACCACCGGACAATTCCTATTTGTAGACGGCGGCTACGTCCACCTCGATCGCGCGTTAAGCTAGCCGACTCTCTTTTTCCCGAGATCGAACTAGACCAGCGCTTTATAAGGAGCAACATGTCAGCCACCACTTCACCCAAAACCAAACGCTATTGCCTGACGCTCGACTTGCACGACGATCCGGCGCTGATTGCCGAATACAAGCGCTACCATGAGCAGGTCTGGCCTGAGATAACAAGCACTTTCAAACCCTCTGGCATCGAGTGCATGGAAATCTATCTCCTCGCCTCTCGCCTCTTCATGGTGATCGAGGTGAACGACACCTTCTCGTTCGAAGCCAAAGCCAAAGCCGATCGTGAAAATCCTAAAGTTCAGCAATGGGAAAACTTGATGTGGAAGTTTCAGAAGCCCTTGCCTGGCTCGCACCCCGGTGAAAAATGGCTGCAGATGGATCGAATCTTCAAATTCCCGATCTAACCACCACCGGCAGACCGAGGCCCCTTTTTCCGTTTCCTGCCTCGGTTTCACTCCTCGAGTGCAAACTAGGTTCCTTTTTCTGCAATGTTTTGCCATTGGCCGAATGAGTTTCTGACCTCATTTTCTTGTTGTCTAATCGTTCATAAAATGGCATCGTCTCCCCATCCGGGGATCCCCGGTTATACGCTGCTATTGAAATCCCATAGTAGCCTTGATGTCGGGGTGCAAGGGACACGGTTGACCGAGAGTAGTGGCGCGAAAGAAATGAAGTCCGGCGAGGTTCTAGACACGGACTTGCTCGTCAGGTTGCTGATGCCCAGCAATGCAGAGGCTCTCTGTCTGGTGCGAGCCATGCTCGAGCGTGCAACCGAACTTCTCCATTTTGAGGAGAACCAGTCACGTGCTATTGTTCGCTCCGTTGACGAAGCCCTTGCCAATGTAATTCGTCATGCATACCTGGGAAAGACCGATCTTCCGATTGAGGTCACTTGCAAACGATTGCGAGGAGACCCCGATGGGACCCACGTGACCGGTCTCGAGATACTTCTCGAAGACTCTGGCATTGCCCTCGACCCCGCTAAACTAAAGGGGCGTCCCCTCGAGGATCTTCGCCCAGGCGGTTTGGGACTTCATTTCATCCGTCAGAGCATGGATGAGGTAGAATTCAGCCACAAAAATGGTAAGAATCAACTTCGAATGGTTAAGTACATAGTTCCGGCCACTGTTACAAAGCCGGAGGGAGAATAGACCGTGCTGATTGCCGCTCGTGCTTCGGATGGTTTCACAATCTTCGACATTACCGGAGACATCGACCTCGCGCATTCCCCGCAAATGCGTAAAGCCCTTCTCGGTGAGATCAAAGAAAAAAAGATTCCCAAAGTCTTTCTCAATATGAAGAACGTGCGCTACATCGACAGCTCTGGGATCGCTTCGCTGGTAGAGGGATTGAAAGCTTCCCGCGATGTGGGCACGCGCCTCATCCTGTTCGGCTTGAATAATTCGGTTCGCGAAGTGATGCAGCTTTCGCGCCTACAGAAAATTTTCGAAATTTTTGATGACGAAGCGCAAGCACTCGCTTCTTGATGTAGCATTGCCACTGCCCCCAAAAGGACCTCAGGCCTGTGGAATTCTTAAGAAAAGCTGGTGCCGCCACCCTCGATACCCTTGCGTATCTGGGGTCTCTGGGAATGCTTGCCTTCCGCTCCGCTTGGGCTGTTTTGTCCGGTCCCTTCGTCAACAAGCCCGTCAGCTACAGCACCACGATCGAGCAAGCCATGGAAGCGGGCATTCGTGCCCTTCCGATCCTCTCACTCATCACTTTTTTTATCGGTCTGATCCTCGCCCTGCAAGCCGCCTACGAACTCCAAAGCTTTGGTGCCATGAACCTGGTCGCCGGCGGCGTAGCGATCTCGATGAGCAGGGAACTTGGCCCGCTCATCACCGCCGTCATCGTTATCGGCCGTTCCGGTTCGGCCTTTGCGGCCGAGCTGGGCACGATGAAAGTAAGCGAGGAAATCGATGCGCTCGAAACGATGGCGATCGATCCCGTTTACTTCCTTGTGGCCCCCAAGTTCGTCGCGATGGTGGTCATGCTTCCGTGCCTTACGATCTGGGCCCTCGCCATGGGGATTCTCGGCGGCGCCGTCTTCGGTGTGCTGAAAGCCGATTTCACCTGGTACACCTACATCAAAGCTTCTCTCGACTCCCTCGTACTGCGTGACGTCAACACCGGTCTCCTCAAGAGCGTTATGTTTGGAATTACCATCACCGCAGTGGGCTGTCTGGAAGGTCTGTTGACCGATGGCGGGGCTGAACAGGTTGGCCGCTCCACGACACGGGCTGTCGTTATTTCCATTTTTCTGGTGATTCTCGTTGATCTGATTTTCACGACTCTTTTCTTTGTCCTGGAGGGCCACTGAGTTCATGCCGGACCAGAAACAATCACCGAGCGCAGCAACCGCCGATCCTACTGGTCCGATGATCTCGCTTCGCGACGTACGCGTCAGCTACGAGGATGATGACCGTGAAATTCTTCACGGCATCAGCTTTGATGTTCAGCGCGGCGAAACATTGGTCATCCTCGGCGGCTCCGGTTCGGGCAAGAGCACTTTGCTCCGTACCCTCGTCGGCTTGCAGAAGGCTTCCTCCGGGGAGATTTGGATCGGCGGGCAGAACTTTGCCAAGATTTCCGAGAAAGAACGCAACAAAATCCGGAAGCGCATGGGCATGTCCTTCCAAGGCGGGGCACTGTTCGGTTCCATGACGGTTGGTGATAATGTAGCTCTGCCGCTGCGTCAGCACACCAAACTCGAGGATCCCACCATCGAAATTATGGTCCGCCTGAAGCTTGACCAAGTCGGGCTTACAGGCTTCGAGGACTTTCTCCCCTCACAACTGTCCGGTGGTATGAAGAAAAGAGCCGCCGTCGCCCGTGCCTTGGCCATGGACCCGGAAATCCTCTTTTTCGACGAGCCCTCCGCTGGTCTCGATCCCATCATCGCCGCAGGCATCGACCAGCTCATCCTTGAGCTTAAAAAGGCATTCCACATGACGATCATCGTTGTCACTCACGAGCTCGCCAGCGCGTATCTCATCGCTGACCGCATGGTTCTCATCAACAAGGGGATTGTCACCGCCATGGGCACTGTCGACGAAATGCGCAACAGCACCCATCCCAAAGTACGTCAATTTCTCGACCGCATCCCTGAACCTGCGGTCGCCCAGGAACTGGATTATCTGCAAATGCTCACGGAGTCTCGCCCGAAGTCGGGTGACACTCTGCGGGGGAGAAGCTAAATCATGGACTCTCGAGGACAACAAATCTCGGTCGGCATTTTCGTTATTATCGCTGCGGCGCTGCTCATCTTCATTGTTTTCACCTTGTCAGGCGCCTTTGCCGGGTCAGACATCGTCTATCACGCCAAGTTCGCCAACGCCGCAGGCCTCAGTCCCGGTTCTTCCGTGCACTACATCGGGGGAACCAAGATCGGTCACGTCACCAAGATGCAGATCGATCCAAAAGATCCAAGCCGCCTGGACGTCCTTTTCACGGTCGACAAGGGCTTGCCGATCAAGACCGACAGCATGGTGACCATCCAATCCTTCAGCCCCCTCGGAGAGAACCACATTGATATTAAGGCCGGTTCTCAAAATGCCGCGCTCGCTCCGTCCGGTACCACGCTTCCATCTACACCTTACTTCGGGTTTAATGACCTCGGCGAGGAGCTGAACAAGCTTTCTCCCAAAGCCCAAGCGCTTATCGCGAATCTGAATGACCGCGTCATTCAGTTGCGCACCACTCTCGATCGTGTCAACGACCTGATCAACGACAAGAATCGCGCCAACGTTTCGGCCAGCCTCGACGAACTCCACGGCATCCTCAAGGAGAATCGCCCGCAGTTGAAGGCCACTCTCGAGCACGTCAATGCCGCCAGCGCGAAACTTGGGCCTCTCCTCGAGCAACTTCATAAGACCTCGCAGCAAGCCAGCGATACTCTCGATCACGTCGACTCGTTAATCGCTGACAATAAGGAGGACATCCACGCCGCGGTGAAACAATTGCGCCTGGTTCTCTCCTCCGTCAACGACCTCACTGACAAGCTCAACGGTACTCTCGACGCCAATCAGGACAACATCGATCAAATCATCCTGAACCTACGCGACGTTTCCGAGAACCTGCGCGAATTTACCGATGACATCAAGACCAGGCCATCTAGTTTAATTCTTTCCGGCACTCCACGTGCCCGCAAACCCGGAGACAAGCAATGAGAATGTTCGCAAACTCCATTCCGCAGACCCAACTCTTCGCGCATTGCAATCGGAGATTCCGAGCCAGGGCTCTCTCCGCTCTCGGCCTCTCTTCGCTCGCGCTTGTGCTTGCCGCTTGTGGTGCGCCACGGATCAAGTATTACCAGCTCAGCTATCCCATGGCCCAGCAAACGCAGACGCAATCATCGGTCTTAAACGTTTCTCTGTTGGTCCGCACCTTCGACTCCTCAGTCCTCTACAAAGACAACCGCATCGTCTACGCCATCGGGCCGCAGGAGTTGGGATTGTATGAAACCCAGCGTTGGATCAACCCTCCTGTCGACATGCTGCAAGACGCGCTCATTCGCGGCCTACGCGCTTCCGGCCGCTATCGTTCGGTCATGAGCGTTCGTGGTGAAGGTGGTGGCGAATATTCCCTCACCGGCGGTCTGTATGAATTTTGCGAATTCGATGGCGCCCAGATCTCGGCCCGCCTGAATTATGTCGTCCGCTTGCGCGAACGCAAGACTGGCTTAATCGTCTGGACGCACAACTACAGCCACGATGAGCCAGCCGGTGAGAAAACCGTTCTCGCCGTCGTCAGCGCTATGGACAAGAACGTTCAGCGCAGCGTGGAGGAGATCCAGGCAGGTTTGCTCGAATACTTCAACGCCAACCCTCCCAAATGAGTTCAGCAAACTGGTGGCACCGTTACTCCCGACTGCACTCTCGGGATGTCCCTTTCCCAGTATCGACGCATGGATTTGCCCTCCCCGCACCTGTGCGCATCCCCACTGGTGGGATCCCGCTCCTCGCCGTAAACTGTGATTAAGCATCTGGAGCAAAAATCACGATGGACTCCTCTACCGCCGAAAAATCAACCACTTCTTCTGCTGCGCCTACCACCTTCGATTTCCTCGATCTCCGCGCGCAATTCGCTACCATTCGTGAAGAAGTGATCGCCGCCGTGCAGCGCGTCCTCGAATCGCAATATTTCATCCTCGGCCCTGAAGTAAAACAGTTTGAAGACGAAGTCGCCGCAAAACTCGGCGCGCGGTTCGCCATCGGCTGCGCCTCCGGTACCGATGCGTTGATTCTCGCTCTGATGGCCGCCGGGCTCGGCTCTGGCGATGAAGTCATCACCACTCCATTTAGTTTCATCGCCACGGCCGGTTCGATCGGCTTGATCGGCGCCAAACCGGTGTTCGTCGACATCGATCCCGTCACCTTTAACATCGATCCCACCAAAATCTCCGCTGCCATCACTCCACGCACCCGAGCCATCATGCCCGTGCATCTGTTCGGTTTGCCTGCTGATCTCGATCCCATCCTCGAGCTCGCTCGCGCCCGCAAATTGGTCGTCATCGAAGACGCCGCTCAGGCCATTGGCTCTCGTTACAACCATCGGTTCATCGGCACCCTCGGCGATATTGGCTGCTTCAGTTTTTTCCCATCGAAGAATCTCGGCGGCGCGGGCGACGGCGGCATGATCACCACGAGCGATCCTGCCCTCGCCGACCGCCTGCAGATGATTCGCAATCACGGCAGCAGGAAAAAATATTTTCACGAAGTCCTGGGCACCAACAGTCGCTTGGACGCCATCCAGGCCGCCGTCCTTCGAGTAAAACTGCGCTATCTCGACAAATGGGCCGCAGGCCGCCAGAGTCGGGCTGACCGCTATCGCCGACTCTTCGCAGAAAAGCATCTCCCCCCCTCCCTCACCTATCCCCCCGCGCCTTCAGCGAAGTTTCACCACGTCTATCACCAATTTACGATTCGTAGCCGTTCTCGCGACCAATTGAAAGAGTCTCTGCGGATTGCTGGTGTCCCCTCAGAAATCTACTACCCCCTCTGCCTGCACCTGCAAAACGCGTTCAAACATTTGGGCTACAACGCCGGCGAGTTTCCAGTCTCCGAAGAAGCCAGCCTCGAAGTTCTCTCCTTGCCGATTTACCCGGAACTCCCCGACGAAAAACAGAACCGCGTAGTCGAAGCCATCGCCGGGTTCTATCATTCGCACTAACGGCGACTGAGCCCAAAAGCATTCGAAGCTCACGACCACTACCGTTGCATTCCTCATCATCACCATTGTGTTTTGCATCAGCGTACTGCTCGGCCGCATCTTCCATCCATTCTGTACTTTGCACCCGATGCCGAAATGTTCATGTAATCCGTTGATGAGTTTCACATCGATTCTCTGTCGCCTTTCTCTTCAGAATATTTCAACACTCTCCCTTTCGCTCCTGGCAAGTCGAGCAACGCGAGTTACTTGGCTCCGCCCTGATTCCGAGTAGACGATTGGTCTCAGACGTGCCCTAACAGATAGTGGAAACAAAACCCGAGGATGGAACAGGAGATCGGCCATGACAATCATTCTGATGCTCACCACGTTCGCACTTTTTCTTGCCATTGATTACTTCATGAAGAAGGGCAAAGTTACCGTGGAGGAAATGGAAACCACGAACTTACCTCTGGTCGCCACAACGCTGCCGACCTACGTCGCCGGTTTTGCCCTTCCGAACAATCGCAAGTATCACCAGGGACACACCTGGGCTCTGCAAGAAAGCCCGACCTTGGTTCGCGTTGGCCTCGATGATTTCGGCGCTCGCCTCGCCGGCAAGATTGATGGCATCGTTCTGCCGAAGCGCGGTCAATGGCTTCGTCAAGGCCAGAAATTCGCCACCCTGCTTCGCGACGGCCAGAAAGTAGATCTGGTTTCCCCCGTCGAAGGTGAAGTGACCAACGTAAACGACGCGCTGCTGCTCGACAGCTCCTTAAGCAACGCGGATCCCTATGGCCAGGGCTGGTTTGTCTCTGTAGTTTCGCCTGATCTGCAGACCAACTTCCGTAACCTCTTGAACGGCACGCTGGCACGCAAGTGGATGGCCGAAGCCGCTAGCCGCCTGCAAATGCGTATGCCGATGCTCGCCGGTGCGGTGGCCCAAGACGGTGGAATTGCCGTTCACGACCTGACCGTTCAAATGCCAACCGAGAAGTGGGGAGAGATCACCCGCGAATTTTTTCTGACATGAGTCGGCACTACCTCCTGATCCACGTCGACAAGGTCCCGAGTCTTGCGCTCGGGACCTTTCTCTCGTGGTGCTCCATCTTCCGATCGGTTTGGTAGCCCTCAAGCGGGTTCTTTTAACCACGAGTCTCGTTAGACTCCGATTGCATCGCCGATCCCCCCAGTACTACATTCCGATCGAGGCTCATCTACATGCATATCTCCTCATCGCTCGCTGCCCCCGTCGTTGCCTTCCCCGTGGTCCTGGCTCTCGCGTGGCGGTCAGAGTTCTCTGGGGCGCATCTCAACTGGCAAACAACGCGGCTATTCCGAAAAGCTGGCAACGTTGGCTCTTCGGCGAAGGCGAAAATCGACAAAAACCAGAGTAAAATATCCCGAATCGTTGATCCGCTTCGCTTTGTTTCATTTCTTCTCCGCTTAATTTATCAGCAGCCAATGTGACGAGAATCACATACGACCATATCCACCCGCACAGGATTTTGTTGTATTTCCCCACATACTGTTTTCGGGCCGACGACAACGTGGAAGGTTTCATCACTGGCGCCGTCATCCCGGTTGAACTCTTACTCAGTTCTTCCATTCGGATG
>Ga0074046_10001251_pt1 | contig 23397 bp, 22 predicted proteins | sample BogForMeECP23OM3_FD_94441 | JGI IMG/M metagenome (GOLD analysis project Ga0074046, IMG submission 94441) | Bog forest soil microbial communities from Calvert Island, British Columbia, Canada - Bog Forest MetaG ECP23OM3 | ecosystem: Environmental > Terrestrial > Soil > Wetlands ...
AGCCACGCGACCCGCATCAGCCACGCGACCCGCATCAGCCACGCGACCCGCATCAGCCACGCGACCCGCATCAGCCACGCGACCCGCATCAGCCACGCGACCCGCATCAGCCACGCGAGCCGCAGCTGCTGTCCTGGTGATCAGCTCCCGGGCCTGCTCCCAGGGCAGCCCCATGCCGCGCTGCGAAGTGTCCATCGCCTCGGCCACGCCGAACCCGTGCGCCCACAAGTGTTCCCGGATGCGCACGGTCGCTTTCCAGTCGATGACGGGGTCTCCGCCGCCGCCCGCCGCGGGGGAGGGGGATGCGGCCACATGGGCGGCGGCGAAGACCTTCCGTCGGGCCGGCGGCGGGTATCCGGCCGCCCAGCCCGGCTCAGGGATGACGAGCGGACCGGACTCAGCGGCCCGCCCGGGCAATCGGATCTGCGCGGTCATTCCGGATGGCACCCGGACGCCATCTCAGACCGCCAGCGGCGGTACGTCGAGCCGCCGGCCTTCGGCCGAGGACTGCAGCGCCAGGTGGGCCAGCTGCACCCCCTTGGCCCCTTCGACCAGGTCCCTGGCGAATGGCCGCCCCTGCCAGGCGCACTTCAGGAACAGCTCCCACTCCACCTTGAATCCGTTGTCGAAGGTCATGTTGTCCGGCACGTCCGACCATAGCGCCTGGTAGTCGATGGGGTCGGGCAGGTCGGGGTTCCACACCGGCATCGGGGTGGACACCCGGTGCTGCACGGCGCAGTCGCGCAGCCCGGCCACCGCGCTGGCGACCGTGCCGTCCACCTGCAGCTCGAGCAGTTCCCGCCGGTTGACCCGGACCGCCCAGGAGGAGTTCACCGAGGCGAACGCCCCGCTGGCGAACTCGAGCACGGCGTACGCGGCGTCGTCCGCGGTCGCCTCGTAGGGGCTGCCCGACTCGTCCCAGCGCCGCGGGATGTGCGTGGTGTTCCTCGCGTACAGCGCGCCGATCGGGCCGAACAGGTCGGTCAGCAGGTACTGCCAGTGCGGGAACATGTCGATCACGATCCCGCCGCCCGCCTCCGCGCGGTAGTTCCAGGATGGCCGCTGCGCCGGGATCTCGTCGCCCTCGAACACCCAGTAGCCGAACTCCAGCCGGACCGAGAGCACCCGGCCGAAGAAGTCGCTGCCCACAAGCCGCTGCAGCTTCATCACGCCGGGCAGGAACAGCTTGTCGTGGACTACCCCGTGGGTGATCCCAGCGGCCTTGGCCGCGCGGGCCAGCCGCAGCGCGCCGTCCAGCGAGCCGGCCACCGGCTTCTCGGTGTAGACGTGCTTGCCCGCCTCGATCGCCTTCAACAAGGCGACCTCGCGCGCGCTGGTGACCTGGGCGTCGAAGTAGACGTCGACCACGGGGTCGGCCAGCACCTCGTCCACAGAGGTGGTCCAGCGCTCCAGGCCGTGCCGTTCGGCGATGGCGCGCAGCCGCTCCTCATTGCGTCCGACCAGGATCGGCTCGGGGTACAAGGTGGTGCCGTCCTCGAGCCGGACGCCACCCTGCTCCCGGATGGCGAGCAGCGAGCGGACCAGGTGCTGCCGGTATCCCATCCGGCCGGTGACACCGTTGAGGGCGACGTGGATGACCTTGCGCGTCATAAACCTGGCCTTCGGTCGACGGCGAGTACGATGCTAACCTGAATACGCGGGAAAGTGCTTTCCCAGACTAGGCTGGCCCCGGATAATGGGTCAAGCGCGCGACAGCGAGGACCCGACGGTGAGGGAGGGGGCCGTGAGCCAGGCCCGTCCGGAGCTGGCCCGGCCGCAGTCGCCGGGAATAAGCCCGGGAATAAGCCCGGGAATAAGCCCGGAAATAAGCAGGGTGACGTTGCAGGACGTCGCGGACCGGGCCGGGGTGTCGCTGACCACCGCGTCCCGGGTGGTGAACAAGGGTTCGCGCCGGGTCGGGCCGAGCCTGGCCGAACGGGTCAACCGGGCCGTGACCGAACTCGGCTACACCGCCAACTTGCAGGCCCGGGCCGTCGCCACCGGGCAGAGCACGATGATCGGCGTGGTCGTGCACGACATCGCCGACCCGTACTTCTCCTCCATCGCGGCGGGCCTGATCGAGGCCGCCGACGCCCGGCGGTTGCTGGTCTGCATCGCGAGCACCCCAGCCACCGAGGCGGCCGAACGGGAGTACGTCGCGCTGATGCGCGCTCAGCGGGCTCGCGCGGTGATCCTGATCGGCAGCCGATCCGACGACGCCACGGCCCGGGAGGCGCTGCGGGCCGAGATCGCCGCCTTCATCCGCTCCGGTGGCCGGGCCGTGGCCGTCGGCCAGGACCTGCTGGGCGTGGACACGGTCCTGCCGGAGAACGCCGCGGGCGCCGAGGCGCTGGCCCGGGCCATGGTCGCGCTCGGCCACCGCCGCTTCGCCGTGCTGGCGGGCCCGCGCGGCCTGCTGACCGCGCGGGACCGGCTCGACGGATTCCGGGCCGGGCTGGCCGCCTGGTCGGTGCCGCTGGAGGCGGCCCAGGTCGTGCACGGCCCGTTCACCAGGGACGGCGGCTACGAGGCGATGAGCGCCGTGCTGGCCGCGGCCGGACCGCTGCCGGACTGCGTGTTCGCGGTCACCGACGTGATGGCCATGGGCGCGCTGGCCCGGCTGCGGGCCGGCGGCCTGCAGGTGCCCGCCGACATCGCGCTGGCCGGGTTCGACGACATCGGTACCCTCCGCGACGTCTACCCGCCGCTGACCACGGTGCGGCTGCCGCTCAAGCGGATGGGGGAGATGGCGGCCGGCCTGGTCCTGGCCGAGGCCGCTGACACCGATGCCGGGCCGCGGCAGCCGCGGGTCATCCCGGTGCCCGGCGAGGTCATCCTGCGGCAAAGCACCCTGCCGCGTCCTCCGGTCAGCTGACCCTTGCGCGCCTGGCCGCGCATCAGGTACGTTTCGCAACAATTGGAAAGCGCTTGCCGACATCGTGGTTGACCATCGGCCCGGTCCCGCGCATGATCCGTACTAAATATGCGCACGCGAAAAAAGCCAAGCCAGCCCCTCGAGGGAGTGAGCACATGAGCGAAGCGGCACGCGTCCCGTTCACCGAGTCGAAGGCGCCAGAATCCGCCGAGCGGTTGCACCGCGGCGCCCTGGGCCTGGTCGACATCTCCGCCTCGACGATGGCGAACATCGGCCCGGCCTACAGCTTCTACTTCGGCTTCGCTGGGATCGTGATCTTGGCCGGCCTAGCCTCGCCCCTGGTCGTGCTCGTCGCCGCCGTCGCCATCGCGCTGCTCGGCAACACACTGTCGGAGTTCTCCCGCGCGCACCCGTCGACCGGCGGCTTCATCACCTTCGTAGGCAAGACCTTCGGCGGCACCAGCGCGGTGACCACCGCCCTGGTGGCCGGAGCCGGCTACATCATCGCGATCTCGTCGGTGCTGGTCATCTCCGGCGGGTTCCTGTCGATCATGCTGCAGTTCTACTTCAACGTGAGCATCCCCTGGATCATCTTCTCCGCCCTCTTCACCGCCGGTGCCATGTTCATGATGTTCCGCGGCGTGGCCGTGTCGACCAAGCTGGCCGGGTTCTTCTTCGCCTTCGAGCTGATCGTGCTGTTGGTCGTGTCGATCGCTGTACTGATCAAGAACGGCGGCCACCTCAGCGGCGTGCCGTTCCAGCCCAGCCACGTCCTCAACGGCTTCAGCGGCCTGGGCGTCGCCTTCCCGCTGGCCATCTACCTGTTCATCGGCTGGGAGAACTCGGCGGCGCTGGCCGAGGAGACCACCAACCCCCGGCGCAACGTGCCCCGGGCCGTGTTCCTGTCGATCGCGCTCATGGCCTTCACGTACCTGCTGCTGGCCTACGCCACGGTCACCGGCTTCCACTACAACGCCACGGCGCTCGCGGCCCCCCTCATCCCGTTCATCGCCGTCGCCCACAGCGTGGCGGCCTGGCTGGCCTTCATCGCGTACCTGGCTGGGCTGACTTCCACCCTCGGCGTGCTCATCGCCGCGGTCAACTCCCAGTGCCGGCTGATCTTCAACGCCGGTCGCGAGGGCCTGCTGCCGAGCTGGATCGGCCGGGTCCACCCGACCCGCCGGACGCCGGTCAACGCGATCATCACCTTCGTCGGCATCGCTTCGGCCATCACCCTGGGCTGGGCGCTCGGCCACTGGATCGGCGGGACCGGCAACAGCCTGAGCGCGCTGAACTTCTTCGCCGAATCCGCCACGATGGGCACGATCCTGATCGTGTTCGTGTACCTGGCGGCCAACGTGGCGCTGCCGTTCTACTACCGCAAGTACCGGCCGGCCGAGTTCAGCCTGGTCAAGCACGTCGTGCTGCCGGCCCTCGGCGTGGTCGCGGTCGGCATCCCCATCTACTACCTGTTTAACCCGTCGCCGCCGATCCAGCCGTACGACTGGTTCCCGTGGGTCGCCGTGGGCCTCATCGTGGTGTTCATCCTCTACTCGATCTGGCTGGTCAGGCGCGACCCCGGCCTGGGCGACCGGGTCGGCTCCATCATCGCCGACGAGTAACCCAGGAGACTCCTCGTGACCGACACCGCCGTCCAGGTCGGCGAGACGGCCTGCGCGTACCCGGCGCATCCGCTCGACCCGGCCACCGCGGCCGAGTACCTGGCGGGCCGGGACATCATGGCGGCCGCCGGTCTGCTGGCCGAACCCGTCAGGTTCGCCTACTACGGCCTGGAGGAGCCGCCCAAGGACGAGGTGCTGGCCAGAACGGCCACGGATCGCCGGCTGCGTGCCTTCCTGGTCAACCGCGACACCGGCGAGTCGACCGACGTGGTGGTGTCGCTCACGCGCACCGAGGTCGTCAGCGCGCGGCGGCTCGACCCCGGCCAAGACGGCCAGATGCCCATCCTGGACAGCGACTTCGCCGCCGTGGACGAGATCACCAAGGCCGACCCGACCTGGCGCGCCGCCATGGCCAGGCGGGGGTACCACGACGTCAGCACGATCAGGACCTGCCCGATCACCGCCGGCGCGTTCGGACCACCCGACGACGACCGGCGGCGGATGGTCCGCGTGCTCGCGTTCGTCCAGGCCCGCGAGCACGACCTGGCCTGGGCCCACCCCATCGACGGCGTCGCCGCCTACGTGGACCTGGTCGCCAAGAAGGTCTTCAAGGTCACCGACGAGTTCGAGCTCCCGGTACCGGCCGAATCCGGCGACTACGACGACGAGGCCGTGCGCGGCCCGCACCGTACCACGCTGAAGCCGATCGAGATCACCCAGCCGGAGGGGCCGAGCTTCACTCTGGACGGGTACGCGCTGCGCTGGCAGGACTGGTCGATGCGGATCGGCTTCGACGCCCGCGAAGGCCTGAGCCTGCATCAGGTCGGCGTGAACGGGCGCCCGGTGCTGTACCGGGCGTCGATCCCGGAGATGGTCGTGCCCTACGGCGACCCGAAGTTCCGCTACTGGCAGGCGTACTTCGACACCGGCGAGTACCTGGTCGGCAAGTTCGTCAACTCGCTCGAGCCCGGCTGCGACTGCCTCGGCGAGATCGCCTACCTGGACGCCACCGTGACCGACGACACCGGCCAGCCGCGCACCATCAAGAACGCGATCTGCATCCACGAAGAGGACTTCGGCATCCTGTGGAAGCACACCGACATCTTCAACGGCTCGGCGCAGTCGCGGCGCCAGCGCAGGCTGGTGGTCTCCTACTTCACCACGGTCGGCAACTACGACTACGGCTTCTACTGGTACTTCTACCTGGACGGCACCATCGAGTGCGAGGTCAAGGCGACCGGGGTGCTGTTCACCTCGGCCTACCCCGGCGGCGGGGGGTCAGGGGGGTCGTCCCCCCCGGGCCAGCAGAGTGAGCACCCGTACTCCACCGAGGTCGCGCCCGGCCTGGCCGCGCCATTCCACCAGCACCTGTTCAGCGCCCGGCTGGACATGACCGTGGACGGGCTGGCCAACGCGGTGGAGGAGGTGGACGTCAGCGGCCTGCCGATCGGGCCGGACAACCCGTACGGCAACGCCATCGCCCAGACGGTGACCCGGCTGACCCGCGAATCGCAGGCGGGCCGCCGCGCGGAAGGATCCCAGGGGCGGACCTGGCGGATCGTCAGCACCGAGCGGTCGAACCGGTTCGGCCGCCCCACCAGCTACACGCTCTACCCGGAGTCGGCGCCGGCGCTGCTGGCCGACCCGGACTCCCCGCTGGCCGCGCGGGCCGGGTTCGCGGCCAACCACCTCTGGGTCACCCGCTACGACCCGGCCCACCGCTGGCCGGCCGGCGACTTCGTCAACCAGAACCCGGGCGGAGCCGGCCTCCCGGCCTTCATCGCCGGCGACCGCGACATCGACGGCACCGACATCGTCGTGTGGCACACGTTCGGCCCCACCCATGTCCCGCGCCCGGAGGACTGGCCCGTCATGCCGGTCGCCCGGTGCGGCTTCGTGCTCAAGCCGACCGGCTTCTTCGACCGCAACCCCACCCTGGACGTGCCGCCCCCGGCCGGCCACTGCACGCCGGACTAACGCCGGACGCCTGATCATGCTCAGCCCTCTTTCACGTCTGGGCCAGGGCGAAAAGCAAGCTTGCCAGGAGCAGGAGGCTTCCCACGATGATGACCAGTCGGGTGGCCCAGGCCTGACGCACGGTGGCCTCCCTCAGACCATGTCAAAGCGCTCGGTGCTGACCTGCCGGAACGGTACTCCCACCTCGATCAGCGCTTTCTCCATGGCGTCCATCATGGCGGAGGAAGCACAGATGAGGTACTCGTAGCGGCGGTACTGCGGGGGGAGGTGACGTCGCAGGACGTCTGGCGTGATGCGGCCGGACTCGCCCGTCCAGCCTTCCGGCGGCCGTCCGAGCACGTGGACGACCCGAAGATTGGGCATGGTTTCGGCCAATTCCGCGAGCTCCTCCCGGAACACCATGTCGTCCCAGGTCGCGCTGGCGTAGAAGAAAGTGACGGGCCGGACATCCTCGCGCTCCCGCATGGTCAGGACCATGCTGTACAGCGGGGTCACGCCGACGCCGCCCGCGATGAACACGTATCCCGGTGCCTGGCGCCGGTCCATCGAGAAAACTCCGTGCGGACCGTCGAGATAAACGCGGGTCCCTGGCGTCACGTCGGGCACTGTCTTGGTGAAATCTCCGGCCGCTTTGATGGTCATGGTGACGGGTCCGCCGGGCGGAGTGTCGGCGGCGCAGGAAAACGAGAAGGGGTGCTGGGTGATGGAGAACGGCGACCGGCCCACCGCGATCCACCCGAACTGTCCGGGGTTGAACCGGAACCCTTCGTGGCCGACCGGCTCGATTACCAGCGTGCTGGTGTCGCCGTGCTCGGCGCCCACCCGCACCACGCGCCACGGGCGCCGCAGCCTGATCAGCGGGCTGGCGAGGCGGATCCACACCAGCAGCAGGATGAGGCCGCCGATGTACGCGTCATAGACCAGGTGACGAACCGGGCCCGTAACGTAGTAGCCGACCAGGCTGGCGTGCAGCAGCGCGAAAAGCACGACGATGACGGCGAGGAGCCCGTGCGTCGCCTGCCACCACTCGTAGCTGAGGTGAAGGGCGCGCCGCCATAGGCAAAGCCCGACGAGCACGAGAAGCGCGACGACGCTGGTGAACGCGAACCGGGCCCGCCACGGGGCCGTCATCAGGTTCAGCAGGGAAAGGTATTTGGAGTCGGCGGCGAACAGCAAGACCGGGTGCGCCAGGGCGAACGCCAGCGCGACGAACGTAATCTGCACGTGATATTGCAGCAGCGCGTCGATTCCGAACGGCGCGGCGACTGCCTTGAAGCGCCCGATCAGCGCGAACTGCAGTACCAGGATCGACAGACCCACGAAGCCAAGCGCCACCGAGAATTCAACGAGGAATGGGCGCCCTGGTGGACTGGGCTGACTCGCCACCAGTACCAGCGGCAGCAGGCAGAAGAGCAGGTAGAGGACCACCCAGGCCAGCCCGCTCAGCGCGTTCTTCATCTCGGCAAATAGATCATCGCCACCGCGGCCAGCCAGCGCCGTACCTGCTGGGTGGCGCTCAATTCGGCGCCGGTTGCCTTATGGGGCTCAAGAGCACAAGGAAAACTCGACGCAGCCGCTTCCCCGCCCATCACTCTACATTAGCTACCTTGATAGGTCCCTGCCCGTAAACGTAAAAACAACAGCGGAGGAACTTCGTCAGATTTCCTCCGTCCGCCTCACCAGGCTCGGCGTCAGCTCCCGCAGCCAGCTCGACCGGGCCCTGCCCAGCAACCCGGACCCCGCCTGACCAGGGCACGCACCCACCCCGTTCGGCCCGAAAGATTTATCCCGAACGGGCCGGGCGCTTGCCCCGGCACCAGGTTTCCCGAACGCGGGTCTACGAACAGGCCTGGTAGGACGCGTGGTAGCCGGCAGGCGGCGCGGCAGCCGGTCGGCGCGGATCACCGAGCGCCTCTTGGAGCGCCGCGCTGTATGACCACTCGGTCCGCCGGTCCGCCGTGGTCACGTTCCACCGGGCGTTCCGGAAGGCCAGCACCAGCGCGTGCGGATCCTCGGCGGGCCCGGGGACCGTGAACGGCCACAGCCACGCGCACGCGTCCCGGAACTCGTGCCATCTGCGCTGGAGCTGCGCCGCGGGGACGGGCGGGGCGACGATGAGGGCCTTGTCCCAGTAGTTGCGGCCCGAGACGGTCTCCAGTTCCCACTCCAGCCCCGGGGTTACCCGGCTGGGGGGCGCCACGAAGACGATGAGGCTGGACTGGGCCATCAAGCCGGCGACGGCGGACTGCCAGTCGGCCGAATCGATGGTCTCCCGCGCGGCGCCCAGCGGGGCCAGCCGGGTGCCGGGCGGATTGACGGCTATCACCGGGCCATGCCGCGAGAGGTACCGGACCAGCACCTCTTCGAAGGTGTCGAACCTGCGCAGGGTGAAGCGCTCGATGAGCGAGGGCCTGCCGAACGTCGCCGTCCAGAGTTTCAGCCGGTCGTCGCCGAACGATCGCAGGTACAGCACCGGCGGCCGGGGGTCGCGGAGCATCAGCCGGCGCGCGTCAGCCGATCCCAGCCGGCGGGCGCTGCGGAAGATGATCGCGCCCAGCGCTACGAGGACGAGCCCGGCCATTCCCAGATCCGTGCCCAGGCTCTGCGCGGTCATCGGTGCCTGCCCGGTCACGATCGCCATGGTGGTTCCCGGCGGCAGCGTCTGGTCCCGGCCGGCGGAAACGACACAGGCCAGCCCGAGCAGGAGGAGCGCCGAGGCCACGCCCAGCATGGCCGTGACGCCGATCCGGTGGGATCCGGCCAGCACCGCGCGATTCTTGTCGCGGCGCGCTCCGGCGGGATGGATGAACCGGCCGCCGGCCCAGACGATGGCCAGCCCGATGACCAGGTACACGTACCAGTAGGGGATCCCGGCCGGGAGCCCGTCGGCGCCGTAGAACGTGAGGCTCAGGCCGGCCAGCTGCACCCCGAGCCGGCCGACGGCAATTCTCCTGTTCCGTTTCGCTCCGCCGGACACGTCCGTGACTCCGGAACCACCCGACGGCGGGCGCGTCAGCTCAGGCCGGGCCCGCCGGAGCTTGCGCCGAAGAGGATTCCGCAGGTAGGCGAGCCCGTCCACGATTAGCAGGTAGCCCAGGAGGACGCCGGCGGCGCCACCCGCCGCACTGTCGGCCAGGCCGCCGGGCGCCGCCGTGTCCGGCGTGTCGGCCGGGACCTTGCGCCACTGGGCGGTGGCCAGAGTGCTCATCAGGCCGCTGGCCGCCGCCGCGGACTGGGCCGGGACGTACACGCGCAGGGCGAAAAAGTAGGGGCCGCGAGCCAGCGGCAGGATGAGGGCCCAATATCTGACGCCGTTGATCGGGAGGTACTGGCCAAAGGCCTCGAAACGCACCGGGCCGGCGATGGGCTGCTCAACCAGCCCCTGCTTCAGCAGGCCGGGAGTGGAGGCGGCGATACCCGCCTGGGCGGCTTCGCGGGTTCCGGCGTCGGCCGCGGTCTCGATCACTTCCTCCCCGGTGCGCGAAGCCCACGTGCGCACCCACTCCTCCTGCGAGCCGAGCCGGCTTATGTCGATCCCCAGCAGCTGGGCGCGTTTGGCGTTCATCGGGCCGGTCAACGGTGCGTAAGGCTGAAAGCCGGCCGGAAGGTCGGCGGTCTGCACCATCGCGGCGGCCAGCCTGTCTCCGCCGGGATCGGCCGCCTGGGCAGCGCCAGCCGAGCGCACCTCGGCTGCCCCCGCCGTGGTCGCGGCATGAGCGCTGACGGAGCCAGTGATGGCGAGAACCAGAGAAGCTGTGCTGACAATGATCGCGCGTCGCCGCCAGACTCGGCTCACGGCAGGCCCCCTAAGCAATTCCGCTATTCGCACAGAGGCGTGCGGCCTGGGCTCTGATACACAGCGTCCCCTGGATGGGTCACTCCATCTGTACAATTACGCTGCCACCAACGAGCCGGGCGAGTGCGTCGTGTTCCGCGCCAACGACATGGGCCGGGGCCCGATCGCGCGCGCTCAGCTCCCCGAGCGGATCGCGAGTGGCACGCACCTGCTGGGCGCCCGGCGAGTCCCTCCAAGGCTGGTGAACGGCACCCGGCTTGACCACGAGTCGGAGAGTGCCAAAACGCCTGACAACGCTGAGGTGCCGGAGTCCGGGCCTGCGGAGAACTCCAACGCCATCGCCCTCGGGCTGATCGGCGACGAATGGAACCTGACCATCGTCAGGCTGGCCATCATGTCCGGCGTGCGCCGGTACAAGGACTTCCGCGACCGGATCGGCATCGCCAACTCGGTGCTGACCGTGCGGCTGCGCCGCCTCACCGAGGCCGGCGTGTTCACCATGTCCCAGTACTCCGACGTCCCGCGCCGGTACGAGTACGTGCTCACCGAACGCGGCCGCGACCTGTGGAAGGTGCTGCTGACCATCTGGTCGTGGGAAGCGGTCTGGGTGACCGAGCACATCGAGCCGCTGCCGCCGATGTACCACACCGAGTGCGGCGAGGAGTTCTCCCCGGTCATGCACTGCCGGGCCTGCGGCCAGCCGGCCGGCATCCGCGACGTCCGCGGCACGTTCGGGCCGAGCGGCGGCTTCGACCGGTCGGTGCCGCGCGCCACCACCAGGCGCCGGTCCGCGGGCGGCTCGCCCGGTCCCGGCCTGGTGCCGCAGACGATCGAGCTGATCGGCAACCGCTGGTCGGCCGCGGCCCTGGCGGCCGCGTTCCTCGGCGCCAAGCGGTTCACCGACATGCTGGTGATGACGGGCGCGCCGCCGACCATCGTCTCGGACCGGCTGCGCACGTTCTGCCAGATGGGCGTGCTCGAACCGGTCATCACGAAGGCGGGCTCGGGCCGGGTCGAGTACCGGCTCACCGACAAGGGCCGGGCCTTCTTCCCGCACGTCATGGTGATGCTCGAGTGGGGCGACCGGTGGTTCCGCGCCCCCGAGGGACCGGCCACGCTGCTCACCCACACCAGCTGCGGCGGCGAGTTCCACCCGGTCCTGCACTGCTCGGCCTGCCAGCGTGAGCTGCACGGCTCGCAGATCCAGGTCGGCGGCGACCCGCCCAAGGGCGACCCGGCCCCTAGCTCGCAGCCAGGGTGACGGCCTTCCGCGGCCGCGCGGCCGCCTGCTGGGCCGCCCGGGCCAGGCCCGGGGTCATCCAGGTGAGCATCGACGGCACCTGGGCCCGCCACGTCGTCATGGTGTGCCCGCCCCCGGCGGTGAGCGTCAGCGGCACATTCCCCTGCCGCAGTCTCAACTCCTGCCAGAAGACCTCGGCATCGGCCACATCCTGCCGGTCGGCCGCGCCCGCGCCTAGCCAGAACCGGGGGATGACCACCCCGGTCGGCAGCATCTGGACCTCCTCGAGCGGGGTGTTCTCCTCCTCCAGCCGCAGGTTGCCGCCGAACGGGCTGACCAGGCGGGCCGGGTCGGCCAGCTGGTTGTCGAACGGCTTGAAGTAGCCGCTGAGCACCCCGGCGAACCCGTAGTTGTACGGGTAGCGCAGGGCCATGTTGGCGGCGCAGAACCCGCCCTCGGAGTAGCCGGCCACGCCCCAGCCCGAGCCCGGCCGCTGCACCCGCAGCAGGTGCGCGATCTGGGTCGGCAGGTCCACCGCCAGGTAGGTCAGGTCCTGCGGGCCGCCCACCTGGTTCAGGCACTGCAGCGAGATCCTCCTGTCGCCGTTCGCGTCCGGCATGACCAGCACGGCGGGCTGAGTGTGCTTTTCCTGCAGCAGGCGGTCGAAGGTGTCCGTTACGCCCACGACGGATATCCAGTCCTCCGGCTGGCCGGGCTGGCCGTGGATGAGCTCGATCACGGGGAACCGGTAAGCCTGGTACCGCGGCTGGAAGTACTGCGGTGGCAGGTAGACGTACACCACCCGGGTGATGCCGCTGCGAGGGCCGGGCACCATCAGCCGCAGCGTGTATCCCTGCTGCTGCGCCTGCTTCAGGTGGCTGCGGCTCCCGTCGAGCGTGCCGGACTGCGAGCCGCGGGTGAGCGCGACGTCAGGCACCTGGGACGCCGCGGTGACGCCCCGGTTGCTCAGGTCCGCGATCACCGCGCCCCAGGTCTGGTAGTAGCCGTAGTACTTGTTCACGGCCAGCACCCCGAACAGCATCGCGGGCAGGAAGGCCAAGCACGCGGCCAGGATGCGGAAGGCTGTGTGACGGGCGAAGATCGTCGCCCACATCAGCCCGCCGAAGATCACCACCAGCAGGACAAATAGCGCCGTGCTCTGGGGTTCTAGCATTCCGGTCTCCAGCTCCCGGGGGAACCTCAGCGCAGCCGCCGTCGCCGGACCAACAGCGTGGATGTCCCCGTGTCCCCGCCCTGCCCCCTGGCCGGCGGGGTCCTACCCATACGGAGGCTCCGCGGCTCCCCGTGATACGCCCGGGTTACCGCAGTGCTGGCGGGCTGACTTCAGCCGGTTCGTCGGCGGGTGGCCGGCCGCGGGGGCGCATCGGTCCGGCGTGGCGAGGTAGCCGGCCGGCGTCGGCGAGCGCGCGGCGGAGCAGGAACTCGATCTGGGCGTTGGTGCTGCGCAGCTCGTCGTTGGCCCATCTGGCCAGCGCGTCGTGGACCGCGGGGTCCAGCCGGAGCAGGATGCTCTTGCGCTCACTCACGCGGCGGCCAGGCCCGTCGTAGCTAGCCCAGCCGTCACTGGTACAGGGACCCGGTGTTGACGACCTGCTGGGTCGCCTGCTCGCTGCACAACACCACGAGCAGGTTGGACACCATGGCGGCCTTCCGCTCCTCGTCCAGCTCCACGACGCCCTCCTCCTGCAGCCGTTCCAGGGCAAGCTTAACCATGCCGACGGCACCCTCGACGATGCGCTGCCGCGCGCCCACGACCGCGCTGGCCTGCTGCTGGCGCAGCATGGCCTGGGCGATCTCCGGGGCGTAGGACAGCCGGGTGAGGCGTGACTCGATGATGTGCACGCCGGCTGGCCTGACCCGGTCGGTGAGCTCGGCGGACAGCCGTTCGGTGATCTCGTCCGCGTTGTCGCGCAGGGACAGCTTGCCGCTGCCCCGGTTGTCGTAAGGGTAGCTGGAGGCGATGTGCCGGACGGCGGTCTCGGTCTGGATGGTGACGAACTGGGTGAAGTCATCGACGGAATACTTGGCGCTGGCCGTGTCCTGGACCTGCCAGACGACCACGGCGGCGATCTCGATCGGGTTGCCGTCGGCGTCGTTGACCTTGGCCTGCGCTGACTCCTGGTTGCGGATCCTGGTCGAGACCACGAGGCGCTTGGTGAACGGATTCACCCACTGCAGGCCGGGCTCGCGGATGGTGCCGCGGTAGCTGCCGAACAGCTGCACGACCCGCGCTTGGCCGGGCGTGACGGGGGTGAGCCCGCCCAGGACGAGGGCGCTGACGATGAAGGCCACGACGCCGAGCGTTATCAGCGCCGTAGCCACCCCGCCGCTCTGGTGATTGGCCACCACGATCAGGGCCACCCCGCCCAGGATCAGCACGATGCCCAGCACCAGCATGCGCAGGCCCGGCAAGAACCGGGCCGCCTGCTCGGTCACCTGCCGACTGGGCAGTTCCGCGCCTGCGGCCGCTGAATTCATCGTGACCACGTCCGAGCCTGCGGCCCTTGCGTTCTGAGTAACCATCCGGCTTCTCCCTCGCTTGACGGGTTAAATATCACATGCCTAGCATAGTGATATCTATTTTTCTTGGCAAGGCCTGGGCCGCGGCGCATCGCAGGCGCAACTGATCATCGCCTACAAACTCGGAGCCAAGGGCAAGCTCCCCGACACCGTGGGCTAGGCCATACCCGGCTCGATGGAGCGCGGCTCAGTTGCCGCCATGGCACGGGCTGTCCATCGAGAGCAGAATTGACTGGGTCGGGGCTTGCCCGGTGAGCGGGAGGCGGCTGAGGTGACGGATGCGGCCGGGGACCCAGGCGTCCTGATCGGCAGGGGACGGGCCGCCGATGTCTACGCCCTCGACGCCGACCGCGTGCTGCGCCGGTATCGGACGCCGTACTCGTGCGCGGCCGAGGCTGACCTGATGAAGTACCTGCGACGAGTCGGCTACCCGGTGCCCGCGGTACTGGCCGTGGACGGAGGGGACCTCGTCATGGAGCGGCTGGCCGGCCCGGACATGCTCGCCGACCTGGCCGCCCGGCCGTGGCGGGTCACCCGGCATGCCCGGACGCTCGCGGCCCTGCATGATCAGTTGCACCAGATCGCCGCGCCTGCGGGGCTGCCGCGGCCGTTCGGCTCTGGCGAGCGGATCATGCACCTGGATCTGCACCCCGGCAACGTCATGCTAACGGCGAGCGGTCCGGTGGTCATCGACTGGACGAACGCCACGGCGGGCCCGGCCGGGGCCGACGTGGCGATGGCGTGGCTGATCATGGCCAGCTCGGACGTCGATGACCTGCCGTCATGGCTCAGGTCGGCGGCCGGGGGACTGCGCCGGATGTTCCTGCGCCGGTTCCGGGCGGCCGTGCGGGACGATCCGGGGCCGTACCTCGCGCCGGTGGCCAGGTACCGGCTCGCGGACCCCAACGTGCGACCCGCCGAGGCCGCCCGGCTGCTACGGCTGGCCAAAGTGGATGCAGGGGACCGCGAAGGAGTCATCCGCGGTGATGCACACCGCCGACAACCCTGATGTCACCGTGACGGCCGGCGGTCCCGATCGCGGATGGTGATCCCGGTGGCCACGCGCCTCACGAACATCGGGTGCATGATGTCCTCCTCAAATCGGCCGGAGCCGCTTTGGGCGTGCCCGCTCGGAGCGGGCACCGGACCCGTTAGCGGGATGTCACGTTGGCCCGGTCGTGCGAGCAGCGCGGCTGGCCTCAGATCCAACCGCCACCCCCGTACTACCGGGCATGAGTGTGGCACCGTACCCCCTCTTCGGGGCACGGTGCCAGAACCATGACATACCGGCCAGCTCGCGTGGATCGCCTGACGTGACCACACCTGGAGCATGCGTGGTGGTTCACAGCGCTTTCAGAAGGATCGATTCCAGGTCGCCGTGGCTCAGGGCGACGGGATTGCCCTGCATGCTGCTTGATTTCTGGGCCTTGGCGGCGATCTCATCGGCGTGCTGCGGCCGGATGCCGAACACGGCCAGGCCGGATACGGCGAGCAGGGTGAGGGTCTGGCCGATCCAGGCCAGGCCGTCCTCGACGGACGCGGCGGGGTCGCCGGTCAGCAGCCGGGCGGCCTGGGCGTAACGCTCCAGAGCGGGATGGCCGGGCGGCCCGGACCGCAGCGCTTGGACGTTCGCGTCGAAGACGGGTGCCAGCAGCGCGGCGCAGGCGATGCCGTGCGGCACGTCCGCGATACCGCCGATGACGCCGGCCAAGCCGTGCACCGCGCCGAGTTTGGCGTTAGCCAGCGCCATCCCGCCCAGCAGGCTGCACATGGACATGTCGGCCCGCGCGGCCAGGTCCTCGCCATCGGCGTAGGCGGCCCGCAGGCCTGCTGCCGCGCGGCGCAGCCCCTCGCTCGCCAGCCCGTCGGTCAGCGGGCTGGCCCGGGGCGAGACCAGCGGTTCCAGGCACTGGGTAAGCGCATCGAGGCCGCTGGCGGCGGTGACCGGCGGCGGGCATGACACGGTGAGCTGCGGATCGACCAGCGCCACCCGCGGGATCATCAACGGGCTGCGCAAGCTCGCCTTGAGGCGATGCTCTGGCGAGGCGAGCACGGCGTTGGCGGTAACCTCCGCCCCGGTGCCAGCCGTCGTGGGCACCGCGACGCAGGGCACGACGGGTTGGGTAATCGCCCGGCCGGCCCCGATGACCTCCAGGTAGTCCAGCGGATCACCGCCGTTTCCCAGCAACATGGCCACGGCCTTGCCGGCGTCGATGACGCTGCCGCCGCCGATCGCGGCGACCACGTCGGCGCCGTGCTCGCGCGCGACGGCGACCGCGGCCCGGGCCAGCTCGACCGTCGGCTCGCCGGCCACCTCCAGCACCGCGGCCGGCAACCCCAGGCCGTCTAGCAGCCCGGCATGACGCGCCGGGTTCGCGCCCGTGCACACCAGCACCCGGGATCCGAGCCCCGACAGCACGTCCGGCAGCTCCGCCGCCCGGCCGGCCCCGGCCATGATCCGGGTCGCCGTAGCGAACTCGAACGTCATAGTCGTCACGGCGATGTGCTGGCCCAGCCGTGGCTGCCGGCCGGGAACACCGCGGAGTACCGGACCGATTGCCGCGGCTCGGCCATCATCTCGGCGACGGCATCACGCCAGGCCGCATAGTGCGGCGTCAGCTTGTGCGCCGCCGGCGCCTGTTCGTCTCGGTAGACCTCGGTCAATACCACATGCGCCGGGTCGGCCTGATCCTGGATCACGTCGAACCGCAGCACGCCCGGCTCCGCCAGCGACTCCCGCGCGTTGGCCAGCGTCGCGGCCAGGAAATCCTCGACCCGCTCCGGACGCACCCGCGCGTGAACATGAACGACCAGCATGCGTCCATCCTGCTACTGCTAGCGGGCCGCGCACTAGGTCTGGATGATCTGCTCGGTGAACCGCGTCCCCAGGGCCATGATGGGGACGCTACATCGCCTGGGCGGCGCGCCGCCGTCCGCCGAAGGCCGGACCCCGCTGCCCCCCGCGAGGCCCGACGTCTCCGCGGAGACGTCCCACGCAATTGCGTCCGCTTATCGGGGCGTCCGGACCGGTCCGGCAGGATGCTTCAATAAGGCCATGGCTGATCGCGGGTGGCCTGAAGACTGGGACGAGCGGATGGCCGGCCGGGGGTGCCCGATCTGCGCCGCCGTTGGCCAGGGCGACACCGAGTGGTGGGTGGCGGTCTTTACCGGCGAGTTCGCCGAGGTGTACCTGGAGCGGCGGAGCCGCCTGCCGGGCTACTGCATCGTGGTGTGGAAGCACGGGCACATCGCGGAACCGGCCGACCTGGACCCCAGGCAGGCGTGCGGGTACTGGGCGGAAGTGCTCGCGGTAGGGCGTGCGGTGCGGGAGCGGTTCGACCCGGTCAAGCTGAACTACCTGACCCTGGGCAACACCGTCCCGCATCTGCACACGCACGTCGTGCCCCGCTACCGGGATGATCCGGCTCCGGGAGGGCCGATCGCCTGGGAGGACATCTTCTCATCCGACCCGGTGCCAGAACCTGAACTGCACCGCCAGGCGGCCGATCTCCGCCTCCTGCTCGCCACCTGAGTCACGACGCCGGAGACCATCCCGGCGTATTGACGGCTGCGCAGACGGCCAGGCCCCGGGGTGAACGCCCCGGGGCCATTGTCGTCGGTCGCTGGCTGCCCGCCGGCGCGGCCTTCAGGGCCGAGTAAGTTGACTTCATTATCCGGCCTAGCCCGACGCTCCCGTAAGGCCGGGACGGAGGTACACGCATGGTTTTCCCAACCCGTTCGGCCATCCGAACCATCTCCAGCGTTCCGCGTGGCCTCCGACGCGGAGCCGGGTCAAGTACGCGATCTTCCGGCGGGACCCGCGGGCGCAGTTGCTGGTTGACGATCCCACCGGCTTCCGCGCCGTGCTGGTCCCGGCCACCGCCGAGATCCGCGAGGATATCGTCGCAGAGATGCCCCGGTTCCGTGCCATCCGGGAGAAGCACGGGATGCCCATACCAGACGACGAGGAGCACCTCCGGACCCTGGCGGCCGAGGGGCGGGTCCTGCTGGCCTTCATCCCCGACCGGCCGCCGTCGAGCTGGACGGCCTGGGGCCTGGACTGACCGTCGGGACCCAGGCCGGTCAGGACCGCGTGTCGCGGCGCAGCGGGTGGTCGGCCGGAACCTCGACGAGCACGATGCGGAGGCCATCCGGGTCCTCGATCCACATTTCGGTCAGCCCCCAGGGCTCCGCCGTGGGCTCGCGGAGGATAGGAACTCCGGCCGCGGCGAGCCGGTCGCGCTCGGCGTGGACATCCCGCACCTGGAGCCAGATCAGCACCGAGCGCCCGGGGGAGCCGGCCGCGTGTCCGGAGACCTCGAGCAACCCCGAGCCGAGGAAGAACACCAACCCCGGATCCTCGGGCGGCCCGAACTCCCGGTAGACCGCCAGCCCGAGTACGTCGCGGTAGAAACGACGGCTGCGGCCCAGGTCGGCCGGGCGCAGCAGGATCCGGCTGCTCAACACCTCCATCCCACTATCCTGACAGCCGCGCTAGCGCGCGCCTCGCGGTCCTTCATCATGCGCGATCGGATCGGCAAGATTACCGGGTATGAAGACCGAAGACCCGTACGACCTCCAGCGCTTCGTGGCGGCCCAGGACGCGGGCGGTACGTATGATCGCGCCATGGCCGAACTGCGGGCCGGCCGCAAGACCAGCCACTGGATGTGGTTCGTCTTCCCGCAGATCGCCGGCCTGGGATACAGCCCCACGTCCCGGACCTACGCGATCACCTCGCTGGACGAGGCCCGGGCGTACCTGGCCCATCCGGTTCTCGGCCCGCGGCTGACCGAATGCGCCGCCATCCTCGCCGGCCTGCCGGGCCGCTCCGCGGAGCGGATCTTCGGCGACCTCGACGCGCAGAAGCTGCACTCGTCCATGACGTTGTTCTCCCGCGCCGCCACCGACGAGCCGGTCCTCGGTCAGGTCCTCGACCGGTACTTCGGCGGGGTACCCGACTCCGCGACCGAGCAGCGCATCTGAACCGGTACGTCCCCATGCGCCGTCGTCGTCCTGCTCGGCGGTAAGGTCGAAGTCGCCGCCGCGGCACGGTAAGATCTCTCCACGGTATTGGTGCGGTCTTCAATGTCCGGCCCCCCGGGGGTCAGGCTCATCCGTGCCAGGCCGCGCGGGGCTGTAGCGCAGCTGGTAGCGCACCTCCATGGCATGGAGGGGGTCAGGGGTTCGAATCCCCTCAGCTCCACCGAAGAAATAGCAGGTCAGAGGCTCACCGACAGCTCTCATCCTACCCGGAGGATGGGTGTGGGGTTCCAAAACCGGGCACAGGTAGCTGACCTGCGGGTTCTCCTGCGGCTGCGGTCGTGTGACTGGCAGCATCGCGGGCTTGTGATGGTACGGATGCTCTACCTGATGCTCGTCCGCCTGGCCGGCTGGATGGCGCTGCTGGCAGTTGCCTGCGCATCTGCTCCCGCACCGCTGACTGCGACTGAGCCGACGGGACCGGAGAGGTCGCCACCCGCGGCGAGCGCCGAGGCGACATCGCCCGGGCGTCAGCTCGTGCGCAGGAACGCACCGATGGCGGCGATGGAATCGTCGTGCGTCGTGATCGTGTAATGGTTCGCGTCGATCTCCACCACGCGCGCCGACGGCACCGCCGCCGCAAACCGCTGCGCCTCCGCGGCGGGCAGGATGAACCCGAACCCCGGCATGATCTCCTGCCCGGCGCGCAGCACCAGCGCCGGCATGGTGATCGCCTTCCACAGCGCGTGGATCGGCGCATCCGGGCCCGGCCAGTACATCGCATTCCCGTACCCGAGATCCTCCAGCACCGCGCCTCGGTCGCTGGCCGGCGTCACGCCACCGTCGACGTCGAGCAACTCGTATGTGAAGTAGCGATCCCAGTACTCGTCCCACTCGGGGATGATGCCGATCTGCTTGATCAGCGCGATGGCCGCCTGCGCCGAGGGGTACACCGTTCCGAGCCGGCTAATCGAGGCGACCACGGGCACTGCCGACTGCTGGTCAGGACTCCCCACAAGATCGACGAGCACGAGCCGCTCGACCCGCGAGGGCTCGAGCTGCGCGCAGGTCATGGCGATGGCCGCACCGCTGGACTGGCCGATGACCGCAAACGACGGGTGCGCCGACGGCGTCCGCGATGCCGAGCACGTCGCCCGCGTGGTTGCGCGAGCCGTACGTGCCCGCTCCGGTCACCTCGCTGCGCCCGCGGCCGCGCAGGTCGATCGCCACCAGCTGCAGCGTGTCGCCGGCGAGCCGTTCGGCGAGGCGGTCGAAGCCGCACAGGTTCGCCGACAGGCCGGGCACGCACACCACCGCTGGCGCATCCGCGGCACCCCACCGCCGCACCCGAAGCCTTCCGGACGCGAGCGGGATGTCGCAGTCCTCGTATCCCACGGCGTGGTCCGTCATGTCGGCACTCTCCTCCGCACGTCGGTTCGTCCGAGGATAGCCCGGCGATGAGTGCTGAGCGTCGGGCCGATGCCGTGGGACGGGACCGGTGGCTGGCCATATAGCTCGAATCCTCTTTGCCCCGGTGTCAAGAGGGTGCGGTTTGTTTGTTCCGGGTTGCCGCCTGTTGCCGGCCCGATCCAGCCCTACTCCGCGCCGCCCCATAGCAGCCGGGGAAATATGATGGCAGCTGTTCCCAGGGAGGGGCGCGTGTCGGCTGTCACTAGCACACCAGGCGGTCCCGGCGTCCGGCAGAATGGGCAGGCCGGGCCGGGGCTGCAGCCCGGCTGGGGTGTCAGCCCCGAGCGCCAGCGGGCCATCGCTGAGGTGCTGGGCGGCCTGGTCCCGCCGGCCGGGCGCCTTGCGCCAGGTCAGCTGCGGGCGGTCACGGCCGGCCTGGCGGCATGCCGTGGCCTGTGGGCGGATCTTGTTGTCCGGGACCCCGATGTGCGCTGGTACCTGCCCCTGCACCGGTCCAACTCCTGCGATGTGTGGCTGCTGGCCTGGGAGCGCGGCCAAGACACCGACTGGCATGACCACGGCGGGTCCTCGGGGTCGTTCGCTGTGGCCGAGGGCTGCCTGGTCGAGCGGTACCGGGCTCCGGGCGGTCGGCGGATCGCCCGCAGGCGCCTGCTCGCTTGCGAGGCGGTGGCGTTCGGGCCGGCGCACGTGCACGACGTCGCGCATGGCGGTGGCGGGTCGGCGACGAGCATCCATGCGTACTCGCCGCCGCTGATGGCGATGACGTACTACGACGCCACCGAGTACGGCTTGATGGCCAGGGAGACTCTTGCGGTCGACGGCCCGGAGGGCGCACGGGGCCGCGGCGGCGCCGGTACCGCGCTGGCCGCCGCCTCGGCGTCGGCGGACAGGCTGACCTCCGACTCGCTGCCGGCCGACGCGCCGAGTATTGACGAGCTGCTGGCCGAGGCCCGCGGCGGCCTGGCCCGGCTCCGTCCGGAGGCGGCGTTCGCGGTCCTGACCGACGGCGCCGCGCTGGTCGATATCCGGCCGCTGGAGCAGCGGATCGCCGAGGGGGAGGTTCCGGGGGCGATCATCATCGGGCGCAATGTGCTGGAGTGGCGGCTGGACCCGCGCAGCGAGGCTCGCATTCCCGCGCTGGCCCGGGCCGATGCGCAGATCATCGTCATGTGCTCGGAGGGCTACGCCTCCACCCTCGCCGCCGCCACCTTGCGGCGGATTGGCCTGCGCGAGGCCACCGACCTGGACGGCGGCTTCCAGGCGTGGAAGGCAGCCGGCCTGCCAACGCGCCCGGCCCAGCCGCCCGGCTGATGCGTGCCGGAGGCTCTGGGGAGACGGAGCCTGATGCGCTCACCGATGACCGTGGCTAGGACGCGCCGGCCGCCCTTACCGCGGCCGTGTTATCTGCCGTCACCTCCCTTCACATCTGCCCCCGCGGGGTTGGTTCCACCGCAAGCAGGGCAAGGCTTCGGAGCCGCCGGCAGTTGCCACCGACGGTCCTTCGGCGTGCCGGACACCCCATGACCGGCAAGGACGTTACCGAGCGCGCGAGCGGACGGGACCCGCGCGCCGCGGTGCGCGGCTGGGATTGAGGTCGGGTCAGGTGCCCAGGAAGTCCCGGGCGGCGCGGACGAGCAGCGCGAGCTTGGCGCGCTGCGCCTCGGCGGTGACGGCGTTGCCGGCGACCGAGGTGGCGAAGCCGCACTGAGGGCTCAGCGCGAGCCGGTCAGCATCGACCATGCAGCGTGCCTGGCCGAGCCGGGCCCTGATCTGGTCCAGCGGCTCGACCCGCGATGTCTTCGTGGTGACCAGGCCCAGCACCACGACCTTGTCGCCGGGGACCAGCCGCAGCGGGTCAAAGGTGCCCGAGCGGTCATCGTCGTACTCCAGCAGCAGCCGATCGGCGTGCACTCCGCCGAAGACCGGAGCGGCGATCGCGTCGTACCCGCCGGAGACCAGCCAGCGGCTGAGCTGGTTGCCGCGGCACAGATGGAAGCCGAACGTGGCCGACCGCCCGGCGTCGATCACCGCGTTATCCAGCTCGATCCCGTACCCCAGCCAGCGCTCCAGCGGCCAGCCGCGCTCCTCGTAGAACGCACGCCAGCCCAGGTCGATCAGCAGCGGGTAGTGCGGCGCATCCAGCTGAATGTAGGTACAGCCCAGCCGTACCAGCTCCCGGACCTCCTCACACGGCACCTGCACGACATCGGCCAGGAACGCATCCAGCGTCGGATAGGCGGCAACGGAACGCTGCGGCGACCACAAATTGGCGAACAGCGAGGGGCTCGGCAGGGTGACCTTCGCCTGCCGGGTGGTGCAGGCGCGTAGGAAGGTGAACTCCTCGGCCGCCAGGTTGCGGCGCTTGCGCACAGGAGCGATGACCGCCAGGTCCGCAGGCCGCGCGATGGTGAGGTCACCCACCTCAGCCGAGTGCCAGGCACCCCACAGCCAGGCGCTGACATCCACCCCGGCGAAGCCGTCGCAGGCGGCGGTCAGCTCACTCTGAAACGACTCGCGCCGCATCTCGCCGTCACCCACCACCGGCAGGCCGATCTCCTCCTGCATGGCGACGACCTCACGCACGGCACGGTCCTCGGCCGCCTTCAACCCGGCCGGGGTCAGCTCGCCCCGGGCGTAAGCATCGCGGGCATCGCGCAGGAATACCGGGCGGAGCAGACTCCCCACGTGCTCAACCCGCGCATCCACCGCCACAACGCCTAGCCTCCCACACCAGGCCCTGCCCGGTTACCGCCGCTCACCGCGCACGGGCCCCGGAAGCAGGCCGCGGCAGTCCAGGGAGCCGGACTCACGCTCGGGTCTGTCAAGTTAACGGTGTAACTTCTTTCTCTGTTGTTACTTGCGTCCCGCGCTGAGGCGGCCGTCGAAGGTGATGTCGAAGGCGTTCAGGGCGGCCTTCCACCGGTTGGTCCAGCG
>Ga0074046_10001253_pt1 | contig 23362 bp, 25 predicted proteins | sample BogForMeECP23OM3_FD_94441 | JGI IMG/M metagenome (GOLD analysis project Ga0074046, IMG submission 94441) | Bog forest soil microbial communities from Calvert Island, British Columbia, Canada - Bog Forest MetaG ECP23OM3 | ecosystem: Environmental > Terrestrial > Soil > Wetlands ...
CGCGCACGCGCTGACCAGCGAGTGCGCACCCGCCCGGGCGCCGATCTCCATGCTGATCCAGCCGGCCGAACCGTTCGGCATGAGCATCGGCACCGTGTACGGCGAGATGCGCTGCCAGCCCTTTTCCTTGAGCGTGTCGTATGCGGTCAGCGTCGACCCGATGCCGCCGATCCCGCTGGTGACGGCCACGCCGAGCCGTTCGGGATCTACGTCGGGGCTGCCCGCATCGGCCCACGCCTCGCGCGCGGCCACCAGGGCCAGCTGCTCGCAGCGGTCCATCCGGCGGGCCTGCACGCGGCCCACGACCTCCACCGGGTCGGCGGCCGCCGCCGCGGCGATACGCACCGGCAGCTCCTCCGCCCACGGCTCGGTGAGCCGGCGTACGCCACTGCGCCCCTCCAGCATCGCCGACCAGGTTGACGCGACGTCCCCGCCGAGCGGGGTAGTCGCGCCGAGCCCGGTAACGACGACCGTGTCTCGCCCTGCGGTCACGCCGAGCCTCCGGCGTTCTTGCTGACGTAGTTCACGACGTCCTGGACGGTGCTGAGGTCCTTCAGCTGGTCGTCGGGGATCTCGACGCCGAACTTGTCCTGCGCGGCGACGGCGATCTCCACCATCGACAGCGAGTCGATGTCCAGGTCGTCGACGAAGCTCTTGCTCGGCGTGACCTCGTCCGCGGGCACACCCGCGATCTCCTCGACGATTTCACCAAGCCCGGCAAGAATCTCCTGGTCGTTCACTGCGATTGCTCCTTGTCTGAAGTGTTCCTATCGTCTGCTGCCCTGCGGCGGGGCCGGTGCAGTCTGCGCCCTGCCCAGGCCAGCGGCCAGCCGGCTCGGCAGGGCGCGGCTAGGGTACCGTGATCACCTGCGCCGCGTAACACAGCCCCGCGCCGAATCCGAGTAGCAGCGCCGGAGAGCCCGGCTTGAGATCCCCGCGCTCGGTCATCCGCGCCAGCGCCAGCGGGATCGAGGCCGAGGACGTGTTGCCCGCGTGCACGATGTCGTCCGCCACGCGCTCACGCGGCACGCCGACCTTACGCGCGATGGCCTCGATGATCCGCAGGTTCGCCTGGTGCGGAACGAACGCCGCCAGGTCGCTCACCGCGACGCCCGCCCGCTCGCAGGCCTGCGCCGCGATCGGGTGCATGGCCGTGGTGGCCCAGCGGAACACCGCCTGGCCCTGCTGGTACATGTAGGAGTTGCGGTCCGCGATCGTGATGTTCTGGGCCAGGTCTCCGGCGCTGCCCCACGCCACCGGGCCGATGCCGGGCGGCTCGCCGTCCGCGACCGGGCCGACCACCGCGGCGCCGGCTCCGTCGGCGAAGATGATGCAGGTGGACCGGTCGGTGGGGTCGATCCACGCCGTCATCTTCTCCGACCCGATCACCAGCACGTACCGCGCCGTGCCCGCCCGGATCGAGTCGGCCGCGTTCGCCAGCGCGTAGCAGAAGCCGGCGCACGCTGCGTTGAGGTCGTATGCGCCGGGCGCGACGATGCCGAGCCGGTGTGCGGCCACCGCGGAATTGTTCGGTATCGACGCCTCGGCGCTGCAGGTGGCCACGATGACCAGGTCGATGTCGGCGGGGGACAGGCCGCTGCCGGCCAGTGCCTTGCCACCGGCCACGACCGCCATGTCCGTCACGCTCTCCTCGGGTCCGGCGAACCGGCGGCTGACGATGCCGACCCGGCTGCGGATCCACTCGTCGCTCGTGTCGACCTGGGCGGCGAGATCTTCGTTGGTGACCACGTGGCCCGGCTGGTAACCGCCGAGGGACAAGATCCGCGCGCCCGGGACGGGCGGGAATGGGGTGAAGGACTGGACCGGGGCAAAAGGGGATGTCATGCGCCTTCCCTTCTGCCCTGGGGGACCCATCCCCCCGGACCCCCCTGGGGTTGAACACGGACAAGTGGCTGGCCGTCGCTGACTGGGTCCCCGTCTTCCACCAGCCATTCGATGATCTCCGCCGGCCATGGTGCCGCGACCGCGCGCTGGCCGCCGCGCGCGACGACCGTGCCGAGATCCGCCGTGAGGGCAACCATGGCCCCGGTCGCGGCCGCATCGCCGCGCCCCGCCGGCGACCGGAACGTTCCTGATGTGGGCGCCACGATCAGCCGCCATTCCGGCAGGTGCCCGTGGCTGTGGCGATCGGAGTCGGCGAGGTGCTCCGCGATGAGTTCGCGGGCGGCGTCGAGCTGATCGGGGGTCTTGATCGCCAGCTGCGCCACGCCGGGCAGCGCCCGCCGGGCGAGGCCTGCCAGCGTGCCGGCCGGCGGCAGCTCGATGATAGCGGTCACGCCGAGGTCGGCCATGGTACGCATGCACAGGTCCCAGCGCACCGGCGCGGCGACTTGGGCGATGATGCGCTCCAGCCATTCCTTGCCGGTCGTGACCGCGGCGCCGTCGGCGTCGGACAGCAACGTCATCGCCGGATCCCTGACCGGGATGCCGGCGGCCGCGTCGCGCAGCGCCGCGACGGCTGACGCCATGTGCCCGGTGTGGAAGGCGCCCGCGACCTGCAGCGGGCGCAGTCGCGCGCCGGCGGGCGGGGCGGCCGCGAAGGCTTCGAGATCCGCGAGGGTCCCGGCGGCCACGATCTGCCCGGCTCCGTTGACGTTCGCTGGCGTCAGGCCCTTGCTGGCGATGGCCGCGAGCACCGCCTCCGCCTCGCCGCCGAGCACCGCCGTCATCCCGGTCGGCTCGACCGCCGATGCCGCCGCCATCGCCGTCCCGCGCACCCGGACCAGCCGCATCGCGTCGTCCGCGGCGAGCACGCCGGCGATAACCCCCGCGGCCAGCTCTCCGACGCTGTGCCCGGCAGCTCCGTCGGCGGCCACGTCACCCGGGTCACCGCCGGACAGCGCCGACCCGGATAGGGCCGACCAGGATAGGGCCGACCCGGATAGGGCCGAGGCCGCGACGATCGCGGCCGCCACGAGCAGCGGCTGCGCGACCGCGGTGTCCCTGATCTCATCGGCGTTCGCCGTAGTGCCGAACCTGATGAGGTCACAGCCCGCCAGCTCGGAGGCCGCCCCGAGGCGTTCGGCGACGCCGGGCAGTTCCAGCCAGGGCGCCAGGAAACCCGGCGTCTGCGCGCCCTGCCCGGGCGCGGTGATGATCAGCATCCTCTTACAGTGCCCTGTAGAAGTCCGCCACCTGAATGCCGAACAGTACGAAGTTGGCCGTCGGAAATTTGTAGGTTTTCTCTAGCTAGCGTTCATCCGGATGTCATCACCACGTCACCCGCCGCGCTCTGCCCCTCGCCCGCCTCCGACTCACTTGGCGGCGAGGCGGCCGAGGACGATGGCCACCCACAAGGTGAAACCGTCTCGTCCGACCGACGGCGTGTACTCGGTGAGCTCGGCGACGCGGCGCAGCCGGTAGCGGACCGTGTTCGGATGCACGAACAGCAGCCGGGCGGTGGCCTCCAGGGAGGAGCCCTGCTCCAGGTAGGTGGTGAGGGTGTCGAGCAGCGCGTGACCGCCGGTGGCCAGGGGCTCGTAGACGTCGCTGATCAGCGCGGCCTTCGCGTCGGGATCGCCGTCCAGGGCCCGTTCGGGCAGCAGGTCGTCCGCCCCGGTCGGCCGGGGTGCCTCCGGCCAGGCGGGAGCCGCGCGCAGCGCGGCCAGCGCGGCGCGCGCGGAGACCGAGGCGGCGCGCAGGTCGCGGACCAGCGGCCCGGCGATCACCGGTCCCGGCCCGAACCGCCCGGCGAACCGCTCGGCCGCGGCGATCGGGTCGTCGGTGCCGCCCAGGACCAGGATCAGCCGGTTTCCCTGCACGCCGGCCAGCATGTCCAGCCGGGCCCGCCTGGCCTGGGCGCGGATATCCTCGATGAGCGGCTCCGCCCCGCCCTGGCTGTCCTCGTCGCCGATCGTGCCCACCACCACCGCGACGGGGGAGGACGACCAGTTCAGCGCCGAGGCCCAGGCGTGCAGCGAGTCCTCGGCCTCCCCGCGGACCAGCGAGTCCACCACGAGCGCTTCCAGCCGGGCGTCCCAGGCGCCCCGCGCCTCCGCCGTCCGTGCGTACACCTGCGCCGCGCTGAACGCGATCTCCCTGGCGTAGGTCAGCACCGCCTCGCGCAGCTCCCTCTCGTCGCCGGGCGCGGCTAGCTCGTCGACCTGGGATTCCACCGCGTCGATGATCACCCGCACCATCTCCACCGCATGCTGCAGGCTGACCGCGCGGGCCAGTTCGCGCGGTGCGGTGCCGAACACCTCGGTCAGCGCCGGCCGGTTGCGTTCCGGGTGCCTGATCCAGTCGAGGAACGCGGCAATGCCGGCCTGAGCGACCAGGCCGAGCCAGGACCGGTTCTCCGCCGACATGTTGCGGTACCACGGCAGCCGTTCGTCCATGGCTGCGATAGCAGCCGTGCCGAGCGCGCCGGTCGCGCGCTCCATCCGCCGCACGGTCTCCTCGTGCACGCGCGGCCTGGACCTGCGGACCTGCTGCTTCGCCACCATTCCCTCAGACTAAGCGAGGCCGCCTACGACAGCGCCTCGCTCACCGGCAGGTCCAGCTGGTACTTGGCGATCGCCTGGCCGGGCAGGCTGGCGTCCACCGCACCGCTGCGCGCCAGTTCCCACAGCACCGCCACCGTGATGGATTCGGCGTCGACATGGAAGAACCGCCGGGCCGCCGGGCGGGTGTCGGAGAACCCGAACCCGTCGGTGCCGAGCGAGGTGAACGTGCTGGGCACCCAGCGGGCGATCTGGTCGGGGACCGCCTTGATCCAGTCGGAAACCGCTACCAGCGGACCAGGAGCATCGGCAAGCACTGATGTCACATACGGTACCCGGGACGTTTCACCCGGGTGCAGCATGTTGAACGACTCGCAGGCCAGCGCATCCCGGCGCAGTTCGGTCCAGGACGTGGCCGACCAAACGTCGGCGGACACGCCCCAGTCCGCGGCGAGCTTCTCCTGGGCCGCCACGGCCGACCGCAGCGCCACCCCGGAGGCCAGGATCTGGGCGCGCGGCCCGTCACCATCCGAGGCGGAGGCCGATGCCGGGTCCGACGGCGCGGGCGCGTATCGGTACAGCCCGCGCAGGATGCCCTCCTCGAGCCCCGCGGTCCCGCCAGGGAAATCCGAAGGCTCAGCGGGCTGGGCGTACGGCTCGTTGTAGAGGGTGAGGTAGTAGAAGATGTTCTCGCCGTCCGGGTGCTCGGGGGAGGCCTCGTACATCCGGCGCAGCGCGTCCCGCATGACGCAGGCCAGCTCGAACGCCCACGCGCAGTCGTACGACACGCACGCCTCGCTGACCGAAGCCAGCAGCAGCGAGTGCCCGTCGTTGTGCTGCAGGCCCTCGCCGGTCAAGGTCGTCCGGCCGGCCGTCGCCCCCAGCAGGAAACCCCGTCCGAGCTGGTCGCCGAGCAGCCACATCTCGTCGCCGGTCCGCTGCCAGCCGAACATCGAGTAGAACACGTAGACCGGGATCATGTGCGTGCCGTGCGTGGCGTACGAGCTGCCGGCCGCGATCACCGAGCCCATCGCGCCGGACTCGCTGATGCCTTCGTGCAGGATCTGGCCCTTCTCGGACTCCTTGTAGGACAGCAGCAGGTTGCGGTCCACTGCCTCGTAGGTCTGCCCGTGCGGGGAGTAGATTTTCGCCGTCGGGAACAGCGAGTCCATCCCGAACGTCCTGGCCTCGTCGGGGATGATCGGCACGAACCGCTCCCCGATGGCCGGGTCCTTCATCAGCTCCTTGAGCAGCCGGACGAACGCCATCGTGGTGGCCACCGCCTGCTTGCCCGAGCCCTTGCGCAGCTCGTCGTACACCGAGTCGGCGGGCAACGGCAGCGGCTTGGCCCGTACGACCCGGCGGGGGAGTACCCCGCCGAGCGCGGCCCGCCGCTCGCGCATGTACTGGATCTCGTCGGAGTCCTCGCCCGGGTGGTAGTACGGCGGAAGCTCCGCCTCCAGGGCCGAATCGGGGATCGGCAGGTACAGCCGGTCCCTGAACTCCTTCAGCTCCGCCACGGTGAGCTTTTTCATCTGGTGCGTGGCGTTGCGGGCCTCGAAGTCCTTGCCCAGCGTCCAGCCCTTGATCGTGTGCGCCAGGATGACGGTGGGCTGCCCGGTGTGCTCGCGCGCGGCCTTGAACGCCGCGTACACCTTGCGGTAGTCGTGCCCGCCGCGGGACAGGTTGCGCAGCTCGTCGTCGGACAGGTGCGCCACCATGGCGCGCAGCCGGGGGTCGCCGCCGAAGAAGTGCTCCCTGATGTACGCGCCCGACTCCACGCTGTAGGTCTGGAACTGGCCGTCCGGCGTGGTGTTCATCTGGTTGACCAGCACGCCGTCGGTGTCCTGGGCCAGCAGCGGGTCCCAGTCGCGGCCCCAGATGACCTTGATCACGTTCCAGCCCGCGCCGCGGAAGAACGCCTCGAGCTCCTGGATGACCTTGCCGTTGCCGCGCACCGGCCCGTCCAGCCGCTGCAGGTTGCAGTTGATGACGAAGGTGAGATTGTCCAGTTCCTCGCGGGCGGCCAGGCCGATCGCGCCGAGCGCCTCGGGCTCGTCCATCTCGCCGTCGCCGAGGAACGCCCACACGTGCGAGCGTGAGGTGTCGTGGATCTCGCGGGCCAGCAGGTACCGGTTGAACCTGGCCTGGTAGATCGAGTTCAGCGCGCCGAGCCCCATGGACACGGTGGGGAACTCCCAGAAGTCCGGCATCAGCCGCGGGTGCGGGTAGGACGGCAGCCCGCCACCCGGGTGGGAGAGCTCCTGGCGGAACCCGTTGAGCTGCTCCTCGGTCAGCCGGCCCTCGAGGAAGGCGCGCGCGTAGATGCCGGGCGCCGCGTGCCCCTGGAAGAACACCTGATCGCCGGACTCGCCGTGGTCCTTGCCGTGGAAGAAGTGGTTGAAGCCGACCTCGTACAGGCTGGCCGCGCTGGCGTACGTGGCGATGTGCCCGCCCACGCCCATGCCGGGCCGGTTGGCGCGGGAGACCATCACGGCCGCGTTCCACCGGATGTAGGCCCGGATCCGGCGCTCGACGTGCTCGTCGCCGGGGAACCACGGCTCGCGCTCCGGCGGGATCGTGTTGATGAAGTCGGTGCTGCGCAGGCCGGGCACGCCGACCGCCTGCTCGCGCGCCCGCTCGAGCAGGCGGAGCATCACGTACCGGGCGCGGGCCCGGCCTTTGGTGCGCACGACCGAATCGAACGACTCGACCCATTCGCGCGTCTCGTCCGGGTCGATGTCGGGCAACTGGGCCGGCAACCCGTCGCTGATGATGGGGAATTGCTGACGTCCGGAAGCCACGGGGTAGCCTCGCCTTCCGCAGTAAATCGGGCGGCCGGTAAGCCGCATGAACAGATCCCTCGATGTGTTGTCCAGACCAATCGTCGTACGAACTGGCCGATCGCGCATCTCTACTCGACGGTAACCGGAGCGCGGGGACGCCACGCACCCGCCCGGGCCGGGAAACGCTTGGCTGGGGCCGTTTTCGCCGAGGGCGGACCTCCTCGTTACCCTACGTGATGAGAGCTGCGGTGCGTAACCACGAGACGGACCGGGCAGGTCAATTTATGGCGCCGTTTTCCAGCCCGGGACCATTGGCACTTGCGCGCCGGGCCGGGCCAGTGTGAACTGTCCCAACAAGAAGTGCTGACGTGTCGTCGCCGTCAGGGGGATGGGCCCGCGGTTCCCGCGGGCCGGAACCCCTCAGGCGCGGCGGCGCGGGGAGGGATTCGAGGAGGACGTCAGTGAGCGCGACCGCGGGCCAGGCGCAGGACCAACGCGGCCAGGCCGAGCGGCTCGGTATCAAACCGGGCCAGGTGGTGCAGGAGATCGGCTACGACGATGATTGCGACGAGCAGCTACGCGGCGCGATCACCAGGATAGACGGCGTGGAGCTAGTCGACGAGGACTACGACGACGTGGTGGACGTGGTCCTGCTCTGGTGGCGAGACGGGGACGGGGACCTCGTCGACGCGCTTGTCGACGCGCTGACGCCGCTAGCCGACGGGGGGTACATCTGGCTGCTCACCCCGAAGGCGGGCAGATCAGGTCATGTCGAGCCGAGCGATATCGGCGAGGCCGCGCCCACGGCCGGCCTGTCGCAGACTTCGAGCGTGAGCGCGGCCCGCGACTGGTCGGGCACGCGCCTGGTCGCGCCGAAGGCGCGAAGATGAGGTCCTGACCGGGCGGCCCCAGGGGCCAGGCTGACCGGCCGTTCGCGTTATTTTTATCCCGAACGGCCGTGGTTCCACGCCTGCCGACAAGTGGCAGACTTGGTGGGTGCCGGCATATTCGCGGATTCGGTGAAAGGATCAGGCATGGCGGTGGAAGTGGGCGACCAGGCGCCCGACTTTGAGCTCAACGACCAGCACGGCACGCCTGTGCGGCTATCGAGCTTCCGTGGGCGTCGCAGCGTCGTGCTGGTCTTTTACCCGCTGGCGTTCAGCGGCGTGTGCACCGGCGAGCTGCGCGCCATCCGCGACGAGTTCCCCCAGGTGAACCGGGACGACGTCGAGTTGCTCACGATTTCGGTGGACTCCACCTTCACCCACCGGGCCTGGTCCGACGCCGAGCACTTCGAGTTCGGGCTGCTGTCGGACTTCTGGCCGCACGGGGAGGTGGCCAAGCAGTACGGTGTGTTCGACTCCGAGCGCGGCATCGCCACCCGGGGCACGTTCATCATCGACAAGGACGGCGTGGTGCGCTGGAAGGTCGTTAACCCGATCCCCCGGGCGCGCGATCTCGCCGAATACTCAAAGGCGCTGGCCGCGCTCGGCTAGCGCCGCAGTGCTGGGAGGCCTGGGGAGTGCCGTGTTATCGCTGCGGCGTACGGCAGACGGACCCGGAGCGGGGGAAGAGCCCCTGGCGCCGTGGCGTGCTGCGCGACCAGCTGGTGCTGGTCTGCCCGGCCTGCCAGGAATCGAGCGACTGGACCGCCGAACTTGAGTCCTGCTCCAGCTGCGGCAGCGTGCACCTGATCCGACGACTTGGCCAGGTCGAGTGCCTCGACTGCGGCCTGGTCCGCGAGCCCGAGGCGGTGCTGATTCCCGGCCTGGTCTCCGCCGGGAGGCCCGCGGCGGCCAGCCCCGACACCGCGCTGGCCGAGGAGGTCGGGCGCGCGCTCGACCGACTGCTCCGAAGGGGCTAACCCACCGTGGGAGCGCACATCATGGCCGAAGAGATCACCGTCGGCGGCATCACCGTGCCGCTCACGCATCCGGATAAGGTCCTGTTCCCCGCCGACGGGATCACCAAGAAGGACCTGGCCAGGTACTACGCCGACGTCGCCGACGCGATGCTGCCCTGGCTGCGGGACCGGCCGATCACCATGGTCCGCTACCCCGACGGCCTGGGCGGCGGACGGCAGGCCGGTCGGTCGGCGTCGTGTCCATCGGCGACCTCGCGCTGGACAAAGACGCGACATCAGCCCTGTCCGCCGTCTCATCGGGCCCGCCGAACTGCTGACTAGGGGTCTCCCGCAGCTTCCGTGCGCGACTGATCCTTCGTGCCCGTTACACTACTGAGACCTGCCGTATGCGGCCTGATGTATCTCTCGCCCGTTTCGTTTGCTCTCAGTAAGCACGGGTAAGCGATGGTCTCTGCTGCCGCGATCATTACGGCGCTGGAGCCGTGGTGAGGATGTGAGAGTCGGATGAGCCTGTCCGCTGGCCAGCAGCGCGTGCTAGACCGCATAGAGGGCGCCCTGCGGGCCAGCGAACCCCAGCTGACGTCGATGTACGCGATATTTTCACGACTCAACGCGGGTGAGCCTATCGGGACCGAACAGCTCGCGCGCAAGCGGCTGCGGTGGTGGTTCCAGCCCGGTACGGCCATGTACGCCATCGTGCTGATTCCGGTCATGTTCGCCGCGATCATCGTCGGTGCGCTGCTCGGCGGCGGCGCGCGCAGCACGAGCGCCTGCGAGGCCAGCTACTCGGTGGGCGGCGTCTCGCCGCTGGCCGGCCGGCCCTCCTGCCCGGTGGCCAAGCCGAAGGCCGGAGTGCGCAAGACGATATCCAGCACGGCGCGCCTGGCCTGCAGCGGCGCGGCATCACCGGCCCGATTCGCCACGATGACCCGCAATGATCAGGTGGTTGTCCCGGCTGCGCGGGCAGCGGCACCGGCGGCTGGCCCGCCAGGAACGTGCTAGACCTGAGACAGGGACGGAGGATCTGGTGCCGATCGAGCAACTCGGGCATGAGGCGGCGGAGCTACTGAGCCTCACCAACGGTGGAGAGGCCAGGTCGCTGAATAAGCTCGCCGAGCTCGCCGCCTGGCAGGTGCCCTCGTGCTCGGGGGCGCACGCCGCCGTCTGGCGCGATGGCGAGGTGGTCAGTGCCGCGGCCACTCATCCTGACTTGGCCGAGCTCGCGGACATGCAGCTGAGGACGGGCCGCGGCCCGCTGGTGGAGGCAGCGGATGGCGGTGCCGCCGTCAGCTGCCCGGACACGCTGGAGGAGGCCCGCTGGCCTGAATTCGCCGAGGCGGCGCTGAGCCGTGCAGTCCGCTGCTCGGTTCACCTGGTGCGGGAACTGCCGCGCGGTGCCCTGGTGCTTTCCCTGTTCGGCGTGCGTCCCGGCGTCCTTGACGCCGAATCTAATCCGATGGCCGACCTGCTGGCGGCCTTCGGCGGCGCGATGCTCACCAACGCGACCGCCTATAACCAGGCCCAGCGTACGGCCAGCCAGCTCAAGGACGCCGTGGTGGCGCGGTCGGTCGTCGATCAGGCCAAGGGCATCTTGATGCACGCACTTGGCTGCGACGCCGACGAGGCGCTGCAGCGCCTGCGCCAGGAATCCCAGCGTCGCCACGTCAAGGTCACCGAGGTGGCCACCGAGGTCGTGGCCGCCTACAACGGCGAGGACAAGAGCGGGTAGCGAGCCCGCCTTGGGTCCATGGCCGGCGCTTGTGGCGCTGGCTCAGTCTTCGTAGATGTCCTCGATGACCTCGGTCTCGCCGGGGCGCGGACCTGTCGGTTCCGTGGAAAGGTCCCGGGTAGCGTCGATGTGGTTGGCGGCCTCCGGGCTGCCGACGGCGATCAGTGCCAATCCCATACCGGTTTTCATGATGGTCCTTCCGCTGTCAGGGCGCCGTAGCTCATCAGGCCGTGGCAGCTGATTGGGGGGTGTCGCCGGTCTCGGCCGGATCGAGCAGCCGGCTCTTCAGGTGGCCCAGGGCCCGGGCGAGAAGCCTGGATACGTGCATCTGTGAGATGCCGAGCCGTTCGCCGATCTCGATCTGGGTGAGGTTGCCGTAGAAGCGCATGACCAGGATGCGCTGCTCGCGTTCGGGCAGTTCCTCCCAGTGCGTGTTAACGGCTTCCATGTCGATGGTGTGGGTGACACCTGGGTCGTCGTCGCCGAGCATGTCCGCCAGCAGGGCGGGGTCGTCCCGTTCGGACAACGGGGCGTCGAGCGAGTAGGTGCTGAACACGAGGTCCGCCTGGCGGGCCTCCTGCACGTCGTCCCTGCTGACCCCGAGCCGCTCGGCCAGCTCGGCTTCCTCCGGCGCCCGGCCAAGTTGCTGGGTGAGTTCCTCGGTCGCCTTGCGCAGTTCGAGCAGCAATTCCTGAGCGGACCGGCGGACGTGGATCTGCCACCGCTTATCCCGGAAGTGGCGCTTGATCTCGCCGCTGACGCAGGGCTGCGCGTAGGCGGAGAGGCTGTCGCCGACCTCGGGGTCGTAGTTATTGATCGCCTTGAGCAGGCCGACGTACCCGACCTGCATGAGGTCTTCTATGGGTTCGGGGCTGCCGCGGTACTGCCGGACACAGGAGCGGACCAGCTTCTGATAGCGCTCGACGAGTATCTCGCAGGCGGCGGCGCGCAACTCGTTGTCCCTCGGCAGCGCGCGGACCTTGGCGAGTAGGGCGTTGTCGGACAGCTCTTGAAGTTCCGCCCGCGACCCCGCGTGGATGGTGGCATCAGGGGTGGCGGTGCGGGCCGTGGAGTCAGCGGCGGTGGTCTGTGCCGCTGACCGGCAGAGGGTTCCCTTAGTCAAGGTGGCCTCCTCAGAAACCCTGGGAATTACGGACGAGTAGGGTGTGCCCGGCCCTAAGCGAATAAACGTAAGGTGATGTGATGCTCGTCACATAGCACCGTGCGAGGTCGCCTGAACCGCGTTACCACCGGATGCCAGGTGCGGCAGGAGTGCCTGGAGTTCGCGCTATCTGTGACTCAGACCATTGCCATCACCGGTGCGTCAGCCAGCGCTCCATGCAGGCCAGCAGCTCATCGGTGTCAACCGGCTTGGTGACGTAGTCGCTGGCGCCCGCCGCGATGCTCTTCTCCCTGTCGCCGGGCATGGCCCGGGCGGTCACCGCGATGATCGGCAGGGTGGCGAAGGCGGGCATCTGCCGGATCTTGTTCATCGTCGCGTAGCCGTCCAGCTCCGGCATCATCACGTCCATCAGGATGAGGTCGGTGTCTTCCGCGCTGAGCAGGGCTTCGATGCCTTTCCGCCCGTTGCTGGTCTGCGTCACCGTCATGCCGTGCAGCTCGAGCGTGCTCGTGATGGCGAACACGTTGCGCGGGTCGTCGTCGATCACGAGGATCCTCCGCCCGCGCAGCGCGTCGTATTCCCCGGGCTGCGACGGCGGGCGCGGCTGGATATCGGCGGCCGACTCACTGATCAGCGCGGGGATGTGATCGGGCTGGGCGGCCGACAGATGCAAGGTGATGCGCTCACGGAGCTCGTCCAGGGAGGGCAGCAGCTCGAGCGGCTGCGAACCGAAGCGCAGCCTCGCCAGCCGGGCCTGAGCGCTGTCGAGCTTGTCCCTGGTGTGGGCCAGTACCGGAACCTCGTGCAGGCCGGGCTCTTCGCGGAGCCGCTCGAGGAAGGCGAACGCGGAAGCGTCCTCCAGACCTAGGTCCAGGACGACGCACTGGTGCGGCGCGGCGCTCAGGGTTTCAATGCCCTGCTCGGGGCTGGTCGCCGTGACCACGTGGACGGGTGCGTGGATGCCGGAGAGGTCGGAGACCGCGCTGTAGGCCAGCAAGGTCAGCAGGCCGCCCCGCGCGCCCTCGAGTACCAGCAGGCGTCGGCCGCCCGGGGCGTCGTCGGGTACGGCGGGCTGCAACTGCCGGGGCTTGGTCGCATCGGCGTGCGAGTCGCCGTTCAGCGGAGCGTCCAGGCCGTCGCTGCGGTCGGCCAGGTCGGCCGCGGCGGTCTCGCTCCCGGGCAGGTCGCAGGGCAGGTACAGCGTGAACGTGCTGCCCTGGCCGAGTTCGCTCTCCGCGCTGATCTCGCCGCCGAGCAGGGTGCCCACCTCGCGGGCGATGGATAGCCCGAGTCCGGTGCCGCCGTAGCGGCGGCTGAGCGTCCCGTCGCCCTGCTGGAAGGCGCCGAAGATCGTCCTGAGGTTTTCCGGCGCGATGCCGATGCCGGTGTCGACGACCGAGAAGGCCAGCACGTCGCCTCCGTCAGGCGCGCGCCCGGCGGCCTTGCCGACGCGGAGCATCACGTGACCTTGCTCGGTGAACTTGACCGCGTTCGCCAGCAGGTTGCCGAGCACCTGGCGCAGCCGCTGCCGGTCGGTGCGCAGCTCGGGCGGCGCCTCGGGGTCCGCCTCGACGGCGAACTCCAGTCCCTTCTCCGCGGTGAGCGGCTGGAACGTGGCCTGGACATCTTCTAGCAGCGCTCCGAGCGGGAAGCGCTCCGCGTGGATGTCCATCCGCCCCGCCTCCACCTTGGACAGGTCGAGGATGTCGTTGATGAGCTGCAGCAGGTCTGACCCGGCCGAGTAGATGACGTTGGCGTACTCGACCTGCTTGGCGGTCAGGTTCCGTCCCGGGTTCTGCGCCAGCAGCCGAGCCAGGATCAGCAGGCTGTTCAGCGGCGTGCGCAGCTCGTGGGACATGTTCGCCAGGAACTGGGACTTGTACTTCGAGGCGAGCGCGAGTTGCCGTGCGCGCTCCTCGATCTCCTGCCTGGCCTGCTCGATCTCGGCGTTCTTGGTCTCGATGTCGCGGTTCTGGGCGGCCAGCAGCGCCGCCTTGTCCTCGAGCTCGGCGTTGGACCGCTGCAGCTCCACCTGCTGGTTCTGCAGCTCCTCCGACCGCGCCTGCAGCTCGGAGGTGAGCCGCTGCGACTCCTCGAGCAGCGCGTCGGTGCGCGAGTTGGCGATGATCGTGTTGAAGTTGACCCCGAGCGTCTCGGTCAGCTGCTCCAGGAAGTCGGTCTGCACGGGGGTGAACGGGGTGAACGAGGCGAGCTCGATCACGCCGAGCACCTGGTCTTCGAACAAGATGGGCAGCACGGCCAGGTTCGCGGGCGGCGCCTCGCCGAGGCCGGACGATATCTTGACGTAGCCCTCGGGCAGGCCGGCGACCACGATCGACCGCTTGCTCCGGGCCGCCTGGCCGATGAGGGACTGGCCCAGCCGGTACTGGATCGGCGCCGTCTTGTCGGCGCGCAACCCGTAGCCGGCGATAAGGCGCAGCTGGGTGTCGCCGTTGACCGGCTCGGACAGGAAGAAGGTGCCGTGCTGCGCGCCCACCAGCGGGGCGAGCTCGTCCATCATCAGCTCGGCCACGACGGCCAGGTCCCGATGGCCCTGCATCATGCCCGCGGCTCAGTCCCGGTGGCGGCCCCCCAGGGCGTCCCTGATCCGGTCGGCCGCCCCGGCGATGGGCGCGGCTACTTTGAGCACCTCCGGCGTGCACGGCATGTGCGGGTGCGGACGGGTCGGCGCGAGCCGCTTGGCCTGCTCGAGCTGGGCGCCCAGGTCACCGAGTTCCTGCTCGCTGAGGGCCAGCTGGGCCCCCGGCCACACCTGAGTCTCCTCGAAGTCGATGTGCGCCCGAGTGGTGGTGATGACCTGACGCAGCAGGACCGCGTCCTCCCCGGACTTTTCCAGCAGGTCGAGCAGGCGTTTGACGTCTTGCTCCTGGCTGACCGCCAGGTCGGCGAGCCTGGGGCCGTTCTGCACCCGGCGGCGCACCAGCGGCCAGAAGTACTGCTCCTCGATGGCCTCGTGCCCGGACGCCACGATGACGAGCTGCGAGACGGGGCCCCCCTCGGCCGGGCCGATCTCGAGTGCCGACAACAGCCGCCGGACCTCGTCATGGTCGCAGCGCAGCAGTTCGATAGCGTCGGTCATCGCAGTCATTCCCCCCTCATCGCGCCATCAACCATCTTCCCCCAAGGCCCCGGCAACCTTCCCCCAGGGCCCCGGCAACCGAGAGCCCGGGAAGCACGTGCCTCCCGGGCCTCAGCTAGGAAGCCTGCGGGGGGGATACAGGCTCCTCTCCCTAGTTTTACGCCGCTTGGGCAGTGACGCGGTCGTAAACCGCTATGGTCTCTCCGGCAATCCGATCCCATGAGTACCTTGACCGCACCCGGTCAACCGCCGCCACCCCATACGCCTCAATCAGCATAGGGTGCGCGAGCAACTGCCGGATCCGCTGAGCTAGCAGGGCCGGCCGGCTCGGCGGGATGATGATGCCGGTCGTCCCGTCCACCACGGCGTCCACGTGCCCGCCGACCGGGGGCGCGAGGACCGGGGTGCCGCACGCCATGGCCTGCAGCGAGGTGCTGCCGGAAGGCTCGTACTGGCAGGTGCTCACGACCAGGTCGGCGGAGCGCAGCAGGGCCGGCATGGCGGCGTGCTCCACTTTGCCGGTGAAGATCACGCGGTCCGTGATGCCGAGCGTGGCCGCGAACTTGGCCAGCCTGACGTACCCGTCGTCACTGGCCAGGTTGGCCTCGTCCGGCCCGCCGACGACCAGCAGCTCGGCGCCGGGAACCCGGGTCAGCGCCCGCAGCAGCGTCTCGACCGGCTGGCGCTGGCTCAGGTCCGCCGCGGTGAGCAGGCGCGGCCGGCCGTTCCGCCTGGCCACCGGGCCCTCTGGGGTGAACAGGTCGGTGTCGACGCCCCAGGGCACGACCCGGATCGAGGACCGGTGCACGCCCAGGCTGGCCAGGTCGGCCGCCTCGGCGGAGTTGGTCGCGACCACCGCGGTGGCGCTGCGGCCGATGGTCGGCTCGAGCCTGATCCGCGCCGCGGACGCGCCGTCCGCCTGCACTCCGCCGGTGCGGCGCTCGGTGACGCCGAGGGACCGGAACTCCTGCACCAGCGGGATGCGGAGGTCTCGCGCGGCGGCCAGCGCGGCCAGGCCGCTGGTCCAGCGCAGCGCGTGCACGACGTCCGGGCGCTCGCGCTCCCAGTGGCTGCGCAGCGGGCCGCTGAAGGCGGGTACCCGCTCGAGCAGGTCGGCGTCGTCCCGTCCCCCGGGCTGGCCGCCGGCCGTGGTCTCGGAGACCGGCCCGGCGTTGATGTGCTCGACCCGGACACCTGCGTGGAGTTCGGCCTGGTCGGGCAGGGCGGGCAGGTTCTTCTGGGCGTATACGGTCACTTGGTGGCCCTGTCCGGCCAGCTTGCGGGTGAGCTCGCTGAGCCCGATGTCATCGCGGTCAGGACCGGAGCCTGCGCGGGGGTGCAGCGGCGTTGCGTTCTGGGCTACTAGAGCGATCTTCATCAGGGGCCTCTCGCTTCGAACCTCGGTCACGGTGTTCGCTAGCGAGAGACGGAAAAGTGGTGCCCGATCTGCGCGCTCCGCGAAACACCATGTCGCGTTGAGCGTGCCTGCGTCGTAGGCACCACTAGGGAAGAGAATATCCCATCACGCGAGACCGCAAACCACCGAACGCCGGACCAGGTTCGCCGGCGTGTCGTCCAGACAAGGTTTCCGCAGGTTCTGCGGGTTCAGTCCGTGGCGGCTTCGGCCACGCTGTCGAAAACGGGGATGAGCTGGTCGGCGGTGGTCAGCCGCAGGATCTTGGCCACCGCGGCCTGCGGGGCCACCAGCGCGAGAACGCCGCCCTGCCGGTCGAGCGACCGGTTCACGCGCAGCAGCGCGTGCAACGCGGAGGAGTCCATGAAGCGCAGGCCGGACAGGTCGATGATCAGCGTGTGCGGCTGCAGCGACACCTCTTCATCGAGCAGACGGCGCAGTTCGTCCGTGTTCGTCACGTCGGCCTCACCGGCGATCTCCACCAGCGTGTAAGGCTCGCCAGCGGACTCCCGGGCCGTGACAGAGACCGTCAGCAGATCCACGCACTTGTTGTACCACAAGGCGGATCGCGGCGGGATAACCTAGGCAGGCGGCAGGGTCATGTGCAGCCGGATCGTCGTGCCCGTCTCGTCCGAGAGGATTTCGACCTGGTCGCAGACCTGGTTGACGATCCAGAGCCCATGTCCGCCCGAGGCGTCCAGGGACGGCTGGCGGCGCCCCGCCAGCGGGTCGGTGATGATTCCATCGTCGTGGATCTGGCAGACGATTTCCTTCGCGTCGTACCAGATCTTCAGGCTCCCCGGTGACTTGGCGTGCTTGACCGTGTTCGCCGCTGCTTCGCTGACCGCCAGCGTGAGATCGATGGCACGGGCCTCGGTCAGCCCGGCCTGGATTGCGTACCGGTGCACGACGGCCCGGATCGCGGCCAGGTCAGTGGTGTAGGTATACGACATAGGATCGTCCGATGGGGGCAGCGGGGCGTCGCCGTCCGGCCGGGGAACCGGCTGACGGGTGAGCGCTTCTTGTCCCGCGGGTACGCGCTGCGCGGTCTTGCCTTCCCGGGCCATCAGCAGACACGATACACCGGCGCGTGAAACGGGCGGCCCTTGCGCCACGGGACGCCGAACTCGCCGGACATAGCACCCTTCGTCCACGTGTATCCGCCGCACACGGGGTAGACGTAAGAACGTTCCGCGTCCGCAGCTCTTCAGCCGGGTAGGAGCTGCCCGTCTTTCGGAGGTAAAAATGCGACTCGGAGGGCTTATCGTGCTGGTATGGCTGGTCATCGGAGCAATTGCGGCCGGCCAACGCGGATATTACGGCTCGTCGTCTGAAAGCTGCGCCCACGGCGGCACGATCATCGCCACGATTGCGGCCGGGCCGCTCAACTACGTGGGCATGAACCCGAAGGTTTCGTGCCATTTGCCCTCCCCGAGCAGCTGAGCCCAGCCCCGGGCGCGTCATTCCCCGGGGAAAAAGCGGAGCAAGCGGCTCAAGATTCAGGTTGAGATCTCCGTCCCGATGGAAACTAGCTGGAAACTCCCTACTGGGACGAGCCTGGCTCCGCAGACCCGCCGAGCTGGACCTGGGCTCTGCCGGACCCGAACTGGTCCAGGGAATGTTCCCAGGTGCGGTCAGGCCAGTGGTAGCGAGCGATCCCCTCGACGGGCCGGTACTCGGCGGTGTACAGGGTGCCGAAGCCCTGGTGAAAGCGGGTGGCGTACAGCGGGGAGCGCAGGCAGGCCGCCACGATCTCGGGGACGTCCGCGCCAGCCGCGAGCAGTTCCTCCAGGTGCTGCTGGCGCTCCACGGTCCGGATCGCCGCGGCGTACGGCGCCCATTCCACCTTGCCCTGGTGGTTGGTGGCGACGGCCAGGCTGGTGACGTGAGCCGGCCGGTCCGGAGCTAGGTACGCCGTGGCCCGCAGGCCGTCCCGGTCCAGTGCGGTGACGTTGTAGGACATGTGGACCGGGATACGGCGCAGGACCCGCATGGCCTCCTCCGTGGTCTGGCACGTCTGGAGCACGTAACGCATCACCAGCGGGATGCCGAAGCCCTCGCCGACTTGCGGCCTGCCGCCGAACGTGAGCGAGACGGCGAGGCCGGCGTCGTTGACCCCGTCGAGCAGTCCCCACAGGCAGTCGAGCATGCCGAGCACCCGCCGGCCGTCGTACGCGGTCCTGGCCACCACGGCGTCGAACAGGCGGTAGTCCCAGTCGTAGTTGCGGACCAGCGCGGGGCCGCCGGGCAGGACCGCCGCCTGCGAGCAGCCGGTCAGGAACGGTGGCGGGTTCCACAGCGTAAGCGCCGCAGCGGCCTCGGGGTCATCGCCGAGCAGGGCCGTCAGCCGTTGCCAGGCCGGAACGAGTTCGGGCATGTGCTCCTCGAGCCGTGCCCCGGCCTCCTGCGCCGTCGGGCGGGCGTTCGCGCCGCCGAGCCACCACCGCCGGAACGCCGGCCAGACCGCCGCCAGGTGCGCACCGATCAGGTCACCGGGCTGGTCCTCTTCGAATCCCCGGAACGTCAGCGAAACCTCGCCCTGGGGTGCCTCTGGCGGCGCGGCCTGTTCCCACGGGGTGGCCGGCCACGGTCCGGAGGCCCAGTCAGTCGAGGCGACCCGCTGGAGCCAGGACCGCCAGTCTGACCAGTCGACGTCCTCCACCCACCGCTGCCAGTCCTGCCAGGTCGAAGGCGCCGTCACCGGTTGCCCGTGGTCACTGCCTGCCATCACGCTGCCCGCCCCTCCGGATGCCGACCCACCCTGCTGATACCCCGCGCCCGAGCGCTAAACATCGTGCGGGCCGGGCCGCGCTTGCCCTCCCGGCAACGCGCGAATAATGATGGCGTCTTACGGCTGGATACCCAATGCTCACAGGGAGGCTCTCAGGTGCCAGGCCGCTTCAGGCGCAGAGCCGTCGTCCTGCTCGTCGAAGACAACCCAGACGACGTGATAATGATCCGGGAGGCCTTCGAGCAGTCCCTGACGCCGGTTCAGCCTGACTTCGATGGCTTTGCCGACGTGATCAGGCAGGTCGCCACGTGCTTCCTGGGTCTCATATCACTTCCGCCCCAGTGACCCTAGCGATGGGCCAGGAACGCGGCGATGCCCCGGTCGCGTGTTGTCCAGGTCGGTTACCTAGCACGCGTACGGGATCGGCCGACACCGCCTGGGACGCTGACCGCATGCGGATCGGCTTCGGCGGCGTTACCGGCCGGATCATCAGGCCGGTAACGCCGCCGGTAGGTGGGATCCTTAGTCCTCCGCCTCGGCCTCGGCCTCGAGTTCCTCATCGAGCTCGGCTTCGGCCAGGGCGATCACGAACCCTAGTCCCTCGGCGATGTTCGCCGTCGCTGAGACGATGCGGGCTGTGCCCACGACGGGCGCGACCGCGACGAGGATGTCTTCGACGTCATCGAGGGTGAGGCCTGAGTCGCCCGCCGGCAGCGCATTCAGCGCGTAGGAAGCGGCGGGTGCGTCTACCGCGACGAGGGCGGCGATTCGGGCGATCATCAACTCGCGAGGGGGCAGGTCACTGTTATCTAGCGACGTGGCGGTCATCACCACGAGTGTGTCGCTCACGGGTGTGTCGTCGTTTTCGGACATGGCTGCTCTCCTTAAAGGTTTGAAGTTTGAAGCGTGCACCCCATCAATCACGGTGGCCTTGGCTCACACTACTCTGGCCAGATGTACCAGGTGCGCCAGGGCCTAGGTCCAACTGACCGGCTGGACCTGCCCGGTTTGGCCCCAAGTGGTGCTTGACGCTTTCTAGGCCGGCGGCCATCGACGGACAGTTCCGGAAGCGGCTGCGTAGCGGCAGCACGAACCACTGGTACTGGCGGTAACGAGACCGGCCCCGACGGTGTGACGTGCAAGGCGTCTGCAAGCCCGGTCAGTTCGATGAGACGCCGGACCACGGTAGACGGATTGCGGACCTGCACCTCGCGCACCACAGACACCAGCATGGCGATTCCCGAACGTTACCCGGCCAAGGTGCTGCGCGCCGTCTATCCCGAACGGCCGCAGGTCCGGCCAACCACCAGCTACGAGCCCGGCGACGTCCTCGTCTTCCACTGCCTCACGCCGCACGCCGCCCTGCCCAACCGGGGTTCCACGCTGCTAGCGTGCCGGGATCCAGCGGGTGATCCAGCTGCTCGTCCGCAAGCCGGTCAGCCGCCGCGGCGGTAGGGCCCGCGACGGGCACCAGGCCTCTAGCTCTCCCAAGGGACGTTCCCCCAGCAGGTGTTTCCGGACGCCTGACTCCACTGCCAGCTGTCGCCCGGCCGGGCAGGTCTTCCGTACCTGTTGCCTGACATGCCCGAGGTAGGCGTCGATGAGACGGTCCCTTTCGGCTGCGTTCCGGCCGGCCGCGGCCCGGGCGATCCGCGCTGCCTGACCCGCCTTGCACGCCTGGCGACGCGCCCGCCAGGCCGACGGGGTTTCCGCGACCCGCAGCGCGCGGTAACCCAACGCGAGAAAGCCGGCCGTCGCCACCATGAACAGGCAAGCTCCGGCAATCGCGGGTACCAGGCCAGTGCCGGTAGTGGCCAGGAACCACAGGCGCAGGCCACCGAGCAGAATGGCCAAGAATCCGATGACTATGACCAGGGCGCGCCAGGCGCGTTCGCTGCGATCCGGGTAGAAGCCCAGGGCGGCTTCTCCACCGGCCAGGACGGCCAGGAACAACCCCGTCCATGCCAGCGCGGCAGCCTGGCTGCCGCCGCGGGCCTGGGCGGCGAAATAGCACGCCAGGCCGTTCAGGACCGCGGTCCCGAGCGCGAGGGTCATCTGCCGCGGCAATGGTGCAAGCCGACGCGGCTGTCCGGCCTGGATCGCCCGGTGAGCATCTTCTGCTCTCCGGGCCCTGGCCGCTGCCTGCTCGGCGGCGTGCTCGCTGCGGGTGGCGATGCCAGCGGCCTGGCGGGCGCGCAGGCACTGCTCCTCTACCGCCTTGTCCGACGCGTTGAGGTCACGGATCAGGACCGCTACGCGGATCGGGGAAGCAGCATCAGCACCTCCGGTGTGAATGCGGCGCGATGGATTCCGGCAACTGGTGGCGTCCGGCATTGTCCGGTCGTCCCCGGGATACGCCGGTGCCGGTGCGTGGATGCCCGGGTGAGTCGCTGATGATCCGCCCAGGTCCTTGAGGATCCGGGCCAACCCTATGTCAAGCTCAAGACGGTTGCTGATGGCAGCAAGCATGTCTTCATCAGCTGCGGCCAGTGCGGCATCGAGCGCCGCGTCGCCGTCGTCCCCGAACCTGCCGGGATCTATCATCTGGTTCTCGCTCACATCGCTAAACCCTTCTAGCTCGGTCCTGAGCCGGGGTGGTGTCCTGGTTGGGCCGATGTTGGCGCATCGGCCCAACTGTGTGGCCTTACTGGGCGGGTCACGGCGTGATCCCAGGTCGCCGCTAAGGCATCTCTCGCCCATGTGATTCCGTATGTGGTGATCTCGAGTAGCTGTTTCATCGTGCGCTTCGCTCTTTCCGCGTTCTTCCGTACCGCGGCCTGGCTTGTGCCGGTGATCTGCGCGATCTCGCTGTACGAAAAATCGTCGTATATCAGGGCGAGCACTTGCCGCTGCGCCAGCGGGAGCTGGCGCAGCCAGCCCATCACTGCCTGCGTCTCCTCACGCACCTCCAGCTGTGCCGAGGCGGGGACCATGGCGGGTTCCTGGCGCAGCATGTCAAGCGGGTACCCTGCGCTGGCGTTCTGGCGGAGCATCTGGCGGAAAGCCACCGTCCGCAGCCATGCCCTCGGGCTGCGAACAGTATTCCATTTCGCGAGCAACTCGGTGAAGGCGCTCTGCGCGGCGTCCGCGGCATCGTGCATATCAGAATCGCCGAAGCATTTCATGAGATACCGGATCAATCGCGGCATCTCGGCCTGGTAGCACGCGTCCCATTCCTCGTGGAGCATGCTGGCAGCGGAATCGTATTCCTGGTCGTCAATGGCGTTGTCCCGCGTGGCCGCAGCCGGGATATCCGGGACCGGGACCGTTGCGTCAGTGTCATCCACCGCGGCTCCCGCTCCTGGCGGTCGGCCCGGCTGACGCGGCGATAGGTGCGGTCGGCATCATCGTGCATCCCTCCCTCGGGTCGTAAGATCCGGGCGCGTGCCCCCCATCGCGCGGTGGCTTACACCTGGTAGTGTCGGCCACGCCCGCGTCTGTGACATCCCCGGCCGGAAAGATTTCACCCGCGAACAGGCCGTAGATCATAACGGCGTTCCGCATGCCCGCCGATGTCACAGCATCGCCGCCCGCCGGCACCAAGAAAATGTCAGCCCGCAGGCGAAAGCCGCCTGGTGACAAGGAGGTATCGTCCACATGCTGATCTTCCTCGTGGGTTCACTCCTGGGTGTGCTCATGGGCGGCGCGCTATGCGTCCGCTACCTCCGCCGGGAGGTCGCCGGCGGCATCGGCCCGAAACTCAAGCACATGCAGCTTCAGCTGGACAACATCGAGACCGAGCTAAACCTTGTCATCACGACACGGCACGCGGAGCTGACCGCCTGCTCGCCAGGCACCCCCCACGCCAGCTGCCGGCATCCGCACGACTGGTAAAGGCTGCGCCGACAGCCGCAGAACGCGGCAAGTTATTCGCATTTGACGGCGGTGGCCACGGTCTTATTCACAATTCGTCCACAGGAACTGGGTATAACTCTTCAAACAACGGGTCTGCACATCACCAGCGCATGGCGTCGGGCGAGCCGCCGTTCTCCGCGACTACAGATAAAGCCTACTCACCGGCCCCGCGCCTAGCTGCACAAGCGCACAAGCGCCATGGGCTCTGGCTCTGACTCTGGCTCTGGCGGGCCAAGCGCGCGATGAGGCAGTCTTACCCTGTGCCGGATACTCAGGAAAGGTGATGCGGTGAGCGAG
>Ga0074046_10001254_pt1 | contig 23362 bp, 20 predicted proteins | sample BogForMeECP23OM3_FD_94441 | JGI IMG/M metagenome (GOLD analysis project Ga0074046, IMG submission 94441) | Bog forest soil microbial communities from Calvert Island, British Columbia, Canada - Bog Forest MetaG ECP23OM3 | ecosystem: Environmental > Terrestrial > Soil > Wetlands ...
CCGCAGCAGCTGCTCATCGGCCGCCGATAGCTCCGCCCCTGCCTGGTTCCGGTCCTGTGTCACGTCAGTCATCTGGTGTCTCCTCCGTCTCGGAAGTTACACCGTTTAACTTACAGTCCCCGCGCCGGGCCGGGGTGGAAATCTTCGCCGCGCCAGTGACGTCTGAGCTGAGCGGCGCCGCTCTGGGAGCCTCACCAGAGGCGAGCACAACCGCCCTCGCTTGGTTATAGGTAGGTTATGAGGTAGGTCCGGGCGTGCGTGGAGGTGGCGGATGGGGCCAGGCGAGGTGCTGCCGGGCCGGGATCCACCCGTCCGGGCCGAAATTGTGCACGAGAGCGACCGCACGCGCGTCACCCGCCTGTTCCTGCCCGGGGGGACGGTGATCCGCAAGGAGCCGCTGGGACCGGATGCGGAGCGGCGGGCGCGGCATGAGGCGGCGATCCTGGAGCGGCTGCGCGGGGTGGCCGGGGTGATCCAGCTGGCGGATGCGCCGCGGTACCGGGGATCGGTGGTGCTGGCGGACGCCGGCGGGACGAGCCTGGCAGAGGCGGGCAAGCCGCTGCCGGTAGATGATCTGGCGGGGCTGGCGGTGGGGCTGGCGCGGGCGGTGGCGGGGATGCACCGCCGGGGCATCATGCACCGCGACATCACCCCGGCGAACTTCGTGGTCTCCGGCGACGGCACCCCGTGCCTGGTGGATTTCGCGGTGGCGGCGCCGCTGGCGGAGGCCGGCCCGGAGTTCACCGGCCAGCGCGAGTTGGTGGGGACGCTGGCGTACCTGGCGCCGGAGGCAACCGGGCGGACCGGCAGGGCGGTGGATGCGCGGGCGGATCTGTATGCGCTGGGGGCGGTGCTGTATGAGCTGGCCACCGGGGGGCCGCCGTTCGGGTCGGGGGATCCGCTGCGGCTGGCCCATGATCATCTGGCCAGGGTGCCCGTGCCGCCCGATCAGGTGAACCCGGCGGTCCCGGCGGGGCTGTCGCAGGTAATCAAGCACCTGCTGGAGAAGGACCCGGACCGCCGGTACCAGAGCGCCGACGGGGTGGTGGCTGATCTGGAGCGGGTGCGGGAGGCCGGGGGGCGGCCGGTGGCCGGGTGGCGGGCCGGGGAGCGGGATGTGCCGGGGCGGCTGCTGGCGCCGTCGCGGCTGGCCGGGCGCGCGGAGCAGGTCGCGGCGCTGCAGGCGGCGCTGAAGGAGGCGGTGGCGGGCCGGTGTGCGGGGGTGCTGGTTGGCGGGGCGCCGGGGGTGGGCAAGACGGCGCTGGCCGGCTGGCTGCGCCCGGCGGTGGCGGCCCGGGGGGGCTGGTTCGTGGCGGGCAAGTCCGACCCGTTCCGGCGGGATCTGGAGTTCGACCCGGTCAATCAGGCGCTGCGCGCGCTGGGCCGGCTGCTGCTGGCCGAGCCGGAGGAGGACCTTTCTAGCATCCGCGGGCGGGTTCTGGCGGCGGCGGGGCCGAACGCGGGGTTGCTGGCCGCGGCGGTGCCGGAGTTCGCGGCGCTGCTGGGGATGCCCCCCGATCCGGGGGATCCGCTGACCGCGCAGGCCCGGGCGCAGCATGCGGCGGTGGGGGTGCTGCGGGCGGTGGCGTCGCCGGGCCGGCCGGTGGTGGTGTTCGTGGATGACCTGCAGTGGGCCGGGCGTCCCGCGCTGGGGTTCGTGGACCTGGTGCTGGACGAGGAGCCGGCCGCGGGCCTGCTGCTGGTGGCCGCGTACCGGGACGGCGGGGTGGACGGCGCGCACCCGCTGGCGCCGCTGCTGGCCCGGTGGCGGGAGATGCCCGGGGTGCGGCAGCTGCGGCTGGGGAATCTGCCCGCCGCGCAGCTGGGGGCCATGGTGGCGGAGATGCTGCAGGGGGACCCGGCGGCGGCGGGGCTGGCGGGGGTGATCGAGCCGTACACGTCCGGCAATCCTTATGAGACGGTGGAGCTGCTCAACGCGCTGCGCCGGGACGGGGTGCTGGCGGCGGCGGGCGGCCGGTGGCGGTGGGATGCGGCGGCGGTGCGGGCGCACCTGGGCCACGCCGAGGTGGCCGGGCTGGTGGCCGCTCAGGTCGAGGCGCTGCCGCCGGGGTGCCGGCGGCTGGTGGAGGTGATGGCGTGCCTGGGCGGGCGGGCCGAGGTGAGCGTGCTGCAGGCCGCCACCGGCACGCCCGCCACCGTGATGGAGCAGGCGCTGGCGCCCGCGCTGGAGGAGGGTGTCCTGGTGGGCGAGCCCGGGGCGGGGGAGGCGGTGCGGTTCCGCCACGACCGGGTCCGCGAGGCGGTCCTGGCCGGGCTGGACCCACCGCGGCGGCAGACATTGCGGCTGGGCATGGCGCGGCGGCTGGCCGCCGTGCCGGAGTTGTTCGCGGTCGCGGCCGGGCAGTACCTGCCGGTGGCCGACGCGGTCGAGGACCCCGCGGAGCGGCGTCAGGTGGCGGGGTTGCTGCGGCGCGCCGCAGGCCAGGCGGCGCTGATCGGCGACTACGCGCTGGTGGATGCGCTGCTGGCCGCCGCGCTGCGGTTGATCGGCCCGGATGAGACCGACGCGCTGATCGAGGCGCGCACCGCCCGGCACGCCGCGCTGTTCAGCCTGGGGCGGCTGGAGGAGGCCGACGAGGAATACCGCGCGATCGAGGGGCTGTGCCCGGCCGTGCTGGATCGCGCGGACGCAACGGTGGTGCAGGTGCGCAGCCTGACCCACCGGAACCTGGTTGCGGAGGCGTCCGGCCTGGCCCTGGGGTCGCTGTGGGACCTCGGCATCACCGTCCCAGCGGCGGACGCGCTCTCCGCCGGGCTGGACCGGCAGTTCGGCTACCTGTACCGGTGGCTGGACGAGACCGACGCCGCCGGGGACCTGGCCCGGCCGGAGGTCACCGACCCGGCGCTGCTGGCCGCGGGCCGGCTGATCGATGCGGTCGTGGCGGCGGCCTACAACGCCGCCGATCACGCCATGGCCGCCTGGCTGGGCCTGGAGCCGGTGCGGATCTGGCTCGAGCATGGCCCGGGCCCTGCCCTGGTCGGCGCGGCCGGCCACGCCGCCATGGCCGCTGTGATGCTGCGCGGCGACTACGCCGCGGGGTACCGGGTGGTGCGACGGATCGTGGCGGTGGGCGAGGCCCACGGCTATGAGCCCGGCACCTCTCAGGCGCGCTTTCTGTCCGCTGTCATGGCGTGCTGGTTCGAGCCAATTGAAAACGCCGTCCAGGCAGGCCAGCGGGCCCGGGAGGGGCTGATCGCGGGCGGCGACCTGGCCAGCGCCGGATACGCGTACTACATGATCGTTTACTGCCTGGTGGACTGCGCGCCGGCACTGGACGGCTTCGCGGCCGAGGTGGAGGCGGGGCTGGCCTTCGCGCGGCGGACCGGCAACGAGCAGGTCGGCCAGTGGCTCGGCAGCTACCAATGGCTGGCCGGCGTGCTGCGCGGCGAAGGCTCCGCCGCAGCCGGCGCGGCCGTCCCGGCCGGCGGGCACGGCGGCAACCCGGTGACGCTTGCCGCCGTGCATGGCGCGGGCGGGATCGCCGCCGCCGTCTTCGGCGATCAGGCGGCCCTGGCCCGGCACGCCGCGGTATTGATGTCGCTGCTGCCAACGGTCGAGGGGTCCCACCCGAGCGCCGTGGCCCGGCTGCTGCACGGGCTGGCCCTGGCCGGGCAGGCCCGCGCCGCCGACCGTGACCAGCGCGCCGGACTGCTGGCCGAACTGGAGGAGGTGACCGGGTGGCTGGCCGTCCGCGCCGCGGACGCGCCGGATAACTTCCTGCACCTGCTGCGGCTGCTCGAAGCCGAGCGGGCCTGGGCGGCCGGGGACTTCCGCGCCGCCGCGCTGGCCTTCGACGCCGCCCGGCGGGAGGCCGCCGCCCGGCCGCGGCCCTGGCACCGGGCCCTCATCACCGAACACGCCGCCCGGTTCTACCTCGCCCACGGCCTGGACCAGGCCGGTTACGACCTGCTCACCCAGGCCCGCCAGCAGTACCTCGCCTGGGGCGCGACGGCGAAGGCCGCCCAGCTGGACTGGGCCTACCCCGCCCTGCGCCCGCCACCCGGCGCCGGGGACGGCGGCGGGCAGCCCGCCGATCATCCCGGGCGCGGTGCCGCGGTCACCACGGGGACGATCGACCTGCTCGGCATCGTGTCCGCGTCGCAGGCGCTGAGCTCGCAGACCAGCATCGGCCGGCTGCACACCCGGGTGGCCGAGGTGCTCGGCGCGATGACCGGCGCCACTGGCGTGCACCTGGCGCTGTGGAACGACGAACGGCAGGACTGGCAGGTGCCCGCCCCCGACGGTGATGGCACCATCCCGGCCGACGGCCCGGGCGGGGAGGACCCGGTGCCGGCCTCGGTGCTGCGGTACGTGCAGCGGACCGGGGAGCCGCTGGTGGTGGCCGATGCGGCCGGCGATGACCGGTTCGCCCGCGACCCGTACTTCACCGGCGCCGGGTCCTGCGCGCTGCTGGCGGTGCCGGTGGTCAGCCGGGGCGCGCTGCGCGCGGTGCTGCTGCTGGAAAACCGCCTCATCCGCGGCGCGTTCACCACCGAGCGGCTCGACGCCGTCAAGCTCATCGCCGGCCAGCTCGCCGTCTCCCTCGACAACGCCCAGCTGTACGCCGGGTTCCGCCGGATCGCCGACGAGCAGGCGGCGTTGCGGCGAGTGGCGACCCTGGTCGCGCAAGGGGCCCCGCCCCCTGCGGTGTTCGACGCCGTGGCGGCCGAGATCGAGCGGCTGCTGGAAGCCGACGGGGTCACGCTGGGCCGCTACGAGCCCGGCGAGGAGGTCACGGCGGTCGCCCACCGGGGGGCGAACGCGGAGATGATGCCGCCGGGGACGCGGGTCAGCCACGAGGGCCAGAACGTGACGACGCTGGTGCGCCGCTCCCAGGCCCCTGCGCGGGTGGAGCATTACCAGGACACCCGCGGCACCATTGCCCAATATGTTCGCCGCTCCGGTGTGCGGGTGAGCGTCGCGGCGCCGATCGTAGCGGACGGTGGGCTGTGGGGCGTGGCCATCGCGTACTGGACCCGTCCGGAGTCGCCGCCGGCCGGCACCGAGGAGCGCATGGCTCAGTTCGCCCAGCTGCTGGAGACCGCCATCGCCAATGCCGAAAGCCGGGCCGAGCTGATGACCTCGCGCGCGCGGATCGTCGCGGCCGCCGACGACGCGCGCCGGCGGATCGAGCGGGACCTGCATGACGGCGCGCAGCAGCGGCTGGTCTCCCTAGCGCTGCAGCTGCGCGCCGCGCAGGCGGCGCCGCCCGCCGAGCACGCCGCCCTCCTCGACCGTGCCGTCGACGAGGCGGCCGCCGCCGCCGCGGAGCTGCAGGAGATCGCGCGCGGGATCCACCCGGCGATCCTGGCCAGCGGCGGCCTGCGCCCTGCCCTGAAGACGCTCGCCCGCCGGTCCCCGGTCCCGGTCGACCTCGACCTGCGCGCAGACGAGCGGCTGCCCGAGCAGGTCGAGGTCAGCGCGTACTACGTGATCGCCGAGGCGCTGACCAACGCGGCCAAGCACGCCCGCGCCTCGGCCATCACGGTCACCGTCGAAGCGGACGCCGCCGGCGCCGTCCTGCGCGTCGCGGTCCGCGACGACGGCGCCGGCGGCGCCGATTTCCGCAGTGGCACCGGCCTGGTCGGCCTCAAGGACCGCGTGGAGGCGCTCGGCGGCCGGATCTTCCTCGCCAGCCCTCCCGGGGAGGGGACCAGCCTGCGCGCGGAGCTGCCACTCGCCGCAGCGAGCGGCGGCGTCACCTCCCGCTAGCCCCAGGCCCGGCCCTCCCTTGAGCCGCGAACCGAAGCCAGCCGCCCGCCTGGTGCCACCGGCGGGCGCGCCAGGCCGCCGTGGCGGGCCATGGCGGATCACCATCGCTATCGCAGCCACCGCGCCGGCCGGTTCCGCGCTTTGGCCGTTACCCTCATAGCCGCCACTCAGCGGCCGACCCAAAAGGCTATCCACCAAAGGCGCGGCGCGTTTCCCAGATGGACTTGCGGATATGTTTCAGTGTTCACGAGTGACTGTAGGTTGCCGTACCTTGGGGCACGCGGAGTGCACGTAGGTCGCCGGGCAGGAGGTTCGATGTCCGGAACATCGCGATAGTTGACGAACTGCAGCCGCTGGTCATCTGTAGCTGCGGTTTGGCTCCAAGACCGGCTGTGACCTGGGTTTTTGGCTCTCGGCAGTTCTCATCGCTGCACGGTCGTGCATGCGAGCGGTTGTGCGCCCCTGTGGCTTTACGTCCTGCTGTACGGACTTGACACTTACGCGTCAAGGCAACTCAGTCAGACTCCCGCCAGCCACGCCCGCACTACTGGCGTTGGCCTCTTCGTCCCGAAGGCAGACCGACACTCGCATAGCCTCGAGAGGGTAACACGCTCAGATCTGCCGAGGATGGGTGTGTGTCTGCGTGTGCCTGGTCTTGACATACCCACGCGAGGCGGCCACTACCGCCAAGCTTGCTTAGCGGCTCGCATCGCTTCAGCTTCGATCTCAATCTCCCGCTGACTAGGGCACTCGTGAGCCTCGATCGTCGCCACGATCACAGCAACCATCGGCTTGGCGGCAGCCTTCGCGGCGCAGTGCGGGCAGACCACATGCCCATCCTTGATGATCCAGCCTGTGTACTTCCTGTAATCACTCATACTCCCGATGTTCGGTAAGTTCATCGCGCAGCCTAGAGCCATACGTCCCGCCACAGGTCCCAGAGCTAAGTTCAACATTCCATCTTGCAGAAGAGGAACGTCATGAACGTCGGCTGATGTGAGAATCGGCTGGCTTGTCATGCTTCCCTTACCACAGTATTCGCAGCTCAGAGGCTATTCACCTTGTCCGTGAGTACCCGCTACAGACCGCCTCAGACCGGGCCATCGGGCCGGCCATCGGGCACACAACGGGCACGCCAGCACTCGCCACAGCTCGGTGGTGATCATCTGATCCGTAGTGATCTACAGCGGTGGCCGCTCTCTAGGCAGGTTCACAGTGGTGCGAGGTGCGTAACCGCAACATGTCATGCAGCTGGCCGCGCCCAGCCCGTAAGGTATCTGGATGAGCTAAACTCACTCGCGCTAGAGGCGCGCATCGCGTTATGCACTTTACCGCTGGGGAGGTCGTAGATTGTCGCAGCCTGGATTCTAACATCAGCTCAGTCTACTCCGTACACTAGGCGAGAATGTCCATACTTTCAATGCTAATTTCTACGTGGTGACGGCTACGGTAATTCCTATTTTTTATCTTGCCCCAACCCTTCAAGGTACAACATTTGAAAAAATGATGACTTACTGGGGATTCAGCGCCCTGAACTGATATGACACAGCACCAGACGCCGATTTGGGCGCCTATCGGGCACGATCAAGCGTGTCAACGACACAAACACTCTTACGCTGCAGATTGACTCTTCTGCGCGGTGTCCGGGTTCATGCTGTACGAGCCCTGGGCCGCGCAGATCGGCGGCACTGCGCGCGTTCTCCCGGGCCATCCTGTCACTCAGCGTCTACTGTCGATCGACGCGGCCATGAAGGGCAGCGTGCTGCTGGAAGCCTGGCAACCGGCGGCCATCGGATGCGCGGGTGCTGTCCTCTGCATTGAGATGTGCCGGCATCGTCGGAACGCGCGTGCCGACGGTCACGGGCGGGACGTTCGGCCCTGGCGGGATCTGCTGAGTGCCGGGAGCATGAGGCTGCCCGGGGTGGCCGGGCGCGGGAGGGAGGGCCAGGCGGCGGTGGCTGAGGTGATGATCCCCGGGCGGCCGGCCGGCCTGGCTCGCGGTGCCGGGCGGGTCGGATCCGTGGCCCGGGGTGGTAGTCATCCATGACGCGCTGGGGATGAGCCAGGACCTGAGGAACCAGGCCGGCTGGCTCGCTGGGGAGGGATACCTGGCCGTGGCGCCGGACCTGTTCCACGGCCGGGGGACGGTGGCTTGCATGATCTCGATCATGCGCCAGGCGCGCGCCCGGCGTGGCGGGGTGTTCGCCGACATCGCGGCCGTACGTGCATGGCTGGCGGCCAGGCCGGACTGCACCGGCATGATCGGCGTGATCGGGTATTGCATGGGCGGCGGACTGGCGCTGCTGCTAGCGCCGGACCGCGGGTTCGCTGTATCGAGCGTCAACTACGGCACCGCGTCCAAGAATGCGGTCACGGCCGACTTCCTCACGGGAGCGTGCCCCATCGTCGCGAGCTACGGCGGCAGGGACCGGTCGCTGCGGGGAGCGGCGGCCCGCCTGGAGAAAACGCTGACGGCCGTGGGGGTCGAGCACGACGTGAAGGAGTACCCGCAGGCCGGGCATGAGTTCCTCAACGACCACGAAGGCGCCGGGGACAAGGCACCGGTCCTGTTCGCGGTGCTGGGACGGCTCATGCCCGGATCCGGATACCACGAGGCCTCGGCGCACGATGCCCGCCAGCGCATCCTCGCGTTCTTCAGCACGCACCTGCGCCCGCCCGGGACCGCCGGCTCCGACAGCGGGACCCATCCGGATAACGCCGGGACCTAACCGGCGCCGGACGCTGCTCCGGGCTCGCTGGTGCGCCCAGATCTGGATCGGCTCGATCCCGTTGCCAGTCTGCGGATCGCGGCCGGTCAGCTTCTTCATCGCCCTGGGCCCGAATCTGTATACGAGCTTGACGACTGGGCCGGCCTGGGACTTCGATACGCCTTCAATGCGTGCCATCGAGCACCCTCCTGTCACATCGGCCGGGTAACGGGCCTGATCCGCATGACGCCGGGCCGCCGGGAAATGTGACATGGATAGATAAGCCGAGCTCCCAGACCGTTCCGGCAGGCACTGCCCGGGCTTCGCCCGGCCGCATACCCGGGTCACGGCAGGCACGCTACCGGCATCGCCCGCGCGGATCCTGACCCGCAGATTCTCAGCCCTGAGCCGATGCACCCGAGCTTAGCCTGGCAGCTGGTCGGGCGCACGGCGGCGTAATCACAGCTCGTCCTGGCCAGCGGCTAGGCGCGATCTGCGGGCGGCCCTCAAGACCTCAAGCCCGGCGTCGTAGCGGGCCGAACCGATGTACCCGGTATCCCGCAGGTCCCCGCCAGGAGGATTACACGATATTAGTGCGCAGATCCGCTCACCCCGACCCGCAAACCCACAGGTCAGCGAGTTGCACACGTTGGTCAGGGCCGCCGAGCGCGGCACAAGTCAGGGCTGCCTGGGCGGCGCGCTAGGCACCACGGAGAGCACCGCAGCAGGCGAGAAGTTGCCGATGACGTTTGTCGTAGCGCTGCCGGGCGTCGGCGAGGGCAAGACGGGCGCCTCGTTACCGACGGTGACAGCTCTGCGGTCGTGCGACACGCGATATCCGCCGCGTCTGCGGATTCAGCGCTGCCCGCGTCGTGGGCGTGCAGAACAGGCATTCTGTCGCGCCCGGGAGTCAGTGCGCGTTGCTCAAGATCACTGGCTTGGTTCCCAATGTCCGGCAGGCCATTCGGTTGCCGAGTGAGCCGGACGATCCGGTCGTTGCCACTGAACACCGAGAATCGCCCCTATGATGGGGCGTCGCCCGCGCGATACTCGTGGGTGAGTTCGTCGAGGCGGCGTTTCAGGTCGTCTTCGAGCACGAACTCGGCGGCCTCAAGGCTCGATGCAAGCTGCTCGGGGCGGCTCGCACCGATGATGGGCGCGGTGATCGCCTTGTTCGCCAGTACCCAGGCGACGGAGAGTGTCACGAGGCTGACGCCGGCCTCTTCCGCAAGGGGAAGGAGCTGGTCGACGGTGTCGAACTCGCGGTCGTGCCAATAGCGGCCCTGATAGGTCTGGGCCGCGTTGCCGAGCGTGAAGCGGGTGCCTTCTGGCGGTGGGGCGCTGCGACGGTGCTTCCCCGAGAGCAGGCCGCCGGCGATCGGGTTGTAGGGGATGACTCCGACACCTTCCTCGCCGCAGAACGGGAGCATCTCACGCTCGATCTGGCGGAACAACAGGTTGTAGCGAGGCTGAACGGAGTCGAACCGCGCCAGCCCAAGCGTCTCACTCCGTCCGATGGCGCGCACCATCTGGTAAGTGAGGAAGTTTGAGCAGCCGATGTAGCGGACCTTCCCCTGATGGACGAGGTCGTCGAGCGCGCCGAGCGTCTCGTCGATCGGGGTCGCTGGATCGAACCCGTGGAGCTGGTAGAGGTCGATGTAGTCGGTTTGCAAACGGCGCAAGGATGCGTCGATCGCGTCAAAGATGTGCCTCCTGGAGTTCCCGGCGTCGAAGGGCGACGGCCCGGTCGGTCCGAAGCACTTCGTGGCAAGGACGAAACGGTCCCTTCTTCCCAGCAGCCAGCGACCGAGGATCTCCTCAGTGCGACCCTGGGTTGTAAGGTCGCCGCCGAGCGGATAGACGTCGGAGGTGTCGATGAAGTCGATGCCGCCCTCGGCAGCCCGATCGAGGATCGCGACCGAGGTGGGCTCGTCGGACTGCAGTCCGAAGGTCATCGTTCCCAGACAGAGCTTCGACACCTGAAGGCCGGTCCGTCCGAGTCGCGCGTGATCCACGAACCGAAAGCTTAGCGTTCCAGGCGAATGTCTTGCGATCAGCTCCGCGGAGCGTCACGGCGCCCATAATGACGCTGCCTCGCTGCCGCTCAGGGGGTCGTTGGAGGAGCGCGGAGCCGACGATCAGCCCGATGGGTCAGGTCGCGAAGGACCGCTCGTGGCTCTTCGAAATCAGGGCGCCGTGGCGCCTATGCCCTTGGCCGGCATGGCTGTGAGCACCCCGGTCACGCAGGCGTCGATTATCTTTGGCCGGTCGCAACGGCTATGGACACCCACTGAAGGCCGTCGATTACGAAGTGCAGGTCGCCCGGTCGGTACACCTCGATCGGCGGGATCGGCTCACCGTGGCGCTGCGCCAGCGCCAGGTGCTCCCAGCGGGACCGCACCGGCTGGAGCCCGTGGACGGCTCCCCGGCAAGGCGTCCCAGCGTCACCGGTTGCGGCGAGGCGAGCGGGTAGCCGGGCTGGCAGACCACGAGCAGCGGCTCTTCGGTGACCGGCCAGGCGGTCAGCCCGGCGGGCGGTGGGCCGGGAGGGGAGAGGACGGCGAGGTCCAGCGCGCCGGAGAGCACCTCCCGGGCCAGCCGGGCGGATCGCGAGGCCGCCTGGGGGGCAGCGGCGCCTTGCCCGCGGCGGTCAGGGCCACCCGGCGCCGGTCCCGCTCGAACAGCGCCGCGCCGAGGTCGCGCTCCAGGCCCTGGATCGCGCTGGATACCGCGGACTGCACAACGTGGAGCCGCCGGGCGCCGCGGGTGAACGAGAGCTCCTCGGCGACGGCGACGAAGTACTCGAGATGCCGGAGTTCCATCTGCCCAATATCTTCCAGAGCGATAACCGTTAGCGCTATAAATCGTTATCAGAGATGAATACCAGGATGGCCGGCCGCGTTGTCTCAGCTCGAAAGGAGACTGAGATGACAACACTGACTGACCTGGCACGCCCTGCCCGCCCGGCCGCCGGGACGCGCCACTCAAGCGCGGCCGCCCCGGACCGGCAGCGGTGGCGCAGCCACGGCCGCGGGTTCTGGATAGTTGGCTACGTCTTCGCGGTAACGATGGCGTTCTCCACCATTCCGGCCCCGCTGTACGTCTTGTACCAGGCACGTGACCATTTCGGCGCGCTGCTGGTGACCGTGATCTTCGCCGCTTACGCGGTGGGCGTCATGGCGAGCCTGTTCCTGGCCGGGCACATCTCCGACTGGCTCGGGCGGCGGCGCATGGTCGCCACCGCGCTCGGCTTCAACATGCTGTCCGGCATCGTGTTCCTGGCCTGGCCGGCGGTGCCCGGGCTGATCGCCGGGCGGGTGATCTCCGGCATCAGCATCGGGATGCTGACCGCGACCGCGACCGCTTACCTCAGCGAACTGCATGCCGCGGCACGGCCGGGGGAGCCCGGCCGCCGCGCCGAGGTCGTGGCGACAGCCGCCAACCTCGGCGGCCTCGGCCTCGGTGCCCTGCTGGCCGGCCTGCTCGCCCAGTACGCCGGGCACGCACTGCAACTGCCGTTCCTGGTGTCCGAGGCGCTGATGGCCGGCGGTGCGCTCGCGCTGGCCGCCACGCCCGAGACCGTCGCGCGCCCGCGGCCCAGGCCTCGCTACCACCCGCAGCGGGTTTCGGTTCCCGCCGCAGACCGCTCGGCGTTCGTCGCGGCGGGATTGGCCACGGTAGCCGCATTCGCGCTGTTCGGGCTGTTCACCTCGCTCGCACCGGGCTTCATCGCGGAAACGCTCGGTGACCGCTCACACGCGCTCGCGGGCATCGCGACGTTCGTCGCGTTCGGTGCTGCCGCGCTGGCCCAGATCGCGCTCAGCCGCGCCGCGACCAGCCGCCAGCTCCGCATCGGCCTCACCGCGCTGATCCTGGGCCTGGCACTGGTGACGATCGCGGTGTGGCTGCCAAGCCTTATCCTCTTCCTGCTGGGCGGCGCCCTGGCCGGCGCGGGCGCGGGCGCGGCGTTCAAGGGCAGCGTCTCCACGGTGATCGCGATTGCGCCCCCTACCCGCCGGGGAGAGACACTGGCCGGGCTGTTCCTCGCCGCCTACTTCGGCATCGCGGTGCCGGTCCTCGGCCTCGGCCTGGCCACCCAGTTCGTCAGCGCCCAGACCGCGGTGCTCGGCTTCGCCGCGGTCCTGGTCGCTGTCGCGGCGATGGCCAGCAGCAGGCTGGCGGCCGGCCCGGGCCACGGCGGACCGCCGCCCGGGTCGGCGGAATCCCGGCCGGGCGGGGGTAAACCCCGGCGATCGCCACGGCGGGGAGCAGCTGCGGACGCCCTCGCCGCCCGTCCGAAACTAGCAGTCCAAGTTCCGGTCAAGAGCCTGCCGTGAGCATGCTCACCATGACACGCGCGCACGGTCAGCGCGATGAACGGTCATTCCTGCTGCAGCGGGCGCAGCCCGCGATGACCGGCCTGATCGACGGCTCACTGTCGACGCTCGCGCCGATCTTCGCTGTCGCGTTCGCCACCCGCCAGCCGCGCTACGCGTTCCTCGCCGGGCTGGCGACCGCGATCGGCGCCGGGGATCAGCATGGCCTTCTCCGAAGGCCTGTCCGACACCGGCGACCTGACCGGCCGCGGCAGCCCCTACCTGCGCGGCGCGATCACCGGCGCCGGCACGTTCCTGGGCGGCGTCCTGCACACCCTGCCGTTCCTGATCCCCCAGTACCGCGCTGCGCTGTTGCTGACCCTCGCGGCGATCGCGCTGGAGCTGCTGCCGCTGGCCTGGATCCGCTGGCGCTTTTTCAGCACCGGCTTCGTCCGTTCGTTCATCTCCATCACGCTCGGCGGGGCGATTATCGCCGGCGTCAGCGCCGCCCTAGGCGCCCTCAGCTGACCCAGGCCGAGTCACCGAAACGGAGGCGGCCCAATGCTAGATTCCGGATTCCCGCGGGCACACGCCGAGAACGACTTCCTGCAGGCATCGTGTAGCCGATCAGGGTCGTGGCGTCCCTCCCGGCTGTTCGAGCACGCGGGTCACGACGGTCCGGTCTTGGTCGCCGAGACCTTGATCAACGGCCTGCTGCCATTCCTCAGCCAGGCAGGCGAGGGCGGCGAACCGGTCGTCGCCGGCCGCTTGGAGGGCGAGGTGCACGTCCTTGAGCGCGAGCGACAGCGCGAATTGGGCCGAGAACTCGCCGTCGGCGATCCGTCGCAGCTTGGCTTCCTGCCAGGCGGACACGAGCGGGCCGCCGCCCAGCGCACCCACCACCGTCTCGGTCTCAAGGCCCAGCCGGCGAGCAAGAGCCACGGACGCGGCAACCGCCTCGGCCGCGAACGCCAGCCAGGTGTTGTTCACCAGCTTCAGACGCGTTCCGGCCCCGGCCTCGCCGACCCAGATCGTGCGCTGGCCCAGCGCGTCGAACAGCGGAGCGATACGCGGACGCGCCGCGCCGGGACCTGACGCGAAGATCGTCAGCTGGCCGCGTTCTGCCGGATCCTTGCTTCCCGACACCGGCGCGTCGAGGAGCATCACGTCCGGACGCTCACCAGCGGCCATAGCCGCGACGCGGTCGATCCCCACCACGCCGATGGTGCTCATCTGGGCCCAGATCGCGCCCGGCGCCAGCGCAGCGAGCATCCCCTGGTCCCGGGCGACCGACAAGACGGCATCGGCGTCGGTCACCATCGTGACCACGATCCCGGCTCGCCGCGCCGCGGCGCTGGGGGTCCCGGCGACCTCCGCACCGAGCTCAGCCAGGTCCCGGGTCGCCTCCATCCTGCGGTTCCAGACGATCGTCGGGATGCCAGCGCGCAAAGCACTGGCCGCCATCCCGTGGCCCATCGCTCCAATGCCGAGCACCGCAACCGGCTCGTACGTCCCTGCCATCGGTCTCCCCCTTGCCAGGTGACTGCTAGGTGACGAGTCCTGCCAGCATCACGCCTGCCCGCCCGCCGTTCGTGGGCGCATGTGCCTTTGCCCCGGGGTCACCCGCTTGAAGTACCCCTCGGCCGTTGCGATACACGGCGAGCCGGGCAACGGGTTGAGCAGCTTGGCCGCACCGGCCACCGATGTGGTTCGTTACGTGGCGCGATTCCAGACGGTGACGTCACGGCCGGCGCTCACCTGCCGGGTGGCCATGGGCGTCCCCGTGCGGCCGAGGCCATCAAAGCGACCTTCAACATAGCTAGGGAAGAGTTGCCCCCGATCGAAGGGCCGTGCCGATGAAGCTGCCTTATGTTGAGTACGAGGCGCCGACGACCGTTGCTGAAGCTATCGATTTGCTGGCTGAGCACCTTGACCAGGCGAGCGTGCTCGCCGGCGGCCAGAGCTTGATACCGCTGCTGGCGCTGCGGCTGGCCCGCCCGGCGGTGCTCATCGACATCAACGGCATAGATGAGCTGTCCGGGGTGTCGGCGACAGACGGCTGGGTGGCGATCGGCGCCATGACGCGGGAGTACGTTGCCGAGAAATCCGAGAGCGTCGCCGATACCGTGCCGTTGCTGGCGGCCGCTCTGCCATTGATCGGTCATGAGGCAATCCGCAGCCGCGGCACGATAGGAGGCAGCCTGGCGCATGCCGATCCGGCCGCCGAGTTGCCGGCCGTCGCCCGGGCGCTCGATGCCGAGTTCGTGGTGCGTGGCCAGTCGGGCGAACGGGTTGTCCCGGCGGCGCAGTGGTTCGAGGGTTACCTCACGACGTCACGGCGTCCTGACGAGCTCCTCCTGGAGGTGCGATTCCCGACCGCAAGACGGGGCACGGGGATTAGCTTCCAGGAGGTCGCCCGCCGCCACGGTGACTTCGCCATTGTCGGCTTGGCGGCGTCACTGGTGTTTTCCGGCGGGGTGATCAGCGATGCCCGGCTGGCGTTTGCCGGCATTTCTGATATGCCGGTCCGGGCAGCCGCCGCGGAGGATCTGCTGGTCGGCGAGAGGCCGTCGACGGAGCTGTTCGATGAGGCGGCCCGCCGTGCGACCGGCGATGTCGACCCGCCGGCCGACCTTCACGGGTCGTCGGACTACCGGAATACGGTCGCGGCCGTTATGGTGCGTCGCGGCCTGCGAGCGGCTGCGGACAACGCCCGCGAGAGGCAGTGACTGATGGTGGATATCACCCTGAGGGTCAACGGTGCGACGTGCACGGGTTCGCCGGAGGCGCGCAAGACGCTGGCGGACTTCCTGCGGGATGACCTCAATCTCACCGGCACCCACGTCGGCTGCGAGCACGGGGTCTGCGGTGCGTGCACGGTCATCGTCGACGGCCGGGCGGTGCGCTCGTGCCTGATGCTGGCGGTCCAGGCCGCCGACAGCGAGGTAACGACGATCGAGGGGCTAGCCCCTGACGGCGGGCTGGGCACGGTGCAGCAAGCGATGTGGGATTCGCATAGCTTCCAGTGCGGTTTCTGCACGCCGGGGTTCGTCATGCAGGCTGTCGCGTTCCTCAGCGACCACCCTGACGCCGGCGAGCAGCAGATCCGCGAAGCGCTATCCGGCAACATCTGCCGGTGCACTGGCTACCAGAGCATCATCGATGGCGTCCTACTGGCCGCCGAGCGCAGCCGTAAGCGCTGAGCGAGGGAGCGACCATGGCAGGAATTGCGGCTGAGCGTTACACCGGCGCCAGCATCAAGCGTTCGGAGGACCCGCGCATCCTTACGGGCGCAGGTCGGTACGTCGACGACATCAAGCTGCCCGGGATGCTGCACGCTGCATTCGTGCGCTCGCCGCTGGCTCACGCTCGTGTGCTCTCGGTCGATGTCTCGGCTGCGCGGGCGCTGCCCGGAGTGGTCGCGGCGCTCACGGGAGCGGAACTAGAAGCGATGACGGTCCCAGGGCCGGATCCGCTGATGGCTCTTATCGGTGGCGCAGGGCCCACCCCGGAGTTCACCCTGCTTGCGACGGACAAGGTGCGCTTCATGGGCGATCCCGTGGCGATCGTCATCGCCGAGAGCCGTTACGTCGCCGAGGACGGCTGCGAGCTGGTGGATGCCGAGTATGACGACCTGCCTCCGGTCACGAATGCCGCCTTCGCGCTCGACCCGGGCAGCCCGCCGCTGTTCGCCAATCTGGGTGACAACATCGCCCGCCCGCGCTCGCGCAGCGAGTTCGGCGACGTCTCCGGTACGTTCGCAGATGCTGATAGCGTTGTTCACTTCCACATCGACGTGCACCGGCACCAGAACGTGCCCATGGAGGGACGCGGCTGCGTCGCGAGTTACGACGCCAGCCTAGGTGTCATGACGGTCTACGCGGCAACGCAAAGCGTTCACGTCAGCAGGATTGCCGTCGCCACGCGCCTCGGTATCGAACATGACAAGGTGCGCGTCCTGGCCGACGATATCGGTGGCTCGTTCGGCCTGAAGATCGGCGCGTCACGCGAAGAGCTCGCCGTTGCCGCTGCCTCGCGTCTTGTCGGCCAGCCGGTCAAGTGGGTCGAGGACCGCAGCGAAAACCTCACCGCGTCGGGACAGGCACGCGAGGAGAGCTTCGACGTCCGCGCCGCTGTCAGCAACGACGGCGACCTGCTCGGGCTGGACGTGAAGATGGTCATCGACACAGGCTCATACCCCGGTATGGGCACGATGGTTCCGGCAATCATGGAGGCGATGCTGCCCGGTCCGTACAAGCTCGCGGCCCTGGGTTTCGAGTCAACCGCGGTGATCACAAACAAGGCATCGTACGTCGCCTATCGCGGGCCGTGGGCGTCCGAGACGTTCGTGCGGGAACGCGTCCTGGACCTCATCGCGAAAGATCTCGGCCTCGATCCGGTCGAGATCCGGCTGCGTAACGTCGCCCCGCGCACCGATCCGCCGGCCTTGATGATTACCGGGCGTCCACTGGTGGGAGTCACTTCGAAGGAGTCACTGGAGCGGGTCGCCCAGCTCGTGGACTTTCCCGCGTTTCGGCGCCGGCAGGCCGAGGCACGAGCGCAAGGTCGCTACCTCGGCATCGGTGTGGCAACGTTCATCGAGGCCGCTCCGGGCCCGCGCTCGCCGGAGGGGCCCAGCGGCCCCATGGGCATGGAGTTCATGCGCCTTCGGCTCGAGGAAAACGGTATCGTCGCGCTGTTCACCGGCCAGATGCCGCACGGCCAGAGCCACCAGACGACGCTTGCCCAGATCGCCGCCGACGAGTTCGGCGTGCCGTTCGAGCAGGTCCGCATCGTAGTCGGCGACACCGACGTCGTCCCGTTCGGACTGACCGGCGGCAGCCGGTCGGCCACCATGACCGGAGGCGTGGCGCTCCATGGCGCTCGGCAGCTCAAGGCCAAGGTGCTCGATTTCGCGGCGCATCTCATGGAGGCCAGCGCGCAGGACCTTCTGATCACCGACGGCAATGTCTGGGTGCGCGGCGACCCTGCGAGCGCGATCGCCGTGAGCGAGGTCGCGCGGCGTGCGGCATCAGGGCAGTTCGGTGCCGACGTGGACGCCAAGCTCGAGGTCGAGGCCACGTTCGACGGCGGCGAAGGTGGATGGTCCGGCGGCACTCACTGCGCGATCGTGGAAGTCGATGTCGAGACTGGCATTGTGAAGGTGGAGCGGTATGTCGCCGCTGAGGACTGCGGCGCGCTCATCAATCCCGCCGTCGTCGAGGGCCAGATCCGAGGCGGCGTCGCGCAGGGCATTGGCGCGGTGCTGCTCGAACGATCGGCGTACGGCGAGGACGGCAGCTTCCAGTCAGCCACGTTCATGGATTACCTGATGCCGACCGCCTGCGACGTTCCCCGCATCGAGATAGAGCACCTCGAGACTGTGCCGCTCGACGCTGACGTCAACTTCCGTGGCGTCGGCGAAGGTGGCATGATCGTCGCACCGCCCACGGTAGTGAACGCAATTGAGGACGCACTCTCACCCTTCGGCGTGCGGATCTACGAGCAGCACTTGCCTCCGGCTCGCATCCTGGAACTCATTGCCGCAGCGGACTCGGGCCAGTAAATACTCTGTAAACCACTTCGAACGGCGCTTATTCTGTCGACGGCCGCAACGGTCACCAGGCCGGGCCGCTGCTGGCGGCGGCCTGCTCGTCAGAACGCGACCGGGGCGCGCAGGATGACGAGTACGGCCAGTGAGGTGAACTGGTGGGTCACCGGCGCACCCAGAAAACGATCACTCATCGCGTCCGACCACGAGAGATCTTCGCGGACTGCCCAGCGTGGCAAACCGGCAACTCTGGTCGCAGGTCAGTCCCGGCGCGTCAGCATGAACACCGGAATCTGCCGCGTGGTCCTGGCCTGGAATTCGCCGACAGCAGGAGCCTCCGCGACCAGCTTCGGCCACAGCCCGGCGCGGGCGGGACCGTCCAGTTCCTCCGCCACGACCGTGAACGTCTGGGCACCCACCTCGGCCTTGATCTTGGGGCTGGCCTTGAGGTTGTAGTACCAGTCCGGGTGGGTGGGCGATCCTCCATTGGAGGCGACGATCGCGAAGCGGCCGTCTGCCTGAGGGAAGCAGCCTAGCGGCGAGACGCGTTCGATCCCGGACCTGGCGCCGATGTGGTGGATGAGAATCATCGGGGTGCCCGCCCATGGCCCGCCGACGCGTCCCTCGTTCGCCCGGAACTCCTCAATGATCTTGGTGTTATAGTCGCTGGCCCCGCCCGGAGCCGGGTTCGCCATGATCTCACTCGCTGTCGTACTCGTCGTGGCGCCGCCACCAATGGCCGGTCTCGTTGCGGCCGAGCGGGGCGCGGTCGAGCCATTGGTACATGCCCCACACCGCGTCGAGCCCGCGCTCGTACGCCGAGTAGGTGTGGTACACGACGCCGTCCTCGAGTGCGAACGCGCTCATCCCTGGCCCTTCGCGCCGGTAGGTTTCCCAGTCCGTGCTGACGATCGCCTCGGCCCAGGCGTTCCGGGAACTTTCCTCGCCGGCGGGCGGCCTCAGGTCCGTCACGCGGAAGTTGTACTCGACGGCCCCGGCGTCCCACGCCTCCTTGGTGTGCCCTACCTGGAAGTCGTAGTTGAAGTCGCTGCCGTAGGACGACGCGAAGGGGAAGCTCCAGCCCATCCGCCGCTTGTACGCCTGGATCTTCGCCAGCGGGGCCCGCGACACCGCGGTCAGCGTGACGTCATGATTGGCGAGGTGGACGACCGAGCCGCTGAACCCGTCGGCGATCGCCGAACAGGACGGGCACCCGGCGGTGTAGTCGGGCCCGAACATGAAGTGGTAGACGAGAAGCTGCGAGCGCCCTTGGAATAGGTCGGCGAGCAACGCCGGCCCCTCGTCGGTGTCGAACCGGTACTGCTTGTCGATGCTGACCCAGGGCAGCTCCTGGCGCTGCCGCGCCACGTCGTCGGTGCGCCGCGTCAGCGCTTTTTCGGCCTGAAGCAGCTCCAGCCGGGCGGCCAGCCATTCTTCACGTGTCCCGGTCTTGTGACTGGTCATTGCTTGTCTTCCTTTCCTTGTCTTTTCTTGTTGTCACAACAGCGTCGCCTGGCCCGCGTCACCGGTGACGGCTCACATCGGCGGGCTGAGCCCGGGAACCAGGGAGGGCGTGATGACGATCAGGACTCCAAGCCCGGCGATGGCTAGCGCGAGCGGCAGGTCGATGGCGGTCTTGGCGGGCAGGAGCTTCTGGGCGAGGACGAGCACGGCGATCACCGACATCCAGGTGACGCTCATGACGCCCAGCGCCACCAGCATAGCCATCAGTCCGATGCTCGAGCCCGCGCAACAGAGCCCCCCCATGTCCATCCCGTGCATCTGCCAGACCGCGACAACCCAGGACGCGGCGGCGAGCCCGATCGTCGCCGCCAGCGCGGCTGCCATCGCGGCCGTCCTAGCGGTCGCGAAGGTGGTGGTGAATCCGTGATCAGCCATGATGTCCTCGGGTTTCGTGGACTGGGGTGGTGGCGGGATCGCGAGCAGTCCGGTCGAGGTGGTCCTTCAGCGCATCGAGCGGGCCGTCCCAGTCGCGGGCCAGCGCGGCCAGGAACTGCTGCGCCACCTGCATCGGGGCGGACCGCAGCCGGTACCGCACCCGGCGCCGTTCCCCCGGTTCGGCCCTCACCAGGCCGGCCTCGGCCAGCAGGGCCAGGTGCTTGGCGATCGCCTGCCGGGTGACCGGCAGCCGGCCGGCCAGGTCGGTGGCCGTGGCCGGGCCCTGCGCGGCCAGCGCGGCCAGGATGGCCCGCCGGGTCGGATCGGCTAGCGCGGTGAAGACCTGCTCGGCGATCGCCTCGACGTCAGGTCCGGCGCGCGGCTGGGTGTCAGGCGGCATCGAGGTAGTCGGCCAGCTCACCCAGCTCCTTCGCCCAGCCCTCGGTGTTCCCGTCATACGCCTTGCGGTAGGCGTCCTCCGGCAGCTGGGCGAACCCGGTCTCGACCACCGTCAGCCGCGTGCCCGGACCAGCCGGCTCGAGGGTGAACTCGACGTAGGTACGGCGCGGATCGTCCTCGGGCAGCCCGTAAATGGGCCAGGTGAACCCGAACACCGTCGGCTCCTCTACCCGTTCCACGCGCATCTCGACCGTGGGCCCGCCGGCCCACCTCATCCGGGCCGACCCGCCCGGACGCAGGTCGATCGTCGCCTCGTTGCCGAACCAGGCGCCCAGACCCTCGGCCGTGGTGAGCGCCGCCCACACCTTCTCCGGCGGGTGCGCGATCGGCACGGTCCGCTCGATGCGGTCAGGAAACTCCATGACAGCCTCCACTAAGTAGCAACCGAATGGTTGCCATATTATGGCAACCGAATGGTTGTGTCAACGGTCCTGCCCGGGAGGTCGCTCGCGCTTGCCGGGCATGGAGCGCCTGCCGTGCGGTGCTCGCCGCGCGGGCGCAACCGCACCCACGGCGGGAACCGCCGCTCGGCGCGACCAGTGGCCTCTCAGCGCTCATCGTTTGAGGCACGCAGATTCAAGGGTGTTCTGGGCGCTGGTATCGAGGTGTTGTTCAGAACCCGCCCAGGGGCGGGACGCTTGTTCGAGAGAAGCCGGGCGACGTATCTGAGCCTCTCTTGCGCATCGGTAACATGTGCGTTACGGTAACTAGACTGTTACCGAAGGGGGCGCGGAGTCGATGCGGTACTACGAAGCGAGTTCGATGATCGCGTCGAGTCCGGAGGCGGTGTGGGCGGTGCTGACGAACGGGGCGGCTTGGCCGTCCTGGGACTCGGGCGTCGACGGAGTCGACGGCCAGATTGCGCCCGATGAGAAGATCACGATCCGGTCCCAGGCAGCGCCCCGCCGGGCTTTCCCCGTCAAGGTGACGGACTTTGATCCGCCGGCACGGCTGCGGTTCAGTGGCGGGATGCCGCTGGGCCTGTTCCGGGGCGTACGGACCTTCGAGGTGTCGCCGGACGGTACCGGGGGAACAGCGTTCCGGGTTCGCGAGGAGTACACCGGGCCACTGCTTGGGCTGGTCTGGCGCTCGATGCCGGATCTCGGACCATCGTTCGACCGGTTCGCCAAGGGGCTCAAGCGCAGGGCCGAGACGGGCCGCTGATACCGATGCCGCACGCGGAGGCTTGCGGGGATCCGTTTGAAGCGCTGGGGGACCCGAACCGGCGTGAGATCCTACGCCTGCTGAGCGGCGGCGACAAGCCCGTGCACGAGATCGCGGCCGCGCTGCCGATCAGCCGCCCGGCTGTGTCGCGGCACCTGCGGTTGCTGAAGGATGCCGGGATGGTGGCAGAACAAGCACGCGGCACCCGCCGCATCTACCATCTGGAGGAGGAAGGGCTGCGGGCTGTGCAGGCCTATCTCGAGCGCGTATGGGGGGAGGCCGCAGTCCGGTTCAGGCTGCTGGCCGAGAACTCCGATCCGGGCGTCCGGCGGTGACCTCGCCGCTGCGCATCACCTTCGACGTGGCCTGCCCGGCTGAGCACGCGTTCACCATGTGGACATCGAGGATCGGGACGTGGTGGCCGCCGGATCACACGGTCACCGGCGACCGGGACCTGGCCGTCGTGCTGGAAAGCGGCGTCGGCGGCCGGATCTACGAACGGACCGCCGAGGGGGTCGAGCATAACTGGGGCGTCGTGACCGTCTGGGATCCCCCGAAGAGGCTGGCGTACCTGTAGCACCTGGGCCGGGACCGCAGCGAGGCCACCGACGTCGATATCCGGTTCATCGCCCGGGGCCCAGGCGATACCCGGGTCGAGATCGAGCACCGGGCTGGGAACGCCTGGGCACAAGGGCGGATGTCTGGCGGGACCGCAACCGGATCGGATGGCAAACCCTCCTGCCGCATTTTGCGGCAGCAGTCACCAGAGGAGACCGCTGATGGCTGCTGGCACCAAAGAGGATCCGTGGCTGCTGAAGACCCCGCCGGGGACTTCCGAGTACTCGATGTACAAAGACCCGCAGGCCAACCCGCCCGCGCTGGTATGCCAGGTCGGGTCCACCACCCTTAAGTACCACTTGCGGGCGGTCGAGGAACTGCACGCGTGGCTTTCTGAGCAGGACGGCTGGGTTCCCCTTGGCGCAGCCGATGAGAAGAAACCGGCGGCCGAGGGTACGGTCGAGGCGTGGGGACGATCGCCGGACAATCCGGTCGGCGGCTGGTACGGACTGCGCAAGGGCTACCGCGGGCGGTTCGGCATGTACCTACCGCCACTGCTGGAGGAACTCGGTCTGGCCGAACTCACCCATGACGCCCGCAACAACCAGATCCGATCGATCCGCTAACAGGGGAACGCGTTATGAGCCATGCCACCGTCGTCCGCTACACCACCCGTCCCGGGTCCGCCGACGAGAACGAAAAGCTGATCAAGGCCGTGTTCGCCCAGCTCACCGAACAGCTGCCCGAAGGGCTCCGCTACGTTGCCATCCGGCTCGACGACGGAGTCAGTTTCATGCATATAGCGCTGCTCGAAGACGATCACAATCCGGCTCTTCGAAATTAACCGGGGTGGGGTTTTGGTCCGGTTACCGGGTGTGTTCTCTTGGTGGTTGCGGTGCGTGACCGGCGCCGGGTTCCGCGGGTGCAGGCGATGCGGACGCGCCTGCGCTGGTTCGCCGGGTTGCGGAAGCCG
>Ga0074046_10001256_pt1 | contig 23330 bp, 22 predicted proteins | sample BogForMeECP23OM3_FD_94441 | JGI IMG/M metagenome (GOLD analysis project Ga0074046, IMG submission 94441) | Bog forest soil microbial communities from Calvert Island, British Columbia, Canada - Bog Forest MetaG ECP23OM3 | ecosystem: Environmental > Terrestrial > Soil > Wetlands ...
ATTCAGGCGTCCCTTCTCCCATCGCGTTTGCTTGCAAACGCGATAGCGTTGAGTTGCAAGCACGCCAAGGCGTGCTTGCGGGGAGAAGGACAGGATGAGGGGCGTTGCGCTCGATCATGGCCGGATCTCGCAAACGGTTGGCCGGGCAACGTCCTTAGCATGATCCTTTTAAGATTCCTTCTTACGCGACGCTTCGTCGAGGATGGCGCGAATTTTCTGCGCGAGTTCCCTTTGGGTGTAAGGTTTGATGAGCAGGTGAACGTTCGCGTCGAGCCGCCCTTGATGGACGATAGCGTTGCGGGAATAGCCAGTGGTAAATAAGACCGGGAGTTCAGGGCGCAGCTTTAATGCGAAGTCAGCAAGCTGACGGCCTGACATTCCCTTTGGCATCACGACATCGGTGAATAACACATCGATAGCTGGCTCGATTTCGAGGATGCGCATGGCTTCCGGCCCATCGCTTGCGACGAGCACGCGGTAACCGAGATCCTCCAAAGCCGAGCAAGCGAAATCCAAGACGCCTTCACTGTCTTCCGCAACTAAAACTGTCTCCGAAGCCCTTGCGCGCGCGAGGGGCTGAAGATCGAGATCCATGGCCTTTGGAACCGCCGCAACCGCCGCTTCCTGCGTCAGCCTTGGCAAATAGATTTTCACGGCCGTGCCATGGCCAACTTCGCTGTAAATAAGGATATGGCCGCCGGATTGCTTGACGAAGCCATGGATCATCGAAAGCCCGAGCCCGGTGCCGCCACCGGGCTGCTTCGTCGTAAAAAACGGCTCGAAGATGCGCTCTAAAATGCTGGGGTCGATCCCTGTCCCGGTGTCGGTCACGCTGAGCACAACATATTGCCCAGGGCGGACCTCCCTGAAGCTGGCAGCGTAAGCTTCGTCCAGATAGCCATTGGCGGTCTCGATCGTGATCCTGCCGCCGTCCGGCATGGCATCCTTGGCGTTGACGACGAGATTGATCAGCGCATTCTCCACCTGATTGGCGTCGGCCAAGGTCAGCCACAAGCCTCCAGCCAGAACCGTCTCGATGGTGACCGGCGAGCCGGCCGTTCTCAGCAAGAGCTCTGAAATGCCGCCGATAAGCTTGTTGAGGTCTAGCGGCACCGGTTCGAGGGCTTGCTGCCGGGAGAACGCCAAGAGGCGGTGCGTCAGCTTGGCCGCACTCTTGGTTCCCTGCAAGGCAGCGTCGATTGGGCGCGTCAAGGGCGCGGAAGCGTCTGCGCTCATATTGAGTAGCCGCCGGCGCACCGTGTCGAGATTGCCGAGGATGATTGTCAAAAGATTATTGAAATCGTGCGCCAGCCCGCCCGTCAGCTGTCCGACCGCCTCCATCTTCAGGGACTGACGCAACGTCGCTTCGACCGATTCTCTCTTCGCGGCTTCATCTTTGAGTTTCTTGACGAGCCGTCTTTGCGACTCCACGGCCACGAACGCCAAAACGGACGCCCCTGCTAAACTGCCAAGAAGAAGCACCAGGAGGATAGAGCGGGCGTGCTCCTCAGCGCGCTCCCTCATTTTGAGGAGATCGAGCTCCGTCAGGGAGAATTGTGCGGTCAGCACCCCGATATCGTCCATAAGCTTCTTGCCGGAACCTTCGTCGATGATACTCAGCGCCCGGGCTTCTTGTCCGCTTCGCGTGAACGAAACGTTCTGGCGCAAGAGATCAAGCTTTGATGCGACAAGGGGCGCGATTTTCTCTAGCACCAGCTGTTGCTCCGGGTTATCCATCGACATGGAGCGTAGCTTGCTGAGGGCGGGTTCGATATGCTGGACGGCCTCCTCATAGGGCTCGAGGAATTGCTCGTCCCGAGTCAGTAAATAGCCGAGCTGGCCGGTTTCCGCGGCCTGCATTTGGTTGAAAAAGTCGCTGGCGGCGGCACGCACTTCGAGTGTGTGCTCAACTAAGCGTGAGGACTCTGCCACACGGAAGAACATGAGGATAACCGCGACACCCGTTGCCAAGGCTAGACCGGCGGCAACGCCAAACAACAATCGCTGATGCATTGTCACAATCTTTAGCAGAGGTTCACGGCGGGTAAGAGACGGCATCCTTTTCCCCAAAATGGACGCGGCGATACTAGCCAACCTCACTGGACAGTGATAGTTCTTTGGAATGTGCAGTTATTTAGCGTAATGGCCGCTTCTATGCCTCGTATTCTTGTCGTAGATGATGAGCCGATGATTTCGACGCTTCTGGCCGATTGGCTTGAGGAGCTTGGTTATCAAATCCTCGGTCCATCGGGCAATGTTAAATCCGCCTTGATCCTAATCGAGGCGAGTCCTCCCGATGCCGCAATTATCGACGTTTCGCTTGGCTCTGAGAGCGGTTACCCCATTGCCGACTGTCTCGCCAAAAGCAAAATCCCGTTCGTTTTCGCGACGGGCCGTGCCGAAGGAAGCTTGGACCCTCGTTTCGCAGGGGCGCGCGTTCTGGTCAAGCCTTTCGATTTTGCCGCCGTTCAGACGGTTGTGGGCGAGATGATAGGCGGCACGGCCGCAAGGCCGACGATCTAAAACTTAGCGCGAATATTCCCAAACATCGCCGGCGAGCCAGCAATTGGCGAGCTTCCGGTTGCGGGCCCGTTGCAGAATTTCAAACTGAGGCACCACCGGCCAGACCTATGCCTTGCAAGCTTCCGCTGCGACTGCAAAAATAAAGAGGGAGCCTGTCCAGGATGCAGCTATCGATAGCGGGAAAAAGCGCGCCCGGCCGTTGGAGGAGGAAAAATATTATGGCACCATCGCATGCGGCAGCGTCCCCGCCGGCCCCTCCTCACCAGCCTTTTTACAAACACCTCTATGTGAAAGTGCTGGCAGCGATCTTCATCGGCGTGGTTCTCGGCATCTTGTCGCCGTCGGACCCCAAAACGGTGCCCGATTGGCTGAAACCTTTGATCTTGCTGCCCCTTGGCTGGGCCGAGGCGATGAAACCCTTCGGCGATGCCTTCATCAAGATGATTAAGATGCTGATTGCGCCGATCATTTTCTGCACCGTCGTGCACGGCATCGCCAGCATGAAGAACATGCGAAAGGTCGGAAGCGTCGGCATCAAGGCTTTGCTGTATTTCGAGGGCGTGACCACTCTTGCGCTCGCTATCGGCGTCATCTTAAGCAATGCTTGGCGGCCCGGCGCAGGCATGAACGTCGATGCCGGCGCGCTCAACGCCAATGCTGTCGCCTCCTATATGGCCAAGGCCAAGGAACACGGCTTCATCGACTACTTTCTCAACATCATTCCCAACACCGTGGTGGGAGCTTTCGCGGAAGGCGAGATTTTACAGGTGCTGTTCCTGGCGATCCTCTTCGGATTTGCCCTCTTCTCCCTTGGCGAGCGCGGAAAGCCGCTTCTCTCTATCATCGACCAGACCGCGCACACCTTTTTCGGCATCGTCGGGATCATCATGAAATTGGCGCCGCTGGGCGCTTTCGGGGCGATGGCGTTTACCATCGGCAAATACGGCATCGGCACCTTGCTCTCGCTCGGCGCGCTGATGATGTGTTTCTATGCGACATGCCTCGTTTTCATCTTCGGGGTGCTCGGCTCGATCGCGGCGCTAGCGGGCTTCAATATTTTCAAGTTCATCCGCTACATCAAGGAGGAGCTGCTGATCGTGCTCGGCACATCCTCATCGGAATCGGTGCTGCCGCGCATGATATCCAAGATGGAAACTCTCGGGTGCGAGGAGTCCGTGGTCGGGCTGGTGATCCCAGCGGGGTATTCGTTCAACCTGGACGGAACCTGCATCTATCTGACGATGGCAACGCTGTTCCTGGCGCAGGCGACGAACACCGATCTCACGCTCTGGCAGCAGCTTGGCATCCTCGCTGTCCTGCTGTTGACTTCGAAAGGCGCGGCTGGCGTAACCGGGTCGGGATTCGTCGTGCTCGCCGCGACGCTCTCTTCGGTTGGCACCATCCCGGTGGCCTCGATCGCGCTCATTCTCGGCGTGGACCGCTTTATGTCGGAGGCCCGGGCGCTCACGAACTTGATTGGCAATGGCGTGGCGACAATCGTCGTTGCCAAGTGGGAAGGAGCGCTCGACGCGGAGCGGATGCATCGGCAACTCTCGCAGGAGGCCGGTGCAGCGGAGGAGGAGCCCCAAGCGGCCGCAGCCTGACCGGCGCTCAGGACGCGGCACGCTCTAAGGCGCTGGCGATGATTGCGGCAGTCGCAGGCCACGCTGGAAGCGTCTGTCCGTGCTGCCAGGCGGCCTCCGCTTTGGCTCGCCTCAGAGCTGCATCGGACAGAAGGCAACGCAACGCGGCGGCGATGGCGCCGGCATCGCCCGGCTCGCACACAAATCCCGCTTCCGCCGGGACCGTACCGGCCACCGCCCCGCCGCCTGAGGCCACGATAGGCAGGCCATGGGCCATCGCTTCGGCGAACGCCATGCCATAGCCTTCGTAATAGCTTGCGAGCGCGAACATATCGCCCGAGCTGCAAAGCGCCGAGACCGCTGCCTCATCGAGCTGCCCCGCGAACCGGATCCGGTCCTTCAACCCGTAAGCGGCGATTTCCTGCTGCACCTGCGCCGCCGTTCCCGGCGCAACATCGAGCGAGCCGGCAATCGTCGCGCGCCAGGCAAGCGCGCGAACCTCGTAGAGCGCGCGGACGAGCACGTCGAAGCCCTTGCGGGGCGTGAGCGTCCCCACGCTGACGATATGGAGGGGCTCGCCCGGCGGCGATCCCAAGGCGCGCCGCCCGCGCAGGATGCCCGGCTCCGCGATGGCGATCTTCTCCGCGGGCACGCCAAAATGCCAGGCGAGCTCCCGCGCGGTGGCAGGGCTCGGCACGATAACGCTTCGCGCAAGTGCGAGCGCCGCGCATTCGAGGCTGAAGAAGCGGGTCCTTTCCGCGGCGCTCAAATCCCCGTCGAGCGCAAGCGGATGGTGGACAAGCGCGACGGCGGGAGACCTAACGCTTAAGATGAGATCCGCGGGCATTGCCCCAAACGCGAGCCCGTCGATCAGAAAAACCGTACCTGACCGGTCCGCCGCTGCGAGCGCGCAAGCCGTCTCCTGCAACTCCGCTTCCGATGGAAAGGGAAAGCCCGCAGGAAGAGGGCAAACCTGCGTCTCCATCCTCGCCGCGAGCAGCGGGAGGACCTTGCGCGCATAGACATAGCCCCCGGCAGGCCCTTCCAAGCCGCCCGGGATCGCGAACACACACCGCGTCATGGCGCAAACGGTCCTATAGCTGCTGCCCGGTTTCTGGTGCCATCGATAAGCATCTTGCCTAAACTTGCAAGGTGAATGGCGCCCGGCCGCGTTTCCCATTGGAGGCCGGCGCGTCCGTGCATGCCGGCGTAGAGTTTAAGCTTTCTTGGTTTCTTCCGCATAATTTATGTGAAAATCGAAAAAAAGGGCCGGTCTTACCTTGAGACTGCCATAAATGCTTGTGTCTGCCTTAAAACGATGCTTAGCTATAACACAGCGGGTATGGAGGATGCCATAATTCGGGCGAAAGCGAATATGCGCGGCCATGCGGGCAGCTCTGGGCTTGGCGATACTGCCGGCAGCCGGCGGGATGGCACCTATGAGCGCAGGTTCGGGGACACTCTTAAGAGCACCCCCGTTTTCACACAAAACCGGACAGGGCAAAGCGCGCAAGGCGCCCCGAAGAAACCCGCTGCAGCCGCTGCGAACGCGTTCAGGCCGCTCGCTAGCGAGATTCTCTCCTCACCCGCCCAGAAAATGGCAGCCTTGCCTGCAGGCGAGGACGAAGATCGTGCCGGCCAGCGGCTGGCCGCCAGATTTGTCCGCAATGCCCGCGGCCGGCCCGCGGAGGCCCAGCCGCGCAGCTCGATGGCGGCTCCGAGGCCCTACCTCGCCGGCGCTGCGTTTTTAATTATTCTCGCTGCCGGCTTGACCGGCTATTTCTTCCAATCGCAAGCGTCCACTGGATGGAGCCCTGCGGGAAGCGCATATGCGGCTGCCGTGTTGGGCGATCCATCCGGCGCGGCCGCAGTCCGGCAGGAACCGGGTACCGCCTCGGCGGCGCCGGCCGGTGCCGATAGCTGGCCGGCGGCCGTAGAGACCTTCAGGCTTCTCGCCGCGCAGGCGGCCGCTCAGCAAGCCAAGGCGGCAAAACCGGAGAATGAGCGTTTGCTGGAACGGCTCGCCGCCTGGCGCAGCGCCAGCGTTGCCCGGTAGCCCCTCTGGGCAGACCTTCTCCCCCGGTAAGTTTCCGGTGTTGAAAACGGGAATGCCGCTCTCGCGAAAGTGGCAGGGTGAACGATACCTTAGAGCCCGCTTTCGACTCCATCGAAAGCGGGCTCTAAGTTCTTGTTTTGGCGTGCGTCTTGCCGGAAAAAACCGCTCACACTTTTTCCGGATGCACTCTACCGCTCAAGCTATCTTTATCCCGATTTTGCTTTTGCAACCGCGCCGCGCTTGCATCAGCACGGAGCCATCGCTATCTTTTGTGCGTTGCGTCAAAGTTTATTGCGTCGCACAAAAAGCGCTTTTGAGTGTTGCGTTATAAAGTTCACCGGCATTCAAAAACTGGAATAGCACTGAATGGCAAATGAGCCACGCCTGCGCCGCTTTCAAAGCCTCGGCCCCCACGGTTTCCACGAGATCGCCTACGCCGAATGGGGCGATCCCAACTCGAGCCGCCTCGTCTTCTGCGTCCACGGCTTCACCCGGAACGCCCGCGATTTCGATGCGCTGGCCGCCGCCCTCTCCGATGATTGTTATGTCGTCTGCATGGACGTGGCCGGCCGCGGTCAAAGCGAATGGCTGCCGCACAAGCGCGATTATTCCTTCGGGCTCTATCTCGCCGACGCCGCTGCCCTGCTCGCGCGCGTGACCGCGCCTGGAGAAGCCTCGCGCGTCCGCCGCATGCTCGGCGGCGCCCCCCGGCCGCCACGGCGCCATGTCGATTGGGTCGGCACGTCGATGGGCGGGCTCATGGGCATGATGCTCGCGGCCAAGCGGCATTCGCCGATCCGCCGGCTCGTGCTCAACGACGTCGGCCCGCTCGTGCCCTGGCCGGCGCTCATGCAGATGAAGCAGGCCCATTCCGGCCTGCACATCAGCTTCGCAACCATCGAGGATGTGGAGGGCTATCTTCAGAACGCATGCGCGCCCTTCGGCCCGCTCCGCAAGACGCAATGGCGGCATGTGGCGCGGCATGGCTCCATGCGCAAAGCCAATGGCAGCTACATTCTGGCCTTCGACCCCGCCATCATCACCCATATGCGCGGCGGTGCGGTGGCCGGCGTGGAGTTCGGCAGCGAGTTTCTATTCGGCGTCGATCTGTGGCCGACCTACGACGCCATCCGCTGCCCTACGCTCGTGCTGCGCGGCGCGGAGAGCAATCTCCTGCCCAGGAAAACCGCCGAGGAAATGAAGCGGCGCGGGCCGAAGGCCGAGGTTGTCGAGTTTGCCGGCATCGGCCACGCGCCCTGGCTCATGGCGGACGACCAGATCAAGGCGGTGCGGGATTTTTTGCTCGCAGAGCCGGCGAAGGAGCCGGCGGTTAGCGTGGCGCAAGGCGCGCTGGCGCACGCTTAGCGGGGTTAAGGTTCCCAAGCGGCCGGCCGGAAGTGCCGGGGCGAAGCCAGCGGTTTGAGCATTGTACTCAAGATTCCGGTTTAGACACAACTGCTGCCACGCAGTGGCGCCGGCGGCGATTGTTGACCGCCTGCTTAATTATTGACCTCGCGCTTGAGGAGAATTGACCCTCGCGGATAAGCGCAAGGCGCTTTCCGCGATGACATTGCCTCGGCCGGTGCGTTACATTTCATAGCCCCGCGGCATGGTTAACTTCGGACTGGTAAACGGGGGTGGATTTTCATTTCTCCCCGCCGCAAAAATCGAAATTTCTCGCGTTTTCACCCGCAAAAGTGCGATTCAAAAAGTCCGTTAAATATAGATTGTTGCGCGGGTTAACCGTAAATCCCAACCTCTAGGTGTGAGGCGTGCCCGCTGCAATCCGATGGCTCTTTCGCATCGCGAATAATTTTTCTCTGTATTATCAATACGATGGTTTGTAGTGCGCCGCCCCTTAAATCTTCGGTAAGGCGCTTTCGTCGATGATGCTGCCTTAACCGAAGCGCTCGCAGTTATAGGGAGTAGTTTTCTAATTCACCCCGCATTCGCTTTCACGGCGTGCCCGGCGAGCGTCTTGCCGAGCGACCAGACGGCGCCCGGCACCTTATGCGCCTCCGCGATGGCGGCCTCGAACGAGGTCTCGATCCAGGCGCAATCCTCGTCCGTGATGGTGAGCGGCGGCAGGAGCTTGACGGTGTGGCTCGCATGGCCGGCGACCTGCACCAGGATTTTGTGCTCCTTGAACAGCGGGATGGTGATCATCTGGCAGAACAGCCCGGCGTTCGCGGCCTCCAGCGCGTGCCACGACATTTTCAGCGCGAGGGATTTGGGCGCGCCGAACTCGACGCCGATCATGACGCCCTTGCCGCGCACGTCCTTGAGAAGCTCGTAGCGCTGCATCATGCCGCGGAAGGATTGCATGAGGCGTTCGCCTTGGCGCGCGGCGTTTTCGATCACATGCTCCTCGTCGAGCACGTCGAGCGTGGCGAGCCCGGCCGCCATGGCCATGTCGTTCTTGGCGAAGGTCGAGCCGTGCACGACGGCGCGGTCCATCCTATTGAAAAGTTTGTCGAAAATCCATTTGCGCGTGAGCACCACGCCGACGGGGATGTGGCCGCCGGAGAGCGCCTTGGCCAAGAGCACGACGTCCGGTTCGGCGCCCCAATGCTCGACGGCGAGGAACTTGCCGGTGCGGCCGACGCCGGTCTGGATCTCGTCGGCGACGAACAGCGTGCCGTATTTCTGGCAGAGCGCGGCCACGCCCTTGAGGTAGCCGTCATCGGGGATATTCACACCCTTGCCCTGGATGGGCTCGACGAAGAAACCGGCGATTTTCTTGGTTTTCAGCACGTCTTCGAGCGCGGTGAGGTCGTTGAACGGCACTTCGACGCAATCGGTCAAAAAGCCCTCAAAACCCTTGCGGAAGATGGTGTCGCCATTCATCGACAGCGCGCCATAGGTGAGGCCGTGAAACGCATGGCTGCAATGGGCGATGCCGGCCCGCCCCGTCGCCGCGCGCGCAAATTTGATAGCGGCTTCAACGCTTTCGGTCCCGGAATTAGCGAAGAACACCTTGTCGAGATGCGGCACCCGCGCGAGCAGCCGCTCGGCCAAAATGCCCGCCAGCGGCGAGACATCCATTTGCACGAGATTGGGAAATTCGCTGTCGAGCACCTGGCGCAGCGCATCGTGAACGCGCGGATGGTTACGCCCGATGGCAAACACGCCGAAGCCGCTGAGGAGGTCGAGATATTTCGCGCCCGCGCGGTCCCAGAGATATTGCCCCTTGCCGCGCACGAACCCGGCATCGTAGCCGATGGTCTTCAGCACGCGCACCATCTGCTCGTTCATATAGCGCGTGTGCAGCGCGTAACGCTCGGCCTCGCGCTCCGCGAACAAGGTTTCGATGTCGATGCTCATGCGTCATTCTCCTCGCGGCAGCCCGGAACCGATGCCGGGCGCCAGCCCTTTTAGACGTAGTCCTTGGATAAGTCATGTCACAGGGGAAACTTGGCAGCAATCCGGTTTCCGCCCTAAGAATTTCCACATTTGGAAGAGCATGACCGTCGCAGTAGCTTCAGCCGGAGTATGAAATGAAACGTTGGATGGCGGCGGGCATCGCGAGCCTCTTCTCGATCGGGGCGGCATTCGCGCAAAGCCCGGCAGGGCAATGGCGTGTCGAGGACGGCACGGCCGAGATCAGGATCGCCGATTGCGGCGGCGCCCTCTGGGGCGTGATTGCTTGGACGAAGGACACGCCGGGCCGGGACGAGCATAACCCCAATCCCGCGTTACGCGGCCGCCCGGTCATGGGCATTCCGATCCTCATTAACATGCGGCCGTCGGGCAATCGCTGGGATGGTGAGGTTTACGACGCGCAAGACGGTTCGACCTACACATCGCATATCGGCCTCAAAAGCCCAGATGTACTCAGGATCGAGGGGTGCGTGCTTGGCGGCTTGATTTGCGGCGGCGAGAGCTGGACGCGCGTGCCGCTGCCCAAGAGCAGCCCTTCCGATCAGGTTGTGTGCTCGCGGCTTGCCAAATAAGCGGGCTCCTTCGCCGCTTCCTCCGGCTTCGCCTGTCCCCGCGGCGGCCCCATCAAAAGCGGCTGGAACAAAACGGCTGCGGCCATCGTGCTGATGAGCGAGAGGGCCAGCAACTGGCCCATGCTTGCCGTGCCGGGATGGTTCGAGAGCATGAGGCTGCCGAAGGCCACGGCAGTGGTCATGCCGCTGAAAAAGACGGCGCGGGTCAAGGGCGAGGCTAGAAGGCCGCTCCGGCCCTCCCGCCAGGCCGTGATGTAGTAAATCTTGAATGCGACACCGACGCCCAGAAGCAATGGCAGTGCGATAATATTCGCATAATTCAAGGGCATACCGATAATCACGGTCGCCTCAAGCGTGACAGTGCCCGCAAGTATGAGCGGAAAAAGCGTGAGCGCAACGTCGGAAATGCGCCGCAGCGTCAGCCAAAGCAAGAGCGCGATCGATGCGAGCGCCCAGAGCGCGGCTTCGATGAAGGCGCTGACGACGGTCTCTCCAGCCCGCAGGATTCCAACCGTTTCTCCGGTTGCACTCGGAGCCACCTCAAGGATGGCGTCCACGAACCTTTTCAGGACGGCATTGTCGTTCGCGTCTCCTCTCGGCGTCACCGAAATCCGCGCCGTCCCGTCCGGCGACAGCCAGTCCAGGACGAGTTCTGGCGGCAGGTTGCTCAGCGTGATTTTCTCAGGATTGAGGCTTTGCCGGATATCGTTCAAAGTGATTTTCAAGGGCGCTACGAGCGCAGCTTCGGCCTTCGCCCGAACTTCCGGGTTCGCTGCGGCAAGGCTCGCAAGCGCATTCGCAAGCCGCTCCGCAGCCTCCGCGCCGGGCGTTGCGGGGCCCCGTTTCGCAGCGGCTCTCAGAGAATTCGATGCCGCCTCGAGGCTGCTTATAGTGTCCGCATCGGCGGATGCAGGCTGAACCTGCTGCGGATTGACTATGCCGTTGAGAGATCCCGCCGCTTGAGCGACAAGCGCCAGCTTGGCATCCTGATCCTCAGGCACAAAACTGCTCAAGGTCGCCGCTTTTGCAACCTCGGGCAGGGCGGCGATTTTCTTTGCCATAGCATCGGCCGCGGCCAGCGACGGCTGAAGGATCTCGGCGGTTTGCCCGGACATCGCGGGGTCTTTTCTGAGTTCGAGGTAAGTCGCGACGGACTCGACATGAGGGTTGCGCAGGTCCATCGGATTGAAATCGAAGCGCAGCCAATAGAGCAGCGGCAGACCCGCCAGAACGGTGCAGAGCGTAATCACCAGCACTCGAATGCGATTGCGCTCGAGAAAGCGGTCGGCGGGCGATAGGAAAGCATAGCCAAGCGGATGCGGCTCGGCCGGCGGGTTAAGCAGCCTTAGCAGCGCAGGGAGCACCGTGATGCTCATGACGAACGCCACAATCATGCCGGCGCCTGCGATCAAGCCGAGCTCCGAAAGCCCCCGGTAGGCCGTGGGGGTAAAGGAGAGAAAACCTGCCGCGGTTGCCGCAGCGGCCAAAGCCAGGCGGCTGCCGGTGTTCGAAGCGGCCGAGACAAGCGCACCCGTCAGATCGTTCCGCTCGAAGCGCTCGGCCCGGTAGCTCACGCTGAATTGCAGGCCGAAATCGACACCGATCCCGACGAATAGGACGAAGAAGGCAACCGAAATCGGGTTGAAGGCTCCGACCATGGCGAGCCCGAGCGCCGCCGTTATGAAAAGCCCGGTAATAAGGCTGATGAATACGGCAAGGATGATGCGCGCCGAGTGCAGCGCGAGCCAAAGTATGACGAGGACCGCAAAAAGAGTAAGCGCGCCGTTCAGCTCCGCGCCTTGCTTGAGGGTGACGAACTCGTCGTCGGCGATCGGTATCGACCCGGTCAGCCGGACCGTTACGCCGCTTTCGGCGAGCTTGAGGTCCGCAACCGTGTTCCGGATCGCCTCGGTTGCATCTTCTCCAGGCTCGAGCGAATTGAAATCCAAAACAGGGCTGATCTCGACGAACTGGCGCATCTCCTCCGGGGATGGGGGCTGACCGCTCAGAAGCTCGCGCCAGCTGAAATAGGCAGGCCGGCCCGCCAAGGCATTCTTAATGGGCACGGAGAAGGAATTGAAACGGGGTGCGAGGCTGTCCAGCGAAATCCGCCGGGACTGAACGCCACGAAGCGTGAGCGAAATGGCGCCCGTCACGCCTCGCATGCTCGGGTCGGCGGCAAGCGGATCTAAGAGCGAGCTGGATTTGGAAAGCTGCGCGAGGGTCTCCTTGATCTCGCTGACGGAAAGAAAAAGAAGACCGTTACGCTGAAAGAATTCGCCGCCCGGTATTTGCTGGGCGCCGCGAATGATGCTGTGCTCGCGGTTCAGCTGCTGAGTGAGCTTTTGAGCTGCGTCCTCCGCAAGCTCCGGCGTGGGAGCGCCGACGACCGCGAGGATCGCCGTCTCCTGCCTCGGAAAGGCTTTCACATAAGCGATTTCGCGCTGCCGCCATGGCAGGTTTGGCGAAATAAGGGCGGTTATGTCGGTGTTGAGCGCAAACTGGTCAGCAGCATAGTAGGCCGAGCCGCAGGCAAGGGCGATCGCCGCGGCGAGGACCAGCCAAGCATGACGGGCACAAAACCGGACAATCGTCACAATGAGGTACTTGAGCATCGCCTTCCGCAAGCCGTACAAAGCCGGTCAAGGCGTCCCGGCCGCGAACGCCAAGCCTCTCTTGCCCGCCTCAAGGCAAAGAGGTCAACTGCCGGTGCACTGCTGTGTTCCGGCAGGGCCACGCGCGTAAACGGATCGCGAGGGTCTGCCCGCCCGATCCGGAACGCGGCAAGGCACGGAGTCCGTATATTAGAAATCTACTGCCGATGCAGCATAAATATTGCGCGCAAAGCCGGCTGGCGCGGATTGGCCGTCTGCCTTTACCCGGCGAGCGCAAACTCTTGATCCATCGCGAGCGGGCCCGGCTTCTTCGTAACGACGGTTCCCTTCTCGGCCATGAATTCGAGCTGAGCGAACACCGCCAGCGCGGCCGCCCCCGACAAGGACGGATCAAGGCCGCTATACATGCGCGGCACCATCCCGGCGATCGAGCCCACTCCGCCCCGCAGGCATTCGGCAATCTCGCTCTCGCGCCAGCGCCTATGGAAAATAAGAGCCTTCACAAAGCGCTGCGGCTCGCGGACCGGTCCGCCGTGGCCCGGAAAATAGACGGTCTCGCCGCGCTCCAACAGAAGCTCCAGCGAGCGCATATAGCTTCCCATATGCCCCTCCGGCGGCGCGATTACGCTTGTGTTCCAGCCCATAACGTGATCGCCGGAGAGAAGAATATTCTGGCCGGGGATATAGAAGCAAAGGTGATCGGGTGCATGGCCGGGCGTGTGGACCGCCTCGATCTCGAAGCCCGGTCCTGCAATCTTGCTGCCGTGCCGCAAAGACACATCGAAGCCGACAGAAGTGACGAAGTTGTGCCCCGAGGAGCCTTTCGCGCCCGCCGCAGGATCGTCTGCGCGGCGCGGCATGCCGTAAGTGAGCGCGCCCGTCCGCTTTTGCAGCTCTGCAACCGCACCGCTATGATCGCTGTGACAGTGGGTAACGAGAATGTGAGTCACCGTCTCGTCCGCCAGCGTCTGCGCCAGCACGTTGAGCTGACCGGCCGTAGCGGGCCCCGGATCCACGACCGCCACCTCTCCCTCTCCGATCACGTAAAGGTTGGTCCCTTTGAACGTGAGCGGGCCCGGATTGTGGCAAACGATCCGCCGCAAACCGGGCGCAACCTGCTGGAGAGCCCCGTATTTGAATTTCATCTCGCGGGAAAATGGCGGAGTTTTAGGATGGATAGTGCTCAATGCGGCCTCATTGTTGCGGTGATCTGCCGCAGAAAGCTTTGGCCGCGCGCCGCATTTGTCAAACGGGAAATGCGAAAAGAGCCCCGGTGAAATGGCACAGCATCGCCTTTCCCTCTGGCTGACGGAAAAAACGGGGAACGCCCTTTGGACCTTCGCGTTCTTTGGCGTGAGGTTGCCCGGTCCGGTTCCAGCCGGGCCGGCAGGGTTACTATATGATGTTGCTAAAGCGCATGGGGATACGCTTCACAAATGGCAGAGATCGACATCTTCACCCAGGTTGACAGCTATATCGGCAATTTGTTCGCGCAAGAGGACGAGGCGCTCAAAGCCGCGCTGCAAGATATGCGCGAGGCTGGCCTTCCCGAGATCGGCATACCGCCGTCCCTTGGCAAATTCCTCCAGCTGCAGGCGAGGCTCGTTGGCGCGCGCCGTATCCTCGAAATCGGCACACTCGGCGGCTACAGCACCATCTGGCTCGGCCGGGCGCTGCCGGAGGACGGCCAAATGATTACGCTTGAGATCGATCCGCTGCATGCCAAGGTCGCGCGCCGCAACCTTGCCCGCGCCATGCTGCTCGGAAAGGTTCAGGTGCTCGAGGGCTCCGCGCTTGAGCTTCTGCCGAAGCTCGCCGGGGCTGGGCAAGCGCCGTTCGATATGATTTTCATCGACGCCGACAAGGAATCCTATACCGAATATCTCGAGCTTGCGCTAAAGCTATCGCGGCCGGGCACCCTCATCGCCGCCGACAATGTCATCCGTGCCGGCAAGGTGCTCGATCCGGCTGCTGCGGCCTCCGATCCTATGGTTGCCGGCATCGTCCGGTTTACGGATTCGCTTGCAAAAAACCCTGCCCTCGACGCCACGTTCCTGCAATGGACCGGAGCTAAGGGGCACGACGGGATTGCGCTCGCCATCGTGAAGCCGCGCGCGTAAGTTGCCGTATCCTCCGGCATCCCGCAAAAAACAAGCGTAAGCCGTGCGCCCCGCTTGACTTTGCTTTATGCGCTGGCCTAGAAACAGTCCAAATTTCAAAGGCGCCATCATTTCGCGAACGGACTCTTATGGCCTCCTCCGGCGACGGTGATCCAGACGAACGTGCGGCTGTCCCGAAGCCGGCCGATCGCCTAAAGGAGCGGCTGCGGGAGCTTGAGCGAAAGCTCGAACCGCAGGATGGCGAGCAGCAAGGTCTGTCCGAAGAGGAACGCGAGCGGCGGGGATCCGCGCTTGGGAAGGCGTTCCGGCTGTCCACAGAGCTCGTTGCGGGGGTGTTCGTCGGGGGGTTTTTGGGCTGGCTGCTAGATCGCTTGTTTGGAACGCTTCCTCTATTCCTGGTGGTGTTTCTTCTGTTGGGTATCGCTGCCGGATTCTTAAATGTGATCCGTGCGGCGCGTGAGATGGGTGAGAAATAGAGACGGCTGGGTACTCGAACTCGGCAAGGATTGCTATGATCGACGGGTTGTTCATAAGCGCAGCGCACGCTGCGGCGGCAGAAAGCGGCGGCCATCATGGGGGGGGCGGTTTCAACCCCATGCATCAGTTCGTCATCGACCGGTATGTGCCGATTAAGCTGTTCGGCTACGACGCGTCCTTCACGAATTCGTCGCTTTGGATGGTGATGGCCACCGGCCTTGTCACGGCTTTTCTCATCTTAAGCATGAAAAATGCAGGCAATGTGCCGAACCGGGTGCAGTCGCTGAGCGAAATCACCTATGAATTCGTCGCGAACATGGTCCGGCAGAATGCCGGTAACGGCGGGATGCCGTATTTCCCAGTGATCTTCACGATCTTCATGTTCGTGCTTTCGATGAATTTGATTGGCATGATCCCAATCCCGGGGCTCGGGGCCTTTACCGTGACGAGCCACATCATCGTCACTTTCGCGCTGGCCGCGTTTGTGTGGATAGGGGTCACGGCGATTGGCATCGCGAAGCACGGCGTGCGTTTCTTCAAGCTCTTCGTGCCGTCGGGCGTGCCCTTGCTGCTTCTGCCTCTCATCACAATTATCGAGATCATCTCCTATTTCACGCGCCCGATCAGCCTCTCCGTGCGTCTGTTCGCCAATATGATGGCAGGACATACGATGCTCGCCGTTTTCGGAAGCTTCGTCGTGGGACTTGGCATTCTAGGCGGCTGGGTTCCGCTCACGTTCATGATCCTGCTCATGGGCCTCGAAATTCTAATCGCCTTCCTGCAGGCTTACGTCTTCGCAGTTCTATCCTGCATCTATCTGAGCGACGCCCTGCACGCAGGCTCGCACTAGCCCTTCAAAACCGGTCAACCGAACAATCTAATAGGAGAAATCGTCATGGATCCAGCAGCAGCAAAGCTTATCGGTGCGGGCCTCGCCTGCTCGGCTCTTATCGGCGCCGGCGTCGGCATCGGCAGCATTTTCGGGAACTTCTTGTCTGGCGCCCTTCGCAATCCATCTGCGGCACCCGGCCAATTCCCGAATCTTCTCCTCGGGTTCGCGCTTGCAGAGGCCACCGGATTGTTCGGCCTCGTTATCGCCCTGATCCTTTTGTTCGTATTCTAATTCAAAGGAATGGCGGCGCGAAAGGCGGCGCCATCCTTAGCGCTTAGGCGGCCCAATCCATGCCTCAATTGCAACCAGGCGATTTCGCACCCCAGTTGATCTGGCTTGCGATCATTTTCACGCTGTTCTATCTGGCGCTTTCGCGTCGCGCCCTCCCACGCATCGAAAGCGTCATAGCCGCGAGGAAGGCCAAAATCGAAGGCGACCTGAAAGGGGCGCGCGAGGCGCAAACCCGTGCCGACCGGGAAGCCGAGCGCTACGAGGCCGAAATCGCTGCGGCGAAGGCGAAGGGTCAAAGTAGCATTCGCGCCGCCCGGGAAAGGCTCGATGCCGAGCTGAGCGGAAAGCGCGAGACCCTTGATCGGCAGCTCGCGGCAAAAGCAGCCGAGACGGAGAAGCGCGTTCAAGATCTGCTTCAGCGGGCCGCCGGCGAGATGGAGGCTATGACCGCCGGGGTTGTGGGCGACATCGTGAAAGCGTTCGCGGGCGTCGAAGTCAGCGAGGGTGAAGTGCGCAACGCTCTTCGCCAAGGCTCGAAGGAGTAGTGAGCATGTTCAAAGACCCGGAGGTCTGGGTTGCTATTTCCTTCATGTGTTTTGCTGCGCTCATTCTCTATTTGAGAGTACCCGGCAAGATCTTGAAGTCGCTCGATGCGCGCTCTGCCGCGATCGCACGCGAGCTGGAAGAGGCACGCAAGCTGCGAGCTGAAGCTGAGGCGGTTCTGGCCGGCTACAAGCGGCGCGCGGAGAATGCGGAGGCGGAAGCCGAAGCCATTCTTGCCCAAGCCGAGCGCGAAGCTGCCGCCTACGCCGAGGAAGCGCGGGCCGCGTTCGACGAAACGATTGCCCGGCGTCTGAACGTCGCGGAGCAGAAGATCAAGCTTGAGGAAGAGAAGGCGCGAAAGCAGATCCGGGCACAGGCGGCTGAGCTAGCCGTTGCGGCCGCGGAGCACCTGATCGAGCAAAAGGTCACAGGCAAAGTTGCCGAGGACATGATCGCGTCGAGCCTCGACCGGATCAAGAAGCGGCTGCATTAAAGACGCAAGAAAGAGCTGCTTCCCTACGCATGAGCTGCCCGGTAAGGCGCTTAGGCCCTCATTGGAGGAGGAAGCAGTGAACTTATTGTTAGCAGCCGCGCTGGCATTCTTTGTGCTTCATATGCTGCCCTCGACACCGCTTCGAGGGCGGCTGATTGCGTCAGCTGGGGAAGGACCCTATTTGGGTGCCTTCTCGGTCTTATCCCTGATTTCGGTCTGGTGGCTGGCCGCCTCCTTCGAAGCGGCTCCCTATGGCGGCAAGTTGTGGCTCGTTCCGGCGTGGTGGCCGTGGCTTAAGGCTGCCCTAATTCTGTTCGCCCTCATCCTGGTGGCAGGCGGCGTTCTTTCGCCCAATCCATCTTCGCCCGGCGCAGCAAAGCTCCTTGACAACCGCAATGTGGCCGAAGGTATCTTCGCCATCACCCGTCATCCCGTCATGTGGGGCATAGCGATCTGGGCTATCGCGCATGCGATCAGCCAAGCGACGGTGCGCGGTTTCGAATTCTTTGGAGCGTTCGCTGCCACGGCGCTGATTGGAAGCTGGCTACAGCAAAAGCGCAAGCGCGCGGCCCTTCCTAGCTGGGCGGCGTTCGAGGCCAAAACGTCGTTTTTCCCCTTCGCAGCAATCCTGGAAGGACGCGCCAAGCTCAGCCTCACGGCAATCGGCTGGTGGCGCATCGCGGTAGCCGTCATCGTTTGGGCCACGATCTTGCACTTCCACTACCGGCTTTTCGGCGCGCAGCCCTTGCCCATTCACACTTAGGCTGAGCTGCACGCCCTACACGATTAATGCCGGAAGTGCCGCACGCCGGTGAACACCATCGCTAGGCCGCGCTCATCGGCTGCGGCTATCACCTTGTCGTCGCGCATTGAGCCGCCCGGCTGGATAATCGCTGTCGCGCCTGCATCGGCCGTCGCGAGCATGGCATCGGGGAAGGGGAAGAATGCATCCGAGGCAACAGCGGTGCCCGCCAGCGCCTCGCGCGGATCCTTGTTCGCGGCCCGCGCCACTTCCTCAGCCTTCCAGACGGCAAGCCGCGCGCTATCGACCCGGCTCATCTGGCCTGCGCCGACGCCAATCGTCGCGCCGTCTTTTGCAAAAACGATGGCGTTCGATTTGACGTGCTTGGCCACGCGCATGGCGAAAATCATGTTGGCGCGTTCTTGCGGCGTGGGCTCGCGCTTGGTCACGGTGCGCATCGTACGCTCATCGAGCCCGGCGGCGTCGGCATCTTGCACCAAAAACCCGCCCGCCAGCGAGCGGATATAGGGCGCGCGGTTCTCGCGCGGCAGCAAGCCGCCGGTGAGCAAGAGCCGCACATTCGGTTTGGCCAAGAAGGCCCGCTTGGCCTCCTCGCTGGCCGAGGGCGCGATCACAACCTCGGTGAAGATCTTCAGGATTTCCCGCGCGGTTTCCTCATCCAGAGGCTCATTCAAGGCCACGATTCCGCCAAACGCGCTGACGGGATCGCAAGCGAACGCCTTCCGGTATGCCTCCAGCACCGTTGCTCCGGCCGCGGTGCCGCAAGGATTGGCGTGCTTGATAATCGCGATGGCCGGCTGACCTGCCGGAAACTCCGAAATCAGCTCGAAAGCCGCGTCCGCGTCGGTGAGATTGTTGTAGCTGAGCTCCTTGCCCTGGACCAGCTCTGCCCGGACGAGGCTTGGCCCGCCTCTGGCCGCGGATTCGTAAACGGCGGCATTCTGGTGCGGGTTCTCGCCATAGCGAAGGGACTGGCGGAGCGTGCCCGAAAGGAAGAACGTCGAGGGCGGGTTTTCGCCCGCGGCCGAGGCAAACCAAGTTGCGATGGCCGAGTCGTAACTGGCCGTTCGCGCAAAGGCTTTGGCGGCAAGACGCCGCCGCGTCGCAAGCGTGGTCGTCCGCGCTTCGCCCGACAGCTCTTCTAGGACGGCATCGTAGTCGGCTGGATCGGAAAGCACGGTCACAAAGGCATGGTTTTTCGCCGAGGCCCGCAGCAGCGCCGAACCCCCGATATCGATTTCCTCGATCATCGCCTCGATATCGTCCGCGCGCTTCTTAACCGCCTCTTCGAAGGGATAAAGATTGACCACGACAAGCCCGATGGGCGCGATGCCATGGGCTGTCAGCGTTTCGCGCGTGCCGCTCTGAGCGAGATTGGCAAGGATGCCCCCATGGATCGCGGGATGGAGCGTTTTTACACGCCCCTCCAAAATCTCCGGAAATCCCGTCACCTCAGACACGGGAAGCACGGGGATGCCGTGATCGCGCAGATGAGCGGCCGTGCCGCCGGTGGAGACGATCTCGATGCCGAGAAGTTCCAGCCGCTTCGCGAATTCGGCGAGCCCGGTCTTGTCGGAAACGGAGATGAGCGCCCGGTGAACCGGAAAATCGTGATGTTTTGTCATGGTCATGGTGTGCTTTCTTGCCACGGAATGCAACGGTTTGCAACGCGCAGGGACTTGCACCCCAAGCCCGCGGGGGCGTCACGCAAGTTTACAACAAAAGCGAATATACGGCTCCAAAGCTGCATATGCTATCCGCATGGGAAGCGCGGTTAACGCGATCTTGGAAGGGCGCGAGCCCGCGTCGAATGTGGTGGCCTTGCGGAAGGCTTGAGCCGCTTGCGCTGCCTGTTAGTTCGCCGCAAGCTTGGCATAGGCGCGAATTGCCTCCTGCTCAGACTCGTCGTAGCCGCAACGCAGGATCGTAACGTTGTCGGGGAGGTGAGCTAAATCATTCCGTTGCGCCTCATTCATCACAATGTAGTCGTAGTAGAACTCAACTGATTGTTGAGCCAAGTCGAGCGAAGGGATGTCCCCCCTCAGGTCAGAATCAAGGTGAGCTACAAACTTGTCCCGGTATTTCCGCATTTCAATGCGGTAGGCTTCGAAAGCCGTGGCATCAATATTGAGGTGCTGTAGCAGCTCGCCTTCAAATTTGGACGGGTCCGAGACAATGCTACCCCAGTAGTGTTCACCCCAACTCTTCGGCCTAGCTTTGTCGTCGCCGAATAGCTTGCACCATTCCAGTACACATATGTCGAGGGAATTGTTGCAGGCAACTATGCAAAAATTAGCCGTGGAATGATGAGGTGGTTCTGCCCACCCAGAGCGGTCTCGGTTCGCGCCACGAAGATAACCAAGGTTTCTAGTGAAGTGCACCGATAGGATTAAAACGCGGCGAAGGCATTCTCTTCTCGTCAACCCGGTGTTGTTCACGTCATATCTCCTTGGCGCACCGGCCGCTGCAATTCCGGGCTTTCGATATGCAGGCGAAGGCTATCACTTCGGTCTTGTTAGTTTGATAAAGGCTATTTCCGCGAATATGACGCTCAGGAAGATCAGCCAGCCTATTGGATAATAGCGACCTGTGTAGTTACTGGCGTGCTCAGACCAGTCTACGAAGGCTAGAAAGCCGCCAAGGGCGATGATAACAACCATCGTCCAGCGGAACACTGCTTTTATCGTATCCCCCATTCAGGCATTTCCTTCTAAAGCTTCGCAATGGCAAAGCGAGCATACATCCTGATCCCCGCCGAATACGAAAATAAGTAGCTATTTGTCTCCTTCGTTTTCAGCCCGATCTCGGGCCAGGAGTTCAACCTCTTCTTTCCTCCGCATCTGGGCAAAATAATCGCCGCGTCCCAGCCCGACGCCGGAGCCTCCGTTGCCGGATGCGCTGTCAACGCCTCGTAAGATGATTCTGAATAAGAGAGCAAGAACGCCAAGCACGAGCGGTGGCGCCTTTATCCCGAATTGGCTCACCAAAATAGCTTGAACGAACAACGCAAGAAGCACAGCAACGAGCCACCGCGAAATCCTTTTGCTCATAACAAATAACCCTTATTCCTGTATCGCATAAACTTAGCAATGCCGTCACCGAAAAGCTTAGATCGCTTTTAAAAGACGGAACCGCCTAGTGTTCCGAGCGATATCATTTTTCTAGCGTCGCGCCAAGGACGGCGCCAAGCTTTGGTAAGAAGGACGCAACCACCATGGCCACCCCAGAAGAAAGCGCCAAACACATTCTCCATATCCTTAAGCGTCGTAACGTCAAGCGAGGGGAAGTTGAGATGCAGGGAGCGATAGAACTTGAATTTCTCACCAAGGGTGGAACCGCCGATGAGTTCAAAGAGGGAATGAATTTCGCTATCGGTAAGAAATGGATAGAAGTAGAGCCCTCCAAGGTCCGCCTTCTAAAAGACGGCTGACCCACTACCGGCCGGCGACTTCCGGCTTATCGGGCGTTCGATATGCGAAACCGTTGCGTTTTTTACCGTGAGCTTGGCGGCGTGAAATCAGGTTTTTCCTGCGCCCATGGAGCCGGTAGTGGCGCCAATTGGCCGCTAGATCGGCCAATTGCAGCGCGCTACCGCCGCAAGCCATGGATAATACTGGCTTTTTTGCTTTATACCGGCGCAAGTCAAGGTGATATTAAAGTCATGGCTTGTAACTGTGGTGCCCGGAATGAAGATCAAGGTCAAGAAATGCGCCGCGGACCGGCGTCCGTGAGGACCGGCCTTTGCTGGGTCACCTTCTCGAATTTCCAATGGACCGAGGTGGCCTTGGTGCAGGGGCCTTTTAGCACAATTTGCAACGACCGCCGCAGGCAAATTGGATCGGCGAAGAAAATGCTCTCCTCGACGTCGAGTTCCGCGCCTTCCGCGAGGAACCGCCACACCTGGCCGCCCGGCGTCGTCAGCGTAACCGCGTTGGTGTTGCGCGCAAAGTTCGCCGCCACGCGAGGATGCAAATGGAAGCGGATCGCAAAACGCGCAGCCGCGCCCGCGCCGCCGCTGCCCTCGGCGGCAAGTTGATCGTGGCCTTCAAGCTCAAGCCCGGACTTGCGCAAGGTGAGGCGCCGGCGATGGATGTAGCCGAACCGGTCGCGGTAGCCATCGTGGCTGATCTTCACGCTCACCGCATTATCGAGTTCAGCCACCTCATGCTGGACATGACCGGGCCCGGCAAGCCAGAACAGCTCGCGGCCGTCAACGTGCGGCTGCGCCTTGATGAGACGGGCCGAGGATAAATCCTCGATGGTCAGCGTGGAGTGCGCGGCGGTCGAGCGCGAGACGACATACCAATCTCCGGTCTCGTCCGTGGGGGCGCCGCAATTTGTGATAATCGGCTCGAAGCCGGCGCTCATCTCGAAGGACGTACAGCCCGCATGAGCGCGATCGCTCAAATGCATGGGCGGGGCACCGCCGGCATCGGCTAGGACAACCGTTTCTCCGCCCGCCAGCCGCGCGTAACCGGAATGCGGTGCGAGCGCGCCGGTAAAGATTCCGCCCGCATCGTCATAGGCGAGCACGGTCGACACCTGGTCGAGCAGCGTCGGCCCCATGCCGTTGAAATGCGCTAAGCTGCCATCGCCGAGCCGCAAATAGCGCAGCATGGGGTTTATGCGGCCAATCGCGGTGTAAAGAGCCTCCGGCGGCTCGAGCTGGCGGGCCACGAAGCATTGCTTGAGCGGCAGCAGCTCCAAAAGCAGCTCGATCAAATCGCCCGGATCGCGCGAAGCGTGGCCGCCATCCTCAAGGATTTGCCTGTCGAGCTCCGAGCAGAAAACCGGTAGGTAGGAGGTCAGATAGGCTTCCTGCTCCGCGACACACAGGCCAGCAAGCAAAATCGCAGTGAGCGCGCGAAGTTTGGCCACGCCAGGGCTATCGCCGTAAATGACTGTGAGATTGTGCAGGTCCCGGCTCAGCGCCCGCACAACTGCGTCGTAGAAATCGGGATCGGCGCCGTCGAGGATGAAAGCCGCATGGGAAAGCAGCGCGATGACGCGTTTAGCCGTGGTGTCGCCATCATGGGCGAGCGGCGGAGCGCTCCGGCTTGCGGCGATCCATTCCAGCGTTA
>Ga0074046_10001257_pt1 | contig 23327 bp, 18 predicted proteins | sample BogForMeECP23OM3_FD_94441 | JGI IMG/M metagenome (GOLD analysis project Ga0074046, IMG submission 94441) | Bog forest soil microbial communities from Calvert Island, British Columbia, Canada - Bog Forest MetaG ECP23OM3 | ecosystem: Environmental > Terrestrial > Soil > Wetlands ...
ATTTCAGTCAATCGTTTCAATGCGAAGTCACGACGGCGTTTTAGGGTTGAGACCATTTGCGTGATGTGCCCCTGAGGGCCTGTCAAGGCTGCTATGCCGCCATATTGTGCGGGCGTGCTGGCGCAAAGACGGACTCGTGACATTTTCTCAATCGACTCCCAAACATGCTTCAACCTCCCGTTTGGATCTTGGGTGTAGATGTAACCCAGCCGCCACCCCGTCATCAGGTACGCCTTGGAGAACCCGTTAAGACAGAAGATTGGAAGATCTTTCGCGATCGAGGCTAGGGAGGTAAATTTGCCGTCGAAAACTATTCTGTCGTATATTTCGTCCGCGGCGACTGGAATATTGTGTGCCGCTGCTATTTCGAGAGTCTTTAACACGTCTTCTTCTGAGTACACTGAACCTGTCGGGTTGCTAGGGTTAATGACAACAATGAGACGTGTTCGCTCGGTAACCTTCTTTTCAAGATCAACCAGGTCTGGCGTCCAACCATTCTCTTCAATGGTCCTGTATGTCACTGGTTTCCCTTCGAAGAATTTGGCGTAGGTAAGGTACGGAGAATAGCATGGGCCGGGCATTAGCACCTCGTCACCTGGGTTAACCATGGCGGCCATCAAGAGCATGATCGCTTCGGAGATGCCCTGGGTGATGACGACGTAGCGTGCTTCAATTTGCGCGCGATTTACAATGTTCTCCTTCTCCGCAACGGCCTCCCGCAGCTCCTTCAAGCCCTCGGATGCAGAGTAGTAATTTGCGCCGGCATCGATCGCTTTCTTCATTGCCTCTTTGATGTGCGGGGGGGTGTCGAACCCATATTTGACCGGATCCCCAATGTTCAGGTGAATGATTCTCTTTCCTTTACGCCTCACTTCCTCAGCCTTGGAGATGACGTCACGAATAGCGTACTCGACACCCTCAGCCCTTCTCGAGGGCTTTACCGCTTCCTGCAGCATTGCAACCCTGGCCTCTATCCCATACCGCGATTATTAGCGTTCCTTATTGAAATTCAGCGGAGATGAGAACGCCAGCCATCTACGTCTAGAATTAATCGCACGATAAGGAAACCGAGTCGCAGAAACGGCCATTGACCCTTATAACAACAATCGAGCAGTCGGCTTGAGTGAGTGGGTGAGGTGGGAGTGCAGATTCGTGTATCGGCGGCACAGCTGGAGCTCGGGCGCGGAGACTACCGTAGCGCGGTTGAAAATGCGACGAAACTTGTCAGAAAAGCGAGTAAGCATGGAGCAGGAATCGTTTGTTTTCCTGAACACTGGTTGCTCGAATACCGAGAACATGGACAACGAGCCCTAGAGCAACTTTGCGACGCAGCCCGTGAAGCGAAAATCTTTGTGCTCACCGGAGCAAACTACATGCCCGACGAGGCACCAAAGTCAACAGAACTTCGCGTTCGGAGCATCCTAATTGGCCCAGACGGCAATCGTATAGGTCAACAAGACAAAGTCCATCTCTATCGGAGCGAAAAGAAAGTCGCCAAACCTGGTGAGGTTTACAATGTCTTTCAAACGACGCTTGGCAAGATCGGCATACTAATCTGCTACGACGCCATGTTCCCAGAAGCAGCCAGGACGCTGGCTTTGAAGGGAGCCTATCTGATTTTCGTTCCTTCAAGAATTGGGGCTGCGGCGTTGGACCCGTGGATCTTGTATCTGAGAACGAGGTCATTAGAAAATCGAATCCCTATCGTAGCTCCGAACGTTTTTCGTCCCCCGCGATATGTTGGTGGTAGCTTCATAGTTGATTTAGAGGCGCAAAAAGACTCTAATGTAGTCCTGCCCAGAGTCGTCGCTTCAGCAAAATCGGGAGAGCAATTGATTCTTGCGGAGGTTAATGTTGAACTGGCTAGAGCGTTGCGAAAAGAGAGGTTTCTTGACAGACGGCCTACGGCCTACTTCGGGCATCAATGAAGTAACGCGTAAATGAAGAGTGGTGCAAGCGCTAGAGTTATCGTATTCAATAGTTTAACGACCACGTGCAGCGATGGACCTGCCGTGTCCTTGAGCGGATCCCCAATTGTGTCCCCTATGACCGTCGCGTCATGAACCGGCGAGCCCTTTCCGCCTAAGTGTCCGGCTTCAACGTATTTCTTGGCGTTGTCGAGCGCGGCCCCAACATTGTTCATGAAGAGCGCCATGAGCACGCCAACCACCGTTCCAACCATGAGTAACCCTCCAGCAGCCTCAGCCCCTAACAACACTCCGACTAGGATCGGCCCTACCACGACGAGGAGGCTGGGATAAATCATGTTCCTCAAGGCGGCCTTTGTGCTAATGTCGATGCAACGTGAATAATCCGGCTTTGCCGTGCCTTTCATAATGCCAGGGATTGCCTTGAATTGACGCCTAATCTCGCGTATCATTACTGCCGACGTGCTTCCTACCGCTTTGATTGCCAACGAACTGAAGAAGAAGATTAGCATTGCCCCGATGAAAGCACCTATGAAAACTCCCGGCCTCGCGAGGTCCACACCCTTCAATCCAGCCACCTCTAGGAACGCGCTGAAAAGCAGGAATGCCGAGAGCGCAGCGGAGGCGACACCATAACCCTTGGTTAGCGCCTTAGTAGTATTTCCAACCGAGTCTAACTCGTCCGAAACGACTCGAGCCCTTGCAGGTACACCTGACATTTCCAGTATCCCACCCGCATTGTCCGTGATGGGCCCAAACCCGTCCATGGCTAGAACCATCGGAGTAACTGAGAGCATACCCATCGTCGCAATAGCGGTACCATACAGTCCCTTCTGGAACGCCGGATCTGTAAGATCCAAATTACCGCCCAAAGAAGCAAAGCCATTACCCAACCAGAACGCAAGCAGAATCGCCACCCCGATCACGATGATGAATAGGGCAGTAGACGACAGACCGACCGCTAGGCCATTGACGATACCTGGAGCGGCACCACTCTCAGCCGCCCTCGCAATTCCCAGGGTCGGGCTTCTTCGGTATGATGTGTAATAGTTCGTGATCAATGCAACCGCCAGCGCGGCGACTATGCCCACAAGCGACGCGAAGAAGTAGTCTAAATCCCCGTTCAATAGAACCATCGTCAGCACGTAAAACCCGACCGCGCTGATCACCCCTGTGACCACGAGCCCTCGTACTAGAGAATTGAACGGATTCTCCTTCTTCCGGTGATACACGAAGAGCGCCCCCACCATAGTTCCAACCAAACCAAATGAGCGAGCTAGCAACGGAAAGATCAGGCCGTTCACTCCAAACATCACATAAACGGCCGGCGCGATCCCAAGAATCATCGCTCCAATGTTTTCGGCGGTTATGGATTCGAAGAGATCCGCCCCACGACCCGCAATATCACCAACATTGTCACCCACTAGGTCGGCTATTACTGCAGGGTTCCGCGGGTCGTCCTCAGGTATTCCAGCCTCGACTTTCCCGACCAAGTCGGCCGACATGTCAGCCGCTTTTGTGTAAATTCCACCACCAAGCTGGGCAAATAGCGCGGCGAAACTTGCGCCGAAACCGAATCCAACCATAAGCCGAGGATCACCATGAAAAACTAAGAACAACGACGAGATTCCAAGTAAACTCAGGGAGACAACGGCCAACCCGAAGACGACCCCACCCCGGAAAGCTATTTTCAACGCCCGATCTAGGCTCGTCATCGCCCCCCTCGCTGCACGAACGTTTGATCTGACCGAGACGAACATGGCAATGTACCCAGCCAAATTGGAAGCAAGCGCGCCCAACATGAAACCGGCAGCTGTATCAACGCCCAGCCAGGGGTTTGAAGCGTCGCGAATAGCCACAGCTAGAAGAACCGTGGTCACCACAGCAATTATGCTAATCGTCCGATACTGACGGGCTAGGTATGCTTCTGCTCCTGTTTTGATGGCGCTTGAAATCTCCCTCATTCGGTCAGTTCCAGTGTCCTGCTTCAGGATCCAGTTGGCCAAGATCCCTGCAACTGCGAGTGATAGGAAACTTGCCGCGAACACATATTCGATTGTCAACCGTTACATCTCTCTAGCGGAATCCAAATTGTGCGTAGGAATGCGAATCATTATTTAAGCAAAACCTTCAGATTGCAAAGACGTGAACGACTCAACTCAGTTACTCGAAATGCCTTGGCGTTAGGTGCTTTGCTTCTACGCTGCACCTTCAACGCGGCAAAAACCACCGCGCAGTCTCTAGTGGATATGGGAAACAGCCGTGGGTATTCGGCTCCTGCCGAAAAATAATGGATTTTCGGCACGTCGCATCTTATTTAAGCGTAAGTTGGTAGAGGCGCGCCGGGAATTACTCGTAAGTTTAGGAAGAATCGTTCGTGCGAACGTTGACAATATTCGGATTGGAGAAGCTTGGATCGATAAGGCCGGGGGATAATGTCGCGCAACTGATCTTCGAGATGGCGAAGGAGGAAGGCATTATTCTTGCGGACGGCGATTTGGTCGTCATCTCCCAGAAAATCGTGTCCAAGGCAAACGGACTCTTGGTCGACACGTCATTGATTAAGCCCGGGCAGAAAGCTAAGGCTTTGGCAAAGCGGACCAATAAAGATCCACGGGTCATTGAGCTAATACTTCAGGACGCAACGGCCGTTCTGCGCGCCGATACACAGGCTTTTGTGGTTCGTAGGAAAGACGGCTTGGTCTGCCTGAACGCAGGCGTAGACAAATCAAATGTCGAAGGTCGTTTCATTTACAGCCGCCTGCCTCCAAACTCGGATGCTGGAGCAGATGAAATTCTCACCCGTCTCGAACGACTCTCTGGAAAAAGACTCGCGGTAATAATCGCTGACACTTACAGTCGCCCCCTTCGCGTGGGACAAGTTGAGTTTGCGATAGGAGTGGCGGGTATCGAGCCGATCGTCGATTACCGAGGGCTTGATGACATGTTCGGCTACAGGTTGAGGTACAAGTATGTTGCCATAGCAGACGAGGCTGCTGCCGCCGCTGAGCTCGTCATGGGACAAGGAAGAGAACGAACCCCCGTGGCCATAATCAGAGGACTGGATAGAATGAAACGGAGCTCGGATCGAAACCTATCAAGGAAACTTCTCCTCGGTAGAAGACTCGATTTATTCCGTTAAATCCTATGGACTCAGCCGAATATCGATATTCGGAGAAAGTTATATGATTGCTTCCTCACGGAATTGTCAGAAAGGCATTTATGGATTCACATGAAGCCCTTCCCGAAGCTTGAGGTCTCAATGAGCGAACCCTCTCCCGTGGACGAGAATAAGGCACCGGACGTTCAACTGGGAGCCGACGACAAGTACCTAGTCGACATCTTCGCTCCACCGAAAGCCATACCAAGCCCCAAGACCTCACTGGAGGCTATCAAAGGCGCAGTCAAAGGTAAGATGCTTGCGCGGATGAAGAAAGAAGCAGTCGATTGCCCTGTCAAGCTGAAGAAAGTCTCGTTCGTGGAGTGTTTCACGTGTCCGAATTTCAACCGTAGGGTGCGCGGGAAGGTTGGCTGTAAAGGCCTTCCGTTGACGCCGCCGTAGGATTAGACCGATTCGCTCATTTTACACCTGCGATCTGAGCTACGATTGCCACCAGAAAGTGCGCTCTTTCAGGCATGATATCGCGAATAAAGTCGAGGTCATCCTTCCTGAGCAGCCTCAATGCACGCAACGCACCCAAGTAAATTACTCCGCCGACCACCACTACTACAGGCAACATTGCAAGCTTGAATAGGAAAGTGTGGAAAATCGATAGTGCGAAGAACACGACAGCCCCCATTAGAAACGAACTACCGGCAGCACCCAAGAACGCTTTGACATCGAACTCGAAGAAACCGCTTCTCATCGTCGCGTAGGCGTAGACCAGAGCTGCAAGCACCATAAGGCTTGCCCGCCCCAAAGCCGGCCCGGATAGACCAAACACCGGTGTAGCCACGAACGCAACCACAGCAAGGCCGCCAAGCCCAATTACGTTCGCCCCTGTAAACCACTTGAGTTCCCCCATGGCCAATAACACGGCTGCATAAACCGCGCCCACCGCCGTAAGCCCCGTCGCCAGCGACACTATAACAGAAGGGATGAAGCCAGCCACGTACGCGGGGCCAAATATTCTCAGGGCCACCTCGCTGATTGATGCGAAGCCTACTGCGACCGGAATGACTATGATTGAAACGTACCTGCTGTAATGTTTCACCAGCTCCCTCATCTCCGCTGCCCCGTTCGAAGCATGTAGCGACGAGAGCGCTGGCAACAGAACGGTTGTTAGAGCGTAGGGAGCGAAGCCACTGAAGCTAGCCGCTACTATCGCGACATTGTAAATGGCCAGCTGAGGTAGACCTTGCCGGGCGAGGGTGAAGAGTTTGTCCGCTTGATTTATTGCGTAACCGATCAACGCACTCACAAAAGTGATCGAGGTATACCGCACGAACTCCGGGACCGAAAAGTCCACCGTCCCGCCCCCAACCCTGAATGTTCCCACTGACTTTCGAAATGCGACTATGAGCAGAACACCATCTCCGATAACCCAACCCACGAGTACGCCCGTGATTGCATAATTGAACAAAAATAGAGAGGCCAACGTATAGCGGACCACACTCCATAATATGATGTAGATTGTTGCGCTGCGCATCTCGCCCCCCGCGATGAGCGACGCAATGCAAACTTGGCCAAGGGAGAGCAATATCACATCAATAGCCGATAGCTGAACGTACATTGGAAGAACGGCAGTGCCGCCTAACAATGGAGCGACTAGGCCTGGAAACAGTATGAGGATGGCTGCGACAGCGATAGCGATTGCGGCAGCGATTCCCATTGATAATCTGAATATTCTTCCAGCACTTGACCTTGCTTTTCGGGCAATGAGTTCTGGAATGAACTTCAGAACTGCGAGCGGCGCAGGAATAGGTGACTGCATCGTAACAGGCTGCGCTAGGATGGATACTGTAACGAGGAACCAGATCATCAAGTTCAGCGCTGTTACAATTCCAACGTCTAGGGTTAACCGAAGGATATTCGTCAAGATGAGGAAGTAGAGTGTGTTGGCGACGAGAACAACGACGTTTGCGATGTAGAGTGAGGTTGCGCCCCTAGCAACTGCGACTCGTGAATGAGCCATAGCTAACAGTTCCGCCGTGACGATCTAAAGTCTCGGATAACAAGTCCCTCTCCTAATAAGTGAAATCCATCACGCATATGCCAATGAGCCCGCACTGACTTATCGAGAGAAGTGTTATCTCCCCTCGACATCATCAAGGACCTTTGACACTCTCCTAACCAAAAGTCGTGAGAGACCACGTTTGTTCAGTTCGTTTAGCCTACCGGTTCTGTTACCTCTTCGTTAGGTAACTCATCTGCATCGACCAAGGGATTACCATCAGTCACGGATTCCCTTACCATCACTTCAACTGCAGACGCGACTAAACCACGGTGCAAGTCACGGTCTTCATGCCCTACCTAGTCCTGTCGAGCCAGACACGTTTTATGCCTTTGACCGCATCCAGCTCCTCGTCTTCGCTAACGATGGAGCTTATTCCCAGCTTATCCATAGTTGCCAAATGAATTGCATCAGAGGGTTTCACGTCGTATTTGATCAGGTAATTCTCTGTCGCCTGAAGATCCTCTTCGGCTATTGGTATAATCTCGGTGTATGGAAGGAAGGCCCGCCTAAGAAAATCCATAGTCATGGCGTATGGGACCGCGTAGCGTCTCCTAGAAACATGTAGTGTCTCGTCCAGGACTAACATATTTGTGAAGAGACGCTCTCTGAGTAGAGATTTGAAGAACTGGTCGATTATTGGTCTCTCCTCGCCGGTGACAGTGTTGAGATAGATTACGAGGTTAGCGTCTAGGAATAGCTTCGCCAAGCGTCTCCTCGAACTCCATCTCCAAGTAAACCTTCTTCAGTTCTCCCAGCCTGGCTCCTCTTATCCCCTTGGTTTTCAGCTCAGATAGATGCCTCTCAATCTCCTGCTTAGTTTCTTGAGGAGATGGCCTTCCCCTGATGAGAACCCCCTCCTCTCCAGGTTCGATCACGACAAAATCTCCTTCCCCCAAGCCGTACCTGTCTCGAAAGATTTTCGGGATTAGGATCTGCCCTTTCGGCCCTACCTTAATCCTTAGTTCCACCAAACTGATTCAGGTAAAACTGAAGTTCTACAAATTTAAACATTGTTACTACCCATGAAACCAACTCAGAGGATTTCGCGAATTGGACACGAGGAACTTCCGGTTGAAGGCTGCTATTCTTGCCGGCGACGCTTGAACCCGTCTCTACCCCATCACCGCATGCACACAAAAACAGCGAGGGGATAATCCATTCATCCTTACAGCACAGTTTGTGAAAAGACACGGCTGACCAATGAAGTTACACTTGCAAGGAAATATAGCAATTTTTGCAACCGTTTCACTAGCAATTCACACCTCAGGTTTGCGCTTGTCAGATTACTACTCTGCTTCAGTTACAATTAATATCTGACACCTGCCCAGAAACGGCTTGATTGTTTGTTGACTAGAATACTGGTTACGGGCGGCATGGGTTTCATAGGTAGCAATTTCATTCGATTTATCCAAAACAAGAAGGAAAACCTTAACGTAGTCAACTTGGACGCGATGAGCTACGGCTCAAACTCGAACAACCTACGAAATATCAACGATTTATCGCCATACCGATTTGTCAAGGGAAGCACTACTGATGACCGAATCGTCAAGGAGTTAGTTACGGACGTTGATGCCGTCGTCAACTTCGCCGCTGAAACGCACGTAGATAGAAGCATCGCGAACCCAATCGCTTTCTTCGAAAGCAACGCGGTTGGAACATTGACGTTATTGGATAATGTACGAAAGACGGGCGCCAGATTTGTTCAAGTATCTACCGATGAGGTCTACGGTCAGACTTTGAATTTAGAAGGCTTCACTGAAAAGGACAAGCTGAATCCCTCAAGCCCGTACGCCGCGTCTAAAGCAGCAGCTGACTTGACGGTGGAGGCATTCCATAAGACCTATGGACTACACACCACCATCTTACGATGCACAAACAATTTCGGCCCATACCAATTCCCAGAAAAATTCATTCCCAAAGCAATAATCAGCGCCATTATCGGAAGGAGAATTTCAATCTACGGAGACGGGATGCAGGTTCGGGATTGGATATACGTCCGAGACTTTTGCTACGCGGTACAATTGGCAATTGAGCACGGCGCATCCGGGGCGATCTACAATGTCTCAACTGGAAACGAGCTGGCCAACGTGGAGGTGGCGAAGCTGATACTGGGAAGGTTGAACAAGCCGGAAGCTCTACTCGAGTTCGTGGAAGATAGGCCGGCCCATGATGTGCGATACAGCCTCGATTCATCTAAGATCCGAGACGAACTCGGATGGAAGCCAACAAAATCTTTCGGCGACGCTCTAAATGAAACCATAGACTGGTATGTTAAGAACGAGGAATGGTGGAGACCACTCCTAACCGACCGAATCCTCTCCCCTACGCCTTGGAAAGAAAAATGGGATAGCTTCGAAGGTTAAATCGTTCCATCGGCGAGAGGTGGGGCAGGATTATGCGAATTCTCGTAACGGGTGGGAGCGGCCTGGTGGGTGCGGAGATTTGCGCGTTATGGACCCAAGAAGGGCACGAGGTGTTCGCGGGTTTCCATTCCAACCAACCTCAGCACGGGAAACCGACACTTCTTGATCTATCTAAGCCAGATATCGTTGAGGAAGTCCGAGCTGTACGTCCCGAACTAATCATTCACACTGGCGGGTTGACTGATGTGGATCGGTGTGAGCAAGAGGCGGAGTTGGCTGAGCGGGTTAACGGGACCGCCACCGGAGAGATTGCTAAAGCCGCTAGAAGCATGGGTGCACACGTGACTTACGTTTCGACGGACTACGTATTCGACGGGGAAGAAGGAAATTACGATGAGAACGCCAAACCGAACCCTGTCAGCCAGTATGGACGCTCGAAATTGCTTGGAGAAACGTTGCTCAGTGAGACTGGCGGTAATTATTGTATCGCTCGGCCCAGCGTGATTTATGGTTGGGGAAGAGCTTGGAGGCCTAACTACGCGCTTTCCGTGGTGAAGGCTCTCGAAGCGAAACGGGAGGTAAAGGCTGCACACGACATTTACTGTTCCCCAACATTGAACACGAGTCTGGCTCAAATGCTTCTAGAGTTGGCCACTCGTCGATTGAACGGTGTCTTTCACGTTGCGGGTGCGACTAGAACGAGCCGCTTAGATTTTGCGAAGGAGATTGCGGCGGAATTCTCTCTCAATCCCAGCGGCATCATTCGTGTCGATTCCCGTATGCTGAACTTGGTGGCGAGGCGGCCGCATGACTCCTCATTGAGCGTTACGAAGGCTGTGAAAACGCTTGACGCGAAGCCATTGAAGTTACCCGAGGCCTTGCAATTATTCCACAAGACCCGTCCATTCTAGGGGGAGGGCTAGTTTGAATCCTAGCCAGTTCCCTTCCGCCACTCGAGGTTGTTGTCAACCTCATTCAGCAGTGGTGCGTCGGCATCCTTCCTCGAAAGAATGGGACGGTCAATCGGCCACGTAATTCTAATTTTCGGATCGTTCCATCGAATAATACGTTCATGAGCTGCGCTGTATTCGTGCGTTACTTTGTACATGACGGTGGTATTCTCTGTCATGGTTTGGAGGCCGTGCGCGAACCCTGGTGGGATCCATAAGATTCGATGATTCTCAGATGACAGAGACACAGAATCCCATTGCGCGTAAGTCGGGGACCCTATTCGAATATCCGCGGCAACGTCGAACACTTCACCCGACAAACACGTGACGAGTTTTCCCTGAGTCATTGGCATCTTCTGAAAGTGTAACCCTCTCAAGGTTCCGAGCGCCGTTGAGTGTGATTGGTTATCTTGCAGAAAATCGTGACCGATTCCCTGCTTTTCAAAGTCGCTTCTCTTGTACTCTTCAAGGAACCATCCTCGTTCATCTTGGAGGGTTGAAGGCTCGATGAGGATTAGCTCGTTGAGTTTGCTCAAGGGATGAAAAACAAACGGCATAGGCATCATGCCTACGGAGGGTCAGCTGGGTTTGATGCGATTGCTCTCAGGTAACTGCGGTATTCACCTTGATAGTTTTCCGCAAGACGGGTTACTTGTGAAGCGTTGATGTAGCCCATCCTGTACGCCACCTCTTCAATGCACGCTACCTTCAACCCTTGCCTATGTTCAATTGCAGCGAAATACTCCGACGTCTCAAGCAAAGCGTCAGGAGTCCCCGTGTCAAGCCAAGCAACTCCTCTTCCGAACTTGACCAGTCGCAATTTGCCGCGCCGAAGATACTCGTTGTTAACGTCGGTGATCTCGAGTTCCCCACGAGCCGACGGTTTTAGACCTCGTGTTATGCTTAGAACGTCGTTGTCGTAGACGTACAAACCAGTTATCGCAGTATTAGATTTCGGGTTCGGCGGTTTTTCATCGATGCCAACGAGCTCTCCATGGTTGTTGAACTCAGCGACCCCATATCTCTGAGGATCTTTAACCTCATAACCGAATACGGTCGCTCCTTTGTTTTCCGCTACAGCTTTCTGAAACAGCCCGGACAGCCCCTGTCCATAGAAGATGTTATCACCGAGCATCAGTGTAACCGAGTCTTTTCCGACGAAATCACGGCCGACGATGAATGCCTCCGCGATTCCACCGGGGTTCGGCTGTTGGGCATAGGATATGTCAAGCCCTAGGTTCGACCCGTCCCCGAGCAGGGTGCGGTATATTGGGATATCGCGGGGTGTGCTGATGATTAGAATGTTCTTGATTCCGGAAATCATCAGTGTGCTGAGGGGATAGTATATCATAGGCTTATCGTAAACGGGGAGGAGGTGTTTACTGAAAACTCTCGTAAGTGGATAAAAACGAGTTCCCAACCCGCCGGCAAGTAGAATACCTTTCATAACCTCACCTTATTCCGCGCCCCATGCGCGCGGAATGGTTAAGCTCGACCAACATATGAAACCTGCCCGCGATTCGCTTTCAGAAGGCATGAACACGACCTTTGCCGACTAGTGCAGCTGGTTAAATCAATGTAGGCATGTATTGATTGGCGTGTGGACTTGGCTGACATCCGAGAGCTCTGGCGGAGTGTTCTGAAGTGGCCCGCTCCTGTGGGGAGGTTTCGTGACTACCGCAACGCGCCAGAGGCTTGATTGAAGTTCGGAACGTCAGCACATGGCTTAGCAGCAGGCTCAGAAAGCGCATAATGGTTTTCTCAAGACATCCTATCTTGACGAACTCATGTGCTTTCGCTTCGGTCTGAACGCCGAGGAGCAAACGAGGAACGATAGCACCGCTCCTGACAGGATTGATATGATGACCCCTATTTCGAAGGATGTAGGTTCGTATTTGAATAGGACTTGATGAGGACCGGGCGGTATGAATATGCCTCTTACGAGGCCATAAGTACGATAGGTTGGTACTGGAGTACCGTCCAAGTATGCTCTCCATCCGGGAAAATACGTATCCGTCAGAACGAGCAAGGATGTCCGAAGAGCGACTGCGCGGATCGAGACAGAGGCTGGACTGTACTGTTCAATTGAGGTGTCTCCTGGTTCTCCGACTGCAGAATCAATGGCCGTGACTTCATCCTGCGGCATGCCTTCGATAACGGTGGTGTTCCGAGTTTCCCATCCGAGCTGTTTGGTCTTTAGGATAGCATCCTGATCGTCTGATGCGACCACCACGTGCCCAACTAAGAAAGCTCTTGAGAACACTCCTAAGTTCTCATAGATCGTTGCATTCACGTCATGATATACCAACGGCAGAGTGGGGTCTAAAAGAGCTAGGCCCAATGCAATGTTCAGGGAACCAGGAAGTAGATAGAGATCTGGATTAGCCTTAACATGGAACCAGCACAAGATCGCCACCTCGTTTCCTTTACGTGTGTCCGATTGCGATATCGAGATGACAAACTTAGTCTTCTTTGCTATCGGCAACAATTCAAATGAGAACTTGTTCGGAGCACCGTTGATAATTGACGTAGCATCGATCGAAGATTCTCTGTGAAGCGACATATTGAAGGGAACGGCGTCCATAACAATCCGTACAGCTCCTAAGTTAGTCCGGTCGTAGGTTCCTATTCGTAGCGTCAAAGCGTCAAAGGGCACATCAGTCACGAATGATGAGGAGACAGTACTACTTCCGACTGGCGCCCACGCGTAGTCATTCTCGCTTTCGGGTTGGATTGAAATCTCGCTCACGGTGCCGATATCACTGTAGGATGTTACAAAGTATTTCACGCCCAACAAGCTATAGAACGCGATATTATCGCGGATTTCACTCTGAGCATTAATTGTTGAGTTCTGCCGAACGTATGCGTTCCCAACAAGGGTTGTTACCACTGCTTCACGGTCGAGGTTCGCCTTCGAAAAGGCGCTGAACGACGAGGGCATTAATGCTGAGAATTCACCGAGATTCTGCAGCGCGTAAACTCCCGCAGAGGGAGGAAAGAAAAGGCCATCAGGCGAATACGCCCTTTGGTAGCCAAGATTCGCTTGCAGGAACTTGACGTAAGGTGGTGTGGTGTACGGATCATACCGTTGTGGAATGCCATTAGGTGCCACTGCTGAGATTGAGAACTGAAGAATCAGGGCCGCGATGATTACAGTCGCCATGAAATTCCGCCGAGTTGTGACATTGTTCATGAAGTTCATGGGGATAATTCCCGGAAGGGTCTCTTTTGTTGGACTTGCTAGTACTTCCTGATTGTGCCGCCTCATATTGGAGAGACACCGAAAAGGTTCGATCAACTCTAGGGGATTCTTGATTCTTGTTCCAACGACAAGCAGGAGCCCTGCGCCCGCGAGAACGCACACACGGACCGCCTCGTATTGAACAGTCAGAGACCTGGGAACGTAGGAAACAAGCTCAAGAACAAGAAGGGCGACAAGAGTCTTAGCAGCATCGGCTCCTCCTTTCGCCGCGACGTAGGCTGAAATTGCGACATAGTACATTGCCAGGGCGAGATACGCAACGGAAACGGGAAAGTATGCTCCGGGGGGAGAAAGCCTGGTAGAGATGCCAGGAATGGTGGCAATAGTTGAGAGTGCCGCAGGAAAAATGGCTGCGAGGACAAAAAGGACAGTCGGCCAGCACACGTTTCGTGATTCTTTTCTCAAGACCAATTCTATCCCATACGCGCCTGCACCGGCAAAGGACATAGTTAGTACAGACCCAGAATAGCGCGGAAAGTCAATGTATTGAAATCCGGGCAAAAGGCCTATCCAGTTTATCGGAGATATGCCGAAGATCTTCAGCAGAATCAGAAGTGCGGTAGCCAGAAAGAAAAAGTAGTATTTACTATTGGCGAATCTAACCGACCCTCTGATGATTGGGTAAAAAGGCAAGAGCGAAAGAAACAGAACACAGACACCAATGTAGCCAGGAGAGATGTCCCAATAGGCGACTCCTTTTAGTCCGGCGTAGAAATATGTTTGAAGGAATCCGTAGAGGTAGGGCACGAATAAACCAACCCACCATACCAATCGATGCCCGGCAAACGAGGCGATCCCGACCTCTGGCCCATGAAAGAATACGGCGACACCGCTGTATTCTTGAAGTGGAACTAGAAAGAACGCTGCTAATCCAATGCCGAGAAGAATCGTGATTGCCCAAGTTACTGCCCCGAGCATTTTTCTCTGGTTACGCCTCGTAGCGATCTCGAAGATTACGAACAAAAAGACGTATGAGAATTGAATAAGGAGGGATTCTAGATGTGCTCCCAGAAGCGCGATCGCAAAGGCGAAACTCCCACCGACAATGACAGAGGCGGCGAACGGCTTGTCAAAGCACTTCACGACGACTAAGAGCAGTGCTGGCGTTAGAATTGCGACATTGGTCCAATTCATAAATGGAGACCAGATAAACGCGCCTGACAAACAGTACGCTAATCCCCCCCCAATTGCTGAAGAAAAGCCCAGCCCCATGCGTTTCAGAAGCAAATAGGCAAGTATACCCGCTGTCCAAAGTTTCAACAGCCAGACGTAATCCCAATATTGGTTTCCAAGAAAGACATAGAGTAAGTCGAACGGGAAGTAGGTGCTCCACGATGGATCGGCAGCCAACGGGGCTCCCGTTCCCTGATATGGGTTCCACAAAGGCAATTGACCAGAACGGATCATTTTAGCAATGAGAACGTAAGCTGGCCAGTTCTGACTGCCGGTAGCCAAGGGGTCCAGGACATTGGGAAACAAAAGCCATCTGCCATGGTACCCAAAAGGTGGAATCAGAACGTTCCAGTTCCACAGGGCGGGCGATAATGTGTACCCCATGAATGCGATGTCGCCGTAGACGAGCATTATCACCGTGCCGAGAATTGCTACGGCGGTCCAATGCTCTCTCCAAACAATCGGCCTGCCGATTATTGCCATAGAGTTACATCAACGGATTCCAATGCATGACATCAGACGGCATCGTTTCTTCTTGAAGATTCTGTGCCCTGTCCTGAATCATCAGCGGCTCACTCGCGTGCTTACATAAGCCTTCATTTTCGAGGCCCACCGATGAGATCTGATAGGCAACATACCAGGAGGGATAATCTATAGGTGTAATTTAGAGGCGGTTATAATTTAACACTACCTATCTCCCGACAAATGCTGCTCATAGGGCCATGTCGGCCATTTTGGCCTCTGCTGAACTCAATTCTACAGATCCGTGCTGTAATCCCAGGATCATCACAAATCCTCGGTCCAGAGACCTCCAACTGTCTATACGTTTGATCCTTTGTTTCCTGTCGCGATTCATAGTGGCTTTTGCCGTTTAGCTCCAATGGGTTGGCTAATTCAACATCGAATCGCGGGAATTGAAGAGGATCCGATTTGGATATCAAAAACGCGATCTAAAGGGTACATAGAAGTGCCCGACATGGTTAAGATAGATGTAGAGGGTCACGAAGATGAGGTGCTAAGAGGAGGTTTGGAAACACTAGCTAACCGAAAAACTACTTTGATTATTGAGCTGCATTCTGTACAGCTTCGTCGCCCTGGAGTTGACCCAACCGAATATCTCTAAGCTAGCACTTTGTCTCGGGAGAAGAGCAATCGCCTCGATCAGGGTGTGGAGGCCTTTATGGCTGGAAATGACGCCAATGAATCCGAATCTGATCATCCTGTCACCACTGGGTGGTCGTGTTTTTGATAAGAACGATTTGTCGATCCCAGGTGGGGAGATGTGTATCTTTTCCGCGGGAATCCCGAATTCTGTGAAGCGTGATTTCGTGAATTCAGACGGGCAGAGAATTACGTCAGGAATTCGCAAGGCCGCCAACGTATTATCCAGTCTCTCCCGTCCCAGTTGCCGCAGCAACTCATTCTCGCGGTTCAGCTCATTACGATCCGGGTTGTGCTCAGTTTTCCAACGTTCAATATCCCAACGGGCGTCTGGTCGGATACAGTCGGCGCATTTCGAGCCATCCTCTGGACCGGAGCATAGGTTCTGTTTGATGTCAATGAGGTAGATTCGGTGGCAGATGAAGAAGAAATCCTGCAAAGTGAGGACGATAGGAATACCGTGCGCCTTTGCACGGCTGATCATATCCGTTGAAAGCTCGAACACATGACCGACGTGCACCACGTCTGGTCTAAATCTCTTGACAACACGGTCAAATGCATCTGTGATTCTCGGGTCTGAGTAGGTATAGGAAAAGGGGCGCGCTGAATTGACCGAGTTGATTCTATAAACTCGGATTCCGTCCACCGTTTCCACATACTCTTCATAATCCGGTCTTGAAGAATCAAAGTCACGCGTGAAAACGAGTAGGTCGCATTTTTTGGAGACGAATTTTGAGACGTGGTACACATTGATCTGGGTTCCACCAAGCTGTTTGGGAGGAAAACCATGTACCGCGGAGAGAACTCGCAACACTGCGTCGACGTCCATTGACGACGGCCAATATACATAGATTGCGCAGACATCGAGGCAACCGAGAACGGCAGATACGGAGGATACGTGAGACTGATCTTGTAGCCCGCGGTCAACGTCTCTGTTGCCAATCGGAATTCCACTTGCAGGTAGCGAAATTGTGATCAATCAGCAAGAGGGACGTTAAGGTCTTGGAGGTTGCGAACAGCTCTTCCGTCTCGCGTTGGCCTCGCCCAATGAGAAAATGTTGCGCCCAGTCGCGAGGTTGTTATTTGACCCTTGTTGTCAACCTCGGCGATTTCAAGGCCCGCTTGTTCTGACGCGAGTCCGAAGAACCTTTCGAAGGCGTGTGCCAACGTTCCGTCTTTTTGACCTCGCTCTGGCTCAAAATCACTCGTGCGCGTGGTCAGTTTAGTGAGCAAGTATAGAGCACTTGGCTTAAACCAAAACATTGAACCAGCCCCAAATCGGAACTGGCGATTGTCGATGCTGAGACCTACCTCTTGGCAGAGGCGCGCTACATTGGCATGGTTCGTCTTTGCGTCCTTTCCCAATCCCCAGTAGTAGTCTGAAGCGAGAACATGTCCCGCCGGAGCAACAATTCCTACATAGGTCGACGGTCGATGGAGCGCCGCTTTTATGCTGCGAACAGTTTCTGGTGAGCCCAGAAGTTTCGAATATAGATCGTGGCGCCACAGTTCACCGTCCGTGATATGCCTGCTCTTCTTTGAGTGGATCTTGCACATGTACTCGTAATCGAGCCAGTATAACTGCCTGAAGATTTCTAGGAAAGGCGCAATATCCCGCCCCCTATTCTTGCAGCGGTAGAAGTAAACGTTAGGATGCCTTCGTCGAATCTCGTTCTCTGAAATGCGGACATTAATCGGGATGGAAATGAAAAGGTCAAAATCGTCGTTCAGATTCTCAAGATACGTAAAGGCCTCTTCCACCAACTCTGGATAATATAAATGGCAGATGACCGCCGTCTTCGCGCGCTTTTCCACTTGCCTATCCAGAATGTCACCGCCACCAACGCGACCGTCTCTGCTAGCAACTCTGCTAGACATTGAGTTCAAGACGGACTCGGTTTCTCTGAGATAAGCCCGCCCGTACTTTCGATCTGGCTCCAAGTAAGTTCCCTCAGCCCATTCATTCCAGGCGTTGATGAAGACCAATCGTTTCTCGGCGTCAGGTTGTCTTGCTGTCCGTTCGCATGCGTGCTCGAGCCATTTCGCATAGGCAATGGGCGTCGAAAAGTTGAATATGTGCCCACGGCCGGTCCGCCTTGGCTCATTGTCCCAACCAGTCATAACCGTAAGAAACCTCTCGAATGGAGGATCACGTCTGTTTGCTATCTCCACTTCCACGACGTCTCTGTAATCATAGACCTTCCCGGAAAACTTGGAATTTAACAGTTCTACTTCAGGGGTAATCTCGGGAATGATAACATTGTGGGGCGGAAATTGAATTGCTGCATCGAATCCTAGGGGCCTCGGATCTGTGAACTCGAATGTCTGGGCGGCCGCAATGTACAGTTCTCCTATCCCGTTGCTTCTACAATATTTCCGCCACGTCTCAAGGACAGACCGCGCCGAAGGCAACTTTTTCGCGGCGTAGATAATTAAAAGCGGCCTCCCGTGGATCCGTATGTACCGTTTGTCACGAAGCGCGTTCTCGAGGCTCTGGATGAACCTAAGATCCCATCCCGAGGAATAGGTTTGGCCTATGAGAATATCTTTGGTTAGACCATCACATTTACGTGTCCAGTTTTCATTCGCCCAACATAGACAGAATGGGAAGTCGAGTTTTGGATTTGCAAGGAATTGATCGATCAGGCGCTCAAGTAGACGTTTGCCGTCAAACCAGTAATAGTAAAAGCAGAAGCCATAGATACCGTGTTGGCGGGCTAAACTGATCTGCGCTTGTTGCACTTCAGGGACCCGTAGATCGTAAAACCCAAGTTCGCCTGGAAGTCGGGGCTGATAGTGACCGACAAACTGGGGGACGGCTTTCGAAACGTTGGTCCATTCAGTGAACCCGTTTCCCCACCAAGCGTCATTTTCCGGTATCGGATGAAACTGTGGAAGGTAGAACGCAATTAACTTCACGGGCCGTTCTACTGGAGGACGTTTTGTTTCCGCTGTCGAAAGAATCTCTCCGTTTCCTTCACCAGCGGCAACGGACAGCATGTTCTGATAGAATTCACGAAAACTTCCGAATTCTGTCTTCGGGCGTTTCCGAGGGTTCGCATATCGCCACTTTATTCTCTCCAGCGGAGGCAGTTGCTCCAGTGGGGGTAGTTCCACTAACCAGAATTCGTTCCTGCCAATCTTGTCAAATATTTGTCTGAGAAGGGACCAAGGTCCTTGTTTTATTAGGATTTTCAGGCTGGCAACAGCGATTTTCTTCACGCTGTTACTCGAGTTCTCTTCGCGAGGGAGATCGTCGATTTCAGACTCAAGAGACTTCATTAGTTACACAGCCCTTCGCAGACCCGAATATTCCACTTCCGCTTATCCATCCTGAAATTTTCTCTTAATTAAATGGCTTCGTTAGTACGAGTTGGGTTGCATATCTCAACTCTGCCTCTCATATTCATCTTTCCGAAAAGCATAGTGGCCAAACTGTGCATCACTCAATACGTTCTCCGCCGACAGCCTATTAGAGCATATGAACACGTATTGCATAAAGTTCGCGAAAGGCTTGCAAAATATTCGAAGGAAGACAAAAGGAAGTTGTATTTGGAAAACGCAATACTTTCGCGTTGGCGAAGGGAGAAGCCTCTAAGTCATCTCGAGAGATGTCTTGAGCAGGTACAATGAGGATGGCAGGTGGAGCCTGGAACGGAAATCCGACGGACACCTAGGGTCAGCTTGCAGCTACAACAACTCCAGAACTTAGATCAGGGCTTTCGAAGTATGTTTTATGACGTCGTCATCGGATACCTTTCTAAAAGATTGGACAACCTGTCGTTTTTCCATCACATGTCTAAGTCTTTGTAGGAACTGCAAATATGCGGTAACGGACGCCCCGTATGTTGCACGTAGTTTTCTCCTCCTGAGCGCGTCTCGCCGCAGCAGCAACCCGAACTCGTTCTCTAAGATGACTACAATGTCTCGATAGGGGAGGATGGCAAATATCATGGGGAAAAACCTCAAAATGAGGTTCCGAGCTTCGTAGTTCTTGACATAAGTGAACAGCATGTTCCTCGTCATGCGTGCAACCCTCCTCCTCGAATCAACAGAACCATAACTGGCGGCCCCGACGTGCATAACTTTTCTCCGCGGCGAGTAGAGGTTACGATATCCCGTGATTCGAATGCGGAATCCGAGGTCGTGGTCCTCCCAGTCCGACCAAAAGTCTGCATCAAACAGTCCTATCGAATCAACGAGTGACTTTCGGTAGAGGACCGCGGCAGCGCTATTAGCAATGCATTCCGTTCTTGTCTCGTAGGTTGAATATACAGAGTCCTTGCCGATAGTTGACCCAAAGAACAATGGCCCAATGAAGAGGCCGTTTCCGGTAAAGAATACGGGGCCATACCTGCGAGAAGCACTCGATTGAACTATTTTGCAGCCGACACTCCCTACTTTCGGATCTGACTCGGCTTCTTCAACGAGCTCTGAAACCACATCCGAATCCATAATGGTATCGTTATTGAGTAGGAATACGTACTTCGCCTTAACACTTCCAACGGCCCTATTGTATGCTTCTGCAAAACCGAGATTCTTCGTGAACAAAATGAGCCTAACCGATGGGTATTTCGATCTCACGAAGGCGCAAGAATCGTCTGTGCTCCCATTATCTATTAGATAAACCTCCAGATTCGGATACGTTACTTTAGTGACCGAGGATAGGCAGTCGTTCAACCATCGCAATCCGTTAAAGTTGAGAATCATCAAGGCAACGCGAGGATGAGCACTGGGCTTACCTAACCTAGTAACCCTTTGATTCATGTCGAGCCGATCGACCTCTAATCGTTGGAATTTCCCGAATGATCTTGCCGCGAAAGCGCCTCGTTGCTTAATACGTTCATCGAAATGTCAAACTTCCGTACAGTCAGGACATCCGAAATCCGTCTTGTCTGTGTGGACAACTTAGTGCGGATACAATACTGCGATTCGGCCTACTAGGCGTGACTAGAGTGAACTCGGACGTTTTTAAGCTGGACCGTTTCGCTTATCGACTCGATGCAACGTTCTAATGCCGGATCAATCTCGGCTGAACAAAGTACTATCGAGGTGTAGTGTATGTGATGAATCTCCCAATAGATTCTGAAGCTTCCTGATCTGTTAGTTCAGCTACGTAATCCGATAAATGTCAATGACCGGTGTTCCGTCGCTCTGAGAGAAGGTCCTGTCGAGAATCAACGACCTATTCCAAGACGCCACGATAGTTCGAAGTAGATCCAACCGATTGAATAATATTGGAGTTCCATATTTAGCGAAGACACAAAACATAGCTGGCTGCTGCTCACTGTCTGCACATATTGGTTGACCACGTTGCGAACGCATCACCATCGACCCAAAAAATCCTTCTCACATTCAGCCTTCCTCCCGAAGCGATCAGTAAACCCAACGATAACAACCAATTAACGGGCAAAACGTAGCTGCAGTCCTAGACATCAGATAGGAGACCGCGTCATAGATAGCGACAGACCAGAAACCTAGACCACACGGTTCGCGAGATCGCTTTGATAAGCTACAGTGGTAGGGTAACGTCAAGTTCTCGTCACCTAACTAATTTCCAGCGACCAGAACGGGGTTGTAAAAAACCGTCACCTAAACAGCGCGTGTTAGGAACTAGGTAACCATAATGGGGTGAGTTCAGAATTCATGAGCAGCGTATTACTCACGACAAACGGGAACTGCATTCCGTAGGGTCCATCTGACGACAACCCTGGCACATATCTATCTGAGTTCAAGTCAGGGGCTTTCGTGAACTTGTAACCGTAGAAGCCTAGGCTTGACGCAATCTCTCGAATTTCATCGAAGGAGTATTGCGCAATTGGGATTGTCCTCTGCCCGGGTTGACCTTGTGGGCTGAGATGAATTGAGAAAATACAGAGCCCGGTAGGCTTTAAGACTCTACGAATTTGTCTCAGGTAATCGCGGATCGTGATTTCGTCAACGTGTGTAAATACGGACATTAGGAGAACGCAGTTCGCGAATTCATTGGGTATCCACAGAGAGTTATTTTCGATTACGTTGAAATGGAAGTAGTTGAATGTGAACATTCTTTGGCAGTACTCAATGTCCCGCTCGATTATCTCGAAGCCGTAGTAGGCACCATTCAGGATTGCGCCTTCTCGTTCGAGCATATAGGGAATTTTGCCGTTTCCGAATCCGATTTCCACAATCACCCAATCGTTCCTTATACCCGCCCATTTCAGCAGATTGTATTCAGCTTCTGCGAGAGCTACCCATTCCTTGGAGCCCACGGTTTCAACGGATACATCGACTGCCTTTGGATTTTTGGCGGTCTCAGCCCAGTATGAAACGTACTGGTTGAATTCAAAGGATCGCTTACGCACTAGAAAGGTGCGCACCGCCTCAAGAATTCTCGGCAATTTTGATACGTAATTTCTACTGAGACTACGGCATATAAACCGGTAACGTTACGTTCACGGTTGGCGGTAAACATTATGGCTCTTCGTATTAGCCGTACCAGCATTTCGTATAATTCCGATAAATGTCCCCATTATCATCAGTGAGAAAGGCATAAGGGGCAGAAGATGAGCCCGTAGTCAAGATTTTCTGGAGTTCACGGATTCTGTTCGACGTCTAACTCACGCTATGAAGTTACCATCAAATTGAATCGCATAACGTCTCAACGGGGCGTAAAAGAAAAACACTTTGGGACATGATGGTTGTCTCAGTACTGAAATAGAACAAGTTATTTCCTGACTCTCACAATGGAGTCGGAAAGACGCGAGGGTGGCACTGTGAGATCGGGATTTATGCATAATTTGGATGTTACAATCATCCTCGCTCAGAAGGACTTCAAGCTTAGGTACAGGAACTCGGTGCTCGGGTTTCTATGGTCGCTCCTTAACCCACTTGCGTACATGATCATCCTAACCATCGTCTTCTCGATGCTCATGCGCGTCAATATTCCCAACTTTGCGGCATGGGTTCTTATCGGCCTCTTGGTATGGCGCTTCTTCACCGTCGGCACCAGCCAGGGACTGAGCAGCATAATCAGCAACCCTTCCCTCGTAACGAAACTATACATGCCCCGCTACCTCATCGTCCTCTCCAGCAGCCTCGCTAACCTACTGGGCGCCATACTCGAATTCGCAATCTTCATACCCCTCCTAATTTTCTTCGGCGTAGTTCCCGGCGTCGTACTCCTCCTCCTGCCCGTCATCATTCTGCTGGAGTTCTTGATAATCTTCGGGTGCTCGCTCTCGTTAGCGCCTTTGAATGTGAAGTACCGCGACTTCTATCAGATATGGGAGGTGGCGCTTCAACTGGGTTTCTTTCTATGCCCAATCGTATAC
>Ga0074046_10001258_pt1 | contig 23294 bp, 24 predicted proteins | sample BogForMeECP23OM3_FD_94441 | JGI IMG/M metagenome (GOLD analysis project Ga0074046, IMG submission 94441) | Bog forest soil microbial communities from Calvert Island, British Columbia, Canada - Bog Forest MetaG ECP23OM3 | ecosystem: Environmental > Terrestrial > Soil > Wetlands ...
CGGGCCGGCGCGGCCGTGCTCACCGCCGCCGAACGCGATCGCCTGGCCCGGGTCGCCTTCGACGACCGGGACGGGCGGCTGCGCCGCAGCGTGCTCGGCCAGGCGGCCACCTCCATCGCCGCCGAGGCGGGCGTCGCGGTTCCGGCCGGCACTCGCCTGCTGGTCGCTCCCGTGCCCCGCCAGGCCGTGCCGGGTCCGTACGGCCGGGAAAAGCTCGCCCCGCTGCTGTCGCTGTTCACCGCCGACGGTGAGGACGACGGCATCCGGCTGTGCCGGCAGATCCTCGGCAACGGCGGCTCCGGCCATACCGCGATCATCCACACCCGCAGCGACCGGCTGCAGTCCTCTTTCGCCCGGCAGATGCCGGTGAGCCGGGTCCTGGTCAACGGCCCCGGATCCCAAGGCTGCATCGGCCTGGGCAACGGGCTGACCCCGTCCCTTACGCTCGGCTGCGGCACCTACGGGCGCACCTCGACAACCGACAACGTGACCTACACCCATCTGATCAACATCAAGCGGGTAGCGCATCCGCTCGCTGGCCCCGGCGCCCCTGCCGTCACGCCGCTGCCGGCCGAGGTCGTGGGTGACATCGTCAGACACCCGGTCTAATCGCTACGCGTCTGCGGCGGGCGGATCTGAAGAGGCCGGCCGTGGGTGAGTTAGCCCTGGCACGTGCACCAATTCACGTGCGGACGAGTTCGTGCGCGGACCCATGGGGGCGGTCGGGCATAGCGTGTGGCGTTCTGGAACGCGCTCGCCGACACGCCGGTCCTGATAGGGCAAAATCCGGCGTACCAGGCGTGACGGCCAGTATGCTCGGCACACCGTGTTGCGCTTGGGGAAGGAACATCGGCCCGCCGTGCGGCGGGACGCTTGGGCTGCGCGTGTCCTGCGAGGACGCCGCAGCCCGCGTCTGCGGGCCGTCAGGGGCGGCGCCGGGACGCCACGTGCGACCGGAGCGGTGCTCGTGGTGGTCGCCACCGCCGTCGGCACGACGTCCTGCGTTGGGTCTCCCGCGCCTGACCCACCAGCTCACGTCCTCCTGGCAGCACATACCCGGCTGCCCGCATCGGCGATCTCAGTGCTGGCCGGCGGTCCAGATGTGGTCGCCGGGGGTGTGGCGTTGAGGTTGTTCGCCTCCGCGCCGGTCGTCGTCGTGGCCAACCCGAACCAGCCGGCCGACCTAGCGGCCGCCGCCCGATCGGCCTTGCGGGAACACGCGCCGCTGCTGCTGACCTCCGCGTCGGCGGGCAGGACCGCGCCAGGCGGCGCGGCGGCCGTGGTCAGCGCCGCGCTGCGGGCACAGATCAGGACCCTGAACCCGCGCGCCGTCCTCGCGGTCGGCATGGCCGGGAATATGCTCGCGGCTCAGCTGCCGGGAATCAGCGTGGTAACCAGCCCGGCGATGCTGCCGGATACGAAGACACCCGCGTCCCTGGGTCATCTGGCGTTGCTCGTGCGCTCCGGTGACACCGGCGCCGGGACGCTGGCAGCCGTCACCACCGCGCGGGTGGCGGGCGCGCGGGTGATCGCGGTCCGTGGTGCCGACCCGCGCGCCGACCCGGCCGCTATCACCGCGCTCTCGGCCGACCGGCCCCGGCAGGTGCTCGCCATCGGGGCCGGTTTCGGGCCGGCCGGCCGGCTGGCATCCCGGATCGCCGTCGCGCAGACCGGGGTGCAGCTGCCAGGTGGCGGCCAGATCCTCTTCCCCGGGCACCTGCTGGTCGCCCTGTATGGTCACCCTGGTGCTCCCTCGCTCGGGGCCCTGGGTCAGCAGAGCCTGCAGGCCAGCATCGCGCGGGCCAGGCACGCCGCCGCGGCCTACCGGCACCTGGGCGGCGTCCCGGTCATACCTACGTTCGAGATCATTGCCACCGTCGCGCAGGCATACCCGGGCTATGACGGTGACTACTCCTACGAGTCACCCGTGGCCTCCCTGCGCCCCTGGGTACGCCGGGCAACGGCGGCCGGGATGTACGTCATCTTGGACCTGCAGCCCGGCCGGGCCAGCCTGCTCGCCCAGGCCAAGAGATACCAGTCGCTGCTCGAGCTGCCCGATGTCGGGCTCGCCCTAGACCCGGAGTGGAAGCTGGCGCCGGGGCAGTTGCCGCTGCAGCAGATAGGCAGCGTGAGCATCAGCGAGGTCAACAGCGTCGTCCGATGGCTGGCCGCCCTGACCGCACAGCACCGGCTGCCCCAGAAGCTCCTCGTGCTGCACCAGTTCAGGCTGTCAATGATCCTCGACGAGCACAAGCTCGATACCCGCTACCAGGATCTGGCGATCCTCATCCACATGGACGGGCAAGGCACCCCGGCCGATAAATTGCAGACCTGGGAAGCCGTCACCAGGGCCGCCCCCGCCGGGGTGTTCTTCGGGTGGAAGGACTTCTATACCAAGGACCAGCCGATGATGAGCCCGCGGCAGACGATCGCGCGAACCCCGAAGCTGTCCATGATCTCGTATCAGTAGGCTCTGGCCGTAAGAGCGGGTCAGGCGGCGGCGAGGACGCCTACGCGACGGCCGGCGGTCAGGCGGCCGGGGGACGTGCCGACGTAGGAGCCGGAGGTCGGGGCGACGTCTGTGTAGTCGCGGCCGGTCGCGACGGTGACGTAGCCACCGTCGGTGCGGCGGCCGTGGCACGGGTCGAAGGCCATGGCCTCGGCGTGGTCGGCGCGCGGCACGATCACTTCCACCCAGGCGTGGGTGCCGCCCTGACCGAGCAGGTGTCCGGACACGTACCTGGCCGGCAGCCGGAGCAGGTGGCACAGGGCGAGCATCACGTGCGCGAAGTCCTGGCAGACGCCGCGGCCGACGGCCAGCGCCTCGGCGGCCGTGGTAGTCACCGACGTGATGCCGTATTCGTAGGTGATCGCCTCGAAGACGGCGGCGCAGATCCGCTCGGCGGTCTCCTCGGGGTCCTCCTGTTCGGGCCGGGTGGTCTGGCGGACGATGTCCGCGGCCATGGCGCGCAGCCGCTCGTCGGCCGCGGTGAGCGGGGTCGGCCGTAGCAGGCGCGGGCTGTGCAGCGCCTGCGCCGCTAGCACCGCGGGCCCGTCGTCGCGGATCCGTTCGAGCACGGCGACCAGCCGGAACTCGATCGCCTCCGGCACGCGTTCGGCCTGCAGCCAGGCGATGACGTTGCCGGCCGCGTCGCGGCGCACCCGGCGCCGCACCTTCGCGCCGGTCACCTCGAGCCGGTGCGCGCGCAGGTACTGGTTGCCGTGGCGGGCCGGAGGCACGATGACCAGCCGCTGCCGCAGCGACTCCACCGGCGCGTCGTATTCGTAGCGGAAGCTCTGCTCGAGAACGTAGCTGACACGCCGGGCGGCGGCCAGGTCGAGCCCGCGGTGATCAAGCACCGGGGCACGCAGCACCGAGGTATCCGGCATCATCGGGCTCCCTCCCCCGCCAGGTCCTCCTCCGCCTGGACCACCATCGACTCCAGCAGCGGGCCGCCGAACGTGGTGGCCATCGCGACATCGGAGGCGTCCCGCCCCCGGCCGATCACGATACGTCCCTTACGCCTGATGTTGTTGCGGGGATCGAACGTCCACCACTGCTCGCCCAGCCACACTTCCATCCAGGCCGCGAAGTCCATCGGCGCCGGGTCCGGCGGGACGTCCATGTCGGGCAGGTAGCCGAACACGTAGCGGGCCGGGATGTTCAGCGCCCGGCAAAACGAGATCGCGAGGTGGGTGAAGTCACGGCACACCCCGCGCCGGGCCAGGTTGACGTCCGCGGCGCTGGACAGGGCCGTCGTGCTGCCGTACTGGAACTCCAGGTGGTCGTGCACGTGATCGCAGATGGCCTGCGCCCGGCGGTACCCGGGCTTCAGCCCGCCGAAGCGCGACCAGGCCTCGTCGCCGAGCACGTCAGGCAGGCAGTACCGGCTCGGCAGGGTGTAGATCAAGGTGTCGTCGGGGAGGTCATCGGGCGCGCACTCGGGCGCATCCTCGTCCACCTCCTCGGTCAGGTCGGGCACCACGGCCACGGCGTGGTACCGGAAGCTGGACCGGCCCGCGGGCAGCACCGCGCGCAGGCACGGGTTGCCGTACAGGTCGGAGTAGCCGCGGATCGCCATGGCCGGCTCGGACCCCCACTGCCCGTTCTCGATCGAGATATGCGCGGATTCGGCCGGCTGTACCTGGAAGATCACCGGCGTGCTGACGGCGGCGACATAGGTAAAGTCGCATCCGATCAGGATCCGCCGCGTTTCCATGATTCATGATCTATGCCGGATGTTTCCGGCCGGTTACGCCACGCCGGACCGGGTGCCCTTCCTGGCTTGGCCCGGGCGACGCGCTCGCTACCTGCTCCGCTATCCGGCCGATCTTGGCCAGCCGGGCCGGGGTGGGCCGCGATACGACCTCGGCGATGTCGTGCAGCGCCACGATGAGTTCCTCGACTCCGTCCAGGGGGATGTCGTCGCCGGCGTTGAGCAGGATGGCCCGGTAGTCCTCGGCCGAGATGGTCACGCCGGGCAGTTCGATCGGCCCGGCATCGGAGAGGAACAGCGCCGGGATCGAGGTGTCAAGGGCGAGGGCAACAGCGGCCAGCTCGGCCGCCGTGAAGGCACGACGCCCGCGCTCGGCCTGGTGGACGGCCTGGCGGCTCCAGGGTTTGCCCAGGTAACCGCCCAAGGCCTGGCCCAGCTGCGTGAGTGACATCGGGGCTGGGGGCGCTGGTGGGCAGCCTCAGGCGGCTGCGCCTGCGCCAGGGATCGCTCAGCCTCGTGACCAGCGGCGGCCGGGTCCTTCAGCTCTTCGAGATCACCGGGCTCACCCGCGCCTTCGCCCTTCACCACAGCGTCCTGGACGCCATCTCCGCCGACCGGCACTGGCAGGTGGCCCTCGCAGGCGAAGGCCACACCGCCGAGGAATGGTGCCGGAAACACCAGCTGCCGTAACGAAGCCGGGGCCGGCGGGGTCTGGCGGGATCAGGTTTGGGCGGATCGTGATCTTCGGGGCGTTACCGGACACGGCTGAACTCCGCCGGACGCGGGGCCGTAGTTAGTGGATGGGAGCGCACGGACAGGGACCCCTAGGAGAGGAACGGTGAGCGGGTCCGATGGCTGGCGGTCTAGACAAATTCGTGGTCCCGGGCAGGCACACACGCCGGCCGGGGCGGGCCGGGCTGCGCCGGGTGTGCCTGGCTGCGCTGATCATGCTGGTGGCCCAGTACGGCCTGGGCATCTTCCTGAACCTCTATGTGGCCGTCCCGGCCTCCGACGCGCACGCGGGGGTCTTCGCCGAGATCGCCACCGCCCCGCTGGCGCTGACCGTCCACGCGCTGCTCGGCCTCGCCCTGATCGGGACCGCGATCCTGCTGGTGGCCAGGGCCGTGGGCGTACGGGACCGGCTGCTGGCTGTACTGGCGGCGGCCGGCCTGACCGCCATCGGCGGCGCGTTCGGCGCCGGGGAGATCTTCGTCCGCAACGGCCAGCCGGGCGCGTCGCTGGCGATGGCCATCCTGACCGGGGCGGCGCTGCTGTGCTACGTCGGCACCGGCACCTGCGTCACCGGCACCATCGCCCTGGCCGTCCGCAGCCAGGCCGACGCGCTGCGGGTCGCGTCGGTCGTCCTGTTCGCGCTGCTGCTGGCCGCCTGGCTCGTCGTCGCGGCGCGCACACTACGCGGCAGCGCCACCGGCCAGCTGTTCAAGCCGATGGCCGCCGCTGCGCCGCTGCCGGCCGGGGCGGGCAATGGCCGGTGATGACACTCATTTGCTGATTCGGGCAAACTGGTAGCTGGCTATGTGCTAGCCGCTTTGGAGCAGAAGGGAGGCAGGACCAGTGAGCATCCCGGTGGTGCACGAATATGGCCCGTACACCCTTTATGACCTCGACGCGCTGCCCGAAGACGGCAAGCGCTACGAACTAGCCGATGGGTGGTTGACGGAGTTGTCCCCCAGTCCGTGGCACGACCATGCCGCCGACCGGCTCAAGGACATCCTCAAGGATGCGGCCAGGCTGGCCGGCGCCGAGGTGTACGTTGCGGGCGGCCCGAATGACATCAGCACTCCGGCCGGAGTGCGGAAGCCGGACGTGTTCGTCGTGCCTCGTGACGTGGCACGCGCCGCCATCGACGGGAAAGTACGGACCTACTACGCATCTTACCTGCTCCTTGTCGCCGAGGTGATCTCTCCGCGAAGCGCTAGCGAGCAGGTAGACCGTGTGCGCAAGGTTGGTGAGTACGCCAGGGCCGGGATCCCGGTGTACTGGATCGTGGATCTCGAGCCGGAGCCGAAAGTCACCATCCTCGCGCTTCATGACGGGGACTACGTCCTGGAGGCCGAGATACGGGCGGGACGCGCACTGACGGCCGGCCAGCCGTTCGCGATCAGCTTTGATCCCGGCTCGCTCAGCCAGCTGGATTAGGCGGGCGGTCCTGGCTCGATCGGGACGCCTTGGTTGGACGGGGCGCCGGGCGGGCGGTCGCCGCGATCTCCAGGGCCTTGTCCACGTAGACGCGGTAGCCGAGGTCGGGCCGGTAGCCGTGGATCTCGGGCGTGTCCAGGCTGCGCATGAAGGACAGGATCTGCGGGCTGAACACCTGCCCGGGCACGAGCACGGGGTAGCCGGGCGGGTAGGGCGTGACGTAAGTCGTGGACACCACCTGCTCGCCGTTCTCCACACGCTGCTCGACCTCATCGGGCCTGAGGTACTCGCAGTAGCTGTCGTTGTAGGACAGGTAGAAGGCCCGTCGTACGTCGCCTTCTGGAGTGGGCAGCCCGTTGCCGTCGGTGAAGCTGGAATGGAAGCCGCTGAAGTCGGGCAGCGGCGCCGAGGGTGAGGTCAACCGGAGCACGGCGCGCTGGTGGACGGCACGCTCGGCCGGATTCATGTCGGCCAGCCGGGCGTCCAGGTCGCGGGCGATGGTCACCAGCACCTCGATCAGGTACGCCACCGAGCTGCGGCTCGTGCCGATGGTCGTCATGAACAGCACGGTGTTCCTTGACGTCTTATTGATCTGGACGCCGTAGCGGTCCATCAGCTGCTTGCGCTTGAAGGAGTCACCCTCGATGCCGGTGGCGCCGATGTAGATGGTGATCCGAGACGGGTCCAGCACGAACTCGTCGGTCTCCCAGGCCTTGGTCATGTTCGGCAGGCCGGAGCGCAGCGGCTGGTCGATGCCTGATGACCGGTATTCGGCCGGGATCAGCTCGGCGGTGGTCAGGCAGCGCATGTACTTGCTGAGCAGCGGGTGGTGGTCCACTACGTCGCGGAGCCGCATCGCGTTCTCGATCTGCTTTTGCACCAGCTCGAAACCCTCCAGGGCAGCCTGCCGGCGGCCCAGGTCCAGCGAGGCCAGGATCTGGTAGTTCGGCGAGGTGGAGGTGTGCGTCATGTAGGCCTCGTAAAAGGTGTCCTCCACCTTCTGGCTGAAGTCCTGGTCCCAGACGTGGATCATCGAGCCTTGCCGCAGCGAGGTCAGTGTCTTGTGGGTGGACTGGGTGGAATACACCCGGACGCGAGCCCGGGCGGGATCGGGCAGCAGCCGCCGCTCCAGCAGCACCTCATCGTCCGCGGCATCGATCGCGCCGACCTCTTCGGCCTGGGCGTCGTATCGCTGACGGTACTCGGGCAGGCACAGTTGCTCCGCTAGCGTGCGGGCGGCGCGCATGGCGGTGCGCGGACGGTAGACCGGGTGGAACCGGGCGAAGGCGAACCAGGCCTCATCCCACAAGAAGATCAGGTCGGGCTTGATGGCCAGGCACTCCTCCATCACCCGTCCGACGTCATAGACGATCCCGTCGAACGTGCAGTTGGTTAGCAGCAGCATCTTGACCCGGTCCAGCTTGCCGGCCCGCCGCAGCGCCAGCAGCTGGCCCTTGATCTCGGTGAGGGGGACGGCGCCGTACATCGAGTACTCGTTGAGCGGGTACGCCTCCAGGTAGGTCACCATGGCGCCGGCCAGCATCAGCCCGTAGTGGTGCGACTGGTGGCAGTTGCGGTCGACCAGGACGATGTCGCCGGGCTGGACCAGAGCCTGCACGACGACCTTGTTGGCTGTCGAGGTCCCGTTGGTGACGAAGTAGGTCCGCCGCGAGCCGAACGTCTCGGCCGCGAGCTGCTGCGCCTCCCGCAGCGGTCCGGTGGGTTCGAGCAGCGAGTCGAGCCCCCCGCAGGTCGCCGAGGTCTCGGCCAGGAAGATCTCCAGGCCGTAGAAGTCGACCATGTCGTGGATCCAGTGTGACTCGACGATCGACTTGCCGTGCGAGATCGGCAGCGCGTGGAACACCCCGGTCGGCCGGTGGCTGTAGTTCCGCAGCGCGTTGAAGAACGGCGTGTGATAACGGGTCGCGACGCCGTCCAGGATGGACAGGTGCAGCTCAAGCGACCCTTCCCGGGTGTGGAAGATGCGCCGGAAATGATGGCTGAGCCGGCCGGCCAGGTCCTCGACGGAGACCTCCGTCATCAGGTACAGGTCCAGTTCCGGCCGGATCCCGGCTAGCGACCTGGCCAGGACATCGTCGCGTTCATCCGGCGAGCGCTCCATCAGGTCATCAGATCCGCTGCTGCCGGTGAACTGCGCGAGCGAAGACGAATCGTAACGGGACCGGAGGGCGAACCGGCGGCGGACCACGCACGCCTGCAGCCTGTAGTTCAGCCGCGCGGCCATGACCGCGTCGTCAAGGCTGGGGACCACGACGATCTCGTAGACGAACGCGTCATCCGGGCGGCGCCAGCGCCGGAGCTCCTCGCGCAGCGAGCGCTCCTGCTGCTCGGTCATGTCCTCGACGACCAGGACCTCGAAATAGGGCCGGGCCGTCCCGGGCTGCTCCATCGGATGGGCAGCACGATCGAACGCCTCATCCTCGGCGCTCAGGTCCCCGACCTGGCCGCGGCGGAAGGAATCGGTGGCCAGCGCGCGGTTGATGCCGCCCACCAGCGCGACCAACCGGTCGTACTTGCCCGCCGCGAACAGGCGCCGCACCCTCTGGAGGGCCGGCCCGCCGGGAAAGGCCCAGAATCGCTCGATGGGCCCGAGCACGTTGAGCAGCCCGGTTACCGTCTCGCTCAGCTGCTCGACGGGATGTTGCCTGGCCCCGGCCAGCACGAGCTGAGCGGCTGCTTCTTCCAGGCTGGACCAGGCATCGTTCCTGACCTGCCACAGGCTGTTGTACGCCAACGTGTTCGCGCCGACCGGCATGGTACCCACCTCCGCGATCTTCCTCGGGCAGCGCAGGCCTGTTCACCAGCCGCCTAAGAGTCACCATCCCCCCGGCGCGCGGGAGTGACAAGAGGCCGCAGGTGAACTCCAGGACACGGGCGAATGGTCCGCCGGTTGCGGATCCCGCAGGGCGGGGATACGCAACCGGCGGGGTTCAGCCCAGCAGGGCGGCGACGGTCCCGGCGCCGACCGTCCGGCCGCCTTCCCTGATGGCGAAGCCGAGCCCGGGCTCGAGCGCGACCCGCTGGCCGAGCATGTTCTTCACGTAACCGACGTGACCGGGCATACCCACGCGACTGGTTTTCCGGGCGAACATGAAAAAAACGAGGTGAGCGGGAGGCGGGGCAGGGGCCTATTTGACGTAGGCGATGGGCATGACGGGGGGTGCTTGCGGGAGGGGCTCGGACTTGTACTGGGCGCGGATGCCCTCGATGTAGCGGCGGCAGCGCTCGGTGAGGCCCTCGGGCGTCTGCATGCGGCCCTTGGTGACCAGGATGCCCAGGTCAGCGCCGTGGAACTTGAAGTCGCCGGGGCCGTACACGCGCATGAAGAAGGCCTCGTCTTCGGTGGTGATCTCGTGCCAGTCGTTGGTGACGTGCTCGAAGGTCAGCGCGCCGCTATCGGCCAGGCGCCAGGCGCCGGTGCGGGGGGCGGCCAGGATGCGCTCCACCTCGTCGCCGGGCTCCTTCATGATCAGCTGTGACCAGACGTCCACCGCGGCCAGCGCGCGCCAGCGGTCGTTGATCTCCTCCACGTCGACCGTGTAGTCCACGTCCATGAACTCGAGCAGGTGGAACAGGAACAGCGGCACGTCGGCGTAGGCGCCGGCCGTGACGTTCGTCATCGAGGAGGCCCCCGATATCCGGGGGTTCAGCTCGCCGAGGTAGACCGCGCCGGTGTCGGTGTCGGTGAGCACGTCGACTTCGAAGAAGCCCTTGTAGCCTTCCTGGGCCAGCCGGTCGCCCAGCTTGCGGACGTGGCTGATCGCGATGGTGCGCTCGGCTTCTGACAGCGCCTCGGGGAACACGTCGTTGCCGCACCAGCCGCCCTTGTACGGGGTGAGTTCGGGGTAGCCGGTCAGGTCGGTCATGAACGGGCCGACGATCGTGCCGTGCCTGGTGATGCACGCCTCCACCGCCGCGGCCTGGTTGTTGATCCGCTTCATCACCTTGAGCTGCTGGCCGCCGATGTCCGCGGCGTAGGAGTCCCAGTCCCGTTCGGAGGCGATGAAGAAGGTCGTCTTGCCCGAATCCCCGTACGGCGTCTGCACGACCAGGTCGTCGCCGAGGCCGGCCGACGCCGCGAGCGCGGAGAGCGCGGCGTAGCTGTCCGCCCGACTGAGCACGTTCGGGACCGACGGCGCGCCCGCCTCGTTGCCCAGCTGGGTGGTGACGATCTTGGAGTCCAGCCGGCGCCGCAGCGAATCCGGCGGCAGGATCAGCGTGTAGCCCTGTTCCCGGCAGATCTCCTCGGTCTCGGCGTCGAAGAACACCATCGCGACCATTGGCGTCCCGCCGCGCCGGCGCAGGTATTCGCGGACCTCGGCGTCGCGCAGCAGGTAGTTGTTGATCTGCTCGCTCGAGGAGAACTCGATGTACGGGCGGTTCTCCGGGGTGAACACCCGGGGGTGCTGGCCGTCCCAGGAGTCGTAGTAGGCGATGTATTGGAAGTTGCGGACCCATCGGTCGATGCCGAGCAGGTTGAAGGCCGTCGGGCCGACGAAGTAGATCGGCTGGGAGTTAGTCCGGAAAAACGTGCGGATCTCGGCGATGCCGTTGAGGTGACGGCGGGGCGGCGAAACGGCGGAGCTTTCTGAACCTGCCATACCGCCAGGCTAAAGCCACGGTCAGGCCGCCGTCGAGAAGGGATCTGGCCGGTGGCCCGCTGGCTCAGATCAGGGTCGGGCCAGACAGCGGCAGGGTCGGCGGCGACGTGTCGCCGCTGCGGCTCAGGCCGGAGACCACGCCGGCCAGGCGGCGCCGACCGGGATCCCGGCCGGCCAGGACGCCGCCGATGGCGTCGAAGGCGCGCAGCGTGTCCTCCAGGTAGGCCGGGTTCTGCGCCTCCGGCCAGGTGGAGAACTTCACGCAGACCGTGTTCGTGCGCCGGCTCACGTGCACCATCTGGCCGTGGATGCCCAGGCAGAGCAGCACGTCGCCGTAGTCGCCCGGGCGGAACCAGAACTGGTGCCGGTACCACCCGCCGGGAAACGCCCACTCCGCGGGCGACGCGGCGAACGCGGCCCGCGTGCCGGAGTCGACGGCCCAGGCCTGGCGGAGCCACTGGGGCGGCACGACCCGGCGGGTGTTCGATGTCCCGTCCGGAACCAGCCCGCCGTCCAGCAGCATCTGGCCGAACCGGGCCACGTCGCGGGCGGTGGCGCACAGGCCCCCGTCGTGCACGGCGGTGCCCAGGCCGTCGTGCAGTAGGACGGCGTCTCCTCCGGCGCCCATCGGCGCCCAGATCAGCTCGGACATGAGCCGGGCCATGGGCCGGCCGGCCGCGCGCTCGCACACCCAGCCGAGCACGTCGGACTCCGCGGAGCGGTACAGGAACCTCGAGCCGTGCGGCGCCTCGGCCGCCAGCGTGGCCAGGAACCGGTAAAGGCCGCGCGGCTCGCCTTGGCCGGGCTGCCACCCGATCCATTGGTCGAGCCGCCGGATGTCGGAGTCCGGGTTGGCGTACTCCTCGACAAATCTGACCCCGCTGCGCATGTCGAGGACGTGCCGGACCAGGGCGCCGGCGTAGCCGCTGGCGGCCAGTTCCGGTACGTAGCTGGTGATCTCGCGGTCGGGGTCGAGCCGGCCGCGGTCGATGAGCACGGCGGCCACGCAGCCCACCACGGATTTCGACACCGACATCAGCGCGTGCGGCCGGTCCGGGGCGCCCAGCGGGCCGTACCACTCGGTGACCAGCGCGCCGTCCTGCAGCACCAGGTAGGCGTCGGTGTAAGTGTCCGCGAGCACCTCGCCGACGGTGCCGGCCGAGCCGTCCGCGCGGGTCACGGGGATCGCGAGCAGGTCGCTGCCCGGCTTGTCGTCGGCCGCGGGCGACCGGGGCAGCTCGCGGGGCGGGCCGTCGCCGCGGGACACGCGGTAGGTGGGCAGGATCTCGCCGACATGCCAGTACGCCCAGCGGTTGAACGGGGGATCCTGCCAGTTGCGCGCGGTGACCGGCACGCCCTGGACCTCGGGATCCGGCTCCTGCGGCATATGCCGAATCCTAGAACACGGTTCCCGGTGCCGACGCTGAGTTAGGGTGGCGCCCCGGCCGCCCATGGCGGCCCCAGGGCGGTAAGCGTCCGGCCCGTTCGGTCCGCTGTTAAACCGCCAGTTCCTTGTCTAAACCGCCAGTTCCTCGTCGGCGCTCACGGTACGCTCCTGGCTGAGTTCGGCGGGATCCGGATCGGGCTTTTGCGCCAGCTTGCTCGGCCACCACATCCACCGGCCGATATCGAGGTTCAGCGCGGTGACGAGCACGGATCGCACGATGATCGTGTCGAGCAGGATACCGAACGCGACCGCGAAACCCAGTTCGGTCAGGAACGTGGCCGGGATCGTGGCGAGGGCGGCGAACGTGCCGGCGACCACGAAGCCGGCCGAGGTGATCACTCCTCCGGTCGCGGCGAGCCCGACGAGGGCGCCGCGCCGGGCGTCGCGCCTGATCGCCTCCTCCCGCACCCGGGTCATCAGGAAGATGTTGTAGTCGATGCCCAGGGCGACGAGGAACACGAACACGAGCAGCGGGAACGAGGTGTCCGCGCCGCCGAACCCGAACACGTGGTTGAAGAAGAAGGAGCTGACGCCGAGGGCGGCGGCGAACGAGAGCACCACCGTGGCGGTCAGGATCAACGGCGCCACCAGCGCCCGCAACAACAGCGCGAGGATGATGAGCACCACGACGAGGATGAGCGGGATGATGACGTTACGGTCGTGCGCGGACGCCCGCTCCACGTCCAGGTTGATCGCGGTGGTACCGCCGACCAGGGCGTCAGCGCCAGGAACCGCGTGCACCGCGGCGCGCACCCGGTCGATGGTGGCGTACGCGGCCGGGCTGTCGGGCGGCGCGGTCAGCGTGCCCTCGAGGTAGGCGTGGCCCGCCCGGACCGCCGGCGGCGTCACGTCGGCGATTCCCGGGGTAGCGGCGAAGGCAGCCCGCAGCGGGACCGCCGCGTTCGGGTTGCCGATCACGATGACGGGCTCGCCCGCGCCCGCGGGGAAATGCTGGGCGAGCACGGTCTCGCCAATCACCGAATCGGGGTGCCCGCGGAAGCCTTGCGCGCTGGTCAGGCCGTGGGCCTTCAGGCCGGTCAGGCCGAGCGCCAGGATGCCCAGGACCACGGCGGTGGTAATCCATACCAGCCGTGGCCGGGGGGCGATGCTCCAGCCGACCCGCGCCCAGATCCCCCGGGCCGTCGGCTCGGCCGAGCCATAGCTGGGCCGGTAGGGCCAGAAAACACCCCGGGGGAAGATCACCAGCAGGGCGGGCAGCAGGGTGAGCATGGCGAACATGCCGACGGCAACGCCGATGGCAAGCACCGGCCCCAGGTCCTTCGTCGAGTTCAACTCCGCGGCGAATAGCGTCAGCAGCGCCACGATGACGGTGGCACCGCTCGCGATGATGGCCGGGCCCGCGCGCCGCAGCGCCTCGGCCATCGCCGCGTGACGGCGGTCGTGGCGGCGCAGTTCCTCCCGGTAGCGCGCGACGATCAGCAGCGCGTAATCCGTGCTCGCGCCGAAGACCAGCACCTGCAAGATGCCGGCGCTCTGCGCGTTGACCACAAGGCCAGCGTGGGCGGCGAGAAGGTAGATCACCGCTTCGGCGGTGATCAGCGCCACCCCGGACGAGATCACCGGCAGCAGCCACAGCACCGGGCTTCGGTAGGTGATCAGCAAGATCACGATGACGACCGCCAGGGCGGTATACAGCAGCGTGCCGTCGATGCCCTTGAACACGTTGTTGTTGTCGGCCGCGTTCCCGAGCGGGCCGGTGATGTGAGAGACCAGGCCGTTCGCGTTCGAGTTGGTGATCGCGCGGATGGCGTCGACGGCCTTGGAAGCGCCGGCCCAGCCCTGCGTGCCCAGGTCGACCTTGAGGATGGTCTCGAGGGCCTTGCCGTCGGCCGACGGGATAGGGCCTACCACCTGGCCAGGCACGACGCCGTGAATCCCGGCGAACATCCGGGCGTCCGCCGCCGCCTTGGCCCGGTCCGCGGCGGTCAGGCCCGAGGCACGCTCATAGACGACGACGCCGGGGTAAACGTTGGGCGACTGGAATTGCGACTGCACATCCAGGACCTTGGTCGACTCCGCGCCGCCGGGCAGCCAGGCACTGGCGTCGTTCTTCTCCGCGCCGGTGAGCTTGCTTGACAGTGGGAAAGCCAGCACGATCACGACCAGCCAGATGCCCACGACGAGCCATTTCGTCCAGCGCCCGGCCGGAATCTCTGCGATCTTTCTTAGCCTGCTCATCGTTTCGTTTTTCCCCGTTTCTCAGGCTCGGTGGACGCTGGCGAGCGCTTAGTGCAGGTGCCGATGCGGACCCCGGCCGCCGAATGTCGTGCAGCCCACGCCAGATATGACTAGCGTGAGGCAGAAGGCGCGTGCCACGCAATGGAATAGCTGCCTCCGGCCCGTGCCCCGTTGAAGGCATCGTTGCTCATCTGGCACGTAAAGCCGCTGCATATAGCGGATCTGGCGTCCTCGCCCGTTCTCCCGGCGGACAGGATTTCTGGAGCGGACAGATTTTCTGGAGCCCAGCTCACCACATGACGGGACCTGGGCTCGGGTACCTGTCCGGGCACGCCGACGTCGCCGTCGCCCTCGGCGCGGCCGCCATTCCCCGTCTAGGCCCAGCCGGGCGCGTCCTGGCCGTAAGCGCTGTCCCCCTGGTCGGCCTGACCCGTGTCTAGAACACGGTGCCCGGTGCCGATGCTGGGTTTCCAAGGCGCCCCGGCCGCCTATGGCGGCCCTGGGGCGTTAGCCTCCGGGCCGTTCGGTCCCATGGTCTTTAGGCCCTTGACCTGCGCGGCGAGAGCGGGGCCAGAACCTCGGTTCTGGTACTTGCGGCCGCTCAGGCGGGCGGATATCCGACCAGCAAGACGCCGTGGCAGTCCTCGTCGGCTGAGCGGTAGACGTGGGAACGGTCCGCGCCGTACCTGGCGAAGTCACCCGGGCCGAGCGTGAGCGGGTCGCTAGCCGGGCCGACCGTGATCGTCCCTTCGTGCACCAACAACCGCTCGACGACGCCACTGCCGTGCGGTTTGCCGATATATCCGGTCCCGGCCGGCAGGAACATGTCGAAGACCTCGACGAGGCCGCCGCGCTCCAGTCGGTCCAGCAGTCGCAGGTCGAGTGTCCCGCCGGGCGTCGACCCGCGCACCCGCGGACCCTGCTGCGCCCGGACGACTACCGTGTTGGTTTCACGCCGGTCTTCGAGCAGGTCGCTGAATGCCACGCCAAGCGCCAGAGCCAGCGACCACAACGTCTCGATCGTGGGATTACCCCGGCCCTGCTCCAGGTTCGCCAGCGTAGCTTTCGCGACGTCCGCGCGGGCCGCGAGGGCGGCCAGCGACAGCCGGCGGCCGGTGCGGAGCCGGTGCAGGTTCACCGCGATGACCTCTCCTACGTCGGCGAACGCCCGTTCAGAAGGTTGACCCACCGTGCCATTCTACTATACCAATGGGCTAATGAACTGGTACGCTATGCCAGTCAGCACGTCACTTTCCCGAACTCTGTCTGGCCGAGGTGACATGCAGGACATGGCTTTCGACCCGGCGGAGATCGCCGCTGATGCCGTGGCGCTGGCCGAGCTGCACGGCGGCACTGGCAACGAGCGCATACGCATCGAGTGGCTGCAACGGCGCCTGGAGGAGGCGCCCGGACGCCAGTACGTCGACGGTGTCGGCAACCTGGTGTGGACGTTCGGTCCGCCGCCGTACCGGCTCGCCGTGCTCGTTCACGTCGATGACGTCTTCGACGAGGCCACTGTGCGGGGCGCCAGGCAATTGCGCGCCGTCCGCCAGGAAATCCTGGAACTTCCCCCGCGCGCAGCGCGGGGCTGATCTGACCCATCGAAAGCCGAGGAACCAAAAGTGCTGCGAACCGGCAAGGACTACATCGAGTCGCTCCGCGACGGCCGGGAGGTGTGGATCGACGCTGAACAGGTCGAGGACGTGCCCACGCATCCGGCCTTCGCGCCGGTGGTGAACGTGCGCGCGCGGATTTACGACCTGGCTCACGAGGCCCGCACCAGAGACCTGCTGACCTACGTCGACGAACAGACGGGAGAATCCTGCGCCACGACCTCGCGCCCGCCGCACACCCGCGAGGACTGGCGGGCCAAGCGGGCGTCGGTCGACGCCATCCTCGACGACACCGGCGGCGTGGTCACTCGCGTGGGTGATGAGACGGTCGGCGAAATGTGGTCACTGTTCGACGGGCAGGACGTGCTGAACGACATCGACCCGGCTTTCTCGGCTAACATCGCCCGTCACGTCCGGCGTGCGCAGCTGCTCGACCCGTTCCACGTCTCGGCCAACACCGACCCGAAGGGCAACCGTTCTCTCCGGCCGCAAGACCAGGACCCCGACGTCCTGCTGCACGTGGTGGGCGAGACCGACAATGGCATCGTGGTGCGTGGGGCAAAGTTCGAGACCGCGGCCGCCTACGCCAATCAGGCGTTCGTAAAGCCGACCATCGGCGAATGGAACAACGAGGTCCTCAGCGATTACGCGGTCGGCTTCCTCGCCGACATGGGCGCTCCGGGCGTCAAGCACCTCTGCCGGTCTTCCTTCGCCGGCCAGCACTCCCCGGACGACTATCCGTTGTCGAGCCGGTACGACGAGATCGACACGATGATCGTTTTTGACGACGTGGAGATTCCCTGGGAGAACGTCTTCTTCTACCGGTACACCAAGGCGGCCGCGTTCATCCGCGCGACCTTGCACCGGTACAGCATCTTCCCGTACGTCCAGCGCTACGCCCGCTTCGCCGACTTCCTCCTCGGTGTCGCTTACGCCAGTGCCAGGTCTACCGGAGTCACGATGCACCAGGGCGTGAGGGAGAAGATCGCGCAGATCGCGTGCTACCGCGAGGGCATCAACGCGCACCTGACCGCGGCGGTCGAGCTGGCCGAACCCAGCCCGGGCGGCCTGCTGATGCCCAACCAGTCGATGATGTACGCCGGCCGGGTCTTCGCGTCCACCCAGCTGCCGTCGGTCATGCATCTCGTCCGGGACCTGTGCGGCTGCCAAGTCAGCCTGATGCCCAGCAAGGCCATGTTTGACAGCCCCGGCGCCGGCGACTGGCTACAGAAGTACTTCACGATCGGGGAGATCCCTGCGGAAGAACGGCGCAAGCTCTTCGCGCTGGCCCGCGACCTGCTCAATTCTGACTACGCCGGGCACCGGTTGACGTTCCAGCTGTTCGCGCAGTCGCCGCCGTTCTCGCACCTGCTGGCCGTCTACAACAACTACGACTTCAGCGGACCTCTCGACCTGGTGGCCAGATACTCCAAAGTCGCCGAGGCGGTCCGCAAATGAGGGAGCCGATCACGATAGGCGGTCACCTGCGGATCCGGCCGTTCAACACCGCTGACAGCTACCCGGAGCAGCGGCTCGACAACGACCTGTGCCAGGCGGTGGTCGCTGGCGACACCGTCTACCTGCGCGGTCAGGTGGCACAGGACTTGGACACCGGCGAGAGCGTCCACATCGGGAATCCCGCCGCCCAGGCCGAGCAGGTGATGACGAACATCGAGACGCTTCTCGCGGAGGCGGGCGCGTCCGTCGAGCATGTAGTGGCCTGCACCGTCTACCTCACAGACATCCGCCACCGCGAACCGGTATACCGCGTGCTCGGGCGGCGGCTCAAAGGTGTCTACCCGGTTTCCACCGGCCTGGTTGTGTCCGCGCTGGCCCGGCCTGAATGGCTCGTCGAAGTCACAGTGGTGGCGGTCAAGCGATGACGTTGTCGCTGGTGGGCCGCTGCGAACGCACCGGTGCGGTCGGCGCCGTCATTGCCTCGGCCAGCATGGCGGTGGCGGCGCGGTGCGTGGCGGTCCGCGCCGGCGTGGGCGCGGTATGCAGCCAGAGTACGACCGATCCGCGGCTGCGCGAGGTGCTGCTCGAGGCGATGGCCGGCGGCCTCGCCGCGAGCGACGCGCTCGCTGCTCTCATCGACCGCACGGCGGACATCGCGTACCGGCAGCTGGCGACCGTCGACGCCGCCGGCGGCTCGGCCAGCTACTCCGGCGGTCTGGCGCTGCCCGAGGCGACGGACGTCTGCGCTGCGGGTGTCGCCGCCGCAGGCAACCTGCTGGCCAATCGAGGCGTGCCCCAGGCGATGCTCACCACCTTCCGGGACCGGGCCGGTGACAGCCTCGGCGACCGGCTCATCGCCGCCCTTCAAGGCGGCCTGGACGCGGGCGGTGAGGTCTCCGCCGTGCGGTCGGCCGGGATGGTCATCGCCGAGTCGGTGCCATGGCCGGTCACCGACCTCCGGGTCGACTGGCACGACGATCCGGTCGGGCAGCTCGCCGGGCTCTGGCAGATCTGGCAGCCCCAGGCGGAGTCCTACGTCCAGCGCGCACTGCGTCCGTCCGGAATGGCCGGGTGATGCGGGCCTGACTCCGCCGGTCGACGGCGGGCTCCTAGCCCGATGACCGGGGACGGAGGACGTGCGGTTGGGTATCGCCCGGGGCCAGGACGGTGACGAAATCCCGGGTCCAGCCGGTGAGGTACTGGCTGGCCGGGCGGACCTGGCCCGGGATGGCGGCGGCGAGCGAGCCGCCGGGCGCGGCGGCGACGGCGAGCTGCACCCATTCCGGGTTGATGTCGAGTTCCATCGCGATCCGCGCGCCGCTGCGGGCCAGCGCGTCCGCTAGGTCTTGCGGGGTGGCGGACATGCTCGCGGCGTAAAGGAGATCACCGGCGGCATCCTGCCCGAGCGCGCTGCGGGCGACGTACTCGGCGTGGCCGATGGTGCCGCCCCACCGCCACCACCGGGCCGCCTGTGCGGTCGGCCGCCAGTTCAGCACCAGCGGCCACAGGTTCTGCCGGACGCTGTAGACGGCCTCGCCAGGTACCGGCACGTCGACATGCCAGACTCCGATCCGGGCGCGGCCCGAACGGTCAATGACCAGGCTGGCCAGGCCGTAGCGCAGCGCGCGGAAGACGTGGCCCTCCTGTTCGTAACCCCCGGCGCGCGAACGCAGCAGGAAACCCCCGTTGAAGGCGGCGAGCAGGTGCCGGCGTTCGGCGCCGGCGACCTGCGGGCCGGCCCGGACCAGGCGGGCGTACGAGGGCCCGGGGTCCTGGCTCCCGTTGTGCAGTGCGTACCGAACGGGCCCGCGGAAAGTGGCCACCGTCACCAGGGAGCCGTCGGCGGTCCGAACCCGTGAGACGGTGACGCGCGGCGGCGGAGCCGGAGCAGCGGCAGTGGGGGTAGCTGTGACGGTGGCTTTGAGGTCAGCCCTGCTTCCAGTGGCGGCTGGTGCGGGAGGCGGCGTCGCCGTAGCGGACGAGGTGCACCCGGCGATGACGCACAGGCCAGCCAGGAGGCCGACCGCGGGCAGCAGGTGCTTCCTGGCGGGCCGGCTGCTGTTCACCCGGTCAAGAATGCAGGGTCACCGTGAAGGGATCGTGAACGAGGAGTCCATTTGCGGGATTCTCGTTCGTCGTGGTGTTGTGTCGCCCATGGCAGCAGTGCCGGGCCCAAGCCACGAGGGAATGGAGAAGCGCCATGAAGTTCCTGATGCTGGTCTGCGTCGAGGAAGACCGATTCGAGAACGACGAGGGAGCCGCCGCGGCCGGGGAGGCGGCGGCGTCGGATCCGGGGTCCGACGCCGAGGACAGCGGGATCTTCCCCTGGCTCGAGGACGTGATGGCCCGCGGCATCCGGCTGGACGGCGACCGGCTCCGGCCTCCCCGGGAGGCCAAGACGGTGCTGGTGCGCGACGGCGAGATCGTGGTCAGCGACGGCCCGTTCGCCGAGACCAAGGAGATCATCTGCGGATACGACGTGCTCGAGTGCGCGACCATCTCCGAAGCGGTGCAGGTGGCCGCAGCGCATCCGGTAGCCTCGTTCGGCAAAATCGAGGTCAGGCCGTTCTGGACCTGAGGGTCGCCCTACACGAAGGAAAACGAGTTGACCCGATTTGGGCGGTTAAGTCATCGTTGTACCAGAACGGGGCCATAGGGCGGGTGCGCGGTGCGGCGTTTGCCCCGCAGACGCCTGCCTCATAGGAGCGGGGTGCCGCGCCCTGTCAACGGCACCCCGCTCCCCCGTCTGGTAGCGACCCTCTGGACGCTCAGGCGCCGGGCAGGCCGTCGGCCGCGGTCGCCAGGATCTCGTAGTCGGCGTCGGACAGCCAGCCGAGATCGTAGGCGAGCACGACGTCGTCGAATGAGCCCGGGACGTAGGGCTCGAGGTCGTCGATGGCCTCCCTGGCCTGCTCGAGCTCGGGCGGGCAGACATCCGGGACCTGCGGCCAGCGGCGGGCGCGGAACTCCAGGGACAGATCGTCCAGGCTGAGCCGGCCGTCCCGGTAGGAGACGAGCATCGCGGTCACCGCGCTACCGGGAAAGTGCCCGGTCCCGACCGTGCCGCCGATGGCCCCGGCGGACCGCGCGCCGACCGCCCACCTGATGCGGTTCCTGGGCGCGGCCGCGGCCGGGCTGGCTAGCGCCCTGATGGCCGCGGCCGGGATGCGGCGGCCGCCGTGGCCGTGCCCGCGGCGGAACTCTTCCTCACCGCGGCGATGGGCCTCGCTGGCCCGGCGCACCGCCTCGTCGACGCCGATGTCGGCGAACACGGCGGTCACGGCGTAGTCGGCGAACCGCAGCGCGTACGTCCAGGCCTCGGCGGCACGCCAGGACGCCAGCGAGACGTCCAGGATCAGGTTCCTGCCGTCCATCAGGGCGCGCAGCCCGACCCGTTTGGCCAGGTACTGGGCCTCGGCGTGAACCAGGCCGGCCCGCTCGAGCGGGGAAAGCCCGTCGACCTCCGGGATCAGGCCGGCCGCGGCCATCCGGTCCAGGATCGCGTCGATGCTGACGGTGAGGTACTGGGACCTGTCCACGCCTGCCTGCTCGAGAGCGGCGGCCTTGTCCGCGCCGGGCAGGCCGCCCGCGATGGCCGCGCTGCGCTCGCACGGCACCCCGGCGGCGGCCAGGTACATCTCGGCGACCAGCCGTCCCTGCTGCCGGTAGCGCTCACCCGTCCACATCACGGTCACCGCCCTTCGCTCCCAGACATCGTGGCCAGGTCAGCAGGGCCGACGCAAGGGATGTTCACCCGGAGCGTGGCGCGGCGGATTGCTCATAGCTCGCGCAGCAGGGCCTGGGCGCGGGTGGCCTGGTCCCAGTCGACGAACAGGTGGTCGTGGGCCAGCCCGGCGATCACGTTGCAGCTGATCCCGGCGTCGGCCAGGATCTGGCTGAACAAGGCGGTCAGGCCGACGTCGGTCAGCGCCGAGCCGACGCGCAGCGTGATCCGCGCCGCGACATAGTCATAGGCCAGGCCGGCCCGGTCGGCGTCGGCGCGGGTCAGGATGACGGTGACGCCCTCGTCTTCGCGGATGACCGCGAACGGGGACACGCCGGGTGGCGGCTCCCCCGCGGCGAAGACGTACGGGTCGGCGGACAGGTCGGGCTGGATGTCGCGCCAGCCGCCGGAAGCGGGCACGGGCGAGGGTTAGGGAGCGGGGGTCGGGCGCTCGGGGACGAGGGCTTCGTTCCATTCGCGGATGGTCCAGTTCCGTACTACCCCGTGGAGGACGAAGGGGTCGCCGCGGACGAACTCCTCGGCGGCCTCGCGGGTGGCGAAGATCCCCATCGCGCCGTCTTCCTGCGCGTTGGCGAAGGGCCCGATCATGAGCAGGTCGCCGCGGTCGGCGAACTCCCGCCACCGGGCCCGGTGCGCGGCAGCGTGCAGGGGCGCCTTGTCCGCCAGGCCGGCCGCCGACTCGTAGAACACCACGGCTTTCACGGCTGCCCTCCCGTTGCCGTGGCCAGGCAGCCGAGGATGCGGGCCCAGCCCTCGCGGTAGGCGCCGCCGAGATAGCCGCCGGGCAGCGCGCAATCCCTGCCCAGCTGCTCCTCGGTCAGCTGGTCCCAGCCGCGGTGCTCGACCGTGACCCGGGTGAGCAGCGGGCCGAGTTCGGCCAACGTCAGCTCGACCTCGGTCACGACCGAGGTCATGTTCCAAGTCATCACGAACCGTTCGGGCGGCGCCCAGGCCAGGACCTCTCCCCAGTCGACCTCGGTGCCGTCCTGCCACGTCTCGTAGACCCGGCCGCCCGGGCGCGGCTCGAACGTGACGTCCCGGACGCGGTCCTTACCGGCCGAGAACGGGGTGACCGGCCACCAGACGCCGATGGTCCGGACGAAGGTGTCGAAGGTGTGCTGGCGGCCGCTGCGGACCACGATTGACTGCCGTACCGGCGGCCGCCGCAGTGCCGTGATCGTGCCCGGGGCCCGGGCCTCGTCGTCCTGGGTCATGCCGACCTGCTCCCGTCGTATCGGTTCGTGCTCATCGCCCTGTTCATCAGCGGCGGATCAGCCCGCGGCCGGGGCCTGGCCGCGGGCCACCCCACGGTCGGCTTCGACCAGGTCGCGGGCGGCCTCTAGGGAGGACGCCCACATCTGGTCGAGGAACTCCCGCAGCCCGGCCAGCCCTTCGGGGCGGGCACGGTAGAGACGGCGCGTAGCCATCCTCCGTTCGGACAAAAGACCTGCGTTCTTGAGTACGGTCAGATGCTGGCTCACGGCGGTCCTGGTTACATCGAAACAGTCGGCGATCTCGCCCGCAGAGAGCTCCGAGTGGGCCACGAGTTGCAGAATGGCGCGGCGACGGGGCTCGGCGAGCGCGCGGAGCGCCTCATCCGTCTCAGCCTCCCGCAGAGCATCCGGCTCGGCCGGATCCGCGAACGGGTCACGATCCATGGCCTGCTTCCTCCCCGCTAACGTTCGTTATTACTAACGTTAGCCGAGACTTCAGCTGCCATCAAGTAAGGCCGGAGTGCGACCGGCGGGTCGCGGACCAGGATGGCTACAGCTCGCCGGTCAACGGATGGAGCCGACGGCGGACAGACTCGTGAGCGTCCCACAGTTCATCCCA
>Ga0074046_10001259_pt1 | contig 23290 bp, 24 predicted proteins | sample BogForMeECP23OM3_FD_94441 | JGI IMG/M metagenome (GOLD analysis project Ga0074046, IMG submission 94441) | Bog forest soil microbial communities from Calvert Island, British Columbia, Canada - Bog Forest MetaG ECP23OM3 | ecosystem: Environmental > Terrestrial > Soil > Wetlands ...
GTGCCGCTGGCTGCAGGTAGCTCTTCATTTCTCAGCGTGTTCTTTGTTTCCTCGTTATCCTTCATCCTCAATCTCCTTGTGTTCGCCGGAGTACTGATGGCCGGGTGATTCGGAAGCGTATCTCTCTCAGTTGCGCTGCGGTCTGCCGAAGCACGCCTCCGCGTTTACGCCTGAACGACCGGGCAAGCCGCGGCATCTGACCAGCCTGCCAGCGAGGACGCAACTGGGACACAAAACTCAGTGTTTGGAATCAGAAACTTGCGGAAACCGCGAGAATCGAGTCAACCGAATCAACTAGATATGGTCGGGGAGAGAGGATTTGAACCTCCGACCCCCTGGTCCCGAACTGTGAAACTCAAAATTCCAAGTGCTTCATTTGGTGTCGCTTAGGGACACAAAAACCATTTTTTCTCTTGCTCAGTTGTACCGAAGTTGTACCGAGGTTTACCATGCCGTTTTTCAGTCGATATTTGGTCCCAACCAACTTAGTAATTGGCGCTGATCAGCCTGGTCATCGGCAAAGACGCTGGCTGAAGCGGGTGAATGACTGCCAAGGCTCCGTGACGCTCACGACCCGGTCAATGAGCGTTATCGCGATTTATCGCCAACGACCGCATAGTTCTCCGATTTGCGGCAGAAGTGGTTGATCGTGGCGTCACGATAGCATTCCCCGGTAGGCTTGAATCACGCGCTATACTAGTCAACCATGAAGAACAGGGTGCCAGTCCTATGTGGGAAGCATCACCGTCCGCTTATCTGTCCAAGCTGTGAGGCAGAAAAAGCAGCACAGAAAGCGTTGACCGCCCGACAGCGTAAGGTCAGAGCAGGAGAGGCGAAGCCACAGGAGCCAGAGGCGACATTCCCAACACTCGGGGTCAAACCGTCACCATCGGCAGAACGAGAAGTTGACGCAGCAGCGGAGCAGGAAAGACAAGCCCGTCACGGGTTCTTTAGGTACTAAGTGATCTGCCCCGACGCGAGCGACCCAGCCGTAGTGAGGCGGGCGTCACCGCAGGCCAAAGCGAAGCGGAGGAGTCGCCGTTTTTTGGCGACTTGACACTGTGAGCCGAACGTAGGCTTACGCTGACGGGAGCAGGGGGCTGCGCCACGTTGCCCCAGGAGACGACGTGGGCCGGTCGGTGAGCGCATGGCGAACCGAGGGCGAAGGTCAAAGGCGATTACGCTCACAACCGGGGTCAATGAGTGATAACGGGATGTTACGCCAACAGTGCCGAATTGCATTATCATCTACACTGGTTGTTACCTCTTCCGACTGATGCTCAGGATTAGGACATGTCGCTCCGACGCCCATCCTTATGACGGCGAAAAACAAGACCCGATTTCGATGGATGGCAGGAACGTGGCTTGTCTTTTGGATTGTGGGCCTTTTCGATATGCACGCACCCTTGTGGAGGGCCCTCTGGTTTTGCCTAGCTGTGATCTACGTAGGCGCATTCTGGCTAGTATCTAGGGGTGACATAGACACGGAAACTGGATTGCAACGGGTGTCGAACGTCCTCCTCGGACTTGTCTTCGTTCAAATTGCCGTTGTGATCTTCATTGCATTTCAAGCTGCTGGCACAAGATAGCCCATACCTCCATCCACCGGCGCGGGTGCACGTGGCGCGGTAACTGTCGAAACCAGGCGTGGGTGTTGAAAAACTCCCTTTTCGTCTCAAACAACCAAAATTGGGGGGATAGAAAATGTCTACCCGACCCGAGAAGATCGATTGTGGGGCCTCCTGACGCGATTTTATTTTTGCGAATTTCGCGGGTAGGGGTTTTTCAACAGGCACGCCTGTTTACATCACCTACGCCAAAATCCATAGCACGCCACGTCGTGGTGTGCGATGCTCCGGCTCGTCAATGCGAGGGCGTGGCCGAATTGATGTGAGCTTTATAGCTCAGACGCTCAAATCCCGATCGGGCACGGTACACTTAGCCCGCAGAATCTGTCATGACCAGTCACAGTGGTGACTTTACTGAGGCATCGACGCCTGGTTAGTGTTGCTCTCTTTGAGGAAAGTATGTCCTCCACGAGCTCCAGTTCCTTCACAGCCTTGTCCAAGTGCACTCGAAGATCCCCAGTGAGGACATTCGCCAGGCTCTCGTCCACTTGTTTTGCAACCCTCGCTCTCCTTGTCGCCACGTTACCCGCAACTGCGGATGTGTATCCGGGGGCAAATTCTTCTTCGCCCGCCCGGCAGTCAAGCCAAAACAAGTCGATGCGCAAGAACCTGCCAAACTTCGGCGAGGCGACTACGACCCTATACCACGGCGGTCAGCCCTCGAAAAGCGGATTTCGTATCCTGGCAAAGATGGGGATCAACATCGTGGTAGACCTGCGTGGGTCGCGCGATAGTGAACGCAAGATCGTGACACATCTCGGGATGCAGTACATGGCACTGCCCTGGCATTGCTCGTTTCCTTACATTGCTGCGGGAGAATCCAGGTAAAAAGATCTTCGTCCACTGCCGTCTGGGTGACGACCGCACGGGAATGATGATTGCATCCTACCGTATGGCCCAAGAGGGCTGGTCTGCGGAGAAAGCGGAAAAGGAAATGGAGAAGTTTGGCTTTTCCTTAACCCACAGACGTCTGATTTGCCCCGGCCTGTCTTCCTATGAAGAGAAATTTCCCCAGCGCTTTAAGACCGCCCCAGCATTCCGGAACCTGCGTTAAAACAAAGTTTAGGTTGCTGTGACGCCAGCGCGCCAGCGAGACTCTTCTGTGGTATGGCGGGTGCCAAAGGGGCTGTTGGCGTAACATTGCGTACTCCGAGATCACGACTCGCAAGTACTTGCAGTACGTGACTGCGTCCGCTCGCCATTTTGGCAAGGCCCCGGATCAGCTCGGGCCGAATGAGCTGCGAAGCTATCAAGCCTACCTGCTCCAAGAGCGCAAGGTAACACCCGGTACTGCGGTGAACTGTGTGGCCGCTTTGCGGTTTTTCTTTATTAAGACGCTCAAGCGACATCAGTTTCGGGAGTTCCTGCCCTATCCTAAAGACCGACGCCGATTGCCAACTGTGCTCAGTCGAGAAGAAGTCTCGCGTCTGATCAACGCCGCCGGGAACCTGTTTCGACGGACACTGCTGATGACGCTCTATGGCACCGGCATGCGTCGCTCCGAGTTGGCCCATCTAAAAGTCAGCGACATTGATAGTCAACGGATGATCATGCGTGTAGGGGCGGGCAAGGGCGGCAAAGATCGCGATTTGCCTCTCAGCCCAACCCTGCTGGAAACGTTACGAGAGTACTGGCGTTGGCGCAAGCCGAAGCTGTACATGTTCCCCACCCGCACTCTAGGCCGCTGACTTGATCAGGCGATTTCTGACAAGACCGTCTGGATCGCATGCAGCGAGGCCGCACGTCGGGCTGGTATCAACAAACGCGTTACGCCACACACGTTGCGTCACAGCTGGGCGACCCATTTGCTGGAAGCGGGCACCGACTTGCGCACGATCCAGGTTCTGCTCGGGCACGGCGATCTGGAAACCACCGCCCGGTATCTGCATCTGTCGCAGCGGCACTTGCAGACAGTAGTCAATCCCCTGGACGGCCTTTCTCTAACCAGCACTGAGAACATCAGCCGCAGCTTTAAGCGAAAAAGACAAGAATGAGTCGGCCCACCCTCGAGGTGGCCGACATCCTTCGCGCGCAAGGCGATCGCTTCCTGGATCGGTATCGATCGAGCTTTGGCTTTCAGCAGCTCAAAGCCTTTCGTGCCATTCTGCGCTGCCGCACCGCTGCCCTGGGTGGCCATCACGACGCTTGCTTAAGTTGCGGCTATCAGGCCATCTCCTACAACTCGTGTAGAAACCGGCACTGCCCCAAGTGTCAGGCACAGGCCCGTGAGCGCTGGTTAACGGCACGCGAGCGCGAACTCCTGGACACCAGCTATTTCCACGTTGTGTTCACCGTGCCCCACGAACTCAATGTGCTCGCCTTAGAAAACCCACGTCTGTTTTACGATCTGTTGTTCACCGCCAGCGCACAAACCTTGCTGGAAATCGCATCTGATCCGAAACACCTGGGAGCCAAGATCGGTGTGATCGGTATCCTGCACACTTGGGGACAGAACCTGCTCTTGCATCCCCACATTCACTGTGTCATTCCCGGGGGTGGGTTCTCGCCGGATCGTCGTCGATGGGTCCGCCCGCGCTATCCTTTCTTCTTACCCGTCAAAGTACTGAGCCGCGTCTTTCGCGGCAAGTTCCTCGCCAGCCTGAAACGCCTCCACCGCTGTAACAAGCTACAGTGTGCGGGCCCGGCTGCTGCCCTCGCCGATCGACAACAGTTTGCAAAACTGCTCCGCCGACTCCATCGCCACGACTGGATGGTTTATGCCAAACCCGCGTTCGGTGGTCCCCTGCAGGTGTTGCGCTATCTCGGTCGCTACACCCATCGCGTGGCTATTTCCAATCATCGCTTGTTGGCCTTCGAACAAGAACGCGTGACTTTCCGCCGGAAGGATTACGCGCACGGCGGCAAGCAAAGCCAGATGACTCTGGCCGCCACCGAGTTCTTGCGTCGTTTCTTTCTGCACGTGCTGCCCAAAGGTTTCGTGCGCATCCGTCACTTCGGCTTTCTGGCCAATCGCTTTCGGGTTTCTCGCCTGGCGTTGGGCCGAGACCTGCTAGCTTCCAGTGGGTCAACGCCAGAGGAAGTTACAGCACACGAGCTCCGATCTGAAAGCTCTTCTCTCTGGCACTGCCCGCGCTGCGGCGCATCGATGATGGTGATTCAGAGATTTACTGCTGCGGAACTATCAGCATGCATGTACTTCGATTCTTCCTGATGCCTTCATCACCGACGATTCGAGGATGTGCTCCGGCACGCCGACGCATTCGTGTCCTCGTCTTATCAAAACAGTCCTCTTTGCGGCTTGCAAACTCTCGCGCACTCGGCTCCCTCCACGTTCCCAACAACACTTTCACTGCTCTCTGCTCGTCTACCATCCCTCAAGTCCATCTCAGACCGGCATTCAAATCCCATAGCGCACCGCGTCCGCCGCAAACGCCAGCGGCTTCCTCCTACTCTCCTTATCGAAAACGCCTCGGGGTAACGTTCTCTTCCGCCCGAAATGTCCTGCCCGAGGCGTTTCCGATCAAGGCTAGCGACTAATCATTCAAAATCATCTCTCGTGGCTCTGCTGATTCAAGTGCCCAGCGCAAGCATCGAAACGGCCGAATACGTATTCTTCGACCATGGCTAGTTTGCCATTGGGTGTTCGCCGATGTCCATAACCATCCTTGTCGGCAGATGGAGCCTGAGCACAATGCTTGCAAGGTCCGCGTAGTTGTCCAAGCTGTGTGCTCCCCCGCCCAGAGTGCCGAGGCCGTCAATTGAGGGCACGCCAAGAACCCAAACTCAACACGAACCTGGAAAAAACCGTGCTCGTTGTATGTTTTGGCGCCGGTTGAGAGGTTTGTCACACCCCTTAATGAGCGACGTCACAGCCGAACGACGGCCGTTGGGTGCATCGTATCCATGCAAATCCAAATCCAGGGGTGGTCGGCCCCGGTGACACGGACTACTCACGTAAAATAACAATGTTGAAGGAGCACCCGGACCATGCGCGAAACAATTCATGATGTCTTGATCCTGGGCACCGGGCTGGCAGGGCTGCGCGCCGCCGTGGAGATCAGCATACGAACGCGCGGCTCGACCAGCATCGGCATCGTGTCGAAGGTACAGGTCATGCGCTCCCATTCCGTGTGCGCCGAGGGAGGCACGGGCGCTGTCATGCGCCCTGAGGAAGGCGACAGCTTTGAGTTGCATGCCTGGGACACGGTAAAGGGATCCGATTTCCTTGCGGACCAGGACACGGTAGATCGGTTTGTGCACGCCGCGCCCGATGAGATCCGGCTTTTGGAGCACTGGGGGGTCCCTTGGTCGCGACGGGAGGATGGCCGTATCATGCAGCGCCCCTTTGGCGGCCATTCGTTTCCGCGCGCCTGCATGGCGGCGGACAAGACCGGCTTCTTCGAGATGCAAGCCCTGTATGACACTCTCCTCAAGTACAACAACTTCAAGCGCTATGACGAGTGTTTTGTTACTTCCCTACTCCTCGATAGTGACCGGTTCGCAGGTCTTACGGTCTACGATCTGCCCACTGGTGAATTTGTGGTTTTGCGAGGCAAGGCGCTTCTGATTGCTTCTGGAGGACTAGGAAATCTCTACGGATTCACCACCTATTCGCAAACCGTCACGGGTGATGGACAGGCCATCGCCTACCGCGCGGGCCTGGCCCTGGAGGATCCAGAATTCCTGCAATTTCACCCGACGGGGCTGGTGCCGTCCGGCATCCTGATGACGGAGGGCTGCCGCGGAGAAGGCGGCTACCTGCGCAACAACAAAGGCGAGCGCTTCATGGAGAAGTATGCGCCCAAGATGATGGAACTGGCGCCACGCGACATCGTTTCCCGTTCGGAGATGACGGAAATCCTTGAAGGGCGCGGCTTCCCGGGAGCCGACGGGCTCGACTACATCCATCTTGATCTGACTCACCTGGGAGCTGACCGGATCAACAAGCGTCTGCCTTTAATACGCGAAGTATGCATGAAGTTTCTGGGGATCGATCCGATCACACAGCAGATTCCGATCCGGCCGGTGGCTCACTACTCCATGGGTGGCATCGAGGCTGATATCGACGGCCGGACCAAGGTTGAAAATATTTGGGCCGCGGGTGAGGTGGCATGCCATTCCATGCACGGCGCCAACCGACTGGGCTGCAACTCCACCGCGGAATGTCTGGTATGGGGTGGCATCACCGGAGGCGAGATCGCGAAGTATCTGCAGCCGGGTCCGGCGCTGAGCGCGGTGCCAGAAGAACAATTTCGCAAAGAGGAAGGGCGCATTTTCGATGGCCTATTGAAACAGAGGGGAACGGAGAACCCGGCGCAAATCCGCCGCGAACTTCGCGCCTTGATGGATAACCACGCGGGCGTTTATCGCACGGGCGAATCCATGAAGGAGGGACTAGGCAAGATTGCTCAGCTGAAAGAGCGCTTCCGGAACATCACGATTCAGGACAAGAGCCGCGTCTACAACACGAACCTTGTTCAGGCTCTGGAGACCGCGAACATGCTTGAACTGGCTGAGGTGCTGCTCTTCGCAGGCCTGGCGCGCGAGGAGTCCCGTGGAGGCCATGCCCGAACAGACTTCACCAAACGGGATGATGAGAAGTTCCTAGTCCACTCGATGGTTTATTTCACTGGTGGCCAGCCTAGGTTGGAGTACAAGCCAGTGACGATTACCAACTGGAAACCCGTGGAGCGGAAGTACTAGTAGTGTTCTCCAGTGTGAATCTTGGGAAAGAGGAAGATATGGCGGAAATCAAAAGATACGATAACCGGCTGGGAATATGGGGATGGCTCGGAGGTGGGCGCTGGGGCGTCGAGCGCTACTCTTATATCCTGCATCGCATCACTGGCCTGGGGATTCTTTTCTACTTTTTGCTGCACATCGTTGTCACAAGTCTACGCGCGAAAGGCATATACCTCTGGGCGGGACGGGGCTTCTTGCATCAACCCATTTTCGAGTTTGGGGAATACCTGGTGTTCGCGGCGTTCGCCTATCATGCCTGCAACGGTATCCGGCTTGTGCTCGTGGAGCTCGGGTTCGCGGTTGGCAAGCCTATCGAACCGGTTTATCCCTACAAGACATCGCTCAACGTCCAACGTCCTCTGCTGGTATGCATGATGATCCTGACCTTGGTCTTTCTGGCGGCTGGCGGTTATTCGGCTCTGACGAAATAGGAGGAGAGATGAACGGAACCAAATACTGGACCTGGCATATGGCAGCAGGTGTCGTAATCCTGTTCCTGCTTGGGTTGCACATGCTGATTATGCACTTGGGGGCAACGACTCATTGGTTTGCTCCCTACAACGGTGAATCGGTTTCTGTGCAGAACAGCCTCTTTCGCGACGGCACCCTATTTTTCACCGTCACGTATGTCCTCCTCCTCGGAGTGGCACTCTATCACGGTCTCTACGGTTTGCGTACCATGCTGTTCGAGCTGACGCTGAAGCCTGCAATTGAGAAAACCATCACTGTGGTCCTAGTGGTTGTGGGGCTGGGACTGTTTGGCCTGGGCACATGGGCCGCCGTGGCGGCGCATGGCATCGCGCTCGCAGGAGCAAGGGGGTAGCTATGCCAGAAACCAGCAAAGCCCTGCAACCGATCAATTTCCATATCACGCGATACAACCCCGAAACTGATAGTGCACCCTGCGTGAAGACCTACATTATTCCTGTGCGCGAAGGCATGACCGTCCTCGACGGCCTGCACTATATAAAGGACAACCTGGATTCCACGCTGGCCTGGCGCTACTCATGCCGGATGGGTATCTGCGGCTCGTGCGGCATGCTTCTGAACGGACGACCGGGCTTGGCCTGCAACACCCAGATCCTGCACATTGCTGATGCTAACCTCACCGTGGCGCCATTGCCAAATTTCGAGATCATCCGCGACCTGGTTCCCGATCTCTGGACGATGTTTGACAAACACCTTTCCGTGAAGCCCTACATCTTCCGCGCGGATGAAGCTGAAATCAATGACCCGGCGGGAGAGTTCTATCAGTCTCCTGAGCAACTGGAGAGCTATCTTCAATTCACTTATTGCATTAAGTGTGGTTGCTGCATGGCCGCGTGCCCCACGTTGGCTACGGACGTCCGCTATCTTGGCCCTATGCCTTTGACTGCAGCGCAGCGCTATAACGCGGATACGCGCGATGAGGGGCGACGGGAGCGCAACGCGTTGACGGGCGCCTCGACTGGTGCGCTCCGCTGCCATTATGCCGGAGAGTGCTCGCGCGCGTGCCCCAAGGGGGTGGATCCGGCTAGGGCGCTGCAGCTTCTCAAACGTCGTCTGGTGCTGGACTATCTCCATCTGGCGCGTCGGGCAACGCCGTGCAAGAAACTGCTAGGTCCAGGACAGGGCAAACTGCTGCCCGATATCGCTGCCGCACCAAAAAGGACTGTAGAACCTGGCGAGAAACCGCAGGCGGGCGTCGTCAGATAGCGGGACGATGGATCTTCGTTTCCACGTTGGAGCGGACACGAGCCGCCGTGCATCACTGCGCCTGCACGCCTGAAAGTGGCAGCAATAGAAGCGAGTTCAGCGGTTGAACGAGAAACCGCCCCGGAAGCTGGAGGATACTATGGAACTGAAACTGAAAGTTATCTCGAAAAGCGGTATCCCGCAGGCGATCACAAAAGCCGAAACGTACCGCTATCTTAACGAACCGGAGGAGACGGAGTCGATCTGCCGAGACGTCCTCGCCGTCGAGCCGGACAACCAAGTCGCGCTACGCCTGCTTGGACTTGCCATCGCTGACCAGTTTTGCGGTGGCTCCTCCGATCGCTGTTCGGAGGCGGAGAGCGTTTTCCAGAGCCTGAAGGATCCTTACGAGCGACTGTATTACAACGGCCTTCTCCACGAGCGGCGAGCCAAAGCTCAGCTGCGTGCTGGGCAGCCGGCGCGTGTGCTAGTGCCCCTGTTCGAGAATGCTATGGCCTGCTTCGAACAGGCCGCGAGCATTCGCCCCTCAGAAAACGACGACCCGATTCTGCGATGGAACCGATGCGTGCGACTGTTGCAGAGCTTGCCGAGCATGGAACTGGAAGCGCCTGGACTTGACATAGGTGATGGCGCCCCGGTTGCCTGACAATTCATTGTGTGGAAGGGGCACGGCCCTTTCCCCCGCGCCCCCCAAACCGCTCGCGACCCGTCGGTGTTATTTCCTATTTACCGCCGAATCGCTCAGAACCTCATTTGACGCTAAGCCGGTTTGTGGACAACTTCCGAGTCACTCCATGGTAACGGGCAAACCGGAAGTTAATGTCAACTGACAATAACAGGCGATAGCGCTCACCCCCAGTCACCTCACAGGCGCAGTTTTCGAGCGTAGCCTGCCCATATTGTTTTTCTTCGCCGTTGCAGTCGAATAGTAGTAGAATCCGAGCCGTAGATTATCTCTCTCGCCTCCCCGAAGAGCCACTCCCATAGGCGGGACGCACCACCCCCAGAGACGAGAGGGGGCCCACTCCTGTCACCGCAGCTCGTTCACCACGAGCTATTTCATGGAGGCGGACCATGAGACGCATCCACATTTTGCTGTTGACTCTTCTTCCTCTTCTTATAGCGGCTGAGTGGCTGCATGCCCAAAGGCCCCACTCCGCCAGCCAACGTAAACCGAATTATCCTAGACTTTTCCACGGAAGCCGGGCTCTCCGCCAGTCGCGCATCCTGTGCGCCGTGACCGGACAAATGCCAGGTTTCTTCGTCAGCGGCGTATACCACCGCCGACCTCAACCGCAACGGTAAAGGAGGAATCCACGATGGCACAAGACACACTCACCATTACTGACAATCGCACCAATCAAACCTATACGGTCCCGATCGAGAAAGAGACAGTCCGGGCCATGGACTTTCGGCAGATCAAGACCGGGCCGGAGGATTTCGGGCTCATGACGTATGACCCGGCTTTCATGAACACAGCGTCTTGCCAGAGCAACATCACCTTCATTGACGGCGAACGCGGCATCCTGCGTTATCGAGGCTACCCCATCGAAGTGCTCGCCGAGCATTGCACCTTCCTCGAGGTGGCCTACCTGGTGCTCTTCGGCGAGTTGCCAAATGAAACTGACCTGAAGGACTGGGTGAATGAGATCACGCACCACACCATGCTGCACGAGACCACCAAGAAGTTCATGGAGGGCTTCCGCTTTAACGCCCACCCCATGGCCATGCTGGTTAGTACAGTGGCAGCCCTGGCTACCGTCTATCCGGACGCCAGAGACATCCATGATCCCAGCAACCGCCTGCTGCAGATTAAGCGGCTAATTGGAAAGATACCTAGCATCGCCGCCATGTCTTACCGGCACAGTCTGGGTTTCCCCTATGTCTACCCGGACAACGATCTGAACTACACCGAGAATTTCATGAATATGCTGTGGAAGATGGTTGAGCCGAAGTATGTGGCCAACCCTGTCCTGGCGCGTGCGCTGGACGTTCTGTTCATCCTCCACGCCGACCACGAACAGAACTGCAGCGCTAACGCCATGCGCTCGGTGGGTAGCTCGCATGCGGATCCCTACCTGGCGACAGCCGCTGCCGCCGCAGCCCTGTCGGGACCCCTGCATGGCGGAGCCAACGAAGAAGTTCTCAAAATGCTCGACGAAATTGGGTCGAAAGACAAAGTGCCTGCTTATGTCAAGCAGGTGAAGGAAGGACACGGCAAGCTGATGGGCTTCGGGCATCGCATTACAAGAATTACGATCCCCGCGCCAAGATCATCAAGTGGACCGCCGAGCAGGTATTCCAGGTAACAGGGCGCAATCCCAAACTCGATATTGCGCTTGAGTTGGAACGGATTGCGCTGGAAGACGATTACTTCATCAAGCGTAAGTTGTATCCCAATGTCGACTTCTACTCCGGGATCATCTACCAGGCCATGGGCTTTAAGCCCGAAATGTTTACGGTGCTCTTCGCCATCCCACGCACAGTTGGCTGGCTGGCCCAGTGGCAGGAGATGCTCACGGATCCGGAGCAGAAGATCGCGCGCCCGCGGCAAGTGTACACAGGACACAAGGTCCGCGAGTTCGTCCCGATTGCACAGCGTGCTCCGGTCGTTGCCGCCGCGTAGCAAGTCCACCGGCTCATTGGATTGAGCACGCAGCCAAACGACGCCCCTGCCGATCCCTCGATTGGCGGGGGCGAATCGTTTTCAAGGCTCATCCTAGTGTGTGCCGCCCTGCACTCGACAAGAACCGCCCAGCCCTCACTAGGCCACCATGCTCTCGGTCATTACCCGAACCGCGGACGTGCCGCACTCGAAACCCTTCTTGAAGGCGCGTAGGTTCAGTTCGAGTAAGCTGGCTGGAACAGAGTCGGCAATCGCCTTGCGCAACGGCTCGGGCTCGAGCAGGCTGGTAACTGCGCCGAAGAACCCCACCATGACGATGTTTAGCACCAGCCGATTACCCAGTTCCTCGGCCCAGCGGGTTGCAGGAACGCTGAACAGGCGCATATCACGTTGCAACTCTGAGATCCTTACCAGATCTTGCTCGAGGATGAGCAGGCCCCCGCTCTTCAGCTCAGGAGCAAAGCGGGTGTAGGCCTCCTGCGACATGACTACCAAGACGTCGGGGCGAGTAACGTAGGGATAAAGAATCGGCCGGTCGGAGAGGATGACTTGGGCACTACACACGCCACCGCGCGCCTCCGGCCCGAAGCTCTGGGTCATGGTGGCGTAGCAGCCGTCAAAGATGCAGGCGGCTTTGCCGATCACTATGGCAGACAGAATCACGCCCTGTCCGCCAAATCCGGCAATGCGTATCTCGGTCAGCCGCATAACAACCATCCCGCCTCAACCACAACCGATTGGGGGGTTGCTGAAGCAACCGGATAATCAGAAGCTAGCTAGGGCCGCTGCGTTAGGGAGTGCTTTCCTGCCGTCTGTGCGACTGTCGGCGGTGCCGCAGGCGAGGTCCACGCGGCTACCCCTAGTAAGTTTACTCTTCGGCGCTGAAATTGCGGTGACACCTATCACGCTAGGCTGTGACAACAGGGGACACATGCACTAGAGCTCTTCCAGACGGTGTGATTCCAGGACCGGTTGCAGGCTGGCAGGGCGAGGGGCAGGGAGACTGTCCCTATGGCCCCCAGCTTTCACTCCCAACCGCAGCAATATAATCCCTCCAACAAAAACCTCAGTCTGGACGGGAAGTTAGCGCTATACTTCACACGGAGACCGCGACAAACCGTCGTCCTAATTGGGCAAAGCGTAGCAGACTGCATACGCCCTCTACCACAACGTCAGCCCGGCGGCTCTCTCGCAGTTTTCTCAGAACAACACTCCCGCAGCCATCGAGACGATTAAACCGAAGTCGACATTGACTGCGTTGATTTGTCGCCCAAAACTCAGGAGGTGGTCCATGAAAGCAGCATTCAACGGCACTCCGATCCCCAGTGATGGGGACAAGATCAATTACAAGGACGGTAGCTACATCGTGCCGGACCGCCCCATCATTCCGTTCATCGAAGGTGACGGGACGGGGCGCGACATCTGGAAGGCCTCCGTGCAGGTTTTCAACTGCGCGGTGCAGAAGGCTTACGCAGACAAACGCCGCATCGTCTGGTACGAACTCTTCGCTGGCGAAAAAGCCATGGCGACGTTTAATTCTTGGCTACCCGATGACACCATCGAGGCGATGAAAGAATTCCGCATCGGAATCAAGGGCCCCTTAACTACACCGGTGGGCGGCGGCATCCGGTCGCTCAATGTGGCGTTGCGTCAGATTCTCGACTTGTATGCCTGCGTCCGGCCAGTCAAGTGGTATGGCGCGCCCTCGCCAGTAAAGCACCCAGAGAAGATGGACATGGTGATCTTCCGCGAGAACACAGAAGACGTGTACGCGGGTGTCGAATGGCAACAGGGCACGGAAGAGGGGCAGAAGCTGATCGATTTCCTCAATAACGTGATGCTGTTTGGCACGAACAAAAAGAAGATTCGCGAGGACTCGGGCGTTGGTATCAAACCGATCTCCATCACCGCCACCAAGCGACTGGTGCGCAAGGCTATCAAGTTCGCGTTGGACAACAACCGGCGGGTGGTCACGCTGGTGCACAAGGGCAACATCCAGAAGTTCACAGAGGGCGCGTTCCGCAACTGGGGCTACGAACTAGCCACTGAGGAGTTCCGCCCACACGTGGTGACGGAACGGGAGAGCTCGATCCTCGACAACAAAGACAAGAACCCTGATCTGACTGTCGAGCAGAATGCCAACCTGATCGATCCCGGCCTGGGGTACGCCCCCTCCCAGTTCCGCGAGAACATTTGCAAGGAGGTCAAGACGTGTCTGGAGTCCATCTACTCCACGCACGGGAATGGCCAGTGGAAGAAGAAACTGATGGTCAACGATCGCATCGCGGACTCGGTCTTCCAGCAGGTACTGACACGCCCCGACGAGTATAGCGTTCTAGCCACTCCCAACTTGAACGGCGACTATATCAGCGACGCGTGCGCGGCACAGATTGGCGGGCTGGGGATTGCACCCAGTGCCAATATCGGTGATGGCTATGCCATGTTTGAGGCAACCCATGGCACGGCGCCGAAGTACACGGACCTCGACGTGACCAATCCCAGCTCGGTGATGCTCTCGGGAGCGATGATGTTGAGATTGCTCGGGTGGGCGGAAGCGGCACAGCTGATCGAAGACGGAATTCGCAGGACCATCGAGCAGAAGCTGGTCACGTATGACTTCCACCGGCTGATGGAAGGCGCGACCAAAGTAAAGACTAGCGAGTTCGGCCACTACGTGATCCAGAACATGGCCGTGACGTTACCAATGGCAGCCGACTGAGGCTGCTTGACGGAGAAAAAGGGACGAACGAATGTGAGCATCAAGTTCTGTCCGCAGCGGACGGATCGCTAGGTTAAGTTAGAAGATCGAGAAGTCTGGCGAGCACTTAAGAAAGAACATCATCGATGAGTAGAGGTCTGCGACGGGCCGCCAGCATCGGTCGCGCTGGTGTGACCGCTCAGTCCCCTGCTATATCGCAACGAGGGCCGCGTCCCTCAAGAAAAAAAACGAAGATAAGGAGGCATTGCCATGCACAACAAGGTGACTATCGTAGGTTCCGGCAACGTGGGCGCCACGACGGCGCACTGGATCGCATCCAAGGCACTCGCTGATATCGTACTAATTGACGTCGTCCAAGGCATTCCTGAAGGCAAGGGTCTTGACTTGCTCGAGGCAATGCCCATCGAGAAAAGAGACATCACCGTGCTGGGCACGGAGAACTACGCCGAGACGGCCAACTCCGACATCGTAATTATCACCGCAGGCGTACCCCGCAAGCCTGGCATGAGCCGCGATGACTTGCTCAACATCAACTACAAGATCATCCAGAACGTAGTTGGCAACGTGGTGCAGCACTCGCCTAACTGTATCCTGATCATCGTCACCAACCCGCTCGACGCCATGGCGCAGGCGGCATATAAGCTTAGCGGTTTCACGCGCAACCGGGTGATCGGCATGGCGGGCATACTCGACTCGGCCCGCTTCCGGACGTTCATTGCGCAGGAACTAAAGGTCAGTGTGGAGGACGTTACGGCGTTCGTCCTCGGCGGCCATGGCGACACCATGGTCCCCTTGCCGCGTTACTCCACCGTGGCCGGCATCCCCATCACCGAACTACTGGATGCAGCGACCATCGAGCGTCTGGTGAAACGCACCCGGGATGGTGGCATCGAGATTGTCAACTACTTGAAGACTGGCAGTGCTTACTATGCGCCGGCGGCGGCTGTGACCGAGATGGTCGAAGCCATTCTCGGAGACAAGAAAAAGATTCTCCCCTGCGCCGCTTACCTGGATGGTGAGTACGGGATCAGCGGACTATTCGTGGGCGTACCGTGCAAGCTGGGCGAGGGTGGAATCGAGCAGATTCTGCAGATCAAGCTGACGGCGGAGGAGCAGGCAGCGCTGGAGAAGAGTGCGAGCTCGGTCAAGGCATTGGTGACCGCGATCGCGGCGTAGCTTGTGCCAGCCCAGAGACCTGCCTTGGAGCGGATGAAGGCGCGGCCAAGGCAGGTCACCCAAGAAATGGCGAGAAATGTCCTGGGCTGTCGAATACAAAAGGAAGCTGCGGACACCGGAAGAGGCGCTGCGCCGGGTGCGGTCGGGAATGCGCGTGTATATCCAGGCGGGGTGCGCCGAACCGGAGACCCTGGTGGAGGCTCTAATCCGGCGTGCTCCCTTTGTTCACGACGTGGAAGTCATTCACATGATGACTTTGGGATGCGCCGACTACGTCGCGCCGGAAATGACGGAGCACTTCCGGCATAACGCCCTGTTCATCGGTCCCAACGTGCGCGCCGCGGTCAACGATGGACGAGCCGACTACACACCGGTGAACCTGAGCGAGATCGAGGATTTGTTCGAGAGCGGCAAGATACCGATTGATGTTGCTTTGGTTCAATTGTCGCCCCCCAATGCACACGGGTTTTGCAGCTTTGGGGTGAGCGTGGACACGAGCCTGACCGCAGTCAGGTTCGCCGGTTACGTGATCGCCCAAGTGAACGATCAAATGCCGGTCACTTACGGTGACAGCTTCGTCCATGTCAACCAGATTGACGCTTTCGTCGAGAATTCACGCCCACTATGCGAGTACCGCAAGTCAGAGATTACGGATGTCCAGCGGGAAGTGGCCCGTAATGTTGCTGGGCTGATCGAGGACGGCGCTGTGTTGCAGACGGGCATCGGCAGCATCCCTGATGCAGTCCTGCCATTGCTCATGGACCGCAAGGACCTGGCTGTCCATAGCGAACTGGTTACGGACAGCGTGGTTCCGCTGATCGAAGCGGGTGTGCTCAGCGGTGCGCGCAAGAACTTCAAGCCAGGCAAGATCATCCTTGGTTTTGTGCTGGGTACCAAGCGCCTTTTCGACTTCGTGGAAGACAACCCGATGTTCGAATTTCATCCCACGGCCTATGTCAACGATCCTGACCGGATTTCCCGCAATAACAATATGGTAGCCATCAATTCGGCCCTGCAAATCGACTTGACCGGCCAAGTGTGCTCGGACTCGATCGGCACTTATTTCTACAGCGGGATCGGCGGACAGGTGGACTTTCTGACGGGCGCATCGGGCTCCAGGGGAGGCAAGCCGATCATCGCGCTTCCGTCTACGGCCGAGGATACAACGATATCGCGGATCACGCCAATTCTTAACCCTGGGGCGGGAGTGGTGATTCCGCGCGCTTCCGTCCATTATGTTGTGACCGAGTACGGAGTAGCCAATCTCCATGGAAAATCTATGCGGCAGCGGGCGAAGGCATTGATTGGGATCGCGCATCCGAAGTTCCGCAAACAGCTCTACGACTATTGCGAGAAAACCAAGTGGCTGCAGCCTCTGCCGGCGCCGTCTTTCGCAGCGGATCTCCGAGGTAGGCCACAATCTGAGGTGGCGTAAAAGAGGGCAACCGAGCAGTCATTCTGATCGTCGAAGATCGCCGACGGCAGCGCCGTATCCCTTCTCCCTTCCCGCGCACGTTAACTCTTCAGTGCGCTGAATTGACTCGGCATGGGGGAGGGAGCATCTTGCCGTCGCCATACACTACCCCCAGCTTTCATTGACGGGTAGGATGTGGCGACGGGAAAAACGGCTCCACCCCCCACTGGGTTGGAATTGGGGCCGGGGTGCGCGCGCGAGCGGGGCTTCGGGCGGGCGTTCGTGCTTGAGTGCATTGGCGCCTTCCTAGGGCCTGCGCTGCCGATTGTTGACTTAACATCTCAATTACACACAACCCGGTTGGGAGGGTTTCGGCTGGCGTCGAGCGATCTCCAAGTGGTCAGCAACCTACTGGTTTCCGGCCATCGTAAAATCCGCTTACTGGGCCTTTGCAGGCCCAGTAAAATCGCGGGTCCCAGCGGGGCTGTTTTCAGGGGTTTTCGGCCACTCGTTTTCCGCCAGAACCCGGCACACGGTGGCGCGGGAGATGCGCTGGGTCCTGGCGATTTGGCAAAGGCTTTGACCCTGGGCACGGTCGTGCATGATGGCGGCCCGGTCGACTTGCACCGGCGGACGACCGATGTGCCGGCCTTCCAGTTTCGCGCGGCGTAAGCCGGCGCGCACTCGTTCAACGATCAGAGATCGTTCCAACTCGGCGATGGTGCTGATGATGATCACCACAGCGCGGCCGAGCGCGCCGCCGGTGTCCAGGTTCTCACGGAAGCTGACGAACTCGATGTTCAGCCGGTGCAGTTCGTCCAGGACCTCCAGGAAGTGCCGCGTGGAACGAGCCAGTCGGTCGCAGGCCCACACCAGTACAACGTCGAAACGGCCGCGGCGCGCATCGGCCATCAGCTCATCCAACCCGGGCCGCCTGGCCCGGGTTCCACTGATGCCGTGATCGGAGTACTCTTTGACGATCTGCAGGCCGCGCTGCTGGGCGAGCGTGCGCAGATCGTAAATCTGGTTCTGCGTGGTCTGATCGAAGGTTGAGACGCGGCTGTAAATCGCAGCTGATCTCATGGCTCGCAGACCTCCGGGCAGCCTTGCTCGAGGATCTTCATCTGGCGGGAAACCGATTCCAAAACCTGCCAGTCGGGGATGGGCAGTTCAAGTTCGACACGCCAGAGCGCCTGGAGGCCGGCATACATCTGCCGGCCTGCACGCAAAAGCTGGCGCGCGTTCATGCGGGTGTAATCGCGGTGACGCATTGTACCCTGCAACTCGAGACCGCCAAAGCCTTCCGGCTGTTTGCCTACTTTCTTTTTCATTGCACCTCCCGTGCTGTCAGTGCCGCGGTCAGCTCGGGGTAGCGGCAACGCAAAGCGAGCAGGCAGAGTTCGGCGGGAGGAACCTGGAGCGCCTCGGCCAAGCGGGGAACACGTTCGAGAGCCAGCCGGCGCTGGCCGGCCTCGATCAAGGTGACAGACATTTCGGTCAGGCCGCACGCTTGGGCGATCTCGGCTTGAGTCATTGCCAGAGCCTCGCGGCGCTGGCGCAGAAAGCGGGAAAAGTCGCTCTTCATTTATTAATGCCTCCTTGGGGGCGTGGAAAAAGGGTCGGCGCCCGCGAGATGATGACGTATCTAAGATATATTATCTCCTACCTGCCCAGAAGGTCAAAATGGACCCGAAAACCCCTTCTACAACTTCGGCGGACAAGGTTGGGGCCAAGGTCAAACCGGTCAGTACACCAACGGGTCGCTCACCGGCGGTCAGACCTCCACTCCCGAAGGCCTCCCGCAACAGCAGAACTCCGCGGCCGTGCTGCCGGGCTATCTGGGACTCCCCTTCCAGATCGTCGTCAGCCCCTTCGCCAAGTTTGATCCGCTCACCCGGCAGACTGACATCCTGATGTTCAACTCGCGCAACCTGGGCGCTCTCGTGGTCAAGGAAGATCCCCACGTGCAGAACTGGGAAGACGCGCGCTACGGCATCCAGGAGATGTTCATCGAAGAGTCTTACGGCTTGGCGATGGCCGCTTCTTCCCCCTTTTTGCGGTCGCAGTCAGCATCTATACCGTAGGGTCCCGCCCCTGCCGGGCCTCTTGCCACCATCCAAAAGCAGTTCCGCTTCAGCTCACCGGCGACGATTAACTGCATGTCCCGAGAATGACTTACGACGCGCCCCGCCTGGCACACATCGATCCCATGCCGGCCGCAGCCTTCAGGCGGGGCGCAGGACTCGCAAATCGCTCGCAGTGACGGGATTTATGGCGCTGGTGGAAGACGGAGAACCTGCTTGAAGAACGAGAAACTAGGGTTTGTTTTGCCAGTTGGGATGGAGAGCGATGTGGAGGGGAGGAGAGATTAATACAGAAAGTTCTACAAAGATGCGGGTAGGGGGGGGCTTTGCTCTGCCCCGCCCCGATTGTCTCCTGGCTCTGCCGTCCTGGGTCCCCTTCTCCTTCAAGTTAGCTTTGGACCGCCCTGCTGGCTGTGGTATACGGAAGCTAGGAGGACACAAGGCGTGCCCCCGCCACTCTTAAAGCAGTCTCATCGCAACTCTTGGTCATTCACTCCCAACCACCCGTTCCAGGGAATACCCCGCCTATCACCGCCTTTCCTTATGCAGGGCTCGGCGAGACTTTGACTGGCCCACCGTGTCGAGTACACCACATTTCAGAAAAGGCCGGAATTATGTACCGCCCCGCGGCTATCTCGCAGTTTCCTTGCGAATTTCTGGCCTATCCGGCCCAGTTTCCACAAGTAGATTAAAGAAGTTCGATTGGCCAGGTACGACCTTCTGCAAAACCTGATACTAGTCAGGGCTGAGGAGGCAGTCTACCCTCCCGGAGAAAATGCATGTCCTCACTCCCAACCCTTCAAGCCACACCAGCTCGGTTTCGGAAAAAGGAATTTGACAGGCTCTTCTCCGGTCTCAAGGAAATCATCTGCCATCGGTCTGGCTATGTCGTCTCTGGGCACACCAAGAATGAAAATTACTGGCGCGTCCTTCCCCATCGTTATCCGGCCGGTGCCTGCTTCGATCAAGAGTTGATGGACCGAATTGCAGAATTATGGTCCCTCCTTTACCCCCTGGCCCAAGACAAGAAGTGTCAGAGCCGACGGCTTAACCTGGACGAACTTCAAATCCGAACGTTGGCGCTAGGCTTACGGATGGCTCGCCACCAGGCGTCACACCGAGCTCCCGGGCAGCCGGTCCCCGTTCGGCTCAGAGCCTTTCCGAGACTCCTTCGAAAGCTCGGCCTGCTTCAAAGACGAGCCGGTCGCGCCTGGGCGCGTGCCGAATCCGCCCAGTTCTGCGCGCAGTATCACGCCCGCTGGAAAAAGTTCGAGCTCTGGATTCGGACGGAGTTCGGGTGTCTGTGCCAACAGCCGCCGATTATCCAGACGCGGCGCCGCTTGTATGTTACCCGAGGTATTGAGGTCGCCGAAGAGGCTTTGCGTGAAGCGGAAGTCTTGGCGCCTGATGAAGCCCAACTGCGAAGGTTTGTTCGCCTTGCGTATCGTGAAATCCGACGTGGACGACAGCCGTTTTCGATCGCGGATATCCTGCGCGGTCAAGAACCAGCACGTTTTTTCCTCAGCTATTTTATCCGCGAACGCCTGCGGAGGAATGGCGAACTTAAATCTGTTTCTTCTATCTAAGAAAGGTACCTTCATCATGAAATCGACTACCAAGACTCGGAAAGCGCTGAGCAACCCTGTTGTGCGCAAGAAACTGGAATTCCTCAAGGCCCACTGGGAAAGTCTTTCCAAGGCCGAGAAGGACAGGTACATCGACGAACTGAGGGCGCTTGGCTGCCCCAACACCAAAATCGCAGACGCGCTGGCCCTGAAGGAATCGGCGATCCGGTACTATGGGGGCGCTGCGACCAGTAAGAAGGCAAGCGTTATCCCATCCAGTAATTGGGGTAACGTGCTCGACAAGATCTTCCAGATGGACAACGAGCCGGTGCGGAAGGCGCCGGATCCTCCGGTCCTCAGCCGGCGGGAACAGGTCAAAAAAGCGGTCATTGATTTCGTGCGCGACCATGCTGGCCCAGGCTCCTTCCAGCTCCAGACGCTCGATCTTGCCACTCAGCGGTGTGACGAGTTGGAATACTCCCGGAATTTTCCGCCTCCCGTACCGCCGGACGTCTCTCCCAAGGCAGTTTTCGCGGAATACAACCCGAAGGACCTAGAAATGAACCCGGGAGCGCCGGTTGAGTTCTTGGCCATCACCGTGCTCCGCCTTATGCCCCAAGGATACGAACGCGATCCGCTGCTTCGTGAGGTTGAGGCCGAATACCGGTCGAACAGGTTGCGAAACTGATTCCTGATGGCTACGCGGCGCGCCGGCGATTGTATGATGTCGACTGGGACTATCATCCATGGCCAAGAAAAAGCCGGAGACGTCGCTGCTCGATATTTTCATCCTCCTCCTGGTGCGCAGCGGAATTAAGACGTTGTACCGGCTGAAACAGGAGGCGGGAGTTTCAATCGGGGCCGCCTCGCCCTCCCTTCGTCGACTGGAGAAGCGGACATTCATCTATCTCCCCCGGAAAGGCCATCGAGGAAAAGAGATCGTTGGCAAACGAGGGCAACGAGAATACCAGGTCAATCTTTTCGGACAAGATTTCCTCCAATCGGACTGGCTCGCGCCGTTCGAGGCCAGTTTGCCCACCGACACGGAATCCGTCGCCCGCCTCGTTGCTATCGCTGAAGCAAAACATAGGCCGGATGTGGCGATGAAAACGTTGCGTAACGCCATTGGTGTACGTCGCAAACGTGCACGTCGGATGGCTTCGCTAGCCGGAGCTTCGAGCATAGCCGCAAGGTACCGCGCAATACTTCAGGCTTGCGATACCGCCCGGCTGAAAGCCGAGGCCGCCGCTCTAAAAAAAGTACTGGCTAACCTCAAATAGGCTTGGAAAGACTTGTCCGTCTGTACCACAATCCCACCAACAGCTTTCCGACCACGTCTGGGTCCTCCGAACCGAACACACCTTGGAACCCAGCAAAAAGCCCAACCCCGCTCAAGGGGGTTTTGACGGACGCGGACTCCATGCAATGCTACTTGTAGCAGGAAATTTTCTTGACTGAGCAACTCCAGATATCGGGTTCAGCAGCTGTGATGGCTGGGGGCGTCTTATTGTCTGCTAGACAACCGACCCCCATGCCGGATGCCGAGTTCCGGTCCATGGTTGCGGGTCTGCAAACGCTTCCGTTGCATTTTCCCGCCACCGATATTAATGTCATTGCCGCGACACCAGTGAGGCGGAGAGGAAAGGCAATGTCTCGCCGAACTGGACAGGATGGTTACGTTGAACGTAGTGGAAAGTTCTGGGTCGTACGGTGGTGGCAGGATGTACCGGGACAAGAGAAAAGGAGGCACATGCGGGCAAAAATCTGCCCGATCTCGGGTCCCGGGAAGCTGTCTGAGTCCGAACGTGCACGCCGCGCCCGCGAAATCATAACGGAAAGCGGTGCTGACACGGTCGAGTATTTCAACAAGGTGGTGCAACAGAAAGTCGCTTGGACATTTCGCGAGCAGGCCGCATGCTGGCTCGAATCCGCACGAAAGCGAAAGCGAAAGCCTGTTGCTCTGAGCACGATCGAAGACTGGGAGCGGGTTTTGAAGAACTGGTTGAATCCCAACGTTGGCGATTTGCCTCTCTCCGAAATCAACAACGGGGCGATGAAGAAGCTCGTCGCGGTTATGTCCAAGGCGGGCTTGTCAGCCAAGACCATCGAAACATACAGCGGAGTTGCAAAGATGGTCGTCGCCTCGGCAGTGAACTCAGAGGGAGAACAACTCTAAGCCGCACGCTTTACGAAGGGCATTTCGATGAGCCCAAAACCCGTTCCAGCAACCGTACCGTTCCGCTCAGTGCAAAGGGAGTGGAGATCCTATCGGGTCTGCGACCCCAAGCCGTCGATCTGGACGCGCTTGTGTTCCGCACGAAGAAAGGGACTCCGCTCAGTCGCCGCAATCTGACGAATCGTCAGCTCGTTCCCGTATGCGAAGAGCTGAAGATTCCGAAAATTGGTTGGCATTCTTTGCGCCACTCGAACGCGACATTGCTGGACGCAGTCGGAACGCCGCTCGGCACGGTGCAATCACTCCTCGGACACGCTTCACCGGAGATCACCCGAGGGATTTATTTGCATTCGTTGCCAGCAGGGGCAAAGGAAGCGGTGCAAAGGGTGGAAGATTTACTAACTGGACCCAAACGGACCCAAATTGAGGAAATCCGAAATTTGGGATCGACGCTAATTCAATGAGCTTGCTTGGGATAATTGGTCGGGGAGAGAGGATTTGAAC
>Ga0074046_10001260_pt1 | contig 23288 bp, 23 predicted proteins | sample BogForMeECP23OM3_FD_94441 | JGI IMG/M metagenome (GOLD analysis project Ga0074046, IMG submission 94441) | Bog forest soil microbial communities from Calvert Island, British Columbia, Canada - Bog Forest MetaG ECP23OM3 | ecosystem: Environmental > Terrestrial > Soil > Wetlands ...
CGGCGTCGCTGCATCAGGCTTTCGCCCATTGTGCAAGATTCCCCACTGCTGCCTCCCGTAGGAGTCTGGACCGTGTCTCAGTTCCAGTGTGGCTGATCATCCTCTCAGACCAGCTACCGATCATTGCCTTGGTGAGCCGTTACCTCACCAACTAGCTAATCGGGCGCGGGCTCCTCCTCCGACGCATTACTGCTTTGAATCCTCAGACCAGAGTCCAAGGAATGTTATGCGGTATTAGCCCCGCTTTCGCGGGGTTATTCCCCATCGGAGGGCAGATTGCCCACGTGTTACGCACCCGTGCGCCGTGCGCCCATCCCCTGTATTGCTACAGGAAACTGCGCACGCGACTTGCATGTGTTAAGCACGCCGCCAGCGTTCGTTCTGAGCCAGGATCAAACTCTCGTTTGAAGCCTGTCGCTTGGCGCTCGCCCACTAGGGGCAATAAAATAGCCCGGGTTTGACCCCGAGCCAGCCTGCCAAGCAAAATTGTTAGTCGCTCAAATTAACTCAAATTAACCCATCCGGTCCTCTGCTACTTGCGTAGCCTAGGCTCGAACCCGAATGGGGTCGAACAGATTCTGGCACATCGTATCGGTTGTCAAAGAGCGTTTGTTCTGCCTCCCTGTCCTGCAGAGTGGCTACCAACGAACCTTCTAAGACTACCAGAGTCACCGTAGTTGTCAACATGCATTCACACCCTATTTTTGTTTTCCACATTTTTCAACAGCCTGGGTTTGTGGTGGTGGGAAGAGGCGGAGTTGCCTGTTCCTCTTCGGAGGTGGTGGCCGAGTTGTAGGGATTATAGATGGGGAGGCCGCGTTCCTCGGATTCGGCAAGGAGCTTCTGAAGCTGAAGATCGACGCGCTGGGAGTTGAGCAAGGTCTGGGCGACGTAAGTGAGTGTCGCGGCCTTGCGTTCGGAAATATAGCCGGTGGCAGCCCAGAAAAAGATGGTGTAGAGAACATTGCTGACACCTTCGGGGGTGTCGAAGTTCTGCGCCATTTTCTCTAGCAGTTCTCTGAAAACCTCGGTGCTGTTCTCCGGAAGATGGTACTTGCAGTGGGGCTCCGTGAGGGAAGCGGCAAGATAGCGGCAGGGGCGACCGTTGCGAGAGACGTGAGGGCAGCGCTGGCGTTGCGGCGGGGTGGGAGTCAGAGACTCCTTTGGATCCGAGGCGGAAGACGAGATTAGCGAAGACATTTTATAGCTCCTTTGAAAAGGCAGTGGCGAGTGATGAGTGGCGAGTGGCGAGACAACAGCCACCCCCCTCCCCCCAGCTGTATTGCAGTACGGAAGCGGAAGTGTTGATGGGAAAGGGGATGAGGAGAAGGAGTGTACGGTGCGTACGGCAGAATACGGAAAGTTGCAACAAAGTGCCGACAAAACGGGATGGTAGAGGGAAAGCGGCGAGGGAGTTACGGCAAGGCTGGCGGTGGAGCATGGAGGTCAAGACACACCTTTTCTCACCTCCACTACAGATACTATACAGTATCATAATTGTAATGGCAACAAAATTCGGGATGAAAGAGGGTTTGACAAATCGCGGCCGAGAGCCTGGATTTCGAATGGGCTTGGGATATAAAGCAGGAGGTAATCGTTTTTTGAGGGTGGGTCTTGGGTTTGCCTTTCTCTTGCCGAGTGCCGCGCCTACGGGCGCTCCCATCTTCGGGGTATCGTTTCCCAGCCCTTGCGGGCTGGGCTAGTTTGTCTCGCGCCTACGGCGCTTTCTTATCCACCCGCAAGCTAGCGAGTGGGCGGGTGGCTCAGTCCTCTCCTCTTTCATGCATAATCGATGAGAGTACTTCATCACTCCTCACCGCCGATCACAAAAACGCGGAGGGTGCCCCATCCTCGTTTTTTGAGGGTGGGTCTTGGGTTTGCCTTTCTCTTGCCGAGTGCCGCGCCTACAGCGCTCCCATCTTCGGGGTTCGTTCCCCAGCCCTTACGGGCTGGGCGAATTTGTGTCGCGCTTACTGCGCTTTCTTTTCCAGGCAAGCTGGCGGGTAGCCGCACCCTCACAGCGCTAGAGCGATTTTGGGTGGTCCACTCTTTCTCGCCTTTAATGAGAAAGGGTGAGGTGGTTGGCACACACGGGAAAAGCACCGGAGGTGCGACCACATATTAGCCCAGCGCGTAAGCGCTGGGTAATATATTATATAGATAAACAAGCGCCAGAGGCGCGGCACAATGTCGCATAGTTACGCACAGAACCTCGTTCACCTTGTATTCAGCACCAAAGATCGAGCTAAATCGATCACGCCGCCCCTTCGGCCGAAGCTACACGCCTACATTGTCGGTATCTGCAACAACGACGGGATTATCGTTCATGCTATTGGTGGAGCTCAGGACCACATCCATTGCCTGCTGCAAATCCCGCCAACACACTCCGTGGCAAAAACCGTCCTCACGATCAAGGCAAATTCCTCCAGGTGGCTGCGCCAAACATCACGCGATTTCGCATGGCAGCAAGGATATGCAGCATTCAGCGTCAGCGCTTCCATGATTCTCACGGTGAGTCGTTACATCCAAAATCAGGAAGCCCATCATCATAAAATGACATTTCAGGAGGAGTTTCTGGCGCTCTTGCGGAGACACAGGGTGGAGTACGATCCAAAATTCGTCCTCGGATGAGTGCCGCGCCTACGGCGCTCCCGTCTTCGGGGGCTCGTTTTCCCAGCCCTTACGGGCTGGGCTAATTTGTGTCGCGCCTACTGCGCTTCCTTGTCCAGGCAAGCTGGCGGTGGCACACAGACACCTTTCTGACGACGGCCGGGGATCCGAACAAAGATTGGAAGAAGCGGCAGGTGGCCGACACATTTAATTGCGGAGACGGATTTGCCGGGTGCCGCGCCTACGGCGCTCCCATCTTCGGGGGTTCGTTTTCCCAGCCCTTACGGGCTGGGCTAATTTGTGTCGCGCCTACGGTGCTTTGCTGACTCAAGGCGCGAGACGCAACCTGGCGGGTAACCCAGCGTGCTCCTCTTTCCAAGAGAAAGGCAAACCCAAGACCCACCCTCAAAAAACGAGGGTGGGGCACCCTTCGCGTTTTTGGGATTGAAGGCTATCGATCAGGCATGGCTTCTCTGACTCAAGGCGTGGGACATATCCCGCAGCGTCGCCTAAGCAGAACAGAAACTTTTATACGCTGCCGTCGTATACCTCCTGTCGTCCAACTCGTCCATGGAGTGAGCCATGAACATCAGGAATGCACCCTGACGCCAGCATTTTCCTCTCCTAACGGCCTTGCCGGCGCTTGCGGCGCGAGTGCCACAGCTCGACGCCAACCGCCTTCAGGAAGTCGCGCCCCCAAATGCCAATCAGCAGGGCCACTCCGAAAAGGAGCACGGCGTCCAGGCTGATCAGATCTCGGCGGGTCCAATAGATGCCTTCCTCGACGTTCAGCCACAATGCAAACTCGTCGAGCGTGAGCGCAGCGGCCACCCCGTAGAGCAAAGACACCAGGCGGCTTGCCAGCAGCGACGACGAACGGTCTCCCGTACCCACCTCGATCAACCAACAAAACCCCACCGCCAGCAACAGCAAAATTCCCCACACCAGGTGATGGATATGCGTTTTGCCGATATACACATAATGAAAAGGGCCGGTGTTACGGTACGCGGCGTAAGCCATCGAGCGTGCCACCGCAAACGTGGTAAAGAATCCGATCGCCGCCAGCAGCATCCGCCGCCTCGGCCGATCGCGCACATGCCTGTGAAACAGTTCGCCGACAATCGTATAGCGAAGCAGCAGGAGGACCACGGCTACGGTCAGAAGAACCGACACATCGAGCGGCCAGTTCCTGGCCAGCATTGCACTTTCTCCTTGCTATTCGACCAAAATTCGATCGGCCTAAAGACTACCGGTATGCTCGACGCGCCACTCAAAAAGCACGAACTCTGCCAACTTGGCAAAGTCCCGCGCGTTCGTGGTGATCACGGAAATTCCCAGCCGCCCGGCGCTTGTGGCAATCAACGTGTCGTTCGTCAATCGCCCTCGTCCGGTCTGCTCGTAGTCATACTTCGCGGCCAAACGCGCCAGCGCCTTCCCCGTCTGCGCCCGTCACTCCGGTTCGGGACGAGCACCCTCTTCACCCGGTCGAAATCGTTCTCCAACCGCTCCACGATATTCCGGCCCTTCGCGCCCGCTCCGGCGTACAGTTCCTTCAGCACCACCGCACTCAACCACACCGGCGCGCCCTCGGCCATCTCTCTGAGCCGCAGCGGGGCATCTTTTTTGCTCCGCAGCACCGCAATGTAAATCGAAGTATCGAACAGGACCGGCTGCATCTACGGCTCCAGTTTGCCGTACACATCCTTGACAACGATACCGCTCGTCGCGAACCGCTCATTGGCTTCTGCCGCAAGCCGGTTCCTGCGGTGCTCGGAAAGCACCAGATCCAAAGCCCGCTCGATGGTTTCGGTTTCCGTTCGGACGCGCAACGCTTTCTGCGCCCGTCTAATTTTCACGGGGTCCAATCGGAAATGCTTGTGGGTTCGCGCGCCGTTTGCCATTGTGACTCTCCTTTGGCAAGTATAACCCATGGATGTGCACGAAGACGGTGTTTGTGTACATCACATGGGGCCGCTCGTAGGGGCACAGCAAAAACCGACCTACGATAAAGGCTTTACCACAGAGGACACAGAGGGACCGCAGAGGTCGCGGAGAGGCGAGGCAAGACGCAGGGTGAGATCCTTCCTGCGGATAGCGCGCTCAGCCCTGCAAGCTTCAGATGGTTTTTACGGGTTGCCCGTTGGACTGCATTCCGCCCAACAGACTCATGGCACGGTCCTGGACCGGCTTTGGCAGCCGCGCGTAGTCCAGCCCTTCGGAGAGGTCTTGTCCACCAGTGATGATGTAGCCGGTGAAGTCGCGGATGGCCTGGCGTTCCACGGCGTCCGAACCATCCTTGGCGATGAGGAAGAAGCTCAAACCCGAAATCGGATAGGCGTCCTTGGCCGAGGCGGGTGGATCCACAATCGACGCGCGCAGATCGTTCGACAATTCCTGGTCAAAAGCCTGCACTGCGGCCGTGGTGCTGGCTGCACTCGGCGCCACAAAACTTCCAGCGCGATTCTGAATCGAAGCCACCGGCAGGTGCTTTTCAGCTGCATAGTTCAATTCCGCATAGCCGATGGTGCCAGGGTTCTGCTGCACAAAATCGAGAACGCCCGTGCTGCCCTGTTCGGCAATGCCTACGGGCCATTTCACCGCAAGGCCACTTCCCACCCGCTTGGACCAATCGGGGCTCACTTTCGTCAGATAGGATGTGAAGATGCTTGTCGTTCCGCTGCCTTCCGAACGATGAACAACAATGATGGCAGCGTGCGGCAGGGCGACACCGGGATTGTCTCTGGCAATCGCCGGATCCTGCCAACTGATGATGTTTCCAAGGAAAATACCTGCCAAAGTCGAAGCACTGAGGCGCAGCGGGCTTTTCACCTCCGGCAGGTTATAAACGGCGCAGACGGCCCCGGCGGTGACAGGGACCTGAATGAGCGGGAACGTCTCCTTGAGTTGCTCATCGTTCAACGGCATATCGCTGGCGGCGATTTCCAGGGTGCTCTGTTTGAGGGCGTCAATGCCCGCGCCACTGCCGATGGGACGGTAGTTGATTAGCGTGCCCGGATGAGCTTGCTGATAGGTGGCGATCCACTTCGTCATGATGGGATTGACGAAGGTGCTGCCGGCGGCGCCAATCGCCGTCTTCAGCGAGGCAGAAACCGCGAAATCTTTTTCCTTCGTGGTCTCTTCCCCTTTGTAATTGCATCCCATCAAGGCAGCAGCTAGCACGGCAAATGCAAGAATCGAGCGACGGCGATTGAACATGACAAAGCCTCCGAGGGGCGTTTTAAGGGCTGATAAGGAAGGCTTATGCTACTGCAACGGACAACCACGAATATTAAGCTTGTGTTACAGCCAGGTAGCGGTCCGTTGAACGAGCGGCCCGAGAGTCCATTCAAGACAGACTCGGAAAAGAAGAGGCGGTTGGCTCGCGTTTTGGCTCGAGGATTTTTCTTGGCGACATGCCGGGCCAAACGGAGTTATCCTAGGCTGTCATTGCAGCATCTTATTTCCTGTGCCACGATTACACCGTCTTCCCGGCTTCGTTTCCGCCAGCGAGTCCGGCCATGACCTGGGCCGGTGACATGCGCAAAGCACTCCATCTCTATCTGATCAAGCCTTCGCAGTATGACGATGACGGATATGTCGTCCGCCATTGGCGCGGGGTGCTGCCGAGCAACACGCTCGCATGCCTCGCGGGACTGACCGAAGATGTTGTTCGCCAGAACCGTTTGGGCGATGCCTGGAACGTCAAAGTTCACCTCTTCGATGAAACCGTCGACAAGATACCCGTGAAACGCATCTGTCGTTCGCAACATTGGGGTCTTGCCAAGACCATCGTCTGCCTCGTGGGTGTGCAGACCAACCAATTCCCGCGCGCTTGCGATCTTGCCCACACGTTTCGCAAGGCTGGCCTCACGGTGTTGCTTGGCGGCTTCCACGTCAGCGGGTACCTGGCTCTCCTTCCGGACATTCCCGCAGATATTCAGCAACTCATGGACGCAGGTGTCAGCGTCGTGAAGGGCGAGGTCGAAGAAACCTGGGGTGACCTGCTGCTCGACGCCGTTAACAATCGTCTGAAGCCCATGTATGACTTCCTGAACGCCAAGCCGGATCTATATACCAAGCCCATCCCCGCTATTCGCAAGAAGTACCTTCGCAAATTCGCCGCTTCCAACTTCGGCACTTTGGATTGCGGCCGGGGCTGCCCGTTTGAGTGCACCTTCTGCACCATCATCAACGTGCAGGGGCGCAAGATGCGTTTCCGTTCCGCCGACCACATCGCACAGGCCATCCGGCGCAATTACCACGAGAACGGCATCACTTTCTATTTCTTCACGGACGACAATTTCGCCCGCAACAAAAACTGGGAAGCCATCTTCGACGTGCTCATCAAGCTCCGCAATGAAGAGAAAATCCCGGTGGAGTTCATGATGCAGGTTGATGTTCTTTCCTGGAAAATCAAGAACTTCGTGGCCAAAGCCCGGCAGGCGGGCTGCATCAACGTGTTCATCGGAATGGAAAGCGTGGATCCCGGCAATCTGGCCGCTGCGGGCAAGAAGCAAAATCAGGTAAATGAATACCGCCAGCTCATTCAGGCTTACCGCGACTCGGACATTTCCTCTCACGTGGGCTATATCATCGGCTTTCCCTTTGACACCGTCGATTCCATCCGCCGCGACCTGAAATTCCTGATGAACGAAGTCCGCCCCGACCACGCTTCGTTCTTCATTCTCATGCCGCTTCCCGGCTCCATGGATCATCTGCAGATGCTGCGGCGCGGAGAGTGGATGCACCCGGATTTCAATCTCTACGACTCGCAGCATGAGGTCACGCGTCATCCGTATTTGAAGGACGGCTCGTGGATGGAAACGTATTTCGAGGCTTGGCGCACTTTTTACAGCCTGGACAATATGAAGGCGATCTTGCAGCGCGGCTCGCGTGCCAACTACTGGAACAATTTCTTACGGTTCCTGTGGTACAAAAATTCCATTCAGACCGAAGGTCGGCATCCGATGATGTCCGGCTATTTCCGTCTGAAAGGACGCACCGCGCGCCGGCCGGGCGTTCCGGTTCTTTCTCGCTGGAACTATTACACCTCGCGCATCACGGAAGTCCGCGATCATCTCCGCGGTATGCTGCGGGTCCTGGCGGAAATGGAAGAACTTTGGCTGCAGACCCGGCATCCGTCTGCCGCCGAGCAACGTGTGGCCGAAGAGTACGCCAAGCTCCGGGAAAAGTACGATCAGTTCAAGCTTGCCGATCTGCAAGCGGCGTATGTGCGGGCGAAGGAGCATTTCCCTTCTCTACATGTCCCATCGAAGGTCCAGCTGTTCTGGGCCAAGTGGAACCCACTCATTTTCAATAACAGTGTCTACACTCGCGCCGATCTGCATGCCTTCTGGACTCACGTCAGCGAACGCTGGCGCGATCAGCACTGGTTCCGCATTCCCGTGCACAAAGTGCCACTCAACCTGTTGCGCGACGTGCAACTTTCATTACTTTTCCTGTTCCACATGTCACGCGAACTATAGAGCAGGCAATTTGGTCTGAGGCGCGACCTGTGTCTGTTATGACCGCGCTCGACCTGTCTCTGCAACATTGTTACGATAGCCGCAGAAAACCATGCCCAAGAACGCGGTCCCTAGTGCTGCCAAGGCGGATAACTCCGCGATTCACGAATACACGGACCTTGCTATGCGGCTCTTCCGTCATCTGCGGGGAAACCGCTGGGCATCGCCAGGCCAACGCGTCGGCGTGGCCGTTTCCGGCGGTGCCGATTCCATTGCCCTTCTCCTTCTTTTTCTCGAATTGCGGGAAAGACTGGGTGTCGTGTTATCTGTCGTGCATTTCAATCACAAATTACGCGGGCGCGCCTCCGAAACCGATGAAAAATTCGTGTCCAATCTCGCCGCGCGCCACGCACTACCCTTTCTTATCGCTCAGGAAGACATCTCTTCCAAATCCCGGCGTGAGCACGCCAACCTAGAAGACGCGGCGCGACGCGCGCGTTACGTGTTCTTCGAACGTCTCGTAACCGAAGGCCAACTCGACAAAATCGCGGTCGCGCATACGGCCGATGATCAAGCTGAAACTGTCCTCGCGCACATGTTGCGCGGAACAGGCCTCGCCGGACTCGGCGGCATTCACCCGGAATTTGGTTGTGTCTTTCGTCCTCTGCTCAAATTCCGACGCTACGAACTTCGGCCCTATCTTCGTATGCGCCGCCAGGCTTGGCGTGAAGATGCCACCAATCGCGACATCAAACGCATGCGGGCCCGCATTCGTCAAAAGCTCATGCCGTTACTCGAGAAACAGTTTCAGCCCAGCGTAGTCGAGCACCTGTGTCAGCTGGCCGATCTCGCGAGAGAAGATGAGGCGTGGCTCGAGAGTTCCGCCGAGCTGCGCCTGTTCCTGAACGCGAAAGAGGAGCAAGGCGAATGGCGCATCGCCCTGCGGGATCTCATCGCTCCGGATCCACAATCGAATCGGTCCGAGGACGTCGATAAACTGTGGTCCCGACACGCGCCGCAGGCTATGAGCAAGCGGATCATTCGTCATCTCGTCAAAAAAGTGAAGCCGCAATCCGGTCAGCTCAGTTCTGGCCATGTGGAAGCCGTGCTGCAACTTGCGCAACAGCCAGACAGCGGCAAGTCTTTGCAACTTCCCGGGGGCGTGGAAGTTCGCCGGCTGCGCGGTGCCCTAGTCTTCCGTCCGTTGGAGCAGAAGAACTCAACCAACTCCACACGCCCAGCCAAAATCTTTTCTCGGACGGTCGATCTTGGAGCCCGTCAGGCTGAAGTCGCGCTCCTGGAACAATCATGCTGCCTACGATTCACGGTGATTGACTGGCCTCCCCAAGGGCGAGAAACTAATGTTACAGGGACGGTCTTAGACCGCGGGAGGATACGTTTACCCCTTGTGGTGCGGAATTGGCGGCCAGGCGATTCCATGCAACCAGTTGGTCATCAAAAGCGCCACCGGTTGTCACGCCTGCTGAACGAGCTGGGAGTCAGCCGCTGGGAGAAAGTTTCCTGGCCCGTGCTGGATTCCGGCGGAACAGTGGTATGGGTTCGGGGCCTGCCTGTGGCTGCGGAATTTGCACCAGGGAGCTTCACCCGTGAAGGAGTCGTGATTACAGAGGTTCCGATCTCGTAGCTATGGCAAAGGTGACCACACTCTCGGCCAGTCGAATAGCCAATCGCGTTACAGCACTTGGCCGGCAAATCTCCCGCGATGCTCGTGGCCGCAGGCTTGATATTGTGGTCACCATGGATCGTTCCTTTATGTTCGCGGCAGACCTGATTCGCGCCATTGATGGTCCGATCGTTCTGCACTTTGTCCGGGAAGACGTGCGCGATATCGAACTGGGCGGGCGCGCTCGCCGCGAAGTGTTTTTCGCCAATCGTTCCGCCACGAACGCTGGCAAGGAACACTCCGAGCTCAAAGGACGCGATGTGCTGCTGGTAGACTCCGTTCTGGACAGTGGCGTCACCCAGGATTTTCTGCTTCGCCGCCTCGGCGAGAACAAGCCGCGTTCTCTACGACTCGCCGTGCTTCTGGACAAAACTTCGCGGCGCCGCGTGGCGCTGGAGCCCGATTACTTTGGCTTTCGAACTGCATCTAATCTATTGTGGTTTGGGTACGGTCTGGCAGCATCTAACGGAACAGGGCGCAACAGCCGGAATTTGGTGGCAGGGGCTTCGGCAAATGGGACTGGCAGGTCCAGGGCAGCCAGAAAAAAAAGACGTTGAAACCACGGTGGCATCAGCGAATTTAGCGGTTTGTTTTTTGGAAATATTGTGAGGTTAATGTGAATTCCAGTTCTACGGCAAAAACAATTCTCTTCTGGATCTCCATCGTCTTCCTGGGCGTGATGCTCTGGAAGCTGGTATCCAGCAACGGCCAGGCCGCTCGCGAGGACACTCCGAGCTACAGCGAATTCATGGCCAAGGTCGATAAGGATGAAGTGAAGGAAGTCACGCTATACCTCTCACCCAACAGCTACGAACTGCAAGGCGAATATAGTCACCCGCCGAACCGCAAGTTCCATACCACCGTGCCCAAGGAGAATTCCCCGGAAATCACCAAGGCTCTGCGCGACAAGGGTGTCCAGCTCAGCGTCAAAGAAGTCCGCAGCGGCGATTGGGTCCTGATTCTTCTCAACGCTCTCCCGCTTTTGCTTCTTGCCGGATTCGTGTTCTTCCTGATGCGGCAAATGCAGGCCGGGGGTAACAAGGCTCTCAGTTTCGGAAAGTCTCGCGCTCGTTTGCTTTCCGCTCAACAGAAGAAGGCTACGTTCAAGGACGTGGCCGGCAGCGACGAAGCCAAGGAAGAGTTGCAGGAAATTATCGAATTCTTGAAGGACCCGCAGAAGTTCCAGAAGCTTGGCGGGCGTATTCCAAAAGGCGTGCTCCTCGTCGGACCTCCAGGCACCGGTAAAACTTTGCTGGCACGTGCCATCGCCGGGGAAGCCAACGTTCCGTTCTTCTCCATCTCCGGTTCGGACTTCGTGGAAATGTTCGTTGGTGTAGGCGCCAGCCGCGTCCGTGACCTGTTCGAGCAGGGCAAGAAGAATGCTCCTTGCATCATCTTTATCGATGAAATTGACGCCGTCGGCCGCCATCGCGGCGCGGGTCTTGGCGGTGGACATGACGAGCGCGAACAAACCCTTAATGCTCTACTTGTCGAGATGGATGGGTTTGAATCCAATGAAGGCGTCATCCTCATCGCGGCTACCAACCGCCCTGATGTACTCGACCCCGCATTGCTCCGTCCTGGGCGCTTCGATCGGCGCGTGGTGGTCGCGCGTCCGGACGTGAAGGGCCGCGAGGAAATTCTCCGCGTACACACGCGCAAAGTGCCTCTCTCTGATGATGTGGAACTTTCCATCATCGCGCGTGGTACACCGGGCTTTTCTGGAGCGGATCTCGCAAATCTCGTCAACGAAGCCGCGCTGTGGGCGGCGCGCCAGAACCGCAAGTTCGTGACCATGGCGGACTTCGAAATGTCCAAGGACAAAGTCCTTATGGGCGTCGAGCGCAAGTCCATGATCCTTTCCGACGAGGAGAAAAAGAACACCGCGTATCACGAGGCCGGCCATGCGTTGATTGCCGCGATGACGCCGGGCGCCGACCCCGTCCACAAGGTCACGATCATTCCGCGCGGGATGGCGCTGGGCCTTACCATGCAGCTTCCCGAAGCGGACAAACACACGTACACCAAGGAATATCTGGAAGGCATGCTCGCGGTTCTCATGGGCGGGCGTACCGCTGAAGAAATTTTCCTGGGCCACATCACTACCGGTGCCGGCAACGACATCGAACGCGCTACGGACATCGCCCGTAACATGGTCTGTGAATGGGGCATGAGCAATTTGGGCCCGTTGGCGTATGGCAAGAAGGAGGAAGCGATCTTCCTCGGCCGCGAAATTGCTCAGCACCGTGATTTCAGCGAAGACACGGCACTTCAAATCGACAAAGAAGTGAAACGCATCGTCAGCGAATCCTACGATAAAGCGCGCAGCATTGTGGAAGCCAATCGTGCGACGCTGGAAAGCATCGCTCTGGCGCTCCTCGAGCGCGAGGTTCTCGACGCCAACGAGGTCAAGATGCTTATGGAAGGCAAAACACTGCCGGAGAAGCCGCGCACGCCACCCACTCCGCCACCGCAGGCGGCCCCTGGCACGGATCCAAAAGTCGTCCGCCCGGAGTTGCGACCCGCTCCCGGATTCACCCGCGGCGACTCCCCGGCGAAAGCCTGAGCGAGCGCAAATAACAATTTTTCACAGGGCGCAAGAGTTTGCGCCCTTTTTTTTCCCCGCTACGACGCATGCTAAAATGCGGCGCCATGTCGATACCAGAAGAGATTCGGGATGGTCGCACGGATTTGATCTTCGGGCGCGCGCACCAACTGGCCCAGCTGAGCAATTCTCGCATGCATTCTTCGAGAACTATGCTATGGGGAGTGGGAATGGAAGCCAATCTATTGGGCAACCCTCATTTTTCAAAAAAGGCGTAAAATAAAAACATGGGACTGAAAGACGGCGAAAACCTTAATGTGACTTGCCCCTGCTGCCAGGCCAAATTGGTGATCGATCCTATTTTCGGCGCCGTCCTCTCTCACACTGCTCCCGTTAAGCCGGGACCGGACGTGGACCTGACGAAAGCTTCGGACATTCTGGAAAATCAGAAGAAGCAGCGCGAGGATAAGTTCGCGGATTCCTTCTTCCAGGAAACCCACAAGGAAGACATCCTGGCGAAGAAATTCGAAGAAGCCATGAAGAAGGCCAAGGACGCTCCCGCCGGCAAGCCCGTCCGCGACTTCGATTTAGACTAACTGACATCACCCTGCTCGCCCTGAGTTCAGTCGAAGGGAACGCAGCGAAGGATCTGGATTCCCACCACAACAATGCTGCGTCGCAAACTTTATCGCCTTAAGCTTCCCACCCGCACGCTCACACTCGGCGAGCGCACGCTCGTCATGGGGGTACTGAACATAACGCCAGACAGCTTCTCCGACGGCGGCAAATTCTTGACTGTGAAGAAAGCGGTCGAAGCGGCCCGAGCGATGGAGCGGGCTGGAGCGGATATTCTGGACATCGGTGCCGAATCCACGCGTCCCGGCTCCCTCGGAATTTCCGCGGCCGAAGAACTCGCTCGCTTGCTGCCAGTTCTTGAGGCTCTCCGTGGCGGGCTAAAAATCCCAATTTCCATCGACACGCAAAAATCCGCAGTGGCTGAAATCGCCATCGGCGCTGGTGCCGAGATTATCAACGATGTTTCGGGATTGAAGCACGATGAACGCCTGGCGAACGTCGCCGCTCGCCACAAAGTTCCGTTGATCCTGATGCATATGCGCGGCACTCCGCGCACTATGCAAAAGCAGCCCTTCGCCAAGAATGTGCTTCGCGACGTTGTTACCGGCCTTGACCGCTCACTCGCAATCGCTCGCCGCGCCGGTGTGCCTAAATCCCAAATCATTCTCGATCCGGGCATTGGGTTCGGCAAATCGTACGATCAAAACTACGAACTGCTCGCCAAGCTCCCCAAGCTTGCCGAAATCGGTTATCCCTTACTGGTGGGCACTTCGCGGAAGGGTTTCCTCGGTTCCGCGCTGGCGCAAAAAGGTAAGCCCGCTCCGTCTGATCAGCGCATCTGGGGCACCGCCGCCACGGTGACGGCAAGCATTCTGTTTGGTGCGCATATCGTGCGTGTACACGATGTGGCTGAAATGGTACAGGTGGCGAGGGTTGCGGATGCAGTTCTGGCCGGTTAGCTCATTTGCTCTGACACTCAGCTAGACTGGCTTGAGACCACGCTCGCGGATGTCTCTTCGAGATTGCAGGCGCAGCATGGCGACGCGCACAAAAATGAGCGTTCCGATCACAATGCTTCCCGTGAGAACGAGGAAGATTCTCCCCATGGCCGCGCTGAGCGCCTGCGACGCACCGCCACCAATCGCCACTTGCACTTTTTGGCCCGAAACCTCGGCTGGCCCTTGGCAGCTCACCGCATACGATCCGTCGTGTGGCACCGCAAACTCGAGCACGGATACACCTCTTTTAGTGCCATAGGTGTAAGTGGCTGTGCCGACTTTGTCCTTTGCTGCGACCTTCTCTCCCGTAGGAAGCATGTGTACTTCGCAATCCACCAGCATACGGCGCAATTCTTCCCGGGAAAGAGGGGCGGCCGTCTGCAAAGCCGGGTATTCCACGAAAACCGTGTACGTCTCCCGATGCTTCAGTTCAAGATCCATTTCGCCCGGAAGATCCATGCGCAACATGGCGTCGTGGATATGGCGGGTATCAACGACGAGAAAATAGAAGGTTGCGGCAATGCCCAACGCCAAAAAAAGGAAAGCCAGGAAGTAATACCGTGAACTGGGCCGTACTTGTTCCGTCCCGTCCATCGAGAGTCTCCTAAATCCACGAGTGCACTTAGCATATGCTTCCGTCAGTGAATTTCAAACCGCCTGGTGATGTGCGCTATAATTCGCTGCGTTCTTGGCTCCTAAGGGATAGCGAATGCGCCCGCGTGCGATGGTATTTGCTTTGTTCTTTTTGTGCTTTTCCACTTCGGATCTGTTGGCACAGTTGCCGCCGGTAAGAACGGATCCGCTGCAAGCCGGTTCGGCAATTCAGGGCCAAGCCGGATGTTCGGCGACAGATGCTTCCTCCTGCGCACAAGCTGCGGCGAAAATCACGCCCATCGTCATGGGCGAATCGCCACTGGAAGCAAACCTGCGAAAACTCACCGATGAAATCGGTGGGCGAGTCAGTGGTTCCCCGGAAATGGCACGCGCCGTGGATTGGGCGATAGCCGCCTTTCGCGCGGCCGGTGTCGATGTGCACACGGAAAAATACATGCTGCCGGTGGCCTGGAGTGAAGGCAACACACGGTTCGAACTGCTCGGTCCCATCAATTTTCCCGTGTCTCTGGTCTCGAATGGCCTTTCACCCGCTACACCGCCGGGAGGCATCGAGGCACCTTTGGTCGACGTACAGTACGGCACTGAAGAAGACTTTGCGCGCGCAGGCAGCTCGGTCAAGGGCGCGATCCTTCTCGTGCATAGCAATATCGGCGCCACCTGGGCAGACCTGTTCGACGAGTATTTGAAACCGCCGGGCATTATTGCGCGCGCACTCAAAGCTGGTGCCGCGGCAATTCTCTGGACCGGTGCTCGCGAGCGCAAATTGCTTTACCGGCATACCAATTCCGTCACGGGTGAAGTCGACAAAATTCCCCAAGCTGTCGTTGCCCGTGAAGACGCTTTGCGTTTGCAACGCACGGTGGCCACCTATCCGGGTAAAGTCCGCGTTCGCCTCAGCATGCCGAATAAAATCGGTGGCCCCGTCGAACAACAAAATGTCGTTGGGGAAATCCGTGGCTACGAAAAACCCGATGAAATCGTGGTCCTCGGCGCGCATCTCGATTCCTGGGAACTGGGCACCGGTGCGCTGGACAATGGTTGCAACGCGGCCATGGTCATCGAAGCAGCGCGCGCAATTAAAGCTAGCGGACTTCTGCCGCGCCGCACTATTCGCTTCATCCTGTTCAGCGGTGAGGAACAGGGGACGGTCGGCTCGTTCGCTTACGTGCAAGCGCATCGCAGCGAGATGGACAAGTATCGCGCCATGGTGGTCTTCGACACGGGCATCGGCCGGGTGACCGGTTACTCTCTCGGTGGACGACGCGATATTGACCCCGCTGTCCGGGAAATCCTCAAGCCCTTCGCAGGCTGGAACGTCGACGATCACACTTACGACGCCTCCTTCGGCACGGACAACTTTGATTTTCTCCTCGAAGGCGTGCCCACGCTCACAGCCAATCAGGAAATCTCCAACTATTTAAAGAACTATCACGCCGCGTCGGACACCTTCGACAAAGTCGATATCCGGGAATTGAAACTCAATACCGTCCTCGCCGCAGTTACAGCGTGGGGCATCGCCGATCGTGTGGAACCTATCGGCAGACGCCTCTCACGAGCCGAAATCGAATCCTCGCTGAAAGAAACCGGCGTCGATCAACAAATGAAACTCCTGGGCTACTGGGACGGTTGGCAATCCGGCGCCCGCGGGCGTCAGCCCTGAGTCCACGACTGCTCCTCCTTCAAGCTATACTGACCGTGTGACTGTGCTTCCCAAATCCTCCTCTCCCAAAATCCTTGCGCTGGACTACGGCCGCCGAAAAATTGGGGCGGCTCTTGCCGATTGCGAAGCGCGCATCGCCGAGCCCTACACCACTCTTGAGCGCATCAACCGCAACGAGGACATGCGCCGGCTCCGCGAATTCGCGCGCGATCACCACGTCAAACAGATCGTCGTAGGCCTTCCCCTCCGGCTCGACGGTACTCCCGGCGAAATGGCCGAGGAAGCTACGCGCTTCGCGGAGCGCCTTCGCAAGCAGCTTGCACTGCCCGTCGAACTCGTCGATGAGCGCTTGACCAGTTGGGAAGCAGAGCGCGTCCTCGAAGAAGAACTCGGCCGCCGCATTACTCATACGGAGACCCGCGACGGCCGCAAGAAAAGCACCCGTAGCTCTGACAGCAAATACACGGTTGACGCAGTTGCCGCGATGCTCATTTTGCGCGAATATCTTGCTCGCACCTCCATCGCCAAGGAGCCTGCATAGCGTGAGGGCGTTCCTTACCATCGTTCTTATCGTCTTGCTCGGGGCCGCTGCCGTTGCCGGCTATCTTTGGCTGGCCATCGAAAAGCCTTACGGAACCATTCCTCCCGAAGGCGTTTTCGTGGAAGTTCCTCACGGCGCCTCGCAACGCGCGGTCTCCCACCTCCTCGAAAACAAAGGAATCATCCGCAGTTCTCTCGCTTTCGAACTGTACGCGCGGCGCCATCCCAGGCGGTCGCTCCTCGCCGGCGAGTATTTCTTCGATCGTCCGCTCTCGGGCAAGGATGTTTATTGGAAGCTCGCCAACGGTGAAATCTATGAGCAGCCATTCACCGTCAAAGAAGGCGACACCATGTTCGACATCGCGCGCAATCTGGAAGATGCAAAGTACATGAAAGCCTTGGATTTTCTGAGGGCTGCCCGCGATGCTTCTCAGATTCAAGATTTTGCGCCCGGCGCCAAAACGCTTGAGGGTTTTCTCTTCCCCGCGACTTACAATCTGCCCCGCAACGCTTCCGCTGCGGATCTCACCGCCATGATGGTCCACAAATTCCGCGAAGCTCTCCAGGAAATTGCCCCGGATCGCCTCGATCCGCTCACGCCGGGCACCCCTCTTCTTTCGGTTATTACGCTCGCCTCTCTCGTCGAAGGAGAAACCCCAAAGCCCGATGAACGCCCGTTGGTCGCCGGCGTTTATACGAATCGCCTGCGGCAGGGGATGCTGCTGCAGTGCGATCCCACGGTGATTTACGCGCTCAGGCAGGTAGATAAATATAAGCCGCCGCTTCTGCTCAAAGATTTGCGCTACGATTCGCCCTACAATACGTATGTGCACACAGGACTTCCGCCCGGACCCATTGGCAATCCCGGCGAATCTGCAATCCGCGCCGCGCTTGTTCCGGCGCCCACGGATTTTCTTTATTTCGTCGCCAACACTCAGGGGGGCCACTTTTTTGCCTCCACACTAGCGGAGCACAACCAAAATGTGGCCAAATACCATCGTCTCCTCAACGGCGTAGCCGCCGACCCTCCGGTCACTGAGACGCCTGAATCTCAAACCGCCGGCTCGGCCCATAAAGGCAAACGATGACCGAAGGGCTGCACACGAAAAAAGAAATGATTCTCGAGGCTGCTCGCCAGCTCGGCCTTCAGAAATGGACCACAGCCGAAGTCGAGCAGTTGCGCCGTAAGCTGATCGCCGATCACGGCGAGGCCGGCAAATCCTCGAATGACTATATTTCCGAGGTTCTGCAATCGGTGGGATGGAAGGTACAACTCTCCGAGCGGGAAGAGGCCGAAGAGCGCTTCGAGGAGGAATTCGAGGATATCCTCCATTTCAAGACTCTGCAGGACGCCGAAGTCAGCATCACGCGGCTCGACGAACTGTTCCGCCGTTTCCAAACACACGGTGAAAAAGCCGCTGTCGAGCGCGTTCTCGAGATTGCGCGACTCGGAAAACGCCGTGCGGAAATGATCTCGCACAATCGCAAAGTCGAAGCGCACAAACGGCAGGAAAAAACGGAGATTGCGGAATGGTTTCGCATCTGGCTGGAGACCCCGGACGCGTTTTTCGATTGGCTCGAAGTCCGCAAAGCCTCGCCGGACTTCCGCCAGAAGTTCGGAGATATCGATCTCGAAACCGAAGAAGAATAGCGATGCACGCCGAAAATCCCGTTCCCGATCTGCCTCCCTATTCCCTCGATGTTCAAGCCATGGACCTCGGGCCCCGAAGTCAAAGCCGTTGGACTGGAGCTCATCGAAACAGAAAGCCGCGAGCCGCTCCTTGGCCCGGAAGCTGCCTCCATCTGGTCTGCGGGATTGATCGCTCTAGCGGGCACGGAACGTTATGTTGTCGATTTCTTCAGTCATCTCGAGCGCGTCCGTGAATTCTGCGCATCCCATTCGATCGCCGTCCGCGAAGCCGCTTCTCGCTGCCTCGTCATTCCCCAACCCTCGCAAGAGCTTCTACGGTTACTCCTCGCACGCTTCGAATCCGAGACGTTTGGCATGCGCATTGGCGCAGCCGCCGTCGATCCGGATCCCGCTCTTGAAAACGAACTGTCGCAGCGCGGTGTGGATGCCTACCAACCCGCCTACTCGCGCTATACATGCTGCGCTGTCTGCGAACCCAGCGACGGCTGGGTCACTCTCCTAAGCGATCCCCTTTGGCCCAGTGAAGTCATTCGCCGCGTTCGTCCCGCGCTTCAGGCCTTCGACGTTTACATCGCCCGCCCACAATAAATCGCAAAATACGCTAAAATAGAGAGTGTAGAGCCTTGGGGATTGTTTCGTTGCGCAGAATTGCTCCTGCGACCGTGGCGTAAACGCAACCGTGCGGTGCGCTTGATTCGGCCAAATCGCGACATGAAGGCTCTCACTTGCGCCAAGCGGCGGATTCCATTGGCCGTATATTTGCTCCCTTAGGGTCCAGGATTGAAATTTTTTCGATGAATCGCGCGCGGAATTGTATGGTTTTTCTGACACTGTCGGCGTTCGCCTGCGGCTGTGGCGGCCGGGGAGGTGTCACCAAAACTACGACGGTCCCCGCACCGTCCCGTCCGGTTGCGCAAGATGCAACCCAGGAACAACTTCTCGATCGCTACAATTTGCTCGCCCACAATCTTCGATCCCTGAACGCCACCGTCGAACTCAAGCCCTCCGCGGGGTCTGCTTACACAGGGGTTATCAGCGAATATCACGAAGTCAAAGCCTTCATTCTCGCGTCTCGCCCCTACAATATCCGCATGATTGGCCAGGTTCCCATTGTCGGCAAAACGGTTTTCGACATGGCTAGCGACGGACGGGATTTCGAAGTCTCTATTCCTCCGCGGAACAAATTCCTGGTCGGCCCGGTTTCTCTCAATCATCCGAGCGTCAAACCCATCGAGAATCTCAGGCCGCAGCACCTCGTCGATGCGCTGCTATGGCCCGAAGTTCGCAAGGAAGAAGTCACTCTGTTCGAAGAATTCAATGATGAGTCCGGCCGCTATTACGTTCTCACTGTCCTCCGCGGCGGGTATCAAAGCGAAATTCTTCGTAAGATATGGTTCAATCGCGCTGATCTGCATCTGATTCGCCTGCAATCCTACGGTCCCAAGGGCGCTCTCGTGTCCGATGTCCGCTATTCCAACTGGCAACCTCTCGATACTCCCGTTGCAGGCACATTGACCGAATATCCCCGATCGATCCTGATTGACCGGCCGCACGACGAATATCGCCTGGACCTGACCGTCACTAAAATCACACTCAATGACACGCTGACCCCCGATCATTTCCAACTGCAGCCGCCGGACGGCGCGGACATCGTGCACTTGACAGACGCCCCCGAGGACAAAAAACCATGATGGGCCAATTCGTCTTCCGCAATCTTTTCCATCGTCCGGTGCGCACGCTTATCGGAGTGCTGGCTATCGGCGTGGAAATCATGCTGGTCGTCGTCATTGTTGGCCTGACTTCCGGCATGCTGCAAGAAACCGCGAAGCGCATTGAGGGCATCGGCGCGGACATCATGGTGCAGGCGCCAGCTGCCCAGATTCTCATCGGTTTTAGCGGCTCTCCTATGCCCATCAAGATCGCCGACAAAATAGCCGAACTCAAGTACATTCAAGCGGTCGCTCCCGCCTTGCTGCAGTTCAATTCTTCCGGCGGCGTTGAAGTTGTCTATGGCATCGATCCCGAATCGTTCCGCGCCGTTTCCGGTGGTTTCGTTTTCCTCGCGGGCCACGACATGGAAGGCCCTGACGATTTACTTGTCGACGATTGGGCCGCGAAAGCAAAACATCTGGGTGTCGGCAGCACCTTCAATCTCTTCAATCACGACTGGAAAGTCGCCGGGATTGTGGAGCACGGCAAAGGTGGCCGTCTGTTTGTCCCCATCACCACTCTCCAGGAACTCGTCGGCGCCCGCGATAAAGCCTCTATCTTTCTCGTCAAATGCACTCGCCCCGAGCACACTCAGGACGTCAGCGAAGAAATCGAACAGCTTCTACCGAATCACCCGGTTCGACCGCTAAAGGATTTCATGAGCCTGATGACTTCCTCCAACATCCCCGGGCTGCAAACTTTTATCAATGCCATGATCGCCCTCGCCGTCGCCATCGGCCTGCTGGTCATTTTCCTTACGATGTACACCACAGTGCTGGAACGCACTCGGGACATCGGTGTCCTGAAATCTCTCGGTGCCAGCAAATTCTTAATTGTTCGCGCGCTGCTCACCGAAACCGCACTTCTTTGTTTTCTTGGCATTGCCGCCGGCATCGGTCTGAGTTACCTTGTCCGCGCAGGGTTTCTCGCCATTTTCCCGACTCTTTCGATCTTAATCACCCCGGGATGGATCTTCCGGGCCGGCCTGATCGCTCTTGTCGGTGCGTTTTTTGGCGCCAGCTATCCTGCTTGGCTCGCCAGCCGCAAAGACGCTGTTCAGGCCCTCTCATACGACTGAAAGGAGCTTTGGCAACCTAGCCACACATGTCAATCACGGTTAGAATACAGTCGCAGACGAACAACTTGACGGAGCCTGAGCTGAAAACTTTGGAGCCGATACTCAAAACCGAGAATCTCTGGAAGCTTTATCACGCCGGCAAGGTCGAGGTTCCCGCCCTCCGCGGCGTCAATTTCGATGTGCTCCCCGGTGAATCTGTCGCGGTCATGGGTCCTTCGGGCTGCGGGAAATCTTCACTGTTGTACGTCATCGGCGGCCTCGCGCAGGCTTCGCGTGGCAAGGTTCTGGTCGACGGCAACGATCTTTCCACCATGACCGACGCGGAGCGCACTAAGCTGCGCCGGCACAAGATCGGGTTCGTCTTTCAGCGCTTCAATCTGCTTCCCGCGCTTTCCGCCAAGGGCAATATTGCCATCGCCCAATACATTCATGGTGATGGCTTCGATCCACATCGTTTCGCCGTGGTGACCAAAATGCTCGGTCTCGACGGCCGTCTTCAACACCGGCCAGCGGAAATGTCGGGTGGGGAACAACAGCGTGTGGCCATTGCCCGCGCTATTATCAACGAGCCCAAAATTCTTCTGGCCGATGAACCCACGGGCAACCTCGATACCAAGAACTCTGAAATCGTCCTCGAAATGCTTCGCCGCTTGAACAAAGACCTTGGGCAAACCATCGTGATGATCACCCATAACCCTGAGGCCACTGTTTATTTCGATCGCGTCGTGCACATGCGCGATGGCATCATCATCGACGGCGTTCCAGCCGACTAAAATGGCAGGCCTTGGTCAAATCCTCAATCGCGTGTTCTTCTGGTCCTACGAGCGAGGCACGTGGCAATACGACATCGCAGTTATCTTAATTCTGCTGTTTGTGCTGGCCACACCGACGCGCTGGTTTCACGATCAGCCACAGGTCGGGCTTCCGGCGAATTCCACGCAAGTCGAGCTGCTTTCCAAGTCCGGTGAAACCGAGATTTACAAGGTCGATGCGCGCGTACTGGCTCCGCCTGAGCGCACTCCTGCGCTTCAGAACGATCTGCACAACGCGCTGCAAAAAACCAGTCCCGCGCTCAGAGATGGACGGTTTTCTATCGGCAAAATTGAGCCAATCCGCGACGAATCCGGTACCGTAATCGCCTATGAGGTCGAAATCAGGCACTAATCAGCGCTACGCTCTCGCCCGGAAAACCCGCCAGCGAAATCGCGCATCTCATTTGCAGCGGTTTTGTTTCCACTCTTCAGATGGGACGCAGCACCATCCTTATCTAAGACAATCCGTGCGGTTTCAGACTTGGCAGACAGTCACAGACATCTCGATTTTATGTTTATTCCGAACCAGCAGGTCGGGTGTACCATTGTCTGTACTGAGTTCACCAAGAAAATTCGGGAACAAATTGTCGACTAAGTCTACCGGGATCTGCCTCCTGGCGTTGTTCCTCGCCGCAATCTTTTTCGCTGCGCAGTTGCACTGCTGCGTCGATCTGAACTCCAGCACGATGGATTCGCATGCCTGCCCCGTCTGTCACTCGGTGGGAGCTGCAATCGGCGCTTGTGCCGCAATTATCGCTATGGCGCTGGCTATCCATCGATTGGAAATCCTGTTCTCGCTTCCTCCTTTATTTCTGCTGAATTTCCGCAATATCACGCCCCGAGCGCCCCCCGTACCCTGCTGAGCAGCTATCCGCCACTATTTCGACTACTTATGTTCCAACGTCCCTCAAGCGAGGGACGCGCGAGGAGTTAACAATTGAGGAAAGGAATCTTGTTTGCCACCGCCGTGCTGGCCTTCCCGGTGTTCACAAGGGGCCAGCAACAGAATTCTGCGCCCACGCAGGCAGCGGTACCGCAGGCAACGACGCAGGCTGTGCCGGCACGCATCTCGCTGGATGATGCCATCCGCCTGGCGCTTCTGCACAACCATGCGTTGCAGGCGATGCGCTCCACCATTCAGCAGAGCCAGGCGGAAGAAGTCACTGCGAATCTTCGGCCCAATCCCACCCTGGGTCTCGACGCACAGTACCTGCCGATCTTCCAACCTAGCCAGTTCAGTTCGGACTATATCGACCAGCAAGCGCAATTCGATGCTGGCGTCGGGTATCTCTTTGAGCGCGGCAAGAAACGCCAGCACCGGCTGCAGGCCGCGCGAGACCAAAC
>Ga0074046_10001261_pt1 | contig 23283 bp, 18 predicted proteins | sample BogForMeECP23OM3_FD_94441 | JGI IMG/M metagenome (GOLD analysis project Ga0074046, IMG submission 94441) | Bog forest soil microbial communities from Calvert Island, British Columbia, Canada - Bog Forest MetaG ECP23OM3 | ecosystem: Environmental > Terrestrial > Soil > Wetlands ...
GGTGCACTGGCCCGGCATGATTGGCGGTGAAGTAAAATGGGGCGCGCTGCGGGCGTGCGATGCTTTGGTCCTGCCATCGCACCAGGAGAATTTTGGCGTTTCCGTGGCCGAGGCACTTTTGGCGGGGCGGCCAGTTTTGCTCAGCTACCCTGTAAATATCTGGCCGGAAATCGAGAATGACGGGGTGGGTTTAGCCGATGACGACACGCTGCAGGGCACAGTGCGGCTGTTGCAGCGCTGGATCAGTTTACCCGCGGCGGAACAAGCCGCGATGGCGGCCCGTGCGCAACCGTGTTTTGCGGCGCGGTTCTCTCTGGAGCGCACCGCGGCGACCATCAGTGAAGTATTTGGGAAGTATTCGGTTCTGTGAAGGATGAAAATGCGTAGTGGAGAGCCGGCCTGAGACCGGCATTGCTTCAAACGCCTTGAGCGGCAATCCATCGCCGCGTAACCTGCTATCTTAATGTGCTGAATTGATTAGGAGTTTCCATGTCCCTTGAACCTCAGGCGGGAGCCCAAATGGGCCAGCCAGTCGAAAACCCGACGACGATCATCTCTCAAGGCGAACGCTCGCTCATTGATGTTTGGCGCGTGCTCTCGAAGCGGCGCTACACTGTCCTGGCGGCGACGGTTCTCTGCTTTGCCGCAGCAGCATGGCACGCGTTTCGCACGCCGCAGGTCTACGAAACGGTTTCGCGCGTCGAAATCAAGCCCAATCAGCTGGCCAACGGAGAAATGGCACTGATGGGAGAGGATGATCCCGCCGCGCTGCAGACCGAGGTGCAGGTGATCCAAAGCGACGCCGTACTCTCTCAGGCGGCGCAGAGTATCAATCTTGTCAGCCTGGTGCGCCAGAAAAACGGGAAAAATGGGGCTAAACAATTGGAGTCTTCTGCGCCCATCACGCCCTCGGAGCGCCGCGCGATGATCGGCATCATTAAAAGCGGACTGTCCATCACCATCCTCCCCGGTACGCGGATCCTCGAGATTCGCTATCGCGGGGCCGACCCCTGGCTTGCCGCGGAGATCGTGAACGGGCTGGTCGATACCTATTCCGACCAGGGTCTCCGCGTTAGTTTTGAGCGTACGACGCACGTCTCCGACTGGCTGGAAAAACAGCTGGACACTCTAAAGCAGGATGCGGCGGACTCGCAGCGCCAGTTGGCCGATTATCAGAGGGCGCATAACATTGTAGGTGCGGACGAGAACTCGAATCTCACTATCGAGACACTGGAGCATATCAGCGGCAATCTGGACGACGCCGAGGCGGACCGGATCATGAAGGAGTCGCGCATGCGCGACTTCAATGCCATGAATCCAGACATGGAAGCCCTGATGGGCGATGATCCGACCATCGGAGCACTTTACACCCAGCTGACCAACCTGCAGACGCAGCGCGCGCAATTGGCGACAAAATACGGCCCCATGCATCCCGCGATGCAGCAGATGGATCTTGAGATCAGTAAGGTTCAGACGCAGATCAACAAGGAAGCAGAGCTGGCGCGTAAGCAGGTGCAGGACGAATACCAGGCCGCGGTGCAACTGGAGAATGCGCTGCGCAATCGCCTTGGTTCGCAGGAAGATGCGGCCTACAAACTCAACGAAGACGTGGCCCAGTACACCATGCTCCGCCACCAGGCCGAACTGACCCGTAATCTCTACGACACTTTGCAGACCAATCTCAAGGAAGCCACCATCAGCGCGGGCATGTCCGCGGCCAACATCACGGTGGTTGACCGCGCCGATGTTCCCATCTCTCCGGTGGGGCCCCGTAAGAACATGATCCTGTTGCTGGGATTGGTTGGCGGCCTTGTGATCGGAGGCACGCTCGTCTTCGTGATTGAATCGATCGACGATAGGCTGCGCACATCGGAGGAGGTCGAGCGTGCATCGATGCTGCCAAGCCTGGCGGCGATTCCGCATATGTCCAACGGACCGGCATGGAAGAAGGGCGACGGCAAGGAGGTGGCTCCGGGAGTCCCACTGGCACAGAATCAGTTGGTCACCTTGTGGGATCCGAAGTCAAGCGGCGCGGAGGCCTACCGGAGCATGCGCAGCGCGTTGTTGCTCTCCTCGATTGACAACCCGCCGCGCGTCATAGTCATCACCAGTTCATTCCCGGAGGAAGGCAAGACCACCACGGCGCTGAATCTCGCCATTGTTCTTGCGCAAAGAGAAGAGCGCGTTCTGCTGGTGGACGCCGATCTGCGCAGAGGAAGCCTGTATCGCGTATTTGGGATCCCGAATCAGAGCTTCGGCTTGTCTACCGTGCTCACGCAACCGGAAACGTACCGGGACTTGCCGGCTCCGCTGCCGGAATTGCCGACTCTGCACGTTCTGCCCACCGGTCCGCGGCCGCCGAACCCGGCAGAAATGCTTTCCTCCAATCGCATGGAGGGGCAGTTGCGGCAGTGGAAACAGCAGTTCGACAGGATCGTGATTGATACGGCGCCTTTGCTCGCGGTTTCCGATACCCAGACCCTGGCCGTTCGCGCCGATGCCGTGGTGCTCGTGGTGCGTGCCGGCGTGACGCGCAAACGCGCCCTGATACAGGCGCGCGATTTGCTGTGGCGCGTGAACGCTCCCGTAGCCGGCGTCGTTGTCAACGATGTCGATCTCCGCCTGGAGAATTTCTACACCTACCGCTACGGCATATATGCCAAGGATTATTGGTACGGTTATCGACAAAGCGTAACGTCTTCGAGCCGCGCCTACGGATATGAAGATCAGGACAAGGGGGAATAATATGGCGAAGACACTGGCGTGCGCTATGACCTTCTGGCTTCTCTTGTGCGCACAAACCATCGTGGGGATGGCGCAGCAATCGGGTGCTGCAGCGCCCAACCCCGTCCCGCCCCTGAGGATAGGCTCCGGAGACTTAATTGAAGTCTCCATGTTCGAGAATCCGGACCTGTCTGGCCGCTATCGGGTCGATGAGATGGGAGACATCACGGTTCCCCTGATTGGCCGGGTCCACGTGGCCGGTATGACCGCGAATGAGGCGGCGACAAAAATTGAACAACTCTACGTGGAGGGGCAGATTCTACTGCCCGCCAATTCTCACGCCACGGTTTTCATTTCGGAGTATGCCACGCAGGGCATCACCATCAACGGAGAGGTGAAGACGCCTGGAGTGTATCCCGCATTGGGTGTTCACAAGCTGAACGATCTCATCGCCGTCGCCGGTGGCATCACGCAGTTCGCAGCATCGCATGTCGTCATTACGCACAAGGACGATCCTGGAGATCCCACGACAGTCGAATACAACCCCGCAGCACTCAAGCCGATCATCCCGGACATCCAGATTTTCCCGGGTGATTCAATTCTGATCCCGAGGGCAGGTGTCGTCTATGTCGCAGGCAATGTCACCAAACCCGGAGCCTATGTGCTGGATGGCCGGCGGAGTCTGACGGTTGAGGAGGCGATGACGCTTGCCGGCGGAGGCGGGAAGGCATCCGCATTGAAGCGCGTACAGCTGGTGCGAACCATGAATGACGGCAGGAAAGAAGCGATTACGATACCCGTGAATTTGATTTTCAAAGGCCAGGCTCCCGATGTGGCTTTGGCGGACGGCGATATCTTGTATGTACCCACAAGCAACGCCAGGCTCATCACCGAACAGGCCATTACCTCTGCGCTTGGCATCGGTACCAGCGTCATAGTTTACAGAACTGCTTCAGGCCAGTAACTGCACAGGTGCAGCCGCCGATCGGTCGTGTCCGGGGAAGGCTTGTTGCAGGGATGAACGAGCCTCAAGGCCGGCGCTGCAGGTCGGATTTTCTCCGCGAGCGCGCCTACAGAGTTCGATATGAAGATGCCCGGTAATCGCCAGTTCATTCAGGTTGTTCCGCGGCTCCAGCCCACGCGGTGCGGGGTCAGCGATCATGCCCTCGCTCTTGCCTCGGAGCTGAGGACAAGACATGGGATCGATACGGCATTTGTTGTCCTGAATTCGGATGAACGCTGCGATGTGCCGTATTCCGTCATTCACTGCTCACCGGATCGATTACTGAATGCCTGCATTTCGTTAAGCCAGAATCGAACGGCGGCGATTCTGGTTCATTTGAGCGGCTACGGGTATTCTGCCGACGGGGCGCCAACCCTTCTTGCTGAGGCGCTCGGAAGTGTGAGGGCAGACGGGCGCTTTCGCGTTGCCGTCTTTTTTCATGAACTGTTTGCGATGGGAGTGCCATGGAAGTCCGCCTTCTGGTACTCGCCGCGGCAAAAGAGCGCGGTGCGCAAGATTGCCGAGGCGTGCGACCTGCTGGTGACCAACACCCGCAAATATGTGGACTGGCTGCATCGGGAAACCGTGCCGCAATCCGCTTCGCCCATTCAATATATGCCTGTATTCTCCCAGGTCGGAGAGGCGCAACAACATATTCCCCTGGCTGAGCGTGACCCGGTGATGGTGATTTTTGGCCTGGGCGGAACAAGGCAAAATGCCTATCGCGAGTTGTCCGCGCTGGGAACCATGCTCGAGCAGCTCGGGATTCAGGAAACTCTGGACATCGGTCCGGAATTCGAGCCGCCCGACGAACTGCACGGGATTCCTGTGAGGCACATGGGGGTTTTGGCCGCGACGGAGATCGCCAGACAATTCTCCCGATCGACCTTCGGTTTTCTCTCGTATCCGCACACGCGTCTGGCAAAATCCGGGGTGTTCGCCGGCTACTGCGCCCATGGCGTCATCCCCCTGATTGCGCGACATTTTCCCGGGCAACTCGACGGTTTGGAGGACGGAGTTCATGTGCTGAGCCCGCGCACCGCGACAGGGGCGCAGGCCTCTGCATTGGAATCGTGCTCCATCGCTGCTTGGCGTTGGTACTCAGGGCACCGGTTGCACGATCACGCGGACCTCTACGCGCGCTGGCTGGATGAATCGACGGATGAGACGGAATCGGTGCCCGAGAGCGCAGGCCGAAAAAATGGATAAGCCTCGCGTCCTGATCTCTCACCCGACGGGCAACCAGAACGTCCGGAATGCCCTCGGGAGCCTCGCTGAACGGGGAATGCTGGCGGAGTTCTGGACGACGATTGCCTGGGATGCGCAGTCTCGCTGGAACCGGCTGCTGCCTCAGGGAATGCGGATGCAGCTCGAGCGGCGCACGTATGCGGAGGTACCCGGAGAGCGCATCAAGTGCGTTCCCTCAAGGGAGATGGTTCGTCTGGGTGCCAAGCCGAGGTTCCTGAACAGCCTTCTGACCTCTGGAGAGCGGCCCTTTTCGATCATTGGCGTCTACCGGCACTTCGACGGCAAGGTGGCGCGGCGCGTTCAGAGCCTCGGTCCCGATGTTGTGTACGCCTATGAAGGGGGCGCACGCGAGACCTTCCGCGAAGCCAGGCGATTGGGCATCAAGACAATTTACGAGCTGACAAGCAGCTATTGGTACTGGGTGCGCAACCTGCTCACCGAGGAAGCCCAGCGCAGCCCTGATTTTGCCGGGCTGCTTCCCAATCTCGTCGATTCCAAAAGGCATCTCGTGTGGAAGGACGAGGAGCTAGCCCTGGCAGACTACATCTTTGTAGCCAGCGAACATGTGCGGCGGACTCTGGCGGGCGCAGTCCCTCAGGAAAAAATCCGCGTGGTGCACTACGGAGCTCCGGCGATCCGGCGGCGGGAGTGTACGGCAACCGACTCCACGCGGCCGCTGCGGGTCTTGTTTGTCGGCGGATTGGTCCAGCACAAGGGAATCGGCTACTTGCTGGATGCTGTCGATCGCCGTGATTCCGAGATTGACCTCACGCTTGTCGGAAGACGATTCCAGGCCAATCCCCGGGTGGATGAAGCGGTTCGCCGATGGCGCTGGTTCGAGACGCTGCCGCACCACCGGGTGATGGATGTCATGATGGAATCGGACGTACTGGTGCTGCCCTCGCTCGGCGAAGGATTCGGCCTTGTGGTCACCGAAGCATTGGCTTGCGGCCTTCCGGTTATCGTTACGCCGAACGTGGGCGCCAGCGATCTGGTTCGCGACGGACAAGAGGGTTTTGTGGTGCCCGTCGGTTCCGCAGACCCGATCGCCGAGCGGTTGCACACGCTCCACGGGGACCGGGAACTGCTAGCTGCGATGTCGCGCAAGGCGCAGTTAAGCGCAGCAGGAGCGTCGTGGGAGAGTTATCGCAGCAATTTTGCCGAGACAGTGGAGGCCGTCGCCGCGTGCCAGTGAGAAGGCAAATTCCGGCAAGACCGCGCAGCAAAATGCCAGTGCTGAAGAAGCTCTTCTGGCTGTATTTTCTGCTGCTGATCTTCGAAGGCGCGCTGCGCAAATGGGTGCTTCCCGGGTTTTCCGCGCCTTTGTTGCTGGTTCGCGATCCGGTGGCGGTACTCATCATCATTGAAGCATATCGCACCAACAAATGGCCAGCACGTTGGTCGGTTGTTATAGGACTTCTGGTGTGCGCGCTCCCGGGTCTTTGCGTGTGGCAGATGATCCTGGGAGATAACTCGTGGATCGCCGCAGTTTATGGATTGCGTTCTTATTTGCTCCCGTTTCCCGTGGCCTTCATCATGGGCGAGAACCTGGATGCAGAAGACGTGCGCAAGTTTGGCACGGCCACATTATGGCTTATGCTGCCGCTGGCGGCTCTGGAGGTGGCGCAGTACCTCGCGCCGGAGAGTTCGATTCTGAACGCAGGCGCTTATAAGGGTGCCGAGCAAATTTACTACGTTGAAGAACACGTCAGAGCTTCGGGTACATTCAGCTTTGTTGCCGGACCGACTTTCTATAACGCGATTGTGGCAGCGCTTCTTTTTTATGGCCTGATGAATGCGAAATTCGCCAAGAAGTGGCTGCTATGGGCTGCGGTGTTCGCGCTGGTTCTCTCTGTTCCGGTGGTCGGGTCACGCACCCTGGTGGCCGAATTGGCGGGTGTTGCCGTTTGCGCGGGAATTGCCGCGATGTTCGGAGTATCGCAATTCATCAAGGCGGTCAAGATTGTCATTCCGCTCTTGGCCGTCTATTTCCTGGTGTCGCTCCTGCCGGTTTTTTCTTCCGCCGCTGAAAGTCTCCGCGCGCGGTCAATCAACGCGTATTCCTCCGAAGGAGGCATGCGGCGCGCGATGGTGGAGCGAACATCCGGAAGCATTGCCGGTGCGCTGATCAAAGCGGACTATTCGAGCCATCCCATTGGGATTGGCATGGGGCGTGGCGCCGCCGCGGTTTCGGCGCTATCGACCGGCAGGGTGGAATTCGTGGCCGGCGAGTACGAATTCGTCCGGGAATTGGTCGAGCTGGGCCCCATCCCGGGCATTGTCTTCTCGCTCTTTCGATTTCTGCTGGCGCTGAGCCTGACGTTCTCCGCGATCAAATGTGCGCAACGCCGGGAGCCACTTGCTCTCCTGCTCGTGACCCCACTCTTCGCAACATTGTGTTTCGGTACGTTAGAGCAACCAACCGATCAGGGGTTCATGGTGATCTGCGTGGCATTCACCATCGCGGCCATCAGGCGTAACAGCATGGGCGTTGAGGCAAAGACTTCGCGTGCGCCAGCTCTGCGGGAACCCGGAAGACGCATCCAGGCGCGTCCTGGATGGGGAAGCGTCGGGCCACGGTAGCGTATGCCTCGCGCCAGCAAAGCCGCAGTCGTGCATGGGCCTGGACCGCTCGGAGAAAGCCCGTCAGTTCACCTCGACGCGCTGCGTGGATTTGCGGCATTCTCCGTCTTGCTGAACCACCTGCGGGATGCCCTTTTCGTGGACTATGAGGCGATCGCGCGGCACAATCCAATAACCAGTGCGGCGTATCTGGCTTCTGGTCTGGGCCGCCAATCGGTCATCGTTTTTTTTGTGCTGAGCGGTTACCTCGTTGGCGGCAGCGTTTTGCGTTCTGTACGAAGCGGGAGTTGGTCCTGGATGGCTTATCTTTTGGCGCGGCTTAGCCGGCTCTACGTTGTGCTTCTGCCTGCATTGCTGCTGGGAGGGGCGCTCGACTGGTTGGGAATGCATATGGCAGGCACCGAAGCCGTCTACAGCGGCAATTCCGGGATGCATGCCCTAGTCGTCAACGTACACAGCGTGTTGACGTGGCCGATCCTGGTAGCGAACGCCCTGTTTTTGCAGACCATCCAGCTGCCTGGTTTCGGCCCCAATCCGGTACCGACCTTCGGTTCCAATGGGGCGCTTTGGAGCTTGAGTTACGAATTCTGGTATTACCTGGCCTTTCCGTTTCTGGTTTTCTTGCTGGCCAGGAGCCAGTCCTGGAAGATGCGCGCCATCTCGTGTCTCGGTCTCTTGGCCTGGGGATGGTTTGTAGGACTGAATATTTTTCTGCTGGGCCTTACATGGCTGATGGGGGCATTGATCGCTTTCCTGCCTGCCTTCCCGGCGCGCCGGTCCTGGATGCGTAGCCTTGCCATGGTCCTGGCCCTGATGCTTTTTGGAGCGGGGCTAGTGCAGAGCAAGTTGCTGGGCTCACTTCCATCCGATATTGTATTGGGTCTGGCGGTGACCGCAATGATATGGGTCACGCTGCATTGCGCTAGGGCACCCCTGCCTGCATTTTATGTACATATGGCGCGCCGCGCAGCGCACTCTTCCTACACTTTGTACCTGGTGCATTTTCCCATGTTGATTTTTCTCAAGGCGTCACTGCACTTGCCACGCGCCTACCCAGGCTGGCATGCGTATCTTGTCGGCGCAGGAGTGCTGGCGGCTATCGTCTTGTATGCTCAGTTAGTCTACGGGGCATTCGAAAAAAACACGGATCACGTGCGCCGCTGGATTCGACCGTATGTGATGGGCCGGCGGGCAGCCTGAAGCTGTCGGTACATGCGGGATTCTCTTTCCCAGCGGCGACGTAGATGCGCTGTCTTCGGTCCTGAAGGACTTGATCGCGGATTCCTCCCTGCGGGACAGATTGACCTCTGAGAAAAACCATCATCTGGTACATTTTCAGCCCGAGATCGCGGCGAAACGCTACCTGGAAGTTTTTGAATCCGCGCTGCGGGGGTAGCGGCGAGCGTCACGGACGATGCATTGCGGCGAGGCGCGGCCAAAGGTGGCAAATGAGAGCTATCATTGGACCAGCGCGGGCGCGCAGTCCCAACGGACGTCGGTGATTTTCGAGAATGCACGCGAGGGAGCTTATGCGAATGGGCCACCATGTAGCGGGGAAAGCCTGAACAGTGCAGGGAGAAGGGACCTCCGGTTATGAGTGCGCATTTAGGACAGCGGTTCAAACGGCCTGAATACATCTACCAACCCCACAAGCTGTTCCGGCGCGTATTCGGCAAAAGACTCGATCAGGGCGGCGAGGCGATTGTCGAACTACCCTGGAATCTGTCGATGGAGGTCGATAGTTCTGAGATTATTGGCTGTGGCATCTCGCGCACCGGGATCTTCGAAATGCCAGTGGTCGAGGCGATTTTTCGACTCGTGGACCGTTCCGACACTTTCCTCGATGTGGGTGCAAATATTGGGTACATGACCGCTGTCGCTCTCTCGGCCGGAGCAAAGAAGGTGATTGCGTTTGAGCCGCACCCCGTTTTGTTTGCCCGTCTCTTGCGAAATGTGAGGCGGTGGGATAATGAGCCTCGGTTTGCGGGACGCGTGAATGTGCGGAACGAGGCCATCGGCTTCGCGGAGGGGGTCGCCACGCTGTTCATCCCGAAGGTGCAGTTCGCCCTGAACCAAGGCATTGCGACGCTCGAAACCAGCATCGACCAAACGGAATTCGACCAGGTGCGAGTAGCCGGTACAACTTTGGATACCGTGATCCATGAGCATCGTGAGCCAGTAGGTTTGCTCAAGATTGACATCGAGGGCCACGAGTTTCAGGCGTTCCGAGGAGGGAGCGATTCGCTCGGAAACAGGAGAATACGGGACATCATCTACGAGGATTTTAGAGGGGTGGACTCGGACGCGTCAAAGCTGCTTGCAAGTTATGGATATTCAATATTCGGTCTTCGAGGCTCTCTCGCTGGTCCTGTGCTGCAAGAGGGGTTACGAGGGGGCAAGCTGCCCCTTACCGAGCATAACCTGGTGGCGACGCTCGATCCAGACCGCGTGAGAAGGCGCTTGTCTCCCAGAGGGTATAAGTGCCTGAGCCGCAAAGTAAGACAAGATTGTCTGCAAGAACCGCACAATAGACATAGCAAGCTGTCCTCGAGAAACGCAAGCATGAAGAACTCAATTCGAAATCTGCTGTCAAGGCCATGGCTGCAGCCCCTCCTCCTAGCGCTCCTCAGGGCCTGTCATGCCGGCTTGAATTACGGCGGCGGGCAGTCGGTTTCTGACAGCGGCGAAATTGGCGCACTTCGTTTTGCCCTGAATATGTTAGGAAGGACGGGAGAATTCGTGATATTCGACGTTGGAGCGCACGACGGCGCTTATCTCAAGGCAGCACTCCAAGTGGCCGATGGTCGACTAAGGTCCTTTTGTTTCGAGCCTCAGGATGCATGCTTTGAGATTCTTCGTGCACGCTACGAAAGCGACCCGAGGGTGTCGCTTCACAAGACCGCCATCAGTAAGCATGTAGGCATTGGGGAGCTTTTCTATACGGAACCGGGGGAGAGTTTCGCCTCGCTCCGCCGTCAAAGCGACGTGCAAACGAATGCACAGAAAGTCCGCGTCACTACAGTCGACCAATTCTGCGATGAGAACGGCGTCGGCAGAATTCAGCTACTGAAGATTGACACCGAGGGTCAAGAGATGGAAGTACTCAAGGGTGCCTCCAGGATGATTCAAGAGGGGCGAATTGATTTCATTCAGTTTGAATTCGGCGATACATTTCTCCATACTCCCTACCACTTCTTCGATATTTGGGATCACCTCTCAAATAGGTATGCGATCTATCGCATTCTGAGGCACGGTCTCACAGAACTGAAACTTTACTCGCATGATCTCGAAATCTACAAGAACGCGAACTTCCTCTCTGTACGCAGGTCTTTATGAAAGTGCCAGCCTGTCTGCGGAATCCCCGTGTATATGGAGACGCAAGGTGTCTTTTGACCGGAATGGCTCTTCTCAACCCCGGAAACCACCCAAGAGCGTTCCCGCGGTAACGAAAATCCCCATGGAGCGGGGAGGCGAAGAGAGTGTCGAACTTCCCTGGAAACTGACGATAGAGGCCGGAAATTCGGAGCGCGATTGAAGGCGGGTCTGTTGCGCCTTTGCGACCATAACCCGGTGGTGACGCTCGATCGGGAGCGTGTAAGGAGACTCATGTCTCTCAGAGGGCACAGGTGCTTGAGGCGCGCGGCAAGATCGAGTGATCTGCGAGAATTACAGGACAGTCATAGCATGCCGCGATGATTGGATAAAGGCCATTTGGTTCCCCAGAAGAACAAAGCCAAGTCTGCCGTAAGGGTTGACGGATGAGAGTCATCGTTCTAAGTGTGAATTACTGGCCGGAAGTTACGGGCATCGGTGCCGTGACCACCTATCGCGCGGAGTATCTTGTCGGCGCGGGGCACGAAGTCGAGGTGTGCACCACATTTCCGTACTATCCGGATTGGAAAGTACCGCCGGAGTACTCAGGAAAGCTGGGACGAAAAGAGAACCGCAATGGAGTTTCGATCGTTCGCAGTTACGCCTATATCCCCAACCCGGTTACGCCGCTCAAGCGCATCCTGTTCGAGGCCAGTTTCATCGTTGGCGTGACGCTCCGCGCTTTGCTGCGCAAGCGTCCGGACGTGTTGCTCGTGGTTTCGCCGCCGCTTGGCCTGGCCGCGACGGCAATTCTATTGAGCCGGCTGTGGAGTGTTCCATACGTGTTCGATGTCGAAGATCTGCAGCCCGATTCGGCTTCGGACCTGGGCATGCTCCCCCAGTGGGCGGTGAAACTCCTTTATAAAGTCGAGAACGCGGCGTACCGCCATGCGCGCTTGGTCGCTACGCTCACGCCGAGCATGCGGCAGAAGATCGTCGACAAAGGTTTTAGAGAAGATCAAGTCGAGCTTTTTGAGCCGCGGATGGACGACTCGTTCATCGATCTGCCACTGGAGGAGGGGAAGGCGTTCCGGCGGCGGTATGATCTGGGAGAGAAGTTCCTGGTGACGCACAGCGGGAACATGGGCGTGAAGCAGGGCCTCGACGTCATTCTCGATGCCGCGGCGCTGAGCCGCAGCGACGACTCCATGCTGTTCCTGTGCGTGGGCAATGGAGCGGATTGCGAAAGAATCAAGCGCCGCGCAGCGCAGCTGGATTTGGCCAATGTGCGGTTTTTGCCACTGCTCGATGAGAAGGATTTCCGCGGATTGATGGCGGCCAGCAATGTCTGTCTGGTGACGCAGCTGCATTCGGTTTCAGAGATCGCTTTTCCGTCGAAGATTGTGACCTATCTCGCGGCGGGGCGTCCTATCATTGCATCAGTCAATCCCGAGTGCGAGGTTGCCCGCATCACGCGCGAGTCGGGAGCGGGCAGGGTGGTAGAGGCGGAGAATCCGCTGGCTCTTCTTGAAGCAGTTCAGGGGTTGAGGAGCGCAGATTTGCGCACGGCCGGTGAGAATGGACGCGCGTTTGCATGCATGCGGTGGTCGTCTGGGCGCGTTCTGGAGCACCTGGAGCGGTGCCTAACGACGGCCGCGGGGTCTCCAATGAGTTCCCTGGCCTGGAGAGGATCTAAACCATGAGCGGCGCGAACACTGGCAGTGCGTTCTTGATCGCAATCCTTGCCGCAATGGTTTTGCCCTGCGCAGGGATTGCCCTGATGCACGCGCAGACGCAGCAGACCGGGACTGCGGATAGTACCGGCACACCTCCATCGAGCGCTGCCGCAACCGCATACTCCTCGGCAGTAAACCCGGCCGGGACAAGCAGCAATAAGACAAATCCGGCAACAGGGAGCGGCGGAGCCTCGAGCTGGACATCGGGAAAGAGCAGTTTTGGAATCACAGCCAGGACACCGGTGGGATCGAGCGCAGGAGCGAGCGGCGGAAGCTGGGTGTCAGGGACCGCAAGCTTCGGGATCAAGAATCAGCCGGGCGGAATCTGGCGCGAAAGCGGTAGCGGATCGAACACGGCTCCCACGCAAAGTCCAGCGGCCAGGAGTTCAGTTCCTGCATCAATCCCGGGGTCAGGTGTCCAGGGTCCGGCAATAGCAAGTTTTCCCGGCAGAGCGCGATCTGCTGGCATTCTGGCCTCACGTTCCCCGGCTGGCGGCCATCCCGCATCCGGTGCACGCTTCGGGGCGCCGAGCGGTTCTCGTACCGGTGGCAGCAAATCCGTGGGCAGCAAGCAGGCTTCACTTGGCGCACATAGCCATGCCGGCAAGCTAAACCACGCCAGTGCGAGCCACGGATTCAGCGCGCGCTCTTCCAGCTCGCATGCCAAGACGCACGTACCCACCGCATTCACGCCGCCGGGCCCATCGACAACGGGCGGCATGCATCAACCGGGTGCGGGACGCGAACCCATCCCGTAGGGTCTGTTCGCCGCTGTGAGGCATAGGCCCTTTGCGCGTCAATCGCGCGTTGACTGGAGCGGAGCGCTCTGGGACAGGCGCGAAGCGTGACGCTTCTCCCAGATCTTGGCATCCACGAGAAAACGGAACCAGAAGGTTTGCAGAACCCAGAAGATGAGGCCCTCGGTTCCGTCGAGAAAGCCCAGCCGAAAGAAATAGCGATACACAAAAAGGGCAAACGGCCGCACGAAGAGCGGCATGCGATTGTATTTTTGGCGAAGGTATCGCTTGCGCTGTGCGGGGTTGCCGCGGGCATTGGGTTGAAGGCGGCCCGACGTCTTCTGGCTGTCCAATTCGGCGACCTCGCCGTCGGCCCAGCGATTGTGCCTCGCGATCCACTCAGTCAGGGGCATGCGGATATCGTCGATCATGGTGCCGTGCAACTGGCCGCTCGTGCCGTTGGTAAGCAGGAAGTGCTGGTCGTATTTGCGGTCTTCGCACCTCCCCACCCCGCTGCGAAACAGGCGTAAATGCCAGGTTGGGCTCATGCCTCCGTGACGCAGAACGCGGCCGAGAAAGCGCAGATAGCGGGGCAGAAAGTATCCCGCATGTTCGGGTTCTTCAGGGATCGCAAGAATGGCCGCGACCAGCTCATCGTCCATCCATTCATCGGCATCCAGATGCAATTGCCAGGGCCTGGAAATGGGCAAGTTGTCGATCGCCCAATTGCGCTGCGCGCCATAGTGCTCAAAGGCATGCTCGACGACGGTGGCTCCGAAGCCGCGCGCCAGTTCTGCGGTTCCGTCCTTGCTGAAAGAGTCGACGACAAAGATTTCGTCGGAAACCCGACGGGCGCTCGAAAGCGTGGCGCCGAGCGTATCCTCCGAGTTGAACGACAAAAGGATGACGGTTGGCCGCATAACAACGATGGTAGCGCAAGAGCACGCCGCGAGCCTGATCCAGCCACAACCAGGAAGAGTGCTTCTTCGAAGCCAGGGAGATGAACCGCGGAGCCCGATGAAGGTTTTGTTGGTGGGGAATTACCCGTTTGACGGATCGACAAGCATGCACATATGGTCGCAGGCACTGCTTCGCGAACTTGGTCAGCTTCATGTCGATGTCAAGGTAGTTTCTCCACGGCCCAGGTTCGGCAAGATAAAGCCCTCTGTGCACGGCGTGGGCAAGTGGCTGGGATACATTGATCGCTTCGTGATCTTCCCGCGCGCCTTGCGCTCCGCGGCAGCCCAGGCTGACATCGTGCATCTATGCGATCATGGCGCCGCCATGTATGCGCCGATGGTCCAGGGAAAGTTCAGGGGAAAGCCGGTTGTGGTCACGTGCCATGACATGATTGCCGTGCGCAGTGCGCGTGGCGAGTTGCCCGAGTTGCGGTCGTCGGCCTTCGGACAATATCTGCAGCGCTGGATTTGCCATGGCCTGAAGCATGCCACACGCGTGGCGTGCGTTTCTCGGGCAACCTTCGACGATGCGCGCAGATTTCTGAAAGCAGATGAGAATCTCTGCGTCATTCTGAACGGCCTGAATTATCCATTTCAGCTTCTTGCCCCGGGGGAAGCGGAGCGGCGGCTCGCAGGTCTCGCATTCATTCACGCTCCGTTCGTTCTCCACCTCGGCTCCAACGCGGCTTACAAGAACCGCGAAGGCGCGCTGAGAGCCTTTGCGAAGGCCGCGGCGGAGACCGATCTGCAGTTGGTGATTGCCGGCGAGGCGCTGAATCAGAAGCTGGTCCGGCTGGCGCGCGAGTTGCAGATCGAGGACCGCGTCGTTCAGGTGGTAAAGCCGGACACGGTTTTGATCGAGGCGCTTTACAATCGCGCGGTCTGCTTGCTCTTTCCCTCACGCTATGAAGGATTCGGGTGGCCGCCGATCGAGGCCCAGGCATGCGGCTGTCCGGTTATCGCCAGTGATATTACTCCACTCGCCGAAGTACTCGGGCAATCGGCGATTCTCAAGCCGGTCGACGATGAAGCCGGCATGGCCGATGCCATCCGCAGGCTGGCCCACGACCACGAATTCCGCGAGCAACTGCGGCAGACCGGATTTGTGAATGTCCGTACGAGATTTCAAACCGCGCGTATGATCGGCGAGTACCTGTCGCTTTATCGGGAGCTTACCGGCAAAGATTAGAAACTTAAACTCCCATCGCATGTGTGATCGGTTATGAATCCGTGATAGGGGAGAGGCCGAAGCCGAGGCCTTCCCAGCCAGAGATTTTGAAGAGGATACAGTTAACTCCCGGTTCATCATGAGCCATGTCCGAAACGCTGAGGAGCTTCTAAGTCATGAAGGTGTATCTCGGAGCCGTCTGTGAGACCGATCAGGTCGGTATCTTGCAGTCCCACGCCGTTTATTCGAAAGGCCACGAAATCGTAGCGGAACCTTCCGCAGCCGACGTCATTCTGATCTTTGGCGCCTCGGCACTCGAACCGCAACGGCTTCTGGAATACGGCCTTTATAAGGCATTTCCTGAGCGCTGCGCCATATATACCGAAGACGACGATTGCCTGCCTCTCATTCCGGGCGTGCATACCAATGCCCCAATCAGCGAACATACCCGGATCGGCCGCATCTTCAACTACGCGCACATTACCCGCAATGGGCAGTTTCAGAACCGCTTCCTAGAAGAGACCACATCGCCGGTTCCTATTGGAATGAAAACGGAAAAGCGCTATTTCTTCACGTTTCAGGGCGGATCGACCTCCATCCTGCGGAAACGAATCTATAATCTGAAATTCAACCGCAGCGATGTGTTGATCGAGAACACTTCGGCATACTGGCATTGGGACAATTCCCAGCCCAACCGTCTGGAACGGCAGCGCCGTTATGCGCAGACGCTCGCGGCATCGCATTTTGTGCTTTGCCCGCGCGGAGCCGGCGTGGGCAGCAGCCGTTTCTTTGAGGTGATGGCAGCGGGCGTTACGCCGGTGCTCTTGTCTGACCACTTTGCCTTGCCGCCCGGGCCGGCCTGGGACACGTTTCTCATCCAGGTGCGTGAACGGGATATCGCCAAACTACCCGAGATCCTGGAGCCGTATCTCGAAAGCGCCGCCGAACGCGGTCGAGTGGCTCGCCAGGCTTTCGACGAATACTTTTCCATTGAACGCGAATTTGACCGCATCGTCGAGTTAGCTGCGCTATCTTTGCGGCATTCGCCCCCGCCGGAAGAGCATTTCCGCAAACGGCAAGCCACCATGATTCGCCGCTTTGAATGGAAGCGAAAAGCCCGCGCCGCGTTGCGGGCAGCCGTGTTGAAGGTGCTGAAAACGCTTCGCCTTAAGAACCCGTACCAGATGAACCGATAAATGATGCGCTGACCCAAAGGCTTTTCATTGGAGCTCGAGACAAACCTGAAATCGGATCTGAGACGCGCGAGAGCGCGACCGGCCGGGAGGGGAGAATCGCAAGCGGCGCCTCATGTGAGCGTATGAAAGAAACTCAAAATCAAGGCTGCAAACGGGGAATCTATCTGGTTGCGAACCGGCACAGTAGCATGGAGTGCAACAATCTGATCGCCTCCATCCGCCGCTGCGGTTGCAATCTGCCCATCCGCGTGATTCCCTATGGCGGAAGCCCGATGGTTTTCGATCCGCGCTGGGATGGAGTTAAGCTCCTGTCGCTCTCGGACTTCCCCGCGGAGGGGCTGGCGTTTTTGGAGGAGCTCGAGGGACGCATCCGGCAATGCAATCCCGGCCATCTCCGGAGATTTCTCTGCTGGTTTGGGGAGTTTGACGAATTTCTCTATTCCGATAATGATGTAGTCGCGTTGATGAACTGGGAGGAGTTATTCCCCTATCTTGAAAGCTATGAAGTGGTGCACGCCGATGAAGAGTTTACGACCGGCGGCAAGTTCAATATGAAACGGCCGGATCTCTTCGAGGAGTTGATGGGCGCAGGGGCCTCGCAGGCGGCGATCACGGCGGGACATTTTCTGTGCTGCAGGTCGCCGCGGCACCCTGCCGATTTGCTGGCCGGGGTTGCCTGGATGGAAGCGCACCCGGAAGTGCCGGCCTGGCATGACCAAACACTTCTGCACGTGACACTGGTTCTGGCGCAATGGCGTGTGCTGAACCTTTGCAAGCAGCCTCATGGATGGGCCTCCTCGTGGGCCGGCGATTACCAGAATGTTCTGGATCTGATTCGCACCATTCAGGTGGAGCGACAGCCCATCAGCCACCTGCACTACTCGGGAGAAATCGCAACCGGTACGGAACCGATTGACGAATTGCTCTTGACCAGTTTGCCGGTGAAAGAACGCAACCGCCAGTTGTTGCGGTCGCTGTTGTGGCAGGCATCGGGGCTCCGTGCAATAGAACGCCAGTATGGCCGCGTGAAGCACAAGATCAAGCGGCTCAAGGACCGCTCAAAGTGACCGGCGCCGGTCAAGGAGGAAGAGTCATTCGGCTCACAGGTCACATACAGGTGGCAAGAGCATTTTTTCTTCCCAAGCTGTGTCGCGTTGCGGAATTCCTGGTTTCTCAGGGAGTCTCGATTGCGTGCAATCTTCTCTTTGGATTGCTATGCATCCGATTGCTTCCAATCGAAGAGTACGCAAAGTTTGTCGTGGTTTTTGCCATCCAGGGATCTCTGATGGTCCTTTCGGATGTAGGCATTTCGGGATCCTTCATCCCTCTGGTCGGTGGACGGATTGAAGACCGGCAGTTGATTGCCGACTACCTTGCCTCCATCAGGCAAATCGCGCATTGGCTCTTTGCCATCGCCGCCCTGATCACCGTTGTCGCCTACCCATTCCTGGTCCGCAAGCGCCATTGGAGCTGGCAAGTAGTGGCAGCGATGGTCGCCATTGTGCTCGTCTCGGCGTGGTTTTCGCGCGTCGGAGCGTCCTATGGCTCGGTGCTGATTCTGCGGCGCGATCGCTATCACTGGTACCAGGCGCAAGTCATTTCCAGCCTCGGCGCTTTGGCGTTGCTCGGCATCTTCTTCGCCTTTCACAGATTCGGCGCGTTCACGGCAATCCTCATCGGCGTGGCCAAAATCACTGGGGTTGCCGCTGTTTATTACTGGCGCGCGCATCAACTGCTCGGCGTGAAGGGCACGCCTTCAAAAGAGAAGCGAACGGCCATCGTTCAACTCACTTTGCCGGCCGTTCCCAGCGTCGTTTTCTACGCATTGGGAGGCCAGATCTCGGTGTTTTTGATCACGATATTCGGCCGCACTTCCGCGGTGGCATCCGTAGGCGCACTCAGCCGGCTGGGGCAGATTTTCGCGCTTCTGTCGCCGATGAATGCAATCCTTGTGGAGCCCTACTTTGCAAGGTTGCCCAGGGAGCGACTCAAATCGCATTACCTGCTCGCGGTTGTCGCCGCGTGTGCCTGCGGGGCCGGTGCGGCTGCGCTGGCGCGCGTCTTCCCGGGTCTCTTTCTCTGGGTGCTGGGTCCAAAATACGCCGGACTGCGCACGGAAGTTATCCTGGTCATCGTGGCGGGCGCCATTTCACTTGTGGGGGGCGTCATCTCCTCCATTAATAGCTCGCGCCGGTTTAATTACTACTCGTTCGTGATTACCGACAATATCCTCACCCTGATTGTGCAGGCAATTTGCATCTGGAATATGGATTTGAGTACTGTGAAAGCAGTGCTGTGGTTTGGCATTGCTTCTTCGCTGCCGACCTTTGCGATCGGCATTCTCACGGCGTTCTACGGTTATGCCAAAGGCGGACGCAGGGTAGCAGGAATTGACTATTCCCTTGAACGAAGTTGAGTCACTCGCCGCGCACTGCACGAGGTGGACGAGGCGAGGACGGCGGCGTATCGCTCGACTGTATCCTCGAAAGTGCCTCGTTGTTCTTGTAATCTGCGCCAACGGGCGCCCCATTTGAGAAAGATTGTTTTCAAGATCGAGATCCCAGCTTGAATGGGGTTAGGAGGCAAGTTGACACTTCCGTCAGACCTGCAGACCAAGGCAAAGATTACAGCGAAAGCCTTATTGCCCAAAAACATTGTCGCCTTTATTAGCGGATGCAGGTACCGGGGCTGCCTGGCACACATCAATTATCGTTTGAAACTCAAGAAATATCGGAAGCAATTTGCCAAAGCCAACGCAACAGTGCCGGATTCGACCGTCGTTTTACCGGTGGGTTGCCGCATTCAAGTTCCCCTGGACGCCGAAGTCCGCGAGGCGTTTCAGTATTTTGGATGGAAGGACCCGGGGGCGGTGGAAGAGTATCTGGGGTTCATGAATGTGGCTGCAAAGGCAAAGATCTTATGGGACGTGGGCGCGTTATTTGGTTTCTTCTCTTTGGCATTTGCACTCAAGGGCGCAGATCGCCGAGCATTGGCCTTCGAGCCCAATCCAAGCTCGCGGGCGAAACTTGAAGAGTGTCTCCATCTCAACCCAACAGCAAAGGTCGAGGTCTTCGATTTCGCCGTCGGATTGCCTGATAAAGTGGTGAAGTTTGAGCGCGGGTTTCATTACACGGCGGTCGCGGAATCGCCCGCTCGGCCAGGCGAAAAGGATTCAGCTCAAAAAGAAACCGTGGCAATCAAAACCAGGTCGATTGACGATTTGATCGAGAGAAATTTCGCTGCGCCCGACATCATCAAGATTGACGTGGAAGGACACGAGTTTGATGTGCTGCTGGGGGCGAGAAAGCTGCTGCTTGTGAAGAAGCCTTTATTGTGCGTCGAGTTGCATCCGGATCTCCTTGCACGCCGGGGAACCTCCGGTCTTGCCATAGCGGAATATCTTGAGGATGCCGGATATGTCATTCACGATACCGGTTTGAAGCGCGTAAAGAAGGACTTCTTCAAACGCCAAACCACCCTTCGCATCGTTGCTACGTGATGCGGGCTGGCCTTTGGCTCAGTTCGAAGGCATGTTAGGCCGCACCGGTCAGCAGTCCGCATTCCCGCGTCGGCTTGCCGGCATCACCCGGCTGCAACTCGATAGGCGATGTACAATGAAGCCGTTAACCTGCTCACATAGCAGCTTCCTTATCAGGCCGTCAAGAGGTGAGGGTTGAGGAAACATCTGCTGCGAACATCCGCGCGAAAACTCCTGCGACACGCCATCCCCAAGTCCCTGCGATTTGAGCCGTATATGTCGAACTGGGTGATGCGGGAGACGAATTGCAAGGTGCGCTCCGGCCCATTTCAGGGGATGAAATATGCCAGCAAGTCCGCGGGCAGCGTGCTGATCCCCAAGCTGCTGGGAATCTACGAGCGCGAGCTGCATCCGGTGCTCGAATATGCGATCTCCCATCACTTTCAGGTCATTGTCGATATCGGTGCGGCCGAGGGATATTACTGCGTTGGATTGGCACGGAGGATACCTCAAACAAGAGTCTTCGCTTATGAAATGGACGAAGCTGGCCGCCGGCTGATGAAGGAGATGGCCAGCCTGAATCACGTTAGCGGTCAACTGGAGATCAGGGGCCTTTGCACAATGGAAGAGATGAACTCGGTACTGGATGCATCCTTGCCCACTCTGCTGATTTGCGACGCGGAGGGCGCTGAAGCATTCCTGCTCGATCCGCTCAGGGTTCCCGCGCTGGTGTCCATGCACATTCTGGTCGAACTGCATGATTGTGTTCTTGGCGGCGTGAGCGATGTGATGCACAGCAGGTTCCAGGCCACGCATGAGATCGAACGCATTTGGCAGGAAGACCGGAGCAGCAGTGATTTCCCCTATCGATCGTTTTACACGCGTTGTTTCCCCAGCTACATGGAGATTGCTGTTTCCGAAGGCCGACCCTGCAGAATGTCGTGGTATTGGATGCGGCCGAAGCACGAGCCTGCAGCGCGTGCGGCCCTGTAAGGACGATGCGGAAGGTTGCGGAGCTAGGCTCCGCTTGGATCCGCTGTTTCCACCCATCAAATCGCGGAAGATCCGTGCCTGTGCTCCGGATTTCGCGGTCAGAAATCGCTCGGCGCTCGTCATCCACGAAGAATGGGATCTCTGATTTTTACGCCGCCGCGGGCGCTTGCGGGGCCGGTGTCGCGCTGGCGTGCATCTTCCCAGGTTTCTTTCTCTGGGTGGCTGGGTCCAAAATACGCCGGCCTGCGCACGGAAGTTATCCTGGTCATCGTGGCAGCGCAATATCAATTGTGGGCGGTGTCATCTCCTCGATTAATGGCTCGCGCCGGTTTACCTACTACTCGTTCGTGATTACCGACAATATCCTCACCCTGATTGTAGAGGCCATTTGCGTCTGGAAGATGGATTTGAGCACTGTGAAAGCAAAACTGTGGGTCGGCATTGCTTCTTCGCTGCCGACCTTTACGATAGGCATTCTCACGGCGTTCTGCGGTTATGCTAAAGGCGGACGCAGAGTGGCACGGATCGACTACTCTCTCGGGCGAAACTGAGCCGCTATCGCACAGCGCCGCGCTCGCCGTAGCATGGGGCGACAGCGTGCGCATTGAAAACGCAAACTCTTCCGAGGTGCAGCCATGTCCGAGGCGGAAAAGCTCGTTAGTGTCATCATCCCCGCATTTAATGCGGAGCGCTTTATTGGTAAGGCGCTGGAAAGCGTCGCCTCGCAAACCTATCAGAACTGGGAGATCGTTGTCACCAACGATGGAGGCACGGATGGCACCTCGCGAATTGTCGCCGAGTTTGCGCAGCTGACGCCCCGCAATGTAATGCTCCTCGAACATGCACAGGGCCAGGGCCCGTGGGCGGCCAGAAATACCGCCATGAGGGCCGCCAAAGGCGAATACATTGCTTTTCTCGACGCGGACGATTTCTGGCTGCCGGATCATCTTGAAAGTGTGTGCGCGGTATTGGCGTCTGGAAGAGCCGGCTTGGCGTATTCGGACGGTATTGTCTTTCGGGATGTGCCTTGGGGAGAAATCGAGCTGCTTCCGATTGACACGATAGAAGTGACAAACCCGCCAGCGGACCTCTTCCGGCGCAACTTCATCAACCCATCGGGAGCAGCCATCACACGGCAATTGATGGAGAAGGTTGGCGACTTCGGCCCCCGGCGCGTGGAGGATCTGGACTACTGGATTCGCGCCGCCGCGATGGGTTTTGCCATCGCTGCGACCGGTAAACAGACCTATTACTATCGGAAATCGGCTGGCAGCTTATCCGCTGCATTCGCTGAAGATTCAGAAGGTCTTGGCAGGGTCTTTTTGAAACACAGGCACTGTGGGATCCTGCCGGAGAAGGAGATCCTCGCCAATGCGAGGAGTTGTTTCTTCTCCGCAGGTCGTTTGCACTGGCGGAAAGATCCCATGGCCGCGAGCCGCGCCTTCTTCAAGGCATGGACCCTGGGTCGGGCCCACCTGCTGCCGCTGGTATGCGCTGTAGCGATGGCAGGTTTAAGCCTGGTGCGGCCTCACCGTTCGAAGTAATCTATCGGCCACCAGGCCGGCGGGGAGTTTCCGCCGGAGTTCAGGTGCAACACACGTCCTCTATCTCGCCGGGCAATGAAATGAGAGAGTCCCTGATTCCGTGAGGCACGATGCTGAGGAAGTTGCTCACTAGGCCGATTTGGTGGTGGGAACGGAAGCGCCCTTACCCGATTCGTTCTCGTTTTCATCTGCTACCTCCGCTTGGTGTCGAGAAAGGGCGTGTGCGCTTTGTGGTGCTTACGACGCCCGATACGCTAGACGATGCGCTTTGGACTGCGTGGAGCTGGTATCGCTATCTCCGCCAGGTGGATTGTGAACTGGAAATCGCAGTGGACGGTGTAGTGTCTGGTGCCCAGTCGGCCGCCGCCGCCGAGTTGTTTCCGGGTATCGCGATTTATCCAGCAGAATCAGCTTGCAATTACGTATGCGAGAGAGAACCTGCGCTCGAGACCTTTCTTTACGGTCATCCAACGGGAAGAAAGCTGGCCTTGATCCTCGCGCTTTCCGACCAGGGTCCCCTTCTCTATTCCGATTGCGACGTGCTTGCCTTCAATTCTTCGTTCGAATTGCCTGCGTCCATCGAGAGAAACACGGCCTGCTAC
>Ga0074046_10001263_pt1 | contig 23270 bp, 19 predicted proteins | sample BogForMeECP23OM3_FD_94441 | JGI IMG/M metagenome (GOLD analysis project Ga0074046, IMG submission 94441) | Bog forest soil microbial communities from Calvert Island, British Columbia, Canada - Bog Forest MetaG ECP23OM3 | ecosystem: Environmental > Terrestrial > Soil > Wetlands ...
ATTTCTTCTTTTCTGTCTTGACCACGATGGAACGACGCAGGGGAACGATGGCTCCACGACTGGGATCGGCGGCGTGTTGCGCGCGCGCCATCACTTCATTGCGGACGTACGATACAAACTCCGCCATCTGGCGCTGCATTTCCTCCATGCGCTCGCGCATTTGCAGGATGATGGCGATGCCCGAAATATTGACGCCTAGATCGCGTGCCAGGGTAAGAACAAGCTCCAATCGTTCCAGGTCTTCGTCGGTATAGAGGCGAGTGTTGCCCTCGGTGCGCGAAGGTTTCAGCAGCCCTTCGCGCTCGTAGAGGCGCAGAGTTTGCGGATGAATGCCATACATTTCCGCGACTGCGCTGATCATGTACGCGCCTTGTTTTTTACGCTTGGCCATAAGTGTCTATATCTGCTTCCACAGCTCCTCGCGCGGATCCTCGGGATTCAACTTCGCCAACTCGCGCAGAATCTCCTTTGACTTTTCGTCGCGCACATTCGGCGGAACGATCTTGACTTCCACAATTTCGTCCCCGCGCGCGCCCTCCTTCACCGCCGATGGCACACCCTTCTCGCGCAGTCGCAGCTTCTGGCCGCATTGCGTTCCCGGAGGAATTTTCAGCAGCGTGCGGCCATCGATGGTAGGTACTTCGATCTTTCCACCCAGGCTGGCTTCGGTGAAGCTGACCGGGACGGTGAGATAGATGTCGTCGCCGTCCCGCTTAAAGACGGGATGCTCACCCGCGCGCACAATGATATAGAGATCGCCCGCAGGCGCCCCCATAGTTCCGGCATTGCCACGGCCCGGGATGCGGACGCGCTGGCCGTCGCGCGTGCCCGCCTTGATGCGGACCTCCAGCGACTCGGTGCGCTCCACGCGGCCGTCGCCGTGGCAGACGTGGCAGACGGTGCGGTTCTTACCGCTGCCGCCGCAGCGCGGGCAGGGTACGTTGAACTTCATGCTGCCGCTCTTCTGCGTAATCTGCCCTTTGCCCTTGCACTCTGGGCAGACGCCGGGGCTCTCAATGTAGCCTTGCCCGTGGCAGTTTGCGCAGACTTCCAGGTGCGGGATGCTCAGCTTCATCACCGTGCCCTTGATCGCCTGCCAGAAGCCCACGTTGACCTGATATTCGAGGTCGTCACCCGGTTCCGGATGCGGTTGCATCGCCTCGCCGCGCCCGCCGCCCGATCCAAAGATGCCGGAGAAGATGTCGCGGAACCCGCCTCCACCTGCCCGGCGGCCCGCCGCGCCCGCGCCTTCGGAAAAGTCGTTGAAGTCGAATCCGCTGAAGTCGAAGGGCACTTCCTGCGTTGTGGTACGTGCCCCGCCGGTTCCCGGGGCGCCGAATCCGCCTGCGCCAAAGCCTGCGCCGCGCCCGTAAGCCTCGGCCACGGTGGGATCGATATTGTCAGAGTAAAAGCCGAGCTGATCGTAAATCTTGCGCTTCTTGGGGTCGCTCAGCACGTCGTTGGCTTCGGAGAGCGTCTTAAACTTTTCCTCGGCGCTCTTGTCGCCGGGATTCACATCAGGATGATACTTGCGCGCCAGCTTGCGGAAAGCCTTGCGGATGTCGTCCGCCGAGGCAGTTTTCTTGACCCCGAGGATGCCGTAGTAGTCTTTGTCTTTGTTGGTCGTGCTGGGCATGTTGTTGGCTTGTAGCTTAGCAGGCGCGGTTCTCTTTTTTGCCTACGGTTTACGCCTTGACCCGCTCCATCTTTACACTAACATTCGTCAGTTGATGCCTGCCTGTCCCGCGTCTCCCATCGGAATGACGTTATGCGCGACGAAGCCAAACTCGTCGCTGAGCACCGGAATCGCCCTCACGGCGCCGATGCTGGGAGTCAATAGATACCAGCGGTCGTCGCCTTCATTGAAAGCCAACATATAGGACTGACCATTTACTTCGAATCGCAATGTACTACCTCAGAACCTTTCACTGCCATTGTGCCGCCGGCTGAAGCCGGCTCGGGTTTATTTTTTTTTGCCACCCAGGGCTTACGCCCTGGGCTAAGCTGTTCCGCCCCTGCGGGGCTGGCTCTTCGCGATTCCTCGACCTCGCCAAACCAAAGCTGTCAACCGGACACTGAATCTTTGCCGCGGACGTTATGAGAAGGGGCGCACTTGGCGCCCCTCACCCCGAAAACTAGTTGCTAGTCGCCAGCTGCTAGTTACTTCTTCTCGTCCACGTCCACGTACTCGGCGTCGATCACACCTTCGTCCTTCTTCTTCTGCTCGTCGTGGGCCTCTCCGTTACCACCCGGAGCCGGACCGCCCGGCGGAGGCTGCTGCGCTGAGGTCGCCTTGTACATCGCCTCGGCCAGCTTGTGTGAAGCTGACGTCAGGTTTTCGCGCGCCTTCGTCATGGCTGCCGCGTCGCTGCCTTCGAGCGCCTTCTTGGCGTCAGCCAGGGCGTTCTCGACATCGCTACGCTCCTGCCCGGAGATCTTGTCTCCGTGCTCGCGCAGCATCTTCTCGATGCTGTACACCATGCCGTCGAGTTGGTTGCGCGCTTCCACTTCCTCGCGTTTGGCCTTGTCCTCGGCGGAGTGTGCATCGGCGTCTTTGGCCATGCGCTCGACCTCTTCCTTGCTTAGACCCGAAGACGACGTAATCGTAATCTTCTGGTCCTTGCCGGTGGCCATGTCCTTCGCATTCACGTTCAAGATGCCGTTGGCATCAATGTCGAACGTGACCTCGATCTGCGGTACGCCACGCGGAGCAGGAGGCAGCCCGGTCAGGTGGAACTTGCCGAGGGTGCGGTTGTCGCGCGCCATCGGACGTTCGCCCTGCATCACGTGCACCTCAACCGACGTCTGGTTGTCAGCCGCGGTGGAGAACATCTCCGACTTCTTGGTCGGGATGGTCGTGTTGCGCGGGATCATCGGCGTCGCCACGCCGCCCATCGTCTCGATGGAGAGCGTCAGCGGAGTGACGTCGAGCAGCAGCAGGTCTTTCACCTCGCCGCCCAGCACACCGCCCTGGATGGCCGCACCAATCGCGACCACTTCGTCAGGATTCACACCCTTGTGGGGTTCCTTGCCGAAGACTTCCTTCACCAGTTGCTGAATGCGCGGCATGCGCGTCTGGCCGCCGACCAGCACGACTTCGTCGATCTTGTCGGGCGTAACGCCAGCATCCTTCAACGCAGCCTTACATGGACCAATGGAACGGTCGATGATGTCCTTCACCATCTCTTCCAGCTTGCCGCGAGTGAGCGTCTTGACCAGATGCTTCGGCCCGCTCGCATCCGCCGTGATAAAGGGCAGGTTAATTTCGGTCTGCATCGTGGTCGAAAGCTCGATCTTGGCGCGCTCGGCCGCGTCGCGCAGACGCTGCAGGGCCATTTCGTTGCCCTTGTCGCGCAGGTTCAGGCCTTCGTCTTTCTTGAGCTCGTCGATTAGCCAGTCAACGATGCGCTGGTCGATGTTATCGCCGCCGAGGTGCGTGTCGCCGTTGGTGGACTTCACCTCGATGACGCCTTCGCCGACTTCCAGGATCGAGATGTCGAAGGTTCCGCCACCGAAGTCATACACGGCGATGGTTTCGTCCTTCTTCTTGTCGAGCCCGTAGGCCAGCGCAGCCGCCGTCGGCTCGTTGATGATCCGCTTTACTTCCAGGCCGGCGATCTTGCCTGCGTCCTTGGTTGCCTGCCTCTGTGCGTCGTTGAAATACGCCGGAACGGTAATGACGGCGTCGGTCACAGTCTCGCCGAGATAGTCCTCTGCGGCCTTCTTCAGCTTCTGCAGAATCATCGCCGAGATCTGGGGCGGGGTATATTCCTTGCCCTGCGCCACAATGGCGACGTGATCGCCCGACTGCACCACCTTGTACGGCACCATCTTCATCTCTTCATTGACTTCGTCGTAGCGGCGACCCATGAAGCGCTTGATGGAGTAAACAGTGTTTTCCGGATTGGTAATGGCTTGACGCTTGGCGACCTGTCCCACCAGCCGCTCGCCGTTCTTGGTGAATGCGACGACCGATGGCGTCGTTCGCCCACCTTCTTCGTTGGGGATGACTTTGGGCTCTCCGCCTTCCATGACGGCAACCACCGAGTTGGTGGTACCCAAGTCAATTCCTATAATCTTTCCCATGCAGCACCTTCCTAAAGAAATATCAGTCCGTAAGTTATTGATAATAAATAGACTTTACATTAGCTCAAACCCCTACAGCACAATGACTATAGAACTTGAGTGAGTTATTGTCAATGGTTAGATGTGGTTTGGAGGCAGTCAGTTGCAGGATTTTAGGACCTGAGGGAAGTAAGCGTCGGCTCCTGCAGCCATCGGAACGGGTTCTAAAGAATAAAATGCAATTCGGCCGAAAAGCGTCACAGGATTCTTGGTGAAGAATTGTAAAGATTCCCAAAATGGAAGGAAATCAGGTAGTAGCGCCGGCGGGCTCGGTTTTTGGCCCGTGCAATTCACGCGCAAACTCCAAGTTTGTTTGTCCTTGTACACACTAAGCTACTGCCCTAACCGTACCAACTCCGTGGTGTGTTTGAGTTGGCCGCAGGCGGCATAGATATCGCGGCCACGGGGACGCCGGATGAACGCTGGAATTCCCGCTCTGGTGAGGACACTCTGAAATGCCAGCACGCGCTCCTCAGTCGGCATGGAGAAGGGAATCTCCGGCCCAGGGTTTAGAGCGATGAGGTTGACCTTGGCGCGGAGGCCCCGGATCAGCTCGACCATCTCGCGCGCGTGTTGCGCGTCATCATTCACTCCGCCGAGCAGTACATACTCAAACGTAAGCCGCTCGCGATTGCGCAGTGGAAACTCGCGCAGCGTGGCCATCAACTTTTCTACCGTCCATTTCTTCGTGATGGGCATGACCTCGGTGCGCAGAACCTCATTTGGTGCGTTCAGGGAGACGGCCAACTTTGGACGGACGGGCTCGGTGCCGAAGTCGGCGATGCGGGGCACGATTCCGGAGGTCGAAACCGTCATGCGAGATTCGGGAATGCCGACCGCTTCCACCAGCAGACGCACGGCGTCCATGAAGCTGTCGTAATTCAGGAATGGCTCGCCCTGGCCCATAAAGACAAGGTTGATGCGGTCACGGTCCAGCTCGACCTGCCGGTCGTTGAGTACAGCTAGGATCTGCCCGACGATCTCGCCTGCGCTGAGGTTGCGCTTCAGTCCCAATAACGCGGTCATGCAGAACGCGCACTCCACCGCACAGCCCACCTGGCTGGAAACGCAGATGGTGGCGCGTTGCCAACGTTTTACAACAGGAACCGCAGATCCCTCGACTCTGGCGGCCAAACCCGGGCCGCCGTCGCTCGGGATGACAACGTCAAGAGAATTCAACTCTCGCAGCTCTTCGTCGCCGGTCTCGGAGCCGTCACCGGCTTCGCCGCCGTCGCCCTCGGGCATCCACACCGTCTCGACGCTCTGGCCATCGGAGAACTTCAGCAGGTAACGAACGGTGCCATCGACCGAGACAAACTTCTTTTCAATCAGCGGCAGACCAACTCCGTAGCCCGCCTCAGACAACTGCTGACGAAAGGCCACCGGCAAAGTCGTGAACTGCTCCAGCCACGACCACCTTTGCCGGTACAATCCGTCCAATAGCTGCCGGGCGCGGTAGGGCGCCTGCGCCAACTCCGCCGCCACTTCCGTAAGTTGTTGAAGGGAAAGGCCTAATAATTCGCTATGTTGCGTCTCGCTCATGCATCCAATAGGCTTAAGAGGTTAGATTCCTGTGCGCCCGACCACGCTGCGGGCGAATTTATCAGCAAGCGCCCATTTTAATCCCGCAACCGGGTTGACCAACAGGTACAAGAAGGACATCGGGACAAGGAAGTAAGAACTGGGCCACGCTTCCATTGGGAGGGAGCAGCAATCCATGGTCGAAGAGCTCCGTAACATCCAACGCGAGGTTTTGCCCAACGGCCTGACCATCCTGACCGAGCAGATGGACCACATCCGCTCGGTATCAATGGGGATTTGGGTGAAGTCCGGCTCCCGTCATGAAGATCCCAATGTCAACGGCATCTCGCATTTCGTAGAGCATATGGTTTTCAAGGGCACGACCAGCCGCTCGGCCGAGGACATCGCGCGCCAGGTGGACTCCATCGGCGGCAATATGGACGCCTTCACCGGTAAGGAGACGATCTGCTTCAACATCAAGGTCCTCGACGAACATTTGCCGATTGCGGTTGATGTCTTGAGCGATATGGTGCTCCATCCGGTGTTCGACGGCCAGGAAATTACGCGCGAGCGCGGCGTCATTCTGGAAGAGATCAAGATGGACGAGGACAACCCTGACTACCTTGTCCATGAAATCTTCACCCAGAACTTCTTCAAGGACCACCCGCTGGGCAAGCCGATCCTGGGCACCAAAGAGACGGTACGCCGTTTCGACCAGGACGCAGTACTGGCGTATTACGGCAGCAAGTTTGCTCCCGGCAACCTGGTGATCTCGGCGGCGGGTAATGTCGTACATCACGAATTCGTTGAGCTACTGCAAAAACAGTTTGGGCAGTTGCCGGCGGGGTCGAATGGCTGGCACGACACGCCACCGAAGACCAATTCGCGCATCATTTTGCGTAACAAGAAAGCCCTGGAGCAGGTGCAGATTTGTGTGGGCGTTCCGTCCTACCGCATCAGCCACGAGAAGCGCTACGTTTCGTATATCCTGAACACGCTGCTCGGCGGCGGTATGAGTTCGAGGCTCTTCCAGAATATCCGCGAAAAGCGAGGGCTGGTCTACTCCATCTTTTCCGAATTGAATCCCTTCCGCGACACAGGACTGCTCTCGGTTTATGCCGGGACCTCGCGCGAGTCAGCGCCCAAGGTGGTGCAGGCGATCGTCAGCGAGTTCCGTCAACTGAAAGAGAACGCCATCTCAGACGAGGAACTGAAGCGTGCCAAGGACCAGTTGAAGGGGAGCCTGATGCTAAGCCTGGAATCCAGTACGGCCCGGATGTCCAATCTGGCGCGCCAGGAGATGTATTACGACCGCTTCTTTGGAATGGACGAGATCATTGAACGGATACAGGCTGTGACCGTGGAAGACCTGCTGCAATCGGCGGCCGAGTTCTTCCAGCCGCAATTGATCGCGGTAACAGTGCTGGGAAATCTTAACGGCCTGAAGATTACCCGCGACTCGCTGCTTTGCTGAATGCTCAAGGGGCGTCCTGGGACTTTTCTTGATTGGCCGCGTCCAACCGACGGGGCGACTTTTGACATTGGTGGCCCGCTGAAGAATAATTTTCCTTGTCAGCCTCCCGCAGGACTGTGGCTTTCTCCCATGCCGAATCCGAAACCGTGTTCTGCGGTTGAGAGCGCTGCAAGCTGACGAGCGAGGTGAACAAAATGCGCAGACGTAATCGCGATCGCGGTTTCTCGCTGATCGAACTGATCATTGTCGTAACCATCATCCTGATCATCGCGGCCTTCGCGCTTCCCAAGATCATGAAATCGCAGATCCCGGCCCATGAAGCCTCCGCGATTGCCAGCATCCAGGCGATTCATGAGTCCGAGATGATCTACTCCAGCATGCATCCCGATGTGGGCTATACGCCGGACCTGGCGACCCTCGGCGGAACTGCTCAGGGGGGTGGCGAGCAGACGATCGACAATAACCTGGCCAGCGGCCGACGGAGCGGGTACACCTTCACCTACACGCCGGGAGAAAAGGTGAACGGAGCTATTCGTTCGTACACGCTAACCGGAGTGCCCGATCAGATAGGCACCACCGGACAGCGTAGGTTCTACTCGGATGAATCGGGCGAGATCCACTACAACAGCGCCGGACCGGCCGACGCGACCAATCCGGTGCTGCAGTAGCGTCCTGCGTGCAGAATTGCGGTATAGGCTGCGGCAGCAAGGTGCCCAGTTGTTTGTCAGCCTATTTGGGAAGAGTGAAATTTGAACGGAAGCAGGCAAGAGAGAGAGGGTGAGATGAAGCGGTTCATGCCCGTCGTACTACTTATGGTCTCGTTGGCGGGAATCGGGTCAGCTCAGACCTCGATGACTCCAGCCATGCAAAACGCTCCTTCCCGGAAGTCCTCGTTGACGGAATATGCCGGTCCTTGGATCAGCGTATTCCATGGACATACCTGGTTCTCCATTCGGCTGGTAAAACAAGGAACACAGCTTACCGGGACGATCCAGATCCCTGCTGGGTTCACATTCGACAACTCCGGCGACCTGAAGAGCGTAAGCGACGATCGGTCGACCTACGCGTTGGACAACGTAACGCTGGAAACTGACTACCTTTTGCTAAGAGCGACGAACCCCAGAACTCGTCAGACGGATTCCTACATCATGCAGCTGACGAGCGCCAACACGGCGGAGATCAAGATGGACTCAATCCCGATGTCGCCGGAAATGCCCCAACCCAAGCCTTGGAAGCTCAACAGGGTGGGCCCGATGGCGATAGCACCTGTGCATTGATGTTAATTTCGCCAGCCTTGCTACGGTGGACGAGGCCCGGCCTTGTGCTTCTCCTCGGTTCCGTTTCTCTTCTGGCGCAATCCGATGTTCATGTGCTAGCCGGCAGGGTGGATCAGCACTACGACCACATTCGTACCCTCGAGGCGCAGTTTACGGAAACCTACAAGGGTGCAGGGATGAGTCGTACGGAGAGCGGGACTCTGCGGCTGAAAAAGCCCGGACGGATGCGTTGGGACTACGATTCGCCTCCGAAGCTATTTCTCACCGATGGCAGCGCTGCATGGTTCTACGTCCCGGGGGAGCGACAGGCCCGCAGAACGCCAGTCAAGCAACTCGAGGACCTGCGCTCGCCTCTACGTTACCTGTTGGGCAAGACCAAACTGGAAAAGGAATTGGACGGACTCTCGGTCGCTGTCGACGTTAAACCGCTCAACCCGGGCGACGTGGTGCTGCGAGGCGTTCCCAAGGGAATGAGCGAGCGAGTGGCGCAGACTTTGCTCGAAGTGACACCGGATGGTCTCATTTCGCGCATTGTGGTCGAAGAACTCGACGGATCAGTCACCGAATTTCGCTTTCTTCAGCAGAGGGAGAACGTCGAAATACCAGACCAGCAATTTCACTTTCTGCCTCCCCCGGGCGTCGAGATCATAACTGGAACGATGGAATGAAGTAATTAGTATTTAGCACTTAGCACTTAGCACTTAGCATTCAGGACCGGGAGCTCTGAGATTCTGGGGCCTGCTGCCTTGGTGGCCCGCTGAATGCCAACTGCTAGGGGCTAAAGGCTAATTGCTAATTACTAACTGCTAAATGCTAGACTAGCTCCAGACCCGCCGAGGAAACTTCTCACTATGGCCGAATACGTAATCAAGATGGCCGACGAGCGAGGCCACATGCTCGAGCAACTGGAGCATGGCGTCTCGGAGGTCGAAATCCGCGACCGGTACGCGCAGCAGGGGTTCCTTGTCTATTCGGTCAAGTCGAAGGGCGGACTTTCGGGCGACTTGCGGTTGCCGCAGCGCCGCAAGGTCAGGCAGGACCAGTTTGTCATCTTCAATCAGCAGTTTGTGACCCTGATTCATGCCGGGTTGCCCATTATCCAGTCGATCGAGCTGTTGATTAAGCGCCAGCGCAACCCCTTCTTCCGTTCGGTCTTGCAGAACGTGCGCGACCGCTTGCGTGGTGGAGAGCTGCTGTCAGAAGCGTTCGCTGCGCAGAAAGTGTTTCCCAAGGTCTATACCACCACTCTGCTGGCGGGCGAGAAGAGCGGCAACCTGGAAGAAGTGATGGGCCGCTACATTGCTTTTCAGCGCCTGGCGGTCAGTTTTCGCAAGAAGATGGTGTCGTCGCTGGTTTATCCCACGCTGCTGGTCGTCATGTTGCTGGTGATGATGACGTTCCTGATCACATTTGTCGTGCCACAGTTTGCCAATCTGTATAAACAGTTGGGTTCTGAGCTGCCTCCGATGACCGCGTTCATGCTGGCCATCGGCGTGAATGCCAAGCATTATTTCTTTTACGTGTTGTTCGCGCTGATCGGCGGCGGTTTCCTCCTGTGGCGCTGGATGAAGAGCGATAAAGGCGCCACGCAAATGGACCGCTTCAAGCTGAAGATTCCGCTCTTGGGCGATATCTGGTTGAAGTATCAGGTCGCAGTCTTCTCGCGGATGCTGTCAACGCTGCTCTCTGGAGGCTTGTCCCTGGTGCCTTCACTCGAAACTTCTGGGGAATCCATGCAGAGCCACCTCATGTCGCACGGCATCGAAAAGGCCACTCGGGGCGTGCGCGAAGGGCAAGGTCTTGCCCGCAGCTTGGAGCAGACCAAAGTTTTTCCGGAGATGGCCATTGAGATGATGGAGGTCGGTGAATCCACCGGCGCTTTGCCGGCCATGCTGAATTCGGTGGCCGAGTTTTATGAAGAAGATGTACAGAACGCGCTGGCTACGGCCATGTCGCTGATCGAGCCCATCATCCTCATTATCATGGGCGTGGTTGTGGCCTTCGTGCTGATCTCGCTTTATTTGCCGATTTTCAGTATCGGAGCTGGCGGGATCAAGTGAGGGGATAGTGGATAGTCATTAGAAATCGGTGGTAGAGCCGGCCTTCAGGCTGGCGTTCAGACGATTTAGTCTTTTCGGGGTTTCAGCCCCGGAGCGAGTACGAATGCGCGGAGCGAACAGCGAAAGGCGGAGAGCGGTTTACCAATGGCAGACCCCAAGAAAGCAATTTTCGTAGACGGCGGCAACGGCACCGCGGTAACCACGCAAGATGAAGTGGAACGTGGCAAAGACCTGGCGCGGCGCTACCGCTGCGAGTTCGTGGACCTGAAGAACTTCCACATTCAGCACGAGCTGTTCCGCAAGATTCCCGTGGACTTGATGTTCCGCTACAACTTCGTGCCGCTGGAGGAAAGGACTGACGGCCGTCTGGTGGTGGCCATTGCCGATCCCAGCCAGCTGATGATGATCGACGAGATCGGCCTGCTTTTGGCACGGCGGATCCAAACCAAAGTCGCGAGCTTGTCGCAGATCAGCGACATTCTGAAGAAGACCGAGCAATCGCAGCGCGTACTGGAAGAGGCCAGCGAGGGCTTCGCGCTGGATGTCATCGCCGAGGATGAAGACTCGGACGAGACCATCTCCATCGAGAAGCTGACGGCCGAGGCGGACATCAATCCGATCATCCGGCTAGTGGACACCACGATCTTTACGGCGTTGCAGCGGCGTGCCAGCGATATTCACATCGAGACCCGCGACGACTCCGTTGTCATCAAGTACCGCATCGACGGCGTGCTGCAACAGGCGATGCAGCCCATTGCCAAGGAGCACCACTCCACCATCATCTCGCGCATCAAGGTCATGAGCGAGCTCGATATCTCCGAGCGCCGCGTCCCGCAGGATGGCCGTTTCCGGGTCCGCTATAACGCCCGCTCCATCGACTTCCGCGTCTCCATCATGCCCTCCATTCATGGTGAAGACGCCGTCCTCCGCGTGCTCGACAAGGAGTCAATGAGCGAGAAGTTCCACAAGCTGACGCTCGACGTGGTCGGTTTCAGTGAAGAGGACCTGCGCAAGTTCCGTCGCTATATCAAGGAACCGTACGGCATGGTGCTGGTGACCGGACCGACGGGATCGGGCAAAACCACCACGCTGTACGCCGCCTTGAACGAGATTAAGACTGACGAAGACAAGCTGATCACAATTGAGGATCCGGTCGAGTACCAGATTCGCGGCATTACCCAGATTCCAGTCAACGAGAAAAAGGGCCTGACTTTCGCCCGCGGATTGCGGTCGATCTTGCGGCACGACCCAGACAAGATTATGGTGGGCGAAATCCGCGACACCGAGACCGCACAAATCGCCATCAATTCCGCCCTCACCGGCCACCTGGTCTTCACCACCGTGCATGCCAACAACGTGGTGGACGTGCTGGGACGATTCCTGAACATGGGAGTCGAGGCATACAACTTTGTCTCGGCGTTGAACTGCATCCTGGCCCAGCGCCTGGTGCGACTTATCTGTGAGTTCTGCAAGAAAGAGGTCCATTACACGGCCGAAGAACTCGAGGCCAGCGGACTAAATCCGCAAGAATGGGCGAGCGTTCCGTTCTATGAAGGTGATGGTTGCATCGAGTGCTCGGGGACGGGTTTCCGGGGGCGCTCAGCGATCCACGAATTGCTTGAGCTGACTGACAACGTGCGTGAGATGATTCTGGCCAAGCGGCCCAGTAGCGAGATCCGGCGGGCCGCGCGCGACGAGGGAATGCATTTCCTTCGCGAGTCGGCGATTGATAGAGTGAAACGCGGCCTTACGACCTTGAAAGAGATTAACAAGGTTACGTTCATCGAAACCACGCGATAAAAGAGAAATCGCTGACAGGTGGTTTTGCGGGATCGCTATTTCGGGCACTTCGCGCTGACGGGTTCTCGCGGTCGCGCCTAGTGGTACATGTACCTTCGTAATCTTGACAGAGTTTGGCGGGGCGTTAGACTAACAGCAGGAGGCTGGGTGCTGCGGAAAAATTCGACTGGATCAGGCGCGGGTAGAGCGGCGCTTAGAGAGTCAAGAATAAAAGGGCCTTTAGGCCCTGAGGTGCATTGGATGAAATGCACCAAACTAGCTCCTCTTGGACTAGGTACGTCGGGGCTAAAGCCCTCTGTCATAAACTGCGGTTAACGCGGGCCTGAAGGCCCGCTCTACCCGAACGACGCGACGCAGAGACTCTTTTCAGAGGCTTGGGGAGGACGCATTCGAAATCCCAAAGCGCATGTCGCTAAGTCCTTTGTTTGCAATTATGTGCGTATAAACATATTTGAATCATATAGTTACATGCGGTATTTCTTGGTGACGACGATTTTAAACGGCTTACGGAGACACTGACGTTCTAAGTCCTTGCGAATGAAGTATCAACGTATAAGACATTTGTTATCAATTAGGTGCAAGGATTTTCCGGCTAAGCTGCTGATTCTTCGGTACCGCGGGAAGGAATATACGACGAACTTAGTGGGGTTAAATGGCTGAACACCACATTCCGCGGCCCAGGCTGGCGTGCGAGGTAACGGCCGAGCGGGTCATTGCCGCGCGTGCCGGCGAAGGGGCGCTGACGTTGGAAGCCGCAGCCGCACAGCGGCTGCCGGACGGTGCCCTGACTCCAGGACTGACGCAAGCCAACATCGGCGCCCGCGAGGCTTTGGTGACGGCGCTCCGAGAGTCCTTGTCGGCCGTGGCAACTCGTTCCGGTGACCTCTGCCTCGTTATCCCCGACGCCGCGACGCGCATCATGCTGTTGGACTTCGACACATTGCCCGACAAGCCGCAGGAAGCCGATGCCGTAGTTCGCTTCCGCCTGAAGAAGTCTCTGCCCTTCGACGTGGACCAGTCGTCGGTCTCTTTCGATCGACAGGGCACGTCGAACCCGGTGAGAGTGGTCGCTGCTGTCACTCCGCGCGCCGTACTGGAGGAATACGAATCGTTGGTTCGCGAGACAGGTTACAACCCGGGTGCGGTGCTACCCTCGATGATCGCCGCCCTTGGGGCGGTCGATGCGTCCCGTCCGACCATGGTCATCAAGGTCGAACGTGGAACCACAACGTTCGCCATCGTCGACCAAAATCAGTTGCTGCTCTACCGGGCACTGGAGAACGGTGGCTCGGCGGTCACGGGCGAATCGCTGGTGGATGATGTGAATACCTCGCTGGTTTACTTTGAGGACCGTTATGCGGTGGGGGTGGACCGTGTGCTGGTGGCAGGAGTCGAGTCGGCGCAGGAGCTGCAAACAGCGCTCAGCGCGACCTCCAGCATTCGTGTTGAGGAATTGGTTTCGAGCAGTATGGCGGGTGCGGCCACAGGCAACGTGTCGCGTTCAGCGCTGGCTGGCGTGGTAGGGGCGTTGGTGTCCTGATGCGTTTCACCATCAATCTCGCGAGCCAGCCATACGAAGCCGCCCGGCAATTCCGCCAGCGCATTGGCGCGGTAGTTGCGGCGCTCGCCCTGGTTGCGGTAACCCTGGTCGGGTACATCGTTTACCAACGAGTCCAGTCTCGCACCATCAATCAGCAACTGTCCGAGGCTCATCGCGAAATTGACAGCCTCAATCGGGAGGAAGCGCAAGCGCGAGCCATCCTGAATAAACCAGAGAACCGGGATGTTGCTGAAACCTCCGAATTTCTGAATCAGTTATTCTCGCGCAAGGCACTCTCGTGGACGCGGGTATTTGCGGAGATGGAACGAATCATGCCACCAGACCTCCATGTCGTGTCCATGAAGCCCGAGTACAACAAGACAAACGACCTCACGCTGCACGTAGTAGTGGCAACGGGCTCGCGTGGACGTGCAGTAGAACTTGTGCGGCGCATGGAGAAGTCGAATCACTTTCGGCAAGCCGAGATCGTAGCCGAAAACGTGACAGCGAATAGCGGCGATCAGAGCGCTGGGCCAGGTAATATCCAGTTCGACATTGCCGCTCTGTATCTGCCCGGCGCGCAAGATGCAGATGACGAGACGGGCACGGACAAAGAGAAGGACAAGACCGGCGAGCAGCAGCAAAAGGCAGCCGCCGCGGTTCCATCAACCGCTGCTCCCACGAGCGCCGGGGCGGGGGCCGCCAGCGTGAATTCGGCGCAGAACCAGCCGAGGCCTGTGCGGAGGTCGCGCTAATGGCCAGCATTGGCGAGATTCGGCGGAAGTGGATGCCTGCGCTGATCGGGCTGGCGGTGCTCGATTTAGCTTGCGTCGGCTATTTGCTTTCGCCCGCCGGACGCTCGCGTCAAGCGCGGCAGCGGGAATACTACGAACTGCGGGCCCAGCTTACTGCCAAGCGGCAGGAAGTGCTGCCTACGCGTGGCATGGATCAAAAACTGAAGCAGGCGTCGCAGGACATTGTTACTTTCAATGACGAGCGCTTCCCGGCGCAATACTCGGCGGTGGCGGAAGAACTTGGCAAGCTGGCGACGGACACGGGCGTTCACTTCACTGGATTGAGATACGACGAAAAAGACGCCACAATTGAAGGACTGCGCAAGTTGAATATCGAGATCACGCTTTCCGGCGACTACCTGCAGGAGGTTAAGTTCATCAATGGCCTGGAGCGTGACAAGATGTTCTTTCTCATTGACGGCGTTAACCTGGCTGAGCAGCAAGGCGCAGTTCGGCTGCAATTGAAACTGGAGACTTATCTGCGTGGCGGAGCAGCTGCATCGTGAAGCTTGGTACCGAGAACAAGGCGAAGACCATAGCCGCAGCCGTTTTGGTGCTAGTGGCGGCTTTTCTGATGGTGCACGCATTCCGCGGAGACGACAACTCAGCGCCGGCGGCCAATGCGCCTCGCCCTATGTCACCTGGCGTGACTTCGCCGGTGCGAAGCGGTAACACGCTGGCTGCCCACAAGACGGCCCGTCCCATGCTGGCACAGACGCTCGATCCCACTTTACGCTTCGACTGGCTCAAATCCAGCGAAGAGGTGACCTATAAGGGGACCGGGCATGACATATTCCGGTCGCAACCGGAAGAGGCTTCCATTCCAAAGCCGCTGCCGCCCGATAAGCAGCCGAAAGTTGTACAGGCTCCGCCGCCTCCTCCGCCTATCGACTTGAAGTTCTACGGCTTCGCCAGCCGCAAAGACGGTTATAAGCGCATTTTCCTTTCGAAGGGCGAGGACATTTTTGTTGCCAAGGAAGGCGACATTGTGGACCGCCGATACAAGATTGTGCACATAGGACAGAACTCGGTGGATGTGGAAGACGTGCTGACCAACAATCGCCAGACGCTTCCTTTGCTGGCGGGATAATTTTACGCGACCTCTGTTTGTCGCGGTCGTCTATAAGAGAAGAGATTGAGTCGCAGTATGCAGCAGGATGTCCCCAAGCAACAAGAGCGCACAACGCCGCCGCTTCAAGAGGGTTGTAAATCTCCGCTCGCTCTTGTGAGGCCGATCAACCCCCAACACATTCAGCACGAGGGTGGCTATGTGCTATTGGCTGTTCTGCTGCTGGTGGCCTTTATGGTTATCGCCGCAACCATCGAAGCTCCTGTCCTGGTGCAGCAGATGAAACGTGACCGCGAGGAGGAGATGATCCATCGCGGCACTGAATATGCGCGCGCCATCAAGAAGTACTACAAGAAGTTTGGCCGTTACCCGGCAACTCTGGAGCAGCTCGACAACACCAACCAGATACGATTTCTGCGCAAGCGGTACAAGGACCCGCTCACCAAAGACGGCAAGTGGAAGCTGCTCACCTACGCTGACATCCAGACGGTCCTCAATCCCAACGCTCCGGGAACGCCGGCAGCTGCATTAGGCGCACAAGGGCAAAATGCACTCGGGCAACCTGGTGCGGTTACATCCGTTGGAACGACCGGCACGCCAGGTTCGCAGTTGCCAGTGGGCCCGGGGAACATTGTGTACAACTCCAGCACGGGCTTTGACCAGAACAGCCCAGTTACTCCTCAGCAACAAACCAACCTAGGTGGGAGCAGTCCTGGAGGTTTTACCGGAAACTCGCCGCAAGGCAGCGCTCAGCAAAACTCCAGTCCGTTTGCGAACACCTTCAGCTTGGGATCGAGTTCGAGTAGTGGCTCAAACGGCAACCAACCGGGTAGCGCTGGCACCAGCACTGGTGCGACGGGGGCTGGCGGCAATCAGACGTTTGGCGGAGGAGCCATCGTCGGCGTGGCCAGCATTAGCAAAGATCCAACCATTCGCATTTACAACAAGAAGAAGACCTATAACGAATGGCAGTTCATCTACAACCCGATCATGGATCGATCGAATGTCTTGCTGCGCGGCCCGTACCAGCCGACAACTATCGGGAGCGCGCAAATCGGAACCCCGGCGGGACAATTGAGTAACCAGCAGAGCGGTTTTGGCCAGCCGACAAGCAGCTTCGGGCAACAGCAAAATAGCTTTGGACAACAGCAGAATGTGCCACAGCAGAGTTCACCAGTAAATCAGTTTCCGCCCGATCAGAACCAGCAGCACTGACATGGCTATCCGATCCGGTGCTAAGCGCTATTCGTGAACTTCACCAGCAACTGTAACCGCTGGCGAGCGTGTCCGGAATCGATGGCGTAAGCCGCCAAGGGTATGCCATCGCCGATCCGATCGGCATGTCCGGCAGCAACCAGCGCAGCGGCAGCGTTGAGCAACACCACGTCGCGGCGAGAGGAGCGCTCGCCCTCCAGAATTGCGCTGATGATGGCTGCGTTCTGTACGGCATCTCCCCCGGCGATTTCGCTGAGCGGCGCGCATTGCAGACCGAACTCTTCGGGGCTAACTTCGTACACGTGCACATTGCCATTGCGCACTTCGGCAACTTTACTCGGTCCGGAGATGGTGATTTCGTCGAGGCCGTCGCGTCCATGGACAACCAGCGCGCGCCGCAAGCCCAGCTCACTCAAGGCCTCGGCCAGCTTCTCTACCAGGTCGGCAGAATAGACGCCAACCACCTGCGCAGAGGCGCGCGCAGGATTTGTCAGCGGTCCGAGCAAGTTAAATACAGTGCGCAGCCGCAACTCACGCCGGGCCGGCTGCACATACTTCATGGCCGAATGCATGGCAGGCGCGTACAGGAAAGCGATGCCGGTCTCGCGCAAGCAGGCGGCTATCCGCGCAGAAGGCAAATCAATCTTGACGCCGAGCGCCTCCATGACGTCCGCCGAGCCGCACTTGGAACTGATGCTGCGGTTGCCGTGCTTCGCGACTCTGACACCAGCTCCGGCAATGACGAAAGCGACCGCAGTGGATATGTTGAAGGTGCCGCTGGTGTCGCCACCCGTACCACAAGTGTCCACCAGAGCATCGCGCTCGGTGCCACTGACGTCGAGCGCCTCCCCATCCTCGGTCTGCAGCGGGACGGCCGCACTGCGAATGGCTTGCGCGAAGCCGACGATCTCCTCGACGGTCTCGCCTTTCATGTGCAACGCCACTAGCAGCGCCGCAATCTGAGCGTCGGTCGCCTCGCCGCGCAAAATCTCCGACATGACTTCGCGCGCTTCTTCGCGAGTCAGCGAAGAGCGGTGGTTAGCGACCTTGTGCAACGCATCGAGAATCATGGCAATTCAGGGTTAGTGGTTTGCAGATAGCGCCTAGACCCGAATTGCCAATTCTAAGCCCTTCGTCACACCTCCTGCCAAGCGCCTACTGCGTGGGAGGCGTGCCTGGCTTGGTTGTGCCCGTGCTCTTGGGCGTCGCCGCCGGCCGCCGCGCTTCTATGATCTTGATGTGCGTGATGGTCGGTGGCGAGTAGGGCCGGTTATTGCGCGGATCGGCATTCAGACGCGCGATGTTCTTGACCACGTCGAGGTTCTCGCACTGTCCGAAGATGGTGTGTTTGCCATTGAGGTGCGGTGTGGGAACTTCGGTGATGAAGAACTGCGACCCGTTGGTGTTGGGCCCGCTGTTGGCCATGGCCAGGCGACCAGGCTGATTGAAAGTCAGGGTGGGGCTGAACTCATCCTTGAAATCGTAGCCAGGCCCGCCTGTGCCATTGCCGGCCGGATCGCCGCACTGGATCATGAACTCCGGAATCACGCGATGGCAGATGGTACCATCGTACAGCGGTGTATGCATCATCTCGCCGGTCTTCGGGTTCTTCCAAGCCTTGGTCCCGTTGGCCAGGCCGATGAAGTTGGCCACGGTCAGAGGCGCCTGGTCAGGAAACAGAGTGCAGGTGATGTTTCCATCGGTGGTTTCGATGATGGCGGTTGGCAGCTTCGACTGGGCTGCCGCACCCTGATTGCCCGCCGACGGGGCCGCCTGCGCGCACGCCAAGGCGGTCAGGCTGAGACAGAGAATTGCTGTTATCAGATTGCGCATGAGTTCTCCAGTGGCTCCATGGAATCAGGTTTAGCAATAGCCTCTAGTGAACAGGTCATTCTGTAACGTCGGGAATCGTCTCGCACCGAGGTACTAGCTTGCCGACTTAGAGACCCCATTCCGATGTTCCCGATCGAAACCTGTACACCAAGAACTATTTATTTTCCATTCCGTCGTACCCTAAAATCAACAACTTAGCGAAAAATTCCCGCTACCTAATTGATTCCCAATGACTTACACGTTGATACTTGAGCTGTAAGGACTTACGTGCCTTTCTTGAGAGGCCGGTCATCGTTGCACCTCATATGATTTCATAGCGGTGAACACGGACGATCCGACTTACGGCCGCCATTCACTACCCACCCGTTCCGTGACCGCCGAGGTGCTTCCATAGCGACCGGCATCCCGGGCGCTAAGCCTCACTCGCCAGTGTACCCCCTCGCCCGCCGATGTCAAGATTACGAAAGTACATGTACCAGTTGGGCGTTACTGCTTGGTTGTGCATCGGGGTGAGCGTACTACTTCGGCGGAATGATACCGGGCGGGAGGCGCCGCTGGCGGCGCACGTGTGCAGCGGTCACGCCAGGCTGGTAGGCATCTCCAAGAAGAAAGCTGAAATCGGAAGCATATGTACCCTTTGGGGTTTGCGCGCCAATGTGACAGTTTAGGCAAGTTAAATATTGCCTATAGGTTTCCATGGTTGTATTTGCGACTGGGTAAGAAGTACTAGGGGTAGCTCCACTCATCGACAGAGATGTTGGCCCCGGCGTTCCGCGAGCGTTGGTGTAAGTGTCTTGTGGACTGGTCGACCACAGAACATCGATCAGCTGATAGTACTGGAAAACGGAATTTGCATTGGCTCCCTTAACTAACTGCTGTGCAGCCGTGTTTGTTGCCACCACGGGGTCGCCTGTACTGCCCAGGGGGCGGCTGCGCGCAACCTGAATCGGATAAACGCAACCAGAAGTGACAGTGTCATATGGCGGGGACGTGTTCGGAGTGCAGCTTTGTCCCTGGCTTTGAGACGGGGTGCAGTTTTGATACAGGGTGCCACTACCTGGTGGCAGACAAGATGCCGGAATTACGTTTTGACATTGACACGAGGCCGCACTGAATGTTCCAGCCCCCGACCCCGACTGCGGAAGATTATCCACCTGCTCGAACGTTGCCCAGATAAACTGCGGCTGTGACGTCGTCTTATGGATAATATGCAGGCCAACAAGGCCCACGGTTGCCGTCGTGCAAGAGCCATCGCCGTTGACCAGCACCGCGTTTGAGGTAAGATACCGGCCATATTGGCTTGGGTCCGTAAGTATGCGCCACGCGGCCTTCAGCTCAATCGCGCCCGTAGTCGGGTTTGAGCAGTAGGGCCCTTTCAAGCAACCGGCAGGCAATTTCACCTGATACTCACCGCCGGGAACCTGGCTCTTTCCCGTGGACGCTGTCGTCTGCTGGGTAGTTGCATTGTAGAACTGGTTGCGGACGATGGTGTCAAATTCATCCTGGTTCAACTTAATTTCGTACCAGACGGGGTTGCCGTTCTGATCGGCCAGCCACTGCCCTGAAGCCTGCGACGTTTCGCCGAGGCTGAAATCCCCGAAGGCAGATGACATGGAAAGCACACGTATGTCGGCCCTGTGCGGTGACGCCTTGAGGGCGGCCTGGCCGGTAGGGCACGATGGCGAAGGAGCTGGAGAGTTCCAACTCGCGGGTTTAGCCGCTCCCGGGAGCATGACTTCGGTATTGGCTTTATAGGTTTCCCACACGGTTGGCGCGGTTGCGTTGGGAGCCCCGAATTGCGCGCTGGTTACTTTGGGGTCCGGGACGCCGCGTTGTCCTGGCGCCGCAGACCAATTGAGAGCGATGAACTCCTGCCAGGCAAAGCAGTTCATCGTAGGCTGGTCCGACATTGGGGCATCGTTCGGAATTGTGGAAATGACGCTCGGTATGCCGGCACTGCATGGCCAGGACGCTACGCCTGCGGCGGCTGCCGTGGGCTTGGCTGATGCCAGCACTTTCAGCGGAGCATGCGCCGCAATTCTGACGACTATAGTCCCAGCCAAACCAATGCAAGTAACGGCAATAATCCATCCTGTACCGCGCCCGTTTTTCATCCGCAACTCCATCCCGCGGGAACAACTGTTAGAAAGGCCGGGGCAGGGACCGCCGCGGATTGCCCCGGGTTCTGCACCGTCACAGAACGTTGTCCCGGCGTGGCCGTGGCGCTGACTGCAATGCTGAGTTGGAAGGTCCGCAAACCGAGCGGCGAGGCGTTCCGGTCTGCGGTGACAGCCACAGTATCTTTGTCCACGGAATCGATTGTTACCGTAATGCCGTCTCCGAATGAGATCGTCGGATTGACGGCCAGATCGGAGCACTGCAACGCGAGATTCACTGTTTGTCCCTGCTGCACTACGGGAGCCGGGAGTACCGGCGAATTGGTGATGTTGCCTCCAATCGTATAGAGCGCGTTATAGGCGTTCAGGAGTCCGTTATCGATCAGAATATTGGGCGCCGGTGTCGGCGAGGGAGACGGCTGTTGGCACTTCTGCTTCTGCTGCTGCGGCAGAGAGCTCCCAGAAAAACCAATGGCTGCGAGCTGGATTTGGAAAGTTTGCACAATCTGTCCTGCCCAAGCAATTTTTTGTCCGTTGATACTGATGTCACTAACTGTGTAACCTTTCGCCGCCGGAACCGCGAAGACGGCATGCAAAATCTGCGAGCTGCGGCCTCTTACGATAGTCCAGAAATCCTGGGCAGATGTGTTGTCCGGGGTACTGTAGGTGCTGAAATCCGGCTCCTGGATGTACAGTCCAACCGGGTCTTGCAAGGAAATCGTATCGCCGGTATTGACAACAGTTTGGTTTGCCAAGAAACCAATATGGGGATCGCTGTTGCGGAAAGGCTGGCCATACTTACTGCAGCAGATCATGCTCTGGGCGTCATAAGAGCTCACATCTCGCATCAGGGTGGCGGCAGCGGCAAGATAAATCTCCGCCCCCAGGGTATTCGGTGGACTTGTCAAGTGCACCGCTCCACCACTGACGCCGGGTGTCGTAACCGTGCCCGAGTTCCACTTGTTGAGTGGGTTGTAAGCGGGTTGTCCCGTCAATGGATTGTTCACCGGCTTGCCGTTCGCATCGAGCAAGTATAGGTCCTGAAGTTGTGCGGCAGAGCTGACTAGCTGTTGATAGATCCCGAGCACCGCATTGGGATCGACCTGCCACAGCGTAAACCAGTAGTCGGGGTTTTCACATGTAAACATGACGCTGGTGATGTTATTGTTCGCATCCCGCGTCACGCTCCACTCGCAATACTCGTCCTGCCATCCGCGAGGCCCGGCAGGACCGTAGGTCTGCCACGTGGAAGGATCGGACTTCCAATTAATTTGCGGGCAGAGTTCACGGAACGTGGGTACCGGCGGAAAGCCGGAGGCAAACTTTGGATTGCCAGCAATCTTCCCGGTGTCGCCTAACTCCAGTAAATCCGCGTCCGAAAGCTGAAAGGGATTCCCCGGCGAGCCGTCCTGCCCAAAGTACCAAAGGAGCCGGTTGGGAAAAGCAACCCACTGAATTTGGACGACCGTTGGGTTTTGAGGTATGGACGTTGTAACCGGATCGAAATAAAAATATCTATTCTGGTCATTTACGACATTCCAAGGATCCCCAACAATCGAGGTGAGGGTATCACCTATTAGATTCCAGTTCCATAACTGGAGGAGGCATTGATACTGGGGCGAATCAGTCGGAAAATCTATAATGTTAGCAGGAGGAGAGAACGTAAAGTTTGCCATATTCCTCGATCATCAAGCCTGATTATCCCCCACATACGGGAGGAGGATGGGTAACTTTAAGGCTGGTTATAGAAGAAAGCAATAGCCAAGAGGTGGTGTAGGCCATTAATTATTTTTATTTGGTGGTAACGTCCTATTCGTGACCCTTTACAGAATTATTATGTTTAGAAATTGCGGATAGACCTTTAAGTCGAAGCCTGACATAAGCAGCGCTGTTCGCAAGGCGTAAACAGAAACGTGCGGCGTTGGACCTCCGCCCCGTGCCCCAGGATGCTTGAAAGGAAAGGCTGCGCCACGCGCCCGCTCGACTAACCGATCATTTTGCGTTGATCGCCGATGCGGCGCTCGCGTTCGTTTGCGAATCGCTCAACGCCTGCGAAAATCGAATCGGATCGAGACGCGCTTCCGCGATCACATCCGGTTCGAGGCCGCCGCTTCTCCAGCAATTGTCGAAGTCGGACGTGAGTGAATACTCATCCGTCAAGGGACCGAGGTTGCGCAGTGGCCACATGCGTCGCGTGCCCGTCGATACCACCATCAAATCGCAGCGAGCCTCGGGCGGCAGCACGGAATCGCGATACGCTTGCGGCTGGCGATCGAATAACTCCTCGCTGATCGCCGCGATTACCTTCACGTTCACACCGGCCGCCTCGAGTTTCGGCAGCACTTTCACCAGATTCACAGTGGAACTCGATCCTTGCGCGACCACGTAACCGTGGCGCGGCTTGTCCGGCGCGAAATCGCGGATCACGTACAGGCCCTTTGCCGC